>LNFM01004591.1_pt1 | contig 25246 bp, 25 predicted proteins | sample 596031 | NCBI WGS metagenome assembly LNFM01 (sample SAMN04254537, study PRJNA301005) | activated carbon metagenome | isolation source: dual media filters at the Ann Arbor, Michigan drinking water treatment plant | place: USA: Ann Arbor | reverse complement strand
CGGACGAGGTCGCCGACCTGACCCAGTTCCTCCTCTCCGACAAAGCCACCTTCATCACCGGCTCCTACCATCTGGTCGACGGCGGCTACTGCGCCCAGTAACCCGAAGGTCCACTCTGGCCCTTCGTCCGGTCGCGCGCTACAAGCGCGCGGACCGGGGCGAAAGGCACGCAAATGGCACGGATTCTGATCACTTCCGCGATTCCCTACATCAACGGGATCAAGCATCTGGGAAACCTGGTCGGCAGCCAGCTTCCGGCCGATCTCTATGCCCGGTTCTGCCGCGCCCAGGGCCACGAAGTGATGTTCATCTGCGCCACTGACGAACACGGCACGCCTGCGGAACTTGCAGCCGCAAAGGCGGGCAAGCCGGTCGAGGAATACTGTGCCGAAATGCATCAGGTGCAGAAGGAGCTTGCCGCCGGATTCCGCCTGTCCTTCGACCATTTCGGCCGCTCCTCCAGCCAGCGCAACCACAAGCTTACCCAGCATTTCGCCGGGCAACTGGCCGCGAACGGGCTAATTGAAGAGGTCAGCGAAAAGCAGGTTTTTTCTATTGATGACAATCGCTTCCTGCCTGATCGCTACATCACCGGAACCTGCCCGAACTGCGGCTATGAAGCGGCCCGTGGCGACCAGTGCGAAAACTGCACCAAGCAGCTTGACCCGACCGACCTGATTGACGCCCGGTCGTCGATCTCCGGCTCAAAGAACCTAGAAGTGCGGGAAACAAAGCACCTGTACCTCAAGCAGCGCGCCTTGCGTGACAAGCTGGAAGCGTGGATCGACTCCAAGACAGACTGGCCCCTTCTTACCACCTCTATCGCCAAGAAATGGCTCAACGACGGCGACGGCCTGCAAGACCGCGGCATCACCCGCGACCTGCATTGGGGCGTGCCGGTGAAGAAGGGCGATCAGGATTGGCCCGGCATGGAAGGCAAGGTCTTCTACGTCTGGTTCGACGCACCGATCGAATACATCGCCTGCACCGCGGAATGGGCCGATGCGCACGGAAAGCCGGAAAGTGCATGGGAACGCTGGTGGCGCACCGATAAAGGCGCGACCGATGTTCGCTATGTGCAATTCATGGGCAAGGACAACGTGCCGTTCCACACTCTGAGTTTCCCCGCCACGATAATGGGGTCGGGCGAGCCGTGGAAGCTGGTCGACTACATCAAATCGTTCAATTACCTGAATTACGACGGCGGCCAATTCTCGACGAGCCAAGGCCGTGGCGTGTTCATGGACCAGGCTCTGTCGATCTTGCCGGCCGATTACTGGCGCTGGTGGCTGTTGTCCCACGCCCCGGAAACCAGTGACAGCGAGTTCACCTGGGAAAACTTCCAGGCGTCGGTCAACAAGGACCTCGCGGACGTTCTTGGCAACCTTGTCAGCCGGGTCACGAAGTTCGCGGTGTCCAAGTTCGGGGCGACAGTGCCGCCCGGCGGTCAGTTCGGCCCGCTGGAAGCGGCCCTGATCGCCGATCTCGGCGCCCGTATCGCCGATTATGCCCAGCACATGCAGGCGATGGAGGTTCGAAAGGCCGCGGCCGAACTGCGCGCGATCTGGGTGATCGGTAACGAGTATCTGCAAGCCGCCGCTCCTTGGACCGTGGTCAAGACCGACCCCGCCCGTGCCGAGGCGATCGTCCGCATCGCGCTCAATCTCATCCGGGTTTATGCGGTCTTGTCGCGCCCGTTCATTCCCGATGCAGCCGAGGCAATGATGACCGCGCTGGATTGTGATGACTGGAGCTGGCCGAACGATGTTTCCGCAGCCATGCGCTGCATCCCCGAAGGCCACGGCTTCAGCATTCCCGAAAACCTGTTCCGCAAGATCACGGATGAAGAGCGGATGGATTGGCAGACGCGGTTCTCGGGGGTTCGCGCCTGAGGCAGCACCGTCCCGTTGCAGGGCAAAGTGGAAAATCCGGCCTTTGCAGCCGCAGAAACGCCCGGTCGTCAGGCGGATTTTCCTGCATTCAACTCTTTCTTGGACAGATATTCCGCCTACACGCTTAAGATGAGGAGGTAGCGCCTGCACTTCGATGCTACCTTCTTCGCGTCGGACCCGAGTCGCTGCCACGCAAGGAGAGCCCGAAATGCCGCATATGCTGCGATCCAAAACAACTTCACCCCGTAGTGTTTCCGCCGTTGCCCTGTTCGTACTTGTGTATGTTGGTGTATTGGCGGTCGTCTTCGCCCCTCGTGACCTCTTTGTCGCGGAATCCGGGAGCGTTATCCGCGAAGCCGATTGAACGCACGGCTGCAAAGCCCCCGTTCGGCGGTTTCTGTAAGCCGCGCCGACCTTCCGCACGGGTCTGTTTTCAGGCGCTACGCCTGCATATCAGGCAACTTGCCCGCGTCGGAGCCAAAATAGCACCTTGGGGCTTGACCGCGGGGATCTACCGCATACGCTGACCCCCAACATCGGCAAATTGTCGGAAGGCATTCGGGCCTTGCATGCAGACCGCACCAAGCGGCTTGCGGCAGGGCTTTTGTCGTTTTTGGAGCCAAACGTGAAGCGACGGATCGAACTTGGACTCTTGTATTCGCGATCGGGCAGCTATGCGCTGATATCCGAAGCCTGCAGGGCAGGCGTGCTTACGGCGGTAGATCGGGTCAACTCCGACCCGTCGCTGGACATTTCCTTCGTGACGGTCGAACGCGATCCGGGCGGCAATGCCGATGCCTATGGCCCCTTGTGCGAGGAAATCCTGCGCGACACCGGCGCACGGCATGTGCTTGGCTGCGTCACATCGTGGAGCCGCAAGGAGGTGATCCCCACGCTGGAGAAATTCGGCGGCACGCTGTGGTATGCGCTGCCCTACGAAGGGTTCGAAGCGTCCGATCATGTTGTCTATACCCATGCCTGCCCGAACCAGCACCTGCTGCCGTTGCTGGACTGGGTGCTGCCGGCGCATGGCCGGAGGGCCTATCTGACGGGGTCGAACTACATCTGGGGCTGGGAGATGAACCGCCTGGCCCGAGAGCGCATCGTCAGCGCGGGCGGCGAGGTGCTGGGCGAAAGATACCTGCCCATCGGCTCACGCGAGGTTGGCCGCATGATCGACGAGATCCGGTATTCCAGACCGGATTTCATCCTGAACTCCCTGATCGGGCCGTCGTCTTATGATTTCATGGCGGCTTATCACGCCCTTGGGGCAAGCGACCCGCACTTCCTGCCAGCCTCTTGTCCCGTGTTGTCGTGCAATTTGACCGAATGCGAACTTCCACCCCTTGGCCCAGCAGCCGAGGGACTGGTCGCGGCGGGGCCATATTTTCGCGGGGTTCCGGGCTGGCCGGGCCGCGGAGAGTTTGGTTCGTCGCATGAGGCCGCGGCGTTTTCGGCGGTCTGGGAACTGGCGCGGCTGTTGACAGGACGCAAGGCTGCCGAGCAGCTTTCCCTGTCGCAACTGCTTGCTGGCGACCGCGCTGCCGGAATCGTCGACCCCGAAACTCACCACACGGTCCTGCCAGTCATCATTGCACGGGTAGAAAACGGCAGGTTCGTCCCGATCCGCCGGCTGGACGCCGTCGCGGGTGACCCTTACCTGACGCGCAGCCGCATTGGTGCAGCGGCCCCGATGTTGCGGGTGGTCTCATGAAGCGCCGCCCGATCCGCATCCCCGACCTGGGCGGGGCCGTGGCTGTCATCCTGCATCGCCCGCATCCCATTGTGCAGGCTCTCGGCCGGCAGTTGACCGCAATCGGCTTGACTGTCGAGCAAAGCTGGCCTGAGCTTGGGCCGCAATCGCTTGCCGCGGACTATATTTTCTTTGACGCCGACATGGGCCACGACGGCATGTTCCCTTGGGCGCCGGGCCAGCCCCCCATCCCGATGATCGCCCTGATCGGGTCCGAGGCGCCTGGACGGATCGAATGGTCGCTCAAGGCAGGCGCTCATGCCCAGCTTTTGAAGCCGGTGGGTGACAGTGGCGCCTATTCTGCGCTGCTGATCGCGCGGGATGCCTTTGACGCGCAAAAGGCGCTGTCCGCCGAAATCGCCGATCTGCGTCGCCGGCTGGAAGAGCGTCAGACCGTCGTCCGTGCGGTCACCCTGCTGGCCGGTCGGGGCAAGTCCGAGGCCGATGCCTACGCCCAGTTGCGGCAGCTGGCGATGGCCTGGCGTATCACCTTCGAGGATGCAGCTGCTCGGATTGTTGCAGCCCAAGCCGCAGGAGGGGACTTGAATGACCGACCTCAGCGCGGCTAATCGCATTTCCCGGCCAAAGGGTGCAGTCGCGCAACTGATGCGCCGCAAGCTGGCGCTGTTCGGACTGCTCTTGATCGCGCTGGTGGTCGGCGGTGCTGCCCTTGCACCCTGGATCGCCCCGTTCGATCCGAACGACCAGATGTTCGATGGCCTTACACTGGAAGGTGCGCCGATGCCGCCGGGTGGGCAATTCCTGCTGGGAACCGATCTCCTAGGCCGCGACCTGTTCAGCCGGCTTCTCTACGGCGCACAGACCTCGCTGGTGATCGGAATCGTGGCAAACGGGCTTGCGCTTCTGATCGGAACCATCGTCGGCATCACCGCCGGTTTCTTCCGGGGCTGGGTCGGATCGATCCTGATGCGCTTCACCGATTTGATGATGGCCTTTCCGGCGCTGTTGCTGGCGATCTGCCTGGCCGCGATCTTCCAGCCGTCCTTGTGGATCGTCGCGATGGTCATCGCATTGGTGAACTGGGTGCAAACCGCACGGGTGATCTACACAGAGACGACCTCGCTTGCCGCGCGCGACTTCATCGCGGTGGAACGGACGCTGGGTGCAAGCACCGGGCGCATCCTCTTTCGTCACATCCTGCCGCATCTGGTGCCGACCATCATCGTCTGGGGAACGCTGGGCATTTCGACCACGGTGCTATTGGAAGCAACGCTGTCCTTCCTGGGTGTCGGGGTGCAGCCACCGACCCCAAGCTGGGGCAACATCATCTTTGAAAACCAGACCTACTTCCAGACCGCGCCGTGGCTGGTGTTCATTCCCGGTGCCGCGATCATCCTGCTTGCGCTGGCCTTCAATCTTGTTGGCGATGCACTGCGTGACGTGCTGGACCCGACGCAGCGGGGACGTGACTGATGGCCGCCTATCTGATCCGTCGCCTCGTCCATGCCGCGCTGATCTTGCTGGGCGTCAGCTTCATCACATTCTTCCTGCTCTATGTCCTGCCGGCTGATCCCGTGCGCCAGATCGCGGGGCGGTCAGCCACCGCTGCAACGGTGCAGAACATTCGCGAGCAGTTGGGCCTAGACCAGCCTTTCGTGGTGCAATACGCCCGCTATCTGGGTGGCCTTGTCCAAGGCGACATGGGCCGCAGCTATCTGCAGAAGACCGAAGTGGCCGAGCTGATCTGGTCGCGCCTTCCCGCCACCTTGCTGCTCATGTTTGGTGCGATCATCTGCGAACTGGCCCTTGGCCTGACCATGGGCGTCATCGCGGCGCTTTGGCGGGGCAAGACGGTAGATCAGGTCTTGATGACGACCTCGTTCGTCACTGTGTCGGCGCCCCAGTTCGTAGTCAGCTTGCTGCTGCTTTATGTCTTTGCGGTAAAGCTTGGCTGGTTCCCGATTGGTGGCTACGGCACTTTCGCGCATCTGGTATTGCCTGCTGTCACGCTGGGTATCCTCGGCTCTGGTTGGTACTCGCGGATGATGCGGTCGTCGATGATCGACGTGCTGCGCGCCGATTACATCCGCACCGCCCGCGCCAAGGGGCTTACCCGCGCGCGCGTCGTCCTGCGCCATGCGTTGCCGAATGCCATTCTGCCGGTGATCGCGATGATCGGCATCGACATCGGCATCTTCATGGGAGGGATAGTCGTTGTCGAAAGCGTGTTCGGCTGGCCCGGCATCGGACAGCTGGCCTGGCAGGCGATCCAGCGCGTCGACATTCCCATCATCATGGGGGTCACCCTCGTCTCGGCCTTCGCAATCGTGATCGGCAATCTGGTCGCCGACCTGATCGCGCCCCTCATCGACCCAAGAATTACGCTTCGCTGAAACCAACAGGAGAACGACAATGCAGAAACTGCTCGCCTCTACCGCCGTTATGCTTGCGCTTGCGCTGCCCGTCGCGGCGCAGGACTACACTCCCGATCCGGCCGCCAAGCCGGGTGGCACCATCACCATCACCTACAAGGACGACGTCGCCACACTGGACCCCGCGATCGGCTATGACTGGCAGAACTGGTCAATGATCAAGTCGCTGTTCGACGGGCTGATGGACTACGTCCCCGGCACCACCGAGCTGCGCCCCGGCCTTGCCGAAAGCTATGAGATTTCAGAAGACGGCCTGACCTACACCTTCAAGCTGCGCCCCGGCGTCAAATTCCACAACGGCCGCGAGATGACGGCTGAAGACGTGAAATACTCGCTGGACCGCGTAACAAACCCTGCAACTCAATCACCCGGCGCGGGGTTCTTCGGGGCCATCGCGGGCTTTGACGCGGCGGGCGATAGCGGGTTGTCGGGCGTAGAAGTCGTCGATCCCTCGACCGTGAAGATCACCCTTTCCCGTCCCGACGCCACCTTCCTGCATGTCATGGCGCTGAACTTTGCTTCTGTGGTGGCGAAAGAGGCGGTTGAAGCGGCGGGCGACGATTTCGGCAAGCAGCCTGTCGGCACCGGAGCTTTCAAGCTGGCGGAATGGACGCTCGGCCAGCGTCTCGTGTTCGAAAAGAACGCCGACTACTGGCGCGCGGGCGTGCCGTTCCTGGACTCGGTGGTGTTCGAGGTAGGGCAGGAGCCCGTCGTGGCCCTGCTGCGCCTGCAGAGCGGCGAGGTTGACGTCCCCGGCGACGGCATCCCACCGGCGAAGTTCATGGAAGTCATGGCCGACCCCGCGCAGGCCGAACGTGTGGTGCAGGGTGGCCAGCTTCACACCGGATACATCACGCTGAACGTCACCACCCCGCCCTTCGACAAGCTTGAGGTCCGCAAAGCCGTCAACATGGCGATCAACAAGGAGCGGATCACCCAGATCATCAACGGCCGTGCTGTGCCTGCCACGCAACCGCTGCCGCCCTCGATGCCGGGCTACACCGAAGGCTACGCTGGCTATGCCTATGACGTCGAAGGTGCCAAGGCGCTGCTGGCCGAGGCCGGGCTGGCGGATGGCTTCGAGACCGAGCTTTACGTGATGAACACCGACCCGAACCCGCGGATTGCGCAAGCCATCCAGCAGGACCTTGCGGCCATCGGGATCACCGCGAACATCCAGAACCTGGCGCAGGCCAACGTGATCGAGGCTGGCGGTGCTGGCACCGCGCCGATGATCTGGTCGGGTGGCATGGCTTGGATCGCCGACTTCCCGGATGCGTCCAACTTCTACGGGCCGATCCTGGGCTGCGCGGGCGCGGGTGAAGGCGGCTGGAACTGGTCCAAGTTCTGCGACGAGGCGCTGGATGCCAAGGCCATCGCGGCCGACAGCATGTTCGATCCCGCCATGGCCGCCGACCGTCTGGCGCTGTGGTCCGAGGTCTATACCGGCGTGATGGAGCAGGCGCCCTGGGTCCCGGTCTTCAACGAAGAGCGCTACACGATGAAGTCCGAACGCATGGGCGGTGAAGACGCGCTTTACGTCGATCCGGTCTCGATCCCGGTGAACTACGACTACGTCTGGGTCAAACAGTAATGTGCAAGGCCTGCGACTATACGATCCACGGCGCGCAGCACCATTTCGGCTGGGACAATACCCTTGCCCCGGCGCTGCGCGTCGCACCGGGCTCGACCATCGAGTTCCATTGTCACGATTCCTCGGCGGGCCAGCTTGGCCCGTCGTCGACGCTGCAAAGCGTGGTCGACCTCGACTTTGGCAAGATCAATCCGGTGTCGGGGCCGATCTTCGTAGACGGGGCGATGCCAGGCGATGTGCTGAAGGTGACGCTTGAGGGCTTTGCGCCGAAGGTGTTCAACGGCAAGGGTTTCGGCTGGACGGCGAACATCCCGGGCTTCGGGCTCCTCGCCGACCAGTTCGCCGACCCGGCGCTGTGCCTGTGGTCTTATGACCCTGTCAGCATGGAACCGGCGCTGTGGGGCAAATCGGCGAGAGTGCCGCTGAAGCCGTTCAGCGGCACCATCGGCAATGCCCCGGCGGAAGCTGGCCACCACTCCGTCGTCCCGCCCCGGCGGGTTGGCGGAAACCTCGACATCCGTGACCTGACTTCGGGCGTCACGCTCTACTTGCCGGTAGAGGTTGAGGGCGCCCTGTTCAGCGTGGGTGATACCCATGCCGCGCAAGGCGACGGCGAGGTGTGCGGGACGGCGATCGAGTCCCCGATGAACGTGGTGCTGACGCTGGATCTGGTGAAGAACAAGCCGCTGAAGACGCCGCGTTTCACCACACCGGGGCCGGTGACGCGGCATCTGGATGCCAAGGGCTATGAGGCCACAACCGGCATCGGGCCGGACCTGATGACAGCAGCCAAGGATGCGGTGTCGGGGATGATCGACCTGCTGCAGGCGCAGCAAGGCATCTCGGCGGTGGACGCCTACATGCTTTGTTCGGTCTGCGGCGATCTGCGCATATCCGAGGTCGTGGACATGCCGAACTGGGTCGTCAGCTTCTACTTTCCTCGGGTCGTGTTCGAATGATCCTTGCGGAAGCCAAGCAAAGCACCGGGGCGGCCACCGCCCCGGACACCGTGCTGCGGGTCGAAGGCCTTTGCGTTTCGGTCCGTACCGAAGCGGGGCTACGGCCCTTGGTCGAGGATTTGTCCTTTACACTCCGCCGAGGTGAAACTCTGGCCATCGCGGGCGAAAGCGGGTCGGGAAAATCCATCACGTCGCTTGCCATCATGGGCCTCTTGCCGCCGCCTGCCGTTCGGGTGACCGGCGGTCGTATACTGCTTGGGGCCGAGGACCTGACCGTCCTGCCGGAACCCGATCTCCGCGCCATCCGCGGCGACCGGATCGCGATGATCTTCCAGGAACCCATGACGTCGCTGAACCCGGTGATGACGGTCGGCGCACAGTTGACCGAAGCCATTCGGGCACATGACCCCATCAGCCGTTCCGAGGCGCAGAAGCGCGCGATTGAAGCCTTGCGCGCAGTTCGCCTGTCAGAGCCAGAACGCCGGATGCGGCAGTACCCACATGAACTGTCGGGCGGGATGCGCCAGCGGGTCATGATTGCAATGGCCCTTGCCCTGCGCCCCGAGGTGCTGATCGCCGACGAGCCCACGACCGCGCTTGACGTGACCGTGCAGCGCGAGGTGCTGGATCTGTTGCGTGACCTGCAGCGCGATCTGGGGACCGCGATCATCCTGATCACCCATGACATGGGCGTGGTGGCGGAAATGGCCGACCGGGTCATCGTGATGCGGCAGGGCCGCCAGATCGAAACCGCGGCCACCGCCGACATCTTTGCGACGCCTCAGGCTGACTATACCCGCGCGCTTCTCGCCGCCGTGCCGCGCATGGGAAAGGCGGCTGCGCGTCCGCCGGTAACCAGTGACGTGGTTGCTCGGCTTGCCGATGTGGTCGTCCGCTATCCGCTGCGGGGCGGGCTGCTGGGCGGCGTCACGCAGAACGTCCACGCCGTCGAACGCGTGAGTTTCGATATTCGGCGCGGTGAAACCTTTGCGCTTGTCGGGGAATCCGGCTGCGGCAAGTCAACCATTGCCAAGGCTATTGTGGGTCTTGCCCCGCATCAGGGAAAGATCGAGATTGCCGGCCAAACGATCGGCGGCCTTAGGGGCGACGCGCTGAAAGCATTGCGCCGCAAGGTACAGATGGTCTTTCAAGATCCGATGGCGTCGCTGAACCCCCGCGTGCGGATCGGCGACCTGATCGCGGAGCCGCTTGTCATTCATGGCATTGGCAGCCCCCCCGAACAGAGCGCGCGAGCCGCAGACCTGATGCGCCGCGTCGGCCTGGAGGCAGATCAGCTTGATCGTTACCCGCACGAATTTTCTGGCGGCCAGCGCCAGCGCATCTGCATCGCCCGCGCCCTGGCATTGCAGCCGGAACTGATCATTGCCGACGAAAGCGTCTCCGCGCTGGACGTCTCGGTTCAGGCCCGGGTGCTTGACTTGCTGCGCGCCTTGCAGCGCGAGTTCGGCGTTTCCTACCTGTTCATCAGTCACGACATGGCGGTGGTCGAAAACATCTCTGATCGGGTTGCCGTGATGTATATGGGCCAGATCGTCGAGACCGGCACCCGTGCCCAGGTGTTTGGCAACCCGCAGCATCCCTACACCAGACGATTGATCGAGGCGGTCCCGGTTCCAGATCCAACCGCCAAACGCCCTCCGCGTGCGCGCCTCGCCAGCGAGGTGCCAAGCCCCTTGCACAAGCCGGGGTCAGGCCCAATCAGACTTTTGCTGCGCGACATCGGAGACGGCCACCTGGTCGCCCAAAGCACAGAGGATGCCTGATATCCCTCGGCCCGCCAACCAGGTGGATCAGTCTTCGTCTCCAGCTATCTGCGCAAGAACCGCACCTTTACCGCGCCAACGCAAAAGTGGTGGCACCACCAAAGCCAGAAACGCGACAAACAGCAATCCTGCCGCCAATGGCGTGCTGACAAGGGTCGACCAGTCACCCTGCGCTATCGAAAGGGCCCGGCGCAACTGCTGTTCGGCCATGGGCCCAAGGATCAGACCGACCACGACGGGCGCGATTGGATAGCCGTAAAGCCGCATCATATAGCCCATTACCCCAAAGATCAGCAGCATCGAAAGCTCGACCGGCGACGGGTTCAAGCCAATCGTGCCAAGCGTGGCGAACAGCAAGATACCCGCGTAAAGCCACGGCCGCGGGATCGTCAGAAGTTTCACCCAAAGCCGGATCAATGGCAGGTTCAGCACCAAGAGCATGATGTTTGCGATCAAGAGGCTCGCGATCAGTCCCCAAACCAGCTGCGGCGACGTGGCGAACAGCAAGGGTCCGGGTTGCAGCCCGAACTGCTGGAACCCGGCCAGCATGATGGCGGCCGTGGCGGTAGTGGGCAGACCGAGGGTCAGAAGTGGCACCAGAGTGCCTGCGGCGGCGGCATTGTTGGCGGCCTCGGGGCCAGCGACGCCTTCAATCGCGCCATGGCCGAACTCCTCGGGGTGTTTGGCAAAGCGCTTTTCCGTGCCGTAGGACAAGAAGCTTGCGATGTCCGCGCCGCCCGCAGGCATCGCCCCGATCGGAAAGCCGATCGCCGTGCCGCGCAGCCAGGGCTTCCACGACCGCGACCAATCCGCCCGCGTCATGGCGACCGAGCCTTTGATGGCGTGGACCTTTTCCACCATGCCCTGCCCCTGCGCCGCAACAAACAGCGCCTCGCCAACGGCAAACATGGCGACGGCCAGAGTGGTCACTTCGATCCCGTCCAGCAACTGCGGCACGCCGAAGGACAGACGCGCCTGCCCGGTCAGCCCGTCGATCCCGACAACGGCCAGAGCCAGACCGATGAACAGCGACGTCAGCCCTTTCATGGTGCTTTCGCCAAAGGCGGCAGATACGGTGACGAAGGCCAGCATCATCAGTGCGAAGTATTCGCGCGGGCCGAAAACCAGCGCCAGTTTGACGATATGGGGGGCAAGGAATGCCAGGGCCAGCGTTGCCAGAAGCCCTGCAACAAACGAGCCGATGGCGGCGGTGGCCAGCGCCGGTCCGCCCCGGCCAGCACGTGCCATCTTGTTGCCTTCCAGCGCCGTCACGATAGACGCGCTTTCTCCGGGCGTGTTGAGCAGGATCGATGTGGTCGAGCCACCGTACATCCCGCCGTAGTAGATGCCCGCGAACATGATGATCGAGCCGGCCGGGTCGAGCCCGTAGGTAACGGGCAGCAAGAGCGCGACGGTCAGCGCTGGGCCGATGCCGGGAAGAACGCCCACTGCCGTGCCAAGCGTCACGCCAACCAGCGCATAAAACAGGATCATCGGCTCAAGTGCCGTGGCAAATCCCTGCATCAGAAAATCGAACGTGCTCATCTGTCAGCCCCCGTAGATCAGGGTCTCAAGGAAACCCGCAGGCAGGTTCAGCTTCAGAAGCTGGTCGAAGACACCGTAAATGACGGCTGCGAAGGCAATTCCAACCGGAAGGCTGATGGCGTAATTGCGCTTGCCGAAGGCGGCTGCGGTGCAGGCAAAGAGAATGCCCGAAGCAAGCGAAAAGCCCAAGGGATGCAACAGGATCAACTGCAATGCGAGGCCGGCGACAATAAAGAGGACCGGAACTGGCTGCTGGCGCGGCAAGCTGGGCGCGGCATGGCGCAGGCCCTTCCAGAGATGGGCAAGGGCCAGCAGCCAGAGGCAGGCACCGATGAAGACAGGCAGATCGCCCGATCCGATTCCGGCATAGCCGCCCTTGTCCGGGATCGTGCGCCCTTGCCAGATCAGCAAGCTGCCCAAGGCCGCCAGGATTGCCGCGATGATGAACGCCGCCCCATCGGGGCGGCGTCCGGTTTCGGGGTCGTACCCGGTCATTTCACCAGACCGATGTCTTTCAAAACAGCAGTCGTTGCTTCAATTTCCTTGGCAAGCTGAGCTTCAAACTCCGCACCGGAAAGGTAGGTGTCGGCCCAGCCCTTGCTTTCCAGCATGGTTTTCCAACCAGCCGACTTGGCCATTGCGTCGACGTCGGCGCTGACGGCTGCCTTCTGCTCGTCGCTCAGGCCCGGAGCAGCGGCCACCATGCGCCAGTTCTGGACGTTCACGTCATAGCCCGCTTCGATCAGCGTCGGCGCATCGGTACCGGCCCATTTTTCAGCGGTGGAAACGGCCAGCATTCGCATGGTGCCAGCCTCGACCTGCGGCAGGAACTCTCCAACACCGGAAATACCGACGGTCACCTGATTGCCAAGGATTGCGGCCAGCGCTTCGCCACCGCCCGAGAAGGCGACGTAGTTGATCTTTGTCGGGTCAACACCAGCGGCTTTGGCCAAGAGGCCTACGGTGATGTGGTCAACGCCACCAGCAGAACCGCCTGCCCAAGACACCGAACCCGGATCGGCCTTCATCATCTCGACCAGTTCGTTGATGTTCTGGATAGGGCTAGACGCCGACACCGCGATGCCGACTGCCTCGCCCGTCAGGCGGGCAATCGGCGTGACGTCGGCGAGCGAGACGGGCGATTCATTGGTCAGAATCGCGCCGACCATCACATAGCCGCCGACGATCAGCTGGCTGGCGTCACCCGAAGTTGCGGACGCAAATTGCGCCAGCCCCACGGTGCCGCCGGCACCGGGCACGTTCTGCACCTGGACCGAAGCCGAGATGCCTTCGGCCTGCAATACTTCCTGCATGGACCGAGCAGTGCTGTCCCACCCGCCACCAGGGGCTGCCGGAGCCATGATCATGTAATCTGCAGCCACTGCCGGCAATGCGAATGCCGCAGCGAAAACAGCGCTCAAAAGCGTGTGCTTCATCGTGATTCTCCTCCCAAAAAAGCACGGATATCGTGCCGAATCTATGGGACGGCACCTCCTCGTGCCAATCCTGTCGAGAAGATCAGCACACCAACCTGTCAACTAGCTGACAACGCTAGTCGCGATCCAGGGCTTGACGCCACAAGCGCAGCAGTCGCTGACGTTTGGCTTGGTCAAGGTAGACCAGAACTCCTGGACTGACGGGCACAGGTCGCAGCTGATCGCCAAGTGCCGCCTGCATCGCGGCGCCGCTGTTCTCGCCCGAAACCTCAAGGCTGACCGAAGGCAAGCGCAGCTTTTCCGACAGCAATGTCTGGCCTTCGGCGCTCATCAGGAAAGCTAGAAAATCGCTCCCGAGGTCCGGCGAGGCTGCGGCGCGGGGCACGATCGCCACGCGCGACACGACAACCGTATAGTCGCGCAGCAACAACAGCCCAAGGTCGGGCTTTTGACGGGCTTGATCAGCGGCGTAAGAGCCGAGGATGTTGTAACCCAGCACCAGCCGCCCGTCGGACACCCGGTCAATGATGTCCTGGCTGGTCGGAAATGCCTGCAAGCCGGCCTTGCCCATGGCGGCAAGAACCGACCAGATGTCCGGAAAATGCTCGGTGTCGCGCGCAAGGAACAGATAGCCCACGGCGGATCTTTCGATGTCGTAGGTGCCGATACGTCCGGTCATGCTGGCGGGGGCACGCGCAAGCCAGTCCAGCAACTCCAGCCGTGATTGCGGCGGACCGAACGGGAACGACGGCTTGTGATAGACCAGAACAGCCGGTTCGAAGGTCAGCGCAAACGCTGTGTCTTGCCACTTTGCCCAGCCAGGCCAGCTCTTTGCCGCCGGGACGGGCGTTTCCTGGCCATAGCCATCATTGGCAAGCTTTAGCTGAAGATCCATCGCCGAGGAGAACAGGAAATCGGCCGACGGCTTCCCGGCATCGGTTTCGGCAATCACACGTGCGGCAATCTCGCTGGCCAATAGATCTTCGTAACGCACTGCTACAGAAGGATTTTGCGACTGAAACGCCGCAATGAGTGGCGTGGCAAGGCGGTTGTCCAATGTCGAATAGATGACCAGCTCCCGCGTTCCGCCCTGAGGGGCCGGATACAGCGTGACTTCTGCGGGGGCCTGACCCGCGAGAATGGCAAGAAGCAAGAATACAAGAACGCCGCGCATGTCCAAGACTTGCCCGATGGGGATGCGGTTCACAACCGGACAGATTCCGCCTAACCTTCGGCTTGGGGGTGCGGGATGCGCTTGCTTCTGGTCGAAGACGATCTGCCGCTGGCCGAGGCGCTGATGACACTGCTCGTGTCGTCAGGCTACGCGGTCGATTGCGTCCATGACGGCGAGGCCGCCAGAAACCTGATTGCGGCAGAGCAGTTCGACCTGATGATCCTCGACCTCAACCTGCCAGAGCTCGACGGGCTTTCGGTCCTGCGTGCCATGCGCGGGCAAGGCAACCGCGCCGCCGTGATGATCCTGACCGCGCGAAGTGGTGCGGAAGATCGGGTCCGGGGGCTTGACCTTGGGGCAGATGACTACCTCGCCAAGCCTTTCGACATCCGGGAGTTCGAGGCCCGCGTGCGGTCGCTGCTGCGCCGTCAGGCAGGTCTGCGTTCCTCTTTGCTAAGTCTGGGCCCGGTGACGCTGGACCTGACAACGCGGCAGTTCGCCGTGCATGGCCAGACCATCGACTTGCCCCCGCGCGAGCGCGCCCTGCTGGAGCTTTTGCTGATGCGGGCAGGCAAGGTGGTGCCTAAGGAGGCCATCGTGCAATCACTGACCTCGCTGGAGGACATGCTGTCCGACAATGCGATCGAACAATACATCTCTCGCCTGCGGCGGCGTCTGCAGCCGCATGGCCTCGAACTGCGCACGGTTCGCGGCATCGGGTATCTGCTTGAAAAGCCAAGCGATCAGCCATGATGCCCTATTCGTTGCGGCGACGCCTGATCCTATGGCTCCTGCTGGCGACGGCGATACTGGGGCTGCTCGCCCTAGTCGACACCTGGCGCGAGGCCCTGCGTACGGCGCAAAGCGTGTCGGACCGGGTGCTTGTCGGCTCCGCCCTGGCAATCGCGGAACGGGTAACCGTCGACGAAGCCGGCGGGCTGGAAGTCGACATCCCCTATTCCTCGCTTGAAATGCTGACATCAACGGCGCAGGACAAGGTGTTCTACCGCGTTGATGGCCCGGTAGGCAGCTTTCTGACCGGCTATCAGGATCTGGCCGCAGTCGCTGCCCCACCGGGCGGAGTGGCTTTTGCCGATGGTGTTTACGGTGACGTGGGCATCCGCACCGCAACCCTCATGCGCGAGGTTTCAACCGGCGCGACATCAATCCCGTTCGCCGTCACGGTGGCGGAATCCACCCGCGCGCGCTCCGCTCTGGCGCAGGCGATCCTGCTGCGTTCGGCGTTACGGCTGGCGGTGCTGATGCTTGGTGTGGCCGTGCTTGTTTGGGTCGCCGTCACCGTCGCCCTGCGACCGCTCGAACTGCTTGGTGAAGCCATCGCTGAACGCTCGCCCGATGATCTGCGGCCGGTCACTGCCAACACGCCGGAAGAAGTGGAGCCTCTGGTCATTGCGATCAACCTGTTCATGACGCGGCTGAAAACAGCGCTTGATGCCCTGCGGAACTTTACGGGAAACGCCAGTCATCAATTGCGCACTCCTTTGGCGGTGGTGCGTACCCAGCTGGCGTTGATTGATCGCAGCACGGGTCGAGACGGCGCATCCGCTGCCAGCGCCAAGGCGAAATCGGCGCTTGAACGTGCTGAGCGAGTTCTTTCCCATCTTCTTGTCCTTGCGCGGGTTGATGCCAGTGCCGGAGCGGACACGCTTCAGCCTGTGGACCTGGTGGCCGCCGCAAAGGAGGTCGCGTCCGAAATGGTACCGGCTGCTCTTGCCAAAGGCGTCGACCTCGGATTCGAGGGCCATGGCAGTCTCGTGGTCGCCGCCGACCCGATCCTTCTGGCCGAACTGATGCAGAATCTGATCTCGAACGCGATCAATTACGCAGGGCCGGGCGCAGTCGTCACCGTGCGTGTGATGGAAGGGAAAAATCTGGTCGCTCTGGAAATAGAGGACAATGGTCCGGGCCTGTCAGCCGAACTACGGGACGCCGCGGTCCGATCCCGTCGCGGCTCGTCAAGACCCTTGCCGCACCTTGCCAAGAGTGTCTCCAACGGAATGGGCCTTGGGTTGGCGGTCGCTGTCGAAATCTCCGAACTGTTCGGGGCAGAGCTTCGCTTGGACGAGGCACGCTCGGGTTCCGGGCTTCTGGCTGTGATCGAATTTGAACCGATCCACAACTGACGGGCGGCATCGCGCGCAGCCTCCAAGTAAGCTGCTCTCGCGGAATGCGCGGGCCACACGGCTTCACACCATCTGCCACTTATCCGGATGAGAAGAAGCTCTCCATCGCGGATTTGTCCCAGACATTACCTGCCCATCTCATCAAGCAGGTGATGCCGTTGTCGGTCAGAAGGCGCCGGAAGAGTGCGTCGGCACCGAAGAAAGGTTTCGTCAAAAAATCCCTCGATGCCGTCGACGGAACCGCCGGCGCATACGGCGGGTTTAGCTGAAACCAAAAGGAGAGCTCATGAACGATCTACTGATCTGGTTGGGGATCGCTTTCTGTGTCTCGCAATCGGCGCTGTTCTCCGGGTCGAACATCGCAGTCTTCAGCCTCAGCCGGCTCCGGCTCGAGGCGGCGGCCGCAGCGGGCGACAAGACCGCCTCCAGCGCCCTTGAGCTCAGGCGCGATGCGAACTTCACGCTCGTCACGATCCTCATGGGCAATGTCGCCATTAACGTGCTTCTGACCATGCTAGCGGATTCCGTGATGGCGGGGGTGCTGGCCTTTCTCTTTTCCACCGTCGTCATCACCGCTTTAGGTGAGATCGGGCCACAGGCCTATTTCTCCCGCAATGCACTCCGCGCGGTCGCGATCTTCGCGCCGGTCCTGCGGTTCTACCGCATCCTGCTCTGGCCCCTCGCCAAGCCGACAGCCCTTCTTCTGGACGCATGGGTCGGCGCCGAAAGCGTCCCTTGGTTCCGGGAGCGCGAACTGCGCAACATCTTGCGCTACCACGCCGTGCATGGCGACAGCGAGGTGGGACGTGTGGAGGCAATCGGGGCGATCAACTTCCTCGCGCTCGACGACCTTGTGGTGCAGGAGCAGGGCAAACCACTTGATCCACACAGCGTCGTGCAGCTGCCGTTTGATGGGGATCGCCCGGTGTTCCCCGCATTCGACCGCTCGCAAGTCGATCCCTTTATCCGCAAGCTGGCCATGTCGCGGAAGAAGTGGATCGTGCTGACGGATGACGATGCGCAGCCGCGTCTGCTTTTGAACGCGAATGCCTTCCTGCGGGATTTTCTGGTTCTCGGGAACGATGGCGCGCTCATCGATTACTGCCATCGCCCAGCGGTGGTCACCAGTCCGACGGAAACCCTCGACGCAGCCCTGGGCATCCTTGCCACCTTACGCGCGCAGGACGCAGGTCATGACGAGACAGTCATGCTGCTCTGGTCGTCGGGGGCGAACCGGATGATCACCGGCTCGGATGTCTTGAGATGCCTTCTGAGCGGCATGGGCGAGCACGAGAAGGTTGCAGACATGGATGTGCCAGGGCCCTGAACGACGAGCCGCACCAATTGCCTACCTTCGGGTTGCGACACGACGCACGTCTCATGTCAGCGTCAGGCCCGCCATCAGAATGACGGTCACGATGCGTGCCAAATCGGCATGAAGCGAAGGCCCCCCGTAGCGCGCGGCCGAACGCCAGACCCCGACGGTCGCGACGACGTTGTAGGGCACCGACAGACCGTAGCCGATCAGCACGGCGGCCAGTGGCTGGTCCCGAAGGATCAGCACCAGAAACAGGATGCTGGTCGTGATGTTGACCAGCAGACCCACTGTTACAGTCCAGGTCCAAAACGCCTCGTCGAGCGCAAGGTCGCCGGACCAAAGGGCAAGGAGCTTTGTCATGGCGCCGACCTTGCGACGACAGCCAATCCGACGCAAGGCATGAACCCAAGGCTGGTATCGCGCAAAGTCCCGCCGCGTTGAGCGAGGAGCTGCAAGGTCGACGCCCTAGTAGGTTCGGCTTATTACGAGTACTCCGTCGCATTCGCACACACTTATAGACAGTGGTCCGGCGGCAGCGGATGTCGCCGGAGCGCAGCGAATTTCCCGCAGAGCCCCTCATGTCAGAAGCGGCCCGGAACCGTGTCCCGGGCCACTGATGTGTGCGGCCTAGGTCTCCCGCCTCGCTTCTTCGGATTTTTCTCGGCGGCGTCAGTTTCCAGGCGTGAGCTTGTGGATCGCGCCATTATCAACAACGGCATAAAGGCGGACATCGCAAGGATTGCAATTGCCTATGGGGCGCGATCCAGCAGAAATTCTGCGGCGGCTTGACGCGGACGCAACGCAATGGCCGCGAACACGTTCTCTTTCATATCCCCCCTACACAGCAGGATACGACATGAGCACGAAAGCACTTTTCATCACCGGCGCGTCGAGCGGCATCGGAGCGGCGACAGCGCGATTGGCGGTAGAGCAAGGCTGGCAAGTTGGGCTGTTCGCGCGATCAAAGGGCAAATTGGATGCTCTCGTGGGTGAACTTGGCAACAAGGCCGTGGCCTTGCCGGGCGATGTGACCAACCTCCACAACCTCTCAACTTCGTTGGCGTCATTCGTCGGCAAGACCGGCGGCCTGAACGCGGCGTTCGCCAACGCAGGGATGGGGCTTTCGGCCTCCGGCACCGAGGCCGGCGACCCGACGGAATGGGAGCAGATGATCGGCGTCAACGTCCTCGGTGTCCTATGGACCGTCATGGCCGCAATGCCGCACCTGAAAGAAAGGGCGGGACATCTGCTTCTCACAGGATCCGCCGCTGGCCGTGTCCATCTTGCAGGATCAGTTTACGGCGCGTCAAAATGGTTCGTACACGGATATGGCGGCAACCTGTCCGAAGAAATGAAGTCCTTTGGAGGCCGCTGCACGATCATCGCCCCCGGCATGGTCAACACGGCGTTCTTTGACAAACCCAAGCCCGACAAGTTGCAGGCTGAAGACGTCGCCCGTGCCGCCCTATTCGCCTTGGAGGCCGACCCACGCTGCGCCGTCAACGAGATTTTCCTGATGCCAACTCAATGAATTGGGTGCGGAGTGATCTGGATTCTCGATTGACGTTCGCGGTGATCGAACGATGCGAAAGGAAGTTCCCATGGCGGCCTCATTCTCGATAACCCGCGTCACAGCGCTATGGGACCGTCTGAATTCCAGCTTCTGGTTCGTGCCCGCCGTCATGGCCGTGGCGGCTGTCGCGCTGTCCTTTGCGCTGATTGTGGTCGATGCCGTGCGCCAAGAGAGCACAACGGATGACCCAAGCGCATTTTACACCTTCGGGCCGGAGGGTGCGCGGGCGATCCTGTCGGTGATCGCAAGCTCGATGATCACGGTGGCCAGCCTGATCTTTTCGATCACCATGCTGTCTTTGCAATTGGCGTCGTCGCAGTTCGGGCCGCGGGTGCTGGGCAATTTCATGCGCGACCGGACCAATCAGATCGTCCTTGGAACTTTCATCGCCACCTTTCTGTATTGCCTGTTTGTGATGCGATCCGTGCGAGGCATGGAAGGGAACAGCTTCGTTCCCCACCTTTCGGTTGCATTTAGCATCCTTCTCGCCGCCGCTAGCGTCGCCGTTTTGATTTACTTCATCCACCACATCGCAACGTCGATCCGGGTCGAAACCTTGCTGGAAAAAATTGCGGCGGACGGCTGCGACGCCGTTGACCGGCTATTTCCTGAACAACTGGGCCGAGGACCGGGAACGGATGCGTCTGAGAAGGTTGCGAAGGTATTGCTGCCAGACGACTTCGACCCCAAGAGCAGACAGATCGCGGCGGACTCCAGTGGCTATGTCCAGAGCATCGGTGATGACGTGCTGATGCGTCTGGCGACCCAGCACGATCTTGTCCTGCGCATCGAAGCGTCCCCGGGCCGGTTTGTTGCCGATGGCGCATGCGTCATGACGGCCTATCCGGGCGACAGGGTCTTGGACGAAATCACCGAAGAGCTGCGCGGTGCCGTCGTGATCGGTCGGGAACGGACATCCTATCAGGATCTCGATTTTGCCATCCGCCGCATTGTGGAACTGGCACAGCGGTCGCTGTCGCCCGGCATCAACGATCCCACAACTGCGCTTTATTGTATTGACCGGCTGGGCGAAGTTCTTGGTCGGTTGGCGGGGCGGGAAATTCCCTCGCCGACGCGCCTCGACGACTGCGGCCAGTTGCGCGTGGTGACAGAAGTTGTGGCGCTTAAAGATGTGCCCTGCCAGGCATTCGCGGCGATCGCGCGCTATGGGATTACCGATACAGATGTCGTCCTCCGCCTTGCCGAGACCATTTCAGGTTTGGAAACGTCCATGCCGCCCGCCGCGCGCAAATCCATTGCGGAGTTGCGTGACCAGATTTTGAACACAAGCAAGGCGTCCGCAATTTTGGGCTACGACCGCAGTCTCATCGCGGATCTGCAGGGTCACGAAAGGAAGCGGCCGTGACCATCAAACGCGTGACACCGATGGGCAGGGGCGGCATTGTCAGAAGAAACGTCCTTGAAGCGGGCAGTCGGCCGAAGCGTGCAGTGAAATCCGTCCGGCTCGTCGTTCAGCAGGATCTATGGACCGCGCGGCGCCAGTCTCTGTTTCTTTCTTTAGCTGTCGGTCGACTTATCTCTATCCCGCGGTCGGTGCAGGGTGACACGGCTTGATGATGCCACATCGTGAGCCTTTAGACGGAAGGGGCGGCCTCACGCGGGGAGCGGCACTGGCGTGCTCAGGCCCACGGCTGGTGAGTGTCGGTCTTTACCTACTTCTGGCTGCTCTCAGCTGGAGCGTCGCAACGCCTCGGGCTGCGGCAGGCGATGTGCTTTTGACCTTCGATACCGAGGCAGGGAATGACGCGGAGGCGATCGTCGAGCTGGGCCTGACTGTCCCTGCGACCTTTTTCTGGACCGGGAGCTATGCCCGAGAACACCCGCAGCTTCTGCACCAGTTGGCGTTGCAAGGACACATGATCGGGTCGCACAGTTTCTTTCACGACAATCTGACCCTCCTCGATCCAGAGCAGCTTCGGGCCGACATCGACGAAAGTAAGGCTGCTATCGAGGCGATTGCTGGTGTTCCGGTGATCGCATTCCGCTCGCCGTTCCTTAAGTCCAACGATGCAGTGATGGAGGAAGTGCACAAGCAGGGCTTTCTGATCGACAGTTCGGAAGTGGCAGCGTGGCCGCGCAACACGAGGCTCCCTGTCATCGGCGTGTCGGTGTTCGAAAACCTGCTCGTCTCCGACCATGACATCTTTGACGGGCTTGGGCTTGACGATCCCACTGCGCTGGATTTTCTGATCCGGGCCTATTCGGAGCATTCCGAAATGGGGCAACCTTTCGTGATGCTTTTGCATCCGAGCATCATTGCCCGCCATTCCGGCGTGATCCGGGAATTCATCGCGCATGTCAAAAAGAGCGGGGGTCGGTTTCATACGATTGAGGGCTATATCGACACAGTCTCACGGTCTTTGGAGACCAGACAGACCGTCGTCTGGGCGGAACTGGGGGCGACCTATGACGTCGAAGTGGTGCTTGCCGAGGCGGAAGCCCGCGCGGCAACGGACGTTTACCTGAGCCTGCCGGGCCTCTTTGATCTGGCACCTGGGCCAACTCTGGCGGCGGCCGCAGTCAGCGCGGTTCAAGCGCGGGGCTTGCGGGTGCATCTGGCCTTACCGGTAGCGCACAATCCCGAACTGGCCGCAGCGAGCACCCACACAAGGATGGCAGATGACTGGGGTCGGCCCCGTCCGGAGTGGATATCGCCTTCGCATCCCGAAGCGCGGCGGCAAGTAATCGCCTTGGCGCACGACCTGGTGTCGATGCTCGGCCTGGATGGGGTGGCACTCTGCGGACTTGGTTACCCCGGCCTCGCCTGGGACTTTTCCCCCGCGGCCCGACAGCGGTTCGCGGCGACAAGTGCGATAGCCGGTGTGGCACCGGGAGAGATCCTGCTTAAGCACTACCTGCCCTGGACCCAGTGGCGGTCGAGCGAAACCGCGCTTCTGGTGAGCGAGATCGCCGCCGCCGCAAGGAGCGCGCGTGCGGATGTCACGATCAGCGCTTCGCTCCCCGCAATGGCTGCGACTGACTTTCGCATGCAGGAACTGACAGGGCAGGATTTCCGGCGGATCGGGGGCGTGGTGGACACGATCATCCTGTCGAGATCTCTGCCAATCGAGGGGGACAGGGCGTCGCTCGCACGCAGCTTGCTTGCGACGCGCGCGCAGGCAGGGGCGGTGCGGATTTTGGCAGAGGCTGTGATGGCGGTCAGTCCGGGCATCCACGTGACTGACTTTCAGAAGGGCAGCGGCGACCCGACGCTGCCCAGCCTGCTGTCCCTGAGTTCAGGGAATGTCTTTGACCTTCGGGCGCGTGATGACGACGGCCGCCGTAGGGAACTCCTCATGCGGCTTGTCGATCCCGCGCATCAGTTCATTTCGCTCTCCGACACGGGGGCTTGTAGTTGACACTGTCCCGGCTGGTCTCACTTGTGGGCCTGACGGCTGAGGCACAGCTTCGTGGTGCGATCGATCATCTGCATGCGGCCGGCAACAGACTGCCTGGCTGACGTGTACCTTGACCGTTCCGGCCACTCGCCAAATGGTTCATTGCCGAACAGTGCAGAAATCGCTTCGCGCTATTGCCGATTGGAGGAAGATTCGGCGCAAAAAGACGCTCATCACCCAGATCCGCACCCAAACGGAAACCAGGTTGCAAACACAACGCACACATGGACAGGCAACTTATTGAAGCTGAATGTTTTAAATGGTGCCCAGAGCCGGAATCGAACCAGCGACACGCGGATTTTCAATCCGCTGCTCTACCAACTGAGCTATCTGGGCACCGATCTTCCGGATTGGTTCCAGAAGTGCGGGCGTGATACTGGACGGCGTTGGGGCTGTCCAGAGGGAATACGCGTCTCAATGTGGCTTTGGATTCGCTTCGCCGTGGTCGTCATCGTCCGCCTCGCCCACATCGGCCGGTTCGGCCGGGATGCGGTAGCTTTCGTTCAGCCAGCGCCCTAGGTCCACATCCGCACAGCGCCGCGAACAGAAGGGGCGCATCTCGGGATCGGTGGGCTTGCCGCAAACCGAACAGGTCATCGGACTATTTCTGCCAGCGGCAAGCGGTCACGCTTGCGGATCAGTTCATAAAGCCCAAGTGCGGTCCATCCGGCAAGATTGGTCTCCGCCTCCCCCTTGAACGCAGCCTTCAGAACCTGATCAAGGATGCTGCGATCCCGCTTCGGCATCGGCGCAAAATCGGCAACCACCTGACCGCCAAGGCCGCGCAGGCGCAACTGGCGCGGCAGATCTCGCGCTGCGGCGATGTTGACCTTGAGGCTTGCGGCAGGCGAGGTGTCCGGCCCTGTGTTCACGTCGATGGCAACCAGCGCCCGGGTCGGCTCGATCATCATGTGTCCCCCGCCGGCAAGGTTCACCCGCGGGTCCAGCATCGCGTCGATGAGCTCCATGATCCCGTTTTCGGCAAAGCTGCCTTCCTCGGCAATCATCTCGTCGACCGGCGGGTCCAGCCACTCTCGGAACGCAAGATCGTGGGCCCCCGGTCCGTCGACCAGAAGTTCGGGCGCCCCCACAAGGTCGGAAAGCACGGCCTCGGCCAGTCCGCGCATTGCGGCAACATCCTCGGCGATAGCGGCGTCTTCGGCATCGGCGCACCCTGACCGCAGGATCAGACCAAGCGCCCCGTCAGCCCCGGCCATTTGCCCTTCCGCCAAAGCCGCCAGCCCCGCACGCACGTCCTCGTCCTTGATCCGGCGCGAGATATTCAGGCCCGGCGCGTCGGGCGTGACGATGGCGAAACGCGATTTGAACAGCAGGCGCGCCGTCACCGGTGTCGCCTTGCCGGGCTCGGTCGGCCCGGTCACCTGAACGATCAAGCGCTGGCCAGGCGAGATGCCGGAGATCTGGCGCAGGAAGCCCGAACCATGCGGCAGCTTTACGAAAATGCCGCCCTGCCCCTTGACGGGCCGGTCAGCGATGCCGCGATAGATCGCACCCGGCACAGGGGTTTCGTCGTCCGGGTCGACGATCAGGTCTTCCAGACGTCCATCAACCATCAAGGCAGCAGCATTTCGACCTTCGATCTGGTCAAGCAAGATCACGCGGCCCTTCATGGCTGCCTCCAGATCGGGTAGCCCGCCGCTTGCAGCAGGCTGGCGGTTTCAGCAAGGGGCAAGCCGACGATGCCGGTGAAGCTGCCGCTGATCCACGGAATGAACGCCCCCGCGGCGCCCTGGATCGCGTAGCCCCCAGCCTTGCCCTGCCATTCGCCACCGGCCAGATAGGCGTTAAGCTCAGCGTCAGACAATCGCTTCATCTTGACCACGCTTTCGCTTTCCCGCGTCCAGATCCTGTCGCCCCGACGGACGGCGATTGCGGTGACCACCTGATGCCGGCGGCCGCCGAGGTCGGTCAGGAAAGCGGCGGCTTCGCCCGCGTCGGCAGGCTTGCCCAGAATGCGGCGACCAAGAGCAACGGTGGTGTCGGCCGCAAGGACGATGTCATCGGCCTCTGCCACGACGGCTGCGGCTTTTTCTCGGGCAAGGCGGGCGCAGTAGGCGCGCGGCAACTCACCCCTGAGCGGCGTCTCGTCGATGTCGGGTGGCAGGACCGCGTCGGGCACGACCCCGATCTGCGCCAGCAGTTCCTTACGGCGCGGGCTGCCTGATCCGAGAATGAAGCGCACGAAAGCTTACTTGAAGCGATAGTTGATGCGGCCCTTCGACAGGTCGTACGGGGTCATTT
>LNFM01006927.1_pt1 | contig 25248 bp, 18 predicted proteins | sample 596031 | NCBI WGS metagenome assembly LNFM01 (sample SAMN04254537, study PRJNA301005) | activated carbon metagenome | isolation source: dual media filters at the Ann Arbor, Michigan drinking water treatment plant | place: USA: Ann Arbor | reverse complement strand
TCATCGGCAGCTGCATGACCAACATCGGCCACTTCCGCGCCGCCAGCAAGCTGCTGGAAGGCAAGCGCGACATCCCGGTGAAGCTGTGGGTGGCCCCCCCCACCAAGATGGACGCGGCCGAGCTGACGAAGGAAGGCCACTACGCCAACTTCGGCAGCGCCGGCGCACGCACCGAAATGCCCGGCTGCAGCCTGTGCATGGGCAACCAGGCCCAGGTGCGCGAAGGCGCCACGGTGGTGAGCACCAGCACGCGCAACTTCCCCAACCGGCTGGGCAAGAACACCAATGTGTTCCTCGCTTCGGCCGAACTCGCAGCCATCGCCAGCAAGCTGGGCCGGCTGCCCACGGTGGCCGAATACCACGCCGACATGGGCGTGATCAACGCCGACGGGGCCAAGGTCTACCGCTACATGAACTTCGACCAGATCGAGGAGTACGCGGACGTGGCCAAGGAAGTCGCGTAAGGCGGGGCATCCTGGAACCGGCGGTCGCCCGAGCCTGATCGGCTGTTGAGCCCGCACTGGCGCGGCCTTGCAGCACGTCAGGGCTGCGGAGCAGCAGTTCAATGACCTGGACCGCTGGGGCTGCCGGCGACGGAGTCACTGTCGGCTTGAGGTCCAGTGGCCGTTCGAAACACCTGTGCGCCGGCTTGCTTCGGTTGACGAGACCGCAATGCCCGAGCCGGCAGGGACATTGGGTGCCGCAGCCGAGTCGACCGGCTGCGAGCCCGCCTGTTGTGCTCCGACAACGTCGCGAGGCGATCGCCTCTGAATAGGCATGGGAAGTGGGCTTGGCGTCACCCCGAGCCTATGCGCCTGCCGCCAGAATCCATCGGACCCTTTGTGTGCAGAGCTGGCGAATTCACCGGCCTGTGAACCAGAGGGCGTCCCTTTGACCATCATTGCAGGAGTGAGAGTCTTGTTCAAAAAATCCAAGGTATGCAGCGCCGCTCTGGCAGCACTCGGCAGTCTGTTGCTGGTGCAACCGCAAACGTCGTTCGCGCAAGCCGCCGAGCGCGTGGAAATCACAGGTTCGCGCATCAAGAGCTTGGCCGCTGATTCCCCCGCTCCGGTGCAATCGGTGAGCGCTGAAGACATCCAGTCTTCAGGCGCCGTCAACCTCCAGGACCTCTTGCAGAAGAACCCTGTCCTCAGCACGCCCGCGCTCAGCCGAACCAATTCCAACTTCTCGACAGCAAGCGCTGGCGTTTCGACCATCGACTTGCGGAATCTGGGCTCGCAGCGGACGCTGACGCTTGTCAACGGCCGGCGGTTCGTCTCCGGCTTGCCCGGCAGCTCGGCCGTCGACCTGAACGCCATTCCCACCGACTTCATCGAACGCGTCGACCTGCTGACCGGTGGCGCTTCCTCTGCGTATGGATCAGATGCCGTGGCTGGCGTGGTCAACATCATCTACAAGCGCAACTTCGAAGGCCTGTCGCTCAACGCCAGCACCGGTCAAAGCGAAAAGAGCGACAACAAGACTTCCACCGCGAGCCTCACCTGGGGCGTGAATTCCGCGAACGGGCGCGGCAACCTCATGACGCACCTGGGTTACTCGAAGCAAGGCGCAGTGTTCAGCGGAAAGCGGAGCATCTCGGACGTGGACCAGGCGTCGACAGGCGCATTCATCACGGGTGAGGCGGCCGACCTCTTCGCAGTGACTCGCCCGTTCTTCTCCAGCTTCGCGCCGCAGGGCAGAATTTTCATCAGCCCCGGTCTGAACGCGCAGTCGCGCAGCTTCGACGCCGCCGGCAACGTGGTTGCCTGGTCCACCAACGGTGGCGCAGGCGGCGTGGGCGCCACGGGCTACAACCGTTCCGAGCGTCGGACGATTGCCATCCCCACCGAGAGATTCCTGTTCGCCACGAAGGGTGAATACAACGTCACCGAGTCCGCCAGCGTCTTCATGGAAGGCACTTATGCGCTGACCAAGACCCGGACCCGCCTTGAACCGTTTGCCTTGAATTCGAGTGACATCTACTCGGCAACGGGTGGCGAAGTGCCGGCAGAGTTCCTGGTGAATGGTGTGCTGACGCGCAACCCATTGGTGCCCGACTCGATCTACAACCTTCTGGGTGCCGTTCGCAATGCCGACGGCGCGCGCCTGTACAGCTTCACCCGCCGCCTGAGCGAGGTGGGCGACCGCTTCAGCGTGGCCGACCGCAACACTTACCGTCTGGTCACGGGCGTGCGAGGCGTGCTGTTCAATGTCTGGGACTACGACGTCTACTACGGCTACGGCTCGACGGGTGAGTCGCAATCAGGAAACGGCCAGGTGAACGTGGCCAGCTTCCGCAATGCGCTCGAAGCCATTCCTGGTCCCAACGGAAACGCGATCTGCCGTGACGCGCTGGCGCGCAGGCAGGGTTGCGTCCCGATCAGCGTCTTCGGCTTCAACAGCATCACCCCTGCAGCCGCCACCTATGTCAATGCGCCCAGCAGCCTTTCGACGGCCGTCACCCAGCGCCTGTTTGGTGCGAATGTCAGTGGCGAGTTGGCAAAGCTGCCTGCCGGTGCCTTGAGCATGGCGGCCGGCTTCGAGTACCGCAAGGAAACCTCGCGCAGCGAATTCGACGCGCTGACCCAGGCTGGCCTGAACGCCGGCAATGCACAGCCGGCGACCCGCGGCGCTTTCAGTGTGAACGAAGTCTATGTCGAAGTGCGCGCGCCGCTGCTCAAGGGCTTGCCCTTCGTGGATCGGCTCGAAGCCAATGCGGCGGTTCGTGCAGCAGACTACTCCACGGTTGGCAACGTGACCAGCTGGAACGCAGGTGTCGATTGGACCCCGGTGTCTGACTTCCGTGTGCGCACCACGGCCGCGCAGTCCACCCGGGCGCCGAACATCGATGAACTGTTCCAGCCGCCGCAGCAGACCTTCCCGAACGGTCTGACCGACCCTTGCGTCGGCGTCACGGCAACCTCGACCACGCCGGTGTCGGCAGCTTGCCGCGCGGCGACGGGTGTCGCCGCGAACATTGCCGCGAACGGCGGCGTCTTCACCTTGAGCCAGGCCGACTTGCAGGGCATCAGCGGCTTCGACCGCGGCAACCCCGACGTCTTGCAGGAAGTGGGCAAGTCCTACACCGTGGGCTTCGTGATCACACCTTCGATGCCTGCGCTGCGTGGATTCAGCTTTACGGCCGACTACTTCGACATCAAGGTCGAAGACGCCATCGTGCAGACGCCGCGCCAGTTCATCCTGCAGCAGTGTTACTCGGGCAATACGTCCTTCTGCAACTTCATCAAGCGCCGCCCCGCCGTGTCCGGTGCAAACAATGCCGGATCGCTCGAATTCATCGATGCGGCAGTCAGCAACAGCGGCGAATTGGTGACGAAGGGCGTCGACCTGACGGTCGGCTATGCCGGCAAGGTGGGGCCTGGCGCGTTCTCGGGCAAGTTGTCCTATACGCATCTGACCGACGGCTATCTGATTCCGCTGAAGGGCTCACAGAAGGACTTCTTTGCCGGGGAAGTGGGTTCCCCCAGAGACCGTGCAGGCTTGACGTTGAGCTACAAGTGGAGGGGCTTCGGCATCACTTCGCAAACGACCTACATCGGCAAGTCGGCGCTCGACGACCAGTTCCTGGCCGATTTCGATGTGCCCAGGAACGGCTTGACGGTTGGCGCGAAGGTGTACAACGACTTCCAGTTCACGTACGACTGGAAGAAGACCCAGTTCTACGTGGGTATCGACAACGCCTTCGACACCAAGCCGGCGCCCATCATCACGGGTCTGCCGGGGAACATCACCGGCACTGAAACAGCCGCCGACGTGTACGACGCGATCGGACGGCGCTACTACGCCGGGGTGCGGGTTTCCTTCTGACCGAGTTCTGTTCCGGTTGATGAGGGGCGCAACCTTTCAAGCGGGGTTGCGCCCTTCGTCTTGGCGGGCCCTGCTGGCTCGACATCTTGCGGTCCGTGTTCCGCTACAGCCATGTTCTCAACGCTGCACGGCGCTTCTGAGCGCCATCGACGCTTCCTGGTCGGCTGTGTCCTGTTTCAGGCTTCGGTCGCCTGGGCGCAGGTTTCAACGAAAACTCAATCTCCAGCTGCATCCCCCGCCACGGAGAGCTGCAGAACCATTGGCGAACCCGTCGCGCGCCTTGCCTGCTACGACCGGATTTTTCCACCCCAGGCCGGCGAGCCACTGCCCGTGCGAAGTGGCGTAGAGCCTGTGCCGCCGGCCGGCTCGGCTGCGCCTGCAGACTTTGGCCGGCCCCTTCCGCGGGAGCCGGCAGCGAATGTCCAGGCCGTGACATCCAGCATTCGCGGCGTCTTCGATGGCTGGATGCCCACCACGCGCTGGACCTTGAACAATGGCCAGGTCTGGGCCATCGCTGACGGCAGCCGCACTGTGTATCCCCGCGCCGTCGACGCGCGAGTGCGCGTCATCAGAGGCGTCTTCGGTGGCTTCTACATCGAGATTGACGGCGTTTCGCAGACGCCTCGCGTGCGCAGAGTCGACCCCTGATCCAGGGTCAGACGGCGCGGGCGGCCGAAACCGCCCGCGCCTTTCACGCCCCCCGTCGGCCACGGGGGGCCACCGCAACGGACAGTGCCATGCCGGCGGGAATCCTGAAACGCGCCACCTCTTCGGCCAGCGCCTGAGCCAGGTTCTTCATCGCCGACGACGAAGCCGCCGTCTGTTCCACCAGCGCGGCGTTCTGCTGCGTCATGCGGTCCAGTTCCTGCACCGCCTGGCCGATCTGGGCCACGCCCTGGCTCTGTTCACGCGCACCGGTGGACACTTCGCCCAGCAGCGCATCGACGCGCTGCGAACCGGTGACGATCTCGTCGATGGTCGCACCTGCGCGCTGCACGATGGCGGTGCCGCTCTCCACTTGCTCGACGCTGCGGCCGATCAGGTTCTTGATCTCGCGCGCCGCGTCAGCGCTGCGCTTGGCCAGGCTGCGCACCTCGCTGGCCACCACGGCAAAGCCCCGGCCCTGCTCGCCGGCGCGGGCAGCTTCCACGGCGGCATTCAGCGCCAGGATGTTGGTCTGGAATGCAATGCCGTCGATGGTGCCGATGATGTCGCTGATCTTTGCCGACGACTGGCGGATGCCCTCCATCGTCTGCACCACCTCGCGCATGGTCTGGCCGCCTTGGGTGGCGGCCTGCGCGTTCTGGCGCGCCACCTGCGAGGCCTGCTGGGTGTGGTCGGCCGTGCTGCGCACGGTCGAGGCGATTTCTTCCATCGACGCCGCCGATTCCTCCAGGTTCGCCGCGGCCTGCTCGGTGCGCCCCGACAGGTCCATCGCGCCCGAGGCGATCTCGCTGCTGGAATGCACGATCTCGTCGCTGGACCGGCGCACGCGCAGCACCATCTCGCGCAAGGACTCCTGCATCGCGCGCAGTTCCAGCATCAACTGGGCCGCCTCGTCGCCGCCCCAGGGCGAAGGCGAGGTCGTCAGGTCGCCGGCGGTCATGGCGCGCAAGTGGCGCCGCGTCTCGCGCAGGCCGCCGTCCATCACGCGGTAAAAACACAGGAACAGGTAGGTCGCCAGCAGCAGCGCCGCCGCCGCGATGGCGGCCGACCACAGCGCCCGGCCCATCGCCACCTGGCGCAGGTCGGCGACGTACACGCCCGAACCGACGATCCAGCCCCAGGCCTCGAAGCCCATCACATAGGACACCTTGTCCACCGGCTTGTCGCTGCCGGGCTTGGGCCACTGGTAGGCCACAAAGCCCTTGCCCTGGGCCCGCACCTGGTCGACGAAGGCCCGGAACAGCGCCAGGCCGTTCGGGTCCTTCACGCCGCTCACGTCCTTGCCATCGAGTTCCGGCTTGATCGGGTGCATCAGCACGCGCGGGTGCATGTCGTTCACCCAGAAGTATTCCTCCCGGTCGTAGCGCAGGGTGGCCAGCGCCCGCAGCGCCTGTTGCTGCGCCTGCTGGCGCGTCAGCTGGCCGGCGGTTTCCTGCGCGTGGGCCCACTGCAGCACGCCGTGCGCCACCTCCACGTGCTGGCGGGTGGCGTCCTTGCGGGCCTGCAGCGCCTGATCGAAGGCCGACAACTCCTGCCAGACCAGCAGGCCCAGCAGCGGCAGCGTGAACACCAGCGAAATGATCATCGCCTTGGCCGAGAAGCGCAGCTGACGGAACAGGCGCACGCCAGGGGCCCAGAGGCCGTGGTGGGCAAAAAAGCCGCCCGACGGCGGGACTTGGGTGGCATTGACGGATGAAGCGGTCGGATTCAGGGGCAGAACGGCGGACATGGGGACATTGCCTTGTGCTTTTAGGTTTCAGGCGCCGCCGGGTGCGACGCACCAGTTCACTTCGGCTGCACCGACTTGGTGCTTGAGGGGTTTTTCATCCAGGCGAGGCCCGCGACCCTAGACTTCGGGGTTTTCATCCACCAAGGCCCCCGCATGCAAGGCGATCCGCAAGTCATCCATTTCCTCCAGGCCCAGCTGAAGAACGAGCTCACGGCCATCAACCAGTACTTCGTGCACTACCGCATGTTCAAGCACTGGGGCTTCGACAAGATGGCGAAGAAGGAATACGAGGAATCGATCGGCGAGATGAAACACGCTGATGCGCTGATGGAACGCCTGTTTTCACTGGACGCGCTGCCCAACTTGCAGGACCTGGGCAAGCTGATGATTGGCGAGAACCTGGTCGAATGCCTGGGCTGCGACCTGAAGTCTGAGCTGACGGCACAGGCCACCATCAAGGACGGCATCGCCGCCTGCGAGACCGCGCGCGACTACGTCAGCCGCGACCTGCTGCAACACATCCTGGAAGACACCGAGGAACACATCGACTTCCTCGAAACCCAGCTCGACCTGGTCGCCAAGGTGGGCGAGCAGAACTACCTGCAATCGCAGATGGGCAGCGTCTCGGGCGGCTGATTCCGCGCGCCCTGGCGCACGAGCGCCAGGGTCAAGATCAATGCGCTTGCTAATGCGAACCATTCGCATTACATTCGCTGCATGATCATTTGCATCTGCCACCGCATCTCCGACCGCGACATCGCTCGCGCCGTGCGCGAAGGCTGCGCCAGCTTCGACCAATTGCAGGACGACACCCGGGTGGCCACGGCCTGCGGCGCCTGCCACGACTGTGCGCACCAGCGTTTCCATGAACAGTCGGCAGCGGGGCACCGCGGCGAAGGCCTGGCGGCGTCGGCGGCGCGGACATCGGGGGCCTGAGCCATGGCAGCCGAACTCACACAGCCCTCGGCGCGCCCGCCGCCGTCCAGCGCGAGCGATGCGCGCGAACCCACGGGCAGGCTGGCGGCGCCAGCCCCCGGGCGCCAGCGCCGCTGGCACAGCAGCGAGATCTTCGGCAAGGACCATGAAGTCGAGATCGAGCACGGCCATGCCGTCTACCGGCTGCGCCTGACCGCCCTGGGCAAGCTGATCCTGACCAAATAGCCGACAGGCCCTGCTGACGAGACTGCTCCAACCGCAAGGCGTTCTCCGAACCCCACCGACCCTTCCAACCCGTCCCTGCACCAGCCAGCCCAGCGCCAGCCCGTGCTTCCTTTCAACAGGATGCTTTCGTGCTGCGCCAGACACCCGTCACGCTCGCTTTGCTTGCCGCCTGGGGCCTGGGGGCCCCGGCCGCCCAGTCCCAGACCCAGACCCAGACACCGCCCAGCCCGGCGACGCCGGCTGCGCTGGCACCCATCACCAACACCGCCACGCGCACCGACCGCCGGGTCGACGAGGTGCCGGCCACCGTCACGGTGGTGCCGGCACGAGACATCCAGGCCCGCGGCGCACGCGACCTGAAAACCCTGTTCAGGGGCGAGGTCGACCTGAGCGTGCGCACCGGCCCCACCCGCTTCGGCGCCGCACTGGGAACCACCGGCCGCGCCGGCAACGAAGGTCTCAATATCCGCGGGCTGGAAGGCAACCAGGTGCTGATGCTGGTCGACGGCATCCGCGTGCCGTCCAGCTTCAGTTTCGGCGCGCTGGCCACGGGCCGGGGCGACTACCTGGCGCTGGAAGCCACGCAGGCCGCCGAAGTGCTGCGCGGCCCGGCGTCCACGTCCTTCGGCAGCGACGGCCTGGCCGGCGCACTGAGCCTGCGCACGCTGGATCCGTCCGACGTGCTGCGTCCGGAACAGGGCTTCGGCGGCTTCGTGCGCCTGGGCGCGAGCCAGGTCGACGACAGCCTCTTGATCACTGCCGCCACCGCCTTGCGCCGGGGCCCCTGGCAAGCCTTGCTGCTGCTGAGCCAGCGCGAGGGCCACGAGACCGACAACCAGGGCAGCAACACCGCGCTGAACAGCAACCGCACCGCCCCGAATCCTGTGGATGACCGCCAGCGCGTGCTGCTGGGCAAGCTGCAGTTCCAGGCCACGCCTGCGCACCGGCTGGGCCTGACGCTGGAAGCCGTGCAACGCCGCAGCGAGGTCGACGTGATCTCCGGCCGCAGCGTGGCGCCGCCCCCGCCGGCAGCGCTGCCCGCCACGGCCGTGCTGGGGCTGCTGGCGCGGGACCGGGTGGAACGCCAGCGCGTCTCGGTCGATCATCGCTACGACGACCTCAATGCCCCCTGGCTGCAGAAGGCCGAGACCCGGCTCTACGCGCAGGAAGCCGAGACCCGGCAGGTGTCGCTGGAAGACCGCAATACCGCTGCCGACCGCACCCGGCTGGGCCGCTACAGCGAACGCGTGGTGGGTTTCTCGACCCAGGGCCAGGCCAGCCTGACGGGGGCCTTGAACCAGCGCCTGAGCGGCGGCGTGGACGCCAGCCGCACCCGCATCACCGCGGTGCGCGACGGCACGCCCAACCCGAGCGCGCCGCCGCCCTTCGGCGAGAACTTCCCGGCCAAGCCCTTCCCGGACACCGACTACGCCCTGGCCGGCGCCTTCGTGCAGAGCGAGATCGAGCTCGTCCCGGGCGCCGGCGGGGGCAGCTTCACCCTGATTCCCGGCTTGCGCTGGGACCGCTACAGCCTCCAGCCCTCGGCCAGCGGCTATGTGGGCGAGATCGTTTCGCTCAACGACGAAGCTTTCACACCCCGCCTGGGCGCCGTCTGGCGCATCAGCCCGGCGCTGGCGCCCTACGCGCAGTGGGCCCGCGGCTTCCGCGCCCCGGCGCCGGGGCAGGTGAACAACGGCTTCACCAACGTCGCCGCGGGCTACCGCAGTGTGGGCAACCCGAACCTGCGGCCGGAAACCGCCAACAGCATCGAGCTCGGCCTGCGCGGCCAGGCGGGCGCCTTCAGCTGGCAACTGGCCGGCTACGACAACCGCTACAAGGACTTCATCAGCCAGGAAGCCGTCTCGGGCGCCGGCACCCCGGCCAACCCCACGGTGTTCCAGTTCATCAACCTGGCGCAGGCACGCATCCGCGGCGTCGAGGCACGGGCCGAATGGCGCTTCGCCCCGGCCTGGCGCCTGAGCCTGGCCAGCGCCGTGGTGCGCGGAACGAGCACGCGCAACGGCATCGACGAACCGCTGGACAGCGTGGACCCGGCCCGCGCCGCGCTGGGCCTGCACTACAGCGCCGGGCCCTGGGCCTTCGACGCCGACCTGCTGCACGCCCAGGGCAAGAGCGCGAGCCGGATCAGGGCGACCACGCCGCCGCGCTTCGCCCCGGGCGGCTACACCGTGCTGGACCTCGGCGCGCGCTGGGAGCCGGCTCCACGCTGGACGCTGCTGGCGCAGCTGCACAACGCCCTGGACGCCACCTACATCCCCTGGGCCGACGTGCGCGGCCTGCCCGCCACCAGCACCGTCGTCGACGCCTACACGGCGCCCGGCCGCCACCTGCAATTGGCCCTGCGCCACGATTTCTGAAGGAGAACCGCGATGAACGCCATGACTGCAGCGACCCTGCTGCGCCCTGCCGAGGACGGTGCCACTGCGCCAGCCGCCGCTGACGCCAACCCCTGCACAAGGCTGCGCGAGGGCTATGCCCAGGCCCGCCGCGCCGGTGCCCGCCGCCACCGCGACGTCGCCGAACTGCTGGGCGTGAGCGAAGGCGAACTGATCGCTGCGCACGTCGTCCCGCTGCCCGCCCCTGCGGCTGCGCCACAAGGCGACCCCCGCCCCGCGGCGGCCAGCGCCAGCGCCGCAGGCCTGCAGGCCACGCGGCTGCAAGGCCCCTGGCCTGAACTGGTGGCAGCCCTGGGAGGCGTAGGCGAAGTGATGGCGCTGACGCGAAACGTCTCATGCGTGCATGAAAAGACCGGCATCTACCGCGACGCGAGCGCCAGCGGCCCGGCCGGGCGCGAGATGGGCCTGGTGCTGGGCCCGGAGATCGACCTGCGCATCTTCTACAGCCGCTGGATCCACGGCCTGGCGGTGGCTGAACCCACCGAGCAAGGCCTGCAACGCAGCCTGCAATTCTTCGACGCCCAGGGCCAGGCCGTGCACAAGGTGTTCGCCCGCGCCGGCACCGACCTGCCGGCCTGGGAATCGCTGGTCACCCGCTTCGCCAGCCCGGACGCCGTGCCCGGCCTGGACATGCTGCCCGCCCCGCCCCCGGCACCGGCGGAGAAAGCCGACGCCGAGGTCGACGTCGCGACTTTCCACCAGGACTGGGCCGCGCTGCGCGACACCCACGAATTCTTCGGCCTGCTGCGCCGCCACGGGCTGTCGCGCACCCAGGCCCTGCGCCTGGCCCAGCCGCGCTTCGTGCAGGCCGTGGAACTGGACAGCGCCCAGGCCCTGCTCCACGGCGCCGCCGCCTCCGGCACGCCGATCATGGTGTTCGTGGGCAACCCGGGCGTGATCCAGATCCACACCGGCCCGGTGCAGCGGGTGCACGTGATGGGCCCCTGGCTCAACGTGCTCGACCGGGACTTCAACCTGCACCTGCGCGAAGACCGCATCGCCAGCGCCTGGGTCGTGCGCAAGCCCACCGCCGACGGGCTGGTGACCTCGCTGGAAGTCTTCGACGCCCACGGCGAGACCATCGCGATGTTCTTCGGTGAACGCAAGCCCGGCCGCCCCGAACTCTGCGCCTGGCGCAGCCTGGTCGAAGGCCTGGCCGGCGAAGGCCGCGGCACGGAGGCCTCGCCATGCACCTGCTGAACCGTCGGCGGGCGGTGCAGGGCCTGGGCCTGGCGCTGCTCGCAGCCCAAGGCACACCTGCCTGGGCACAGGCCGCGCAGACCACGCCGGCCACCCCCCGGCGCATCGTCAGCGTCGGCGGCGCGCTCACCGAAACCCTGTACGCGCTGGGCGCGCAGGACGAACTGGTCGGCGCCGACACCACCTCACTGTTCCCCGAGGCCGCACGTCGCCTGCCCAGCGTGGGCTATGCGCGAGCGCTGTCGGCCGAGGGCGTGCTGTCGCTGCGGCCCAGCCTGATCGTGGCCACGCAGGAGGCCGGGCCACCGGCCGTGGTGCGCCAGCTGGAAGCCGCGCGTGTGCCCCTGGTGCGGCTGGGCGCCGACCACCGCTTCGAAGGCGTGCTCGCGCGCAGCCTGCGCCTGGCGGAGCTGTGCGGCCGCAGCGCCGCCGGCCAGACCCTGGCCGCGCAGTTGCAGCAGGACTGGCAGGCCACCCAGGCCCAGGTGCAGTCGCGCCAGCGCGGCCGGGCCGCGCCCCTGAAGGTGCTGTTCGTGCTGTCGCACAGCATGGCGCAGGTGCGGGTGTCCGGCCGCGACACCGCGGCCGACGCGATGCTGGCCTACGCCGGCGTCGCCAACGCGCTGACCGGCTTCGACGGCTACAAGCCACTGACGCCGGAGGCCGCGATCGCCGCCGCCCCCGACATCATCCTGGCCACCGACCAGGGCCTGGAGGCCGCCGGCGGCATCGACGGCCTGCTGGGCGCCCCAGGCCTGGCGCAGACGCCCGCGGGCCGCGCGCGCCGCGTCGTCGCGCAGGACGCGCTGCTCATGCTGGGCTTCGGCCCGCGGCTGCCGCAGGCCGTGGCCGCGCTGTCCGCCGCCCTGCACGACCTCGCCTGAATCCGGGAGCGCATGAACATGACCCCGCCCAGCCTGCCCGTGGCCAGCCCGCGCATGACCCCACCTGGCATGCCCTCGGCCAGCCCGCATCAGCCAGCGTCAGCGTCCGTGTCCGCATCCGCCTTGCAGGGCACCGAACGGGGTACGGCCCAGGCCAGCCTGCGCGGCCTGTGGTCGCGCGCGCCTGGCACCGTGCTCGCTGCGGCCGGACTGGCCGCGCTGCTGCTGGCGGTGCAGGTGGGCGCGGTGCCCGTCGCGGCCAGCGACTGGTGGGCCTGGGCCGGTGCCGGCCCGGCCAGCGGCGGCGCCTATGTGCTGTGGGAACTGCGGCTGCCGCGCGCGCTGCTGGCCGCGGCCGTGGGTGCGGCCCTGGGACTGGCCGGCGCGATGGCGCAGGGGCTGTTCCGCAACCCGCTGGCCGACCCCGGGCTGCTGGGCGTGACCAGCGGCGCGGTGTGCGCGGCGGCGCTGGTGCTCACGGTGTTCGCCGCGACCGCGGCCACGCTGCCGCCCGACTGGCAACTGTGGGTGCTGCCCGGCGCCGCCTTCGCCGGGGCACTGGCGGTCTGCCTGGGGCTGGACCGGCTGGCGCGCTGGCTCACGCCAGGCTCGGTCAGCGGGCTGCTGCTCACCGGCCTGGCGCTGAACGCGCTGACGATGGCGGTGGTGGGGCTGTGCACCTACCTGGCCACCGACGAGCAGCTGCGCAGCCTGAGCTTCTGGACCCTGGGCTCGGTCGCAGGCGCCAGCTGGACGGTGGTGGGCGTGCTCGGCCTGGCGCTGGCGCTGTCGCTGTGGCAGGGGCGGCGGCTGGCGCAGGCGCTGAACGCGCTGGCGCTGGGCGAAGCCGCCGCCGCGCACGTGGGCGTGAACGTGACCGCGCTGCGCTGGCGCCTGATCCTCACCGTGGCCTTGCTCTGCGGCCTGGCCGTGGCCTGGTGCGGGCTGATCGGTTTCATCGGGCTGATGGCGCCGCATCTGGTGCGCGGTGCGGCCGGCGCCGACCAGCGCCGCGTGCTGCCCCTGGCCGCCGCTGCCGGCGCCGTGCTGCTGCTGCTGGCCGACACCGCGGCACGCACCGTCGCCATCCCGGCCGAGGTGCCGGTGGGCATCTTCACCGCCCTGATCGGCGCGCCCATGTTCCTGATGCTCCTGCGCGGCATCGCGCGCCGGCAAGGGGGCCACGCATGAAGCCGCCGGTCTCGCTGCAGCCCCTGCTGCACCTGGAGCAGGCCGTGACGCGCCTGCCCGGCCGCCAGTTCGGACCCTTCGACCTGCAGCTGCACGCCGGTGAACGGGTGGCCATCCTGGGCCCCAGCGGCGCGGGAAAGAGCACCTTGCTGCGCCTGCTGGCCGGCGAAGGCACGGCCCACGCGGGCCGCGTGCTCTGGCGCGGCGAAAGCCTGTCCACTCTGGCGGCATCTGAACTGGCGCGACAGCGCGCAGTGTTGCCGCAGCAGCACGGCGTGGCCTTCGGCATGCCGGTGGAACTGGTGGTGGCGCTGGGCCGCCTGGCCGTCGAGCCAGACCCGGGCCAGGCCGAGGTCGTGGCCGCTGCGCTGCAGGCGGCCTGCGCCGGCCACCTGGCCGGACGCCGCTTCGACACCCTGTCCGGCGGCGAGCAGGCCCGCGTGCAGTTGGCGCGGGTGATGGCGCAGCTGTGGCACGCACGCGGCGGCCTGCTGCTGGTCGACGAACCGCTGGCGGCGCTGGACCCGGGCCTGCAGTTCGAACTGATGGACGCGCTGGCCGAATTCACGCGCAGCCGCAGTCATGCGCTGGTGGCGGTGCTGCACGACATCAACCAGGCGCTGGCGGGCTTCGACCGGCTCTGGCTGGTGCAGCACGGGCAGCTTGCCGGCGACCTGCCGGCCGGGCGCACGGCGTTGCCGGCGCTGGAGACGCTGTTCGGCATCGAGCTGCAATGCCTGGAGGCCGGACCGGCGCGCATTGCCGTGCTCGCGCGGCGCGCCGGCAGCGCCCGGCGGCCGGTGGCGGCCTGAGCGGTCCGACATGCTGCTGTCCTCGAACTGGCGCCCCGGCATCGGCACCGCCGTGTTGCTGCTGCATGGCCTGCTGGCGCTGGCCATCGTCTCGTCGGCAGGCCAACGCGGGGCGGCGGCCACGGGCGGATCGCCCGTGGCCACGCAGGTGCGTCTTCTGAGCCCGACCCCCGCCGCGCCACCCGCAACGCTCGCGCCAGTGCCCAAGCCGGTGCCGGCCTCGTTGCCGAGCTGGCCAGCCCTGCCGCTGCCGCCGCTGCACATCGCCGAGCCCAGCCCGGTCGCGCCGGCAGCCCCGAGTGGCCAGCGCGAGACGACGCTTGCTGCAGCAGGCCCGGCCACGGCATCGCGTCCTGGCCCTGAGCCGGCGGCCCTGCAGGCGCCGCCACCGACTTCAACGTCCCCGGCACTGGCCGGACCCGCCGCGCCGCTGCTGCGCGCCGCAAGCGCCGACCATCGGCACTGCCCGCCCGCCCCCTACCCACCGGCCCTGCGCGAACGTGGCATCGAAGGCGCAGTGGTGCTGCGCGTGCGCGTCGACACCCGGGGCCAGGCCGCCGACGTGCACGTGCTCGCCGGCAGCGGCTTCCGCCTCTTCGACGAAGCCGCCCTGCACCAGGTGCGGCGCTGCCGCTTCCAGCCGGCGATGCGCGGCGAGGCCGCGCTCGAAAGCTGGGTCGAGTTTCCCGTGCGCTTCGCACTCCGAGCAGGTTGACCTGGCCACCATGACGTCCCCCGACACCGCCACCCCGCCGCCTGCGCCCGCGCGCCGGCGCCTGCACCAGCTGCCGGCCGATGCCCGCGAACTGCTGGTCGCGCTGAGCTGGACGCCGGCGGCGCTGCGAAGCCTGCTCGAACGGGTGCTGGGCCGGGTGCGCGGCAACCCGGTGCGCCTGCAGGGCAGCGACGCCGACGTGCTGGCCAGCCTCAGCCACGACCTGGCGCAACGCAACGCCATCAGCGAGGCGCTGCACCGACAACTGAGCCTGCGCCACGCCGTCGCGGTGCAGCGGTTGGCCGCGGCACGCGGTGAAAAGGCCCTGCGCAGCGCCTGGCAGGCACGACCCGAGACCGAAGCCCCGGTGGCCAGCCTGTGGGCCCTGCTCACCCACCCGCAAGGGAGCTCGGTGCAGGAATGGGCGATCCGCGAACTTCGGGTGAGCCTGTACGCGCAGGCGCACGCGGCGCAGTCCGGCCAGTTGTCCCAGGCGACGGCGCTGGCGCGCATGAAGGTCCTGCAGGCCGAGGCCGACGGCCTGCGCCAGCGGCTGCTGAGCCAGCAGCAGCAGTCCGACCGGGCCCTGCAGGCGGCGCAGGCCGCACTGGCCCAGGCCAGGGGCGAAGCAGCCGCGGCGCGGATCCTGGGTGCGACGCCCGCGGTCCGGCCGTCGCTCACTCCCGCCTCCAGGCCCCAGGCTGCGCCAGCACGCACACAGCCCGGCGCGCCAGCCGAAGCACCGTCAGCAGCGGCGCCGGCGCCGGCACCGGCCAGCCCGCCGATCACCGTGCAAGCCCCGACGCCGCCCCCCGCGACTTCACCAGTGCAGGGCCGGCGCGTGCTCTGCGTGGGCGGCATCCAGCACGCGGTGGCGCGCTACCGCAACCGCATCGAGACCCTGGGCGGCCGCTTCGAGCACCACGATGGCGGTATCCACGACAACGCCCATGCGCTGGACGGCCGGCTGGCGCGTGCCGACCTCGTGATCTGCCAGGCTGGCTGCATCAACCACGCGGCCTACCACCGCATCAAGCAGCACTGCCAGCGCACCGGCACGCCCTGCCTGTACCTGGAACGCGCCAGCCTGTCCCGCTTCGACCGCGCATTGCAGGGCTTGCAGGCCGAAGGCCGACCCGCAACGACCAGGCCCGCCGAAGCGTCCCACGTCTGACCGGCAGCGCAGCGCGCGGGCTTCAGCGCCCACCACGCGCCACCTCGGTCGCCCAGCCTGCGTCGGCTCGACCCAGGGCTGGCGCCTGACCGCAACGGACTGCGGCGCGACCTGCTCCGCGCTCAGCCCCCCCCCCGTCCGCGGGGTCAGCTCCCCCTCAATCGCATAATCGAGACGCGTCCCGGCGCCCTGCCGTCGTCAACACGTTCGTTTCGAAAGCCCTGCCGTGCACACATTCGCCAAGACCCTGAAGAACTTCGAGACCGCCTCGGGCCGCTCCGGCCGCTTCTATTCGCTGCCCGCGCTGGCGCGGCAGTTTCCGGGGGTCCAGCGCCTGCCCGTCAGCCTGCGCATCGTGCTGGAGAGCGTGCTGCGAAACTGCGACGGCAAGAAGGTCACGGCCGAACACGTGCAGCAACTGGCGAACTGGCAGCCGAACGCGCCGCGCACCGAGGAAATCCCCTTCGTCGTGGCGCGCGTGGTGCTGCAGGACTTCACTGGCGTGCCGCTGCTGGCCGACCTGGCCGCCATGCGCAACGTCGCCGCCCGCATGGGGCAAGACCCGGGCCGCATCGAACCCCTGGTGCCGGTGGACCTGGTGGTGGACCACAGCGTGATGATCGACCACTTCGGCACGAAGAAGTCGCTGGACCTGAACATGAAGCTGGAGTTCCAGCGCAACCAGGAGCGCTACCAGTTCATGAAGTGGGGCATGGGCGCCTTCAGCACCTTCGGCGTGGTGCCGCCGGGCTTCGGCATCGTGCACCAGGTGAACCTGGAATACCTGGCGCGCGGAGTGCACCTGGGTTCTGACGGCATCAGCTACCCCGACACCCTGGTCGGCACCGACAGCCACACCACCATGATCAACGGCATCGGCGTGGTCGGCTGGGGCGTGGGTGGCATCGAGGCCGAAGCCGCCATGCTGGGCCAGCCGGTCTACATGCTCACGCCCGACGTGGTGGGTTTCGAACTGACGGGCCGGCTGCGCGAAGGCGTCACCGCCACCGACCTGGTGCTCACCGTCACCGAGATCCTGCGCAAGCACAAGGTGGTGGGCAAGTTCGTCGAATTCTGCGGCGAAGGCACGCGCACCCTGAGCCTGCCCGACCGCGCCACCATCGCCAACATGGCGCCCGAATATGGCGCGACCATGGGCTTCTTCCCGGTCGACGAAAAGACCATCGAATACTTCGAAGGCACCGGCCGCACGAAAGCCGAGATCGAGGCCTTCGAGGCCTACTTCCGCGCGCAGAAGCTGTTCGGCGTGCCGCGCGCGAAGGACATCGACTACAGCCAGCTCGTCAGCCTGGACCTGGCCACCGTCGCCCCCAGCCTGGCCGGCCCGAAGCGCCCGCAGGACCGCATCGAACTCGGCCACGTGGGCACGAAGTTCAGCGAACTCTTCAGCGCCGGTGCGGCTGACAACGGCTTCAACCAGCCGGCCGAAAAACTGGGCCAGGCTTTCAAGACGAAGTCGGGCCTGGAGATTCGCAACGGCGACGTCCTGATCGCCGCCATCACCAGCTGCACCAACACCAGCAACCCTGGCGTGCTGCTGGCCGCGGGCCTGCTGGCGAAGAAGGCTGTGAAGGCCGGGCTGAAGGTCAAGCGCCACGTGAAGACATCGCTGGCCCCCGGCTCGCGCATCGTCACTGAATACCTGGAAAAGGCTGGCCTGCTGCCCTACCTGGAAGAGCTGGGCTTCAACGTCGCAGCCTATGGCTGCACCACCTGCATCGGCAACGCCGGCGACCTGACGGCCGAGATCAACGAAGTCATCACTGCCAACGAACTGGTGTGCGCGGCGGTGCTGTCGGGCAACCGCAACTTCGAAGCGCGCATCCACCCCAACCTGAAGGCCAACTTCCTGGCCAGCCCACCGCTGGTGGTGGCCTATGCGATCGCCGGCAACGTCACACGCGACCTGATGACCCAGCCCGTCGGCCGCGGCAAGGACAAGAACGGCAAGCCGCGCGACATCTACCTGGGCGACATCTGGCCCACCAGCGACGAGATCGCCAAACTGATGAAGTTCGCGATGAACGGCAAGGCCTTCCGCAAGAACTACGACAAGGTCGAGAGCGACCCGGGCAAGCTCTGGGAGAAGATCAAGAACGTCGACGGCGGCTCGAACCCCGATTCGGCCCGTGTCTACAGCTGGCCCAGCAGCACCTACATCGCCGAGCCGCCCTTCTTCAGCGACTTCACGATGCAGCCCAAGACCCTGGTCGCGGGCGTGCAGGGCGCACGCGTGATGGGCCTGTTCGGCGACAGCATCACTACCGACCACATCAGCCCCGCCGGCAGTTTCAAGGACAGCACGCCTGCCGGCCAATACCTGCTCGACTTCAACAGCTACGGCGCGCGCCGCGGCAACCACGAGGTGATGATGCGCGGCACCTTCGCCAACGTGCGCATCAAGAACCTGATGATCCCGGCCAAGGACGACGGCAGCCGCGTCGAGGGCGGCTACACGCTGTACCAGCCCGGCGGTGAGCTCATGCCGATCTACGACGCCGCGATGAAGTACGTGGCGGCAGGCGTGCCGACGGTCGTTTTCGCCGGCGACGAATACGGCACCGGCAGCAGCCGCGACTGGGCCGCCAAGGGCACGGCCCTGCTCGGCATCAAGGCCGTGGTGGCGCGCAGCTTCGAACGCATCCATCGCAGCAACCTCATCGGCATGGGCGTGCTGCCGCTGCAGTTCATGGACGGTGCCAGCTGGGAAAGTCTGGGGCTGAAGGGCGACGAAACCGTCGACGTGCTGCTGGCCGACGAAGTCAAGCCGCTGTCGCAGGCCGAGCTTGTCATCACACGCGCTGACGGCAGCGTGCGCAAGGTGGCCGTGCAGCTGCGCATCGACACGCCGATCGAGGTCGACTACTACAAGCACGGCGGCATCCTGCCCTTCGTGCTGCGCCAGCTGCTCGCGGCCTGAGCGCGGTGCCGCGGGACCGGCCCGGCGCGGGCGGGCAGCGCGACGCTGGCGCTGCAGCATCCCCGCCAGGCCCGCCTGGCCGCCACCTTCGCGCCAGCGACCTGCAGGCTGCAGCCCGGCTGGCCACGCAGGGCACGGCGGGGCTCGTCGACCTGGTCGAGGCCGTCCACGCCCGCATCGCGCGGCTGCCGCTCACGGGCCCGGCATCGGCCCGCACTGGCGGCATCACCGGCCTGGTCTACCAGGCCGTGCGGGGTGTCAGCCGCGGCGTGGGCAGCAGCGTCGACACGCTACTGGGCTGGCTGGCGCCGGCGGTGCAGGGCCCGCCCCAGGGCCTGCCCTCGCCAGAACGCGAAGCCGTGATCGCGGCGCTGAACGGCGTGCTCGGCGACCACCTGGCCGCCACCGGCAGCAGCCTGGCCACGCCGATGGCGCTGCGCACGGCAGGCCAGCCACTGCGGCTGGAACGCGAGGCCCTGGCCGCGGCCCTGCCCGCCGCCAGCGGGCGGGTGCTGGTGCTGGCCCACGGCCTGTGCATGAACGACCTGCAGTGGCAACGCGATGGCCAGGACCACGGCCTGCTGCTGGCCGAAGGCGCGGGCTGGACACCGGTCTACCTGCACTACAACACCGGTCGGCACATCGATGCGAACGGCCAGCAGCTGGCCGCGCTGCTGGCCCAGGCCCTGGCCGCCTGGCCCGTGCCCGTGACCCGGCTGGCGCTGCTGGGCCACAGCATGGGCGGGCTGGTGGCACGCCGCGCCATCCATGCCGGGCTGCAGGCGGCGCAACCCTGGGCCAGGCAGGTGACCGACCTGGTGTGCCTGGGCAGCCCGCACCACGGCGCGCCGCTGGAGCGGGCTGGCCATGGTGTCGACCGCCTGCTCGAGGCCACGCCCTGGAGCGCGCCATTCGCGCGGCTGGGGCGCCTGCGCAGCGCCGGCATCACCGACCTGCGTCACGGTCGCCTGCTGGCCAGCGACGGCGCACGCGCGACGCAGCGCACGCCAGTGCCTTTGCCGCAGGGCGTGCGCTGCTTTGCCGTGGCCGCGACGCTCAGCCCCGGCAGCGACGCGCTGAAGCATCGCATGGGCCGGCGCCTGCTGGGCGATGGGCTGGTGCCCGTGGCCAGCGCGCTGGGCCAGCACCCCGAAGCGCGGCTGGATCTGGGCTTTGCCCCCGAGCGGCAATGGCTGGCACACCGCAGCGGCCACCTGGACCTGCTGGGCAGCCCGGCCGTGGCAGCGCAGTTGCTGCACTGGCTGCAGTGAAACCCGCCCTGGGCTAGCGCCCGCGCAGGAACAGCGCGTCCAGCTCCTTCATCGTCACCTGGCGCCAGGTGGGGCGGCCGTGGTTGCAGGTGTCGGCACGATCGGTGGCTTCCATCTCGCGCAGCAAGGCGTTCATTTCTTCCAGCGTGAGCCGACGGTTGGCGCGTACCGCACCGTGGCAGGCCATGCTGGCCAGGATGTCGTCGCGGGCGCGCTGCACGGCGCGGCTGGCGCCCGCGGCGTCGGCCAGTTCGGCCAGCACGGCGCGGGCGAGTTCGGCGACGTCGGCGTCGGGCAGGGCTGCCGGGCGGCTGCGCACGGCCAGGGTCTGCGCCGACAGCGGCGTGATGTCCAGGCCCAGCGCCTGCAGCGCGGCGGCCTCGGCTTCGGCGGTGGCCACTTCGGCGGCGGTGGCGGCAAAGCTCACCGGCAGCAGCAGAGGTTGTGCGGGCAGGTTTTCGCTGTTGCTGGCGGCGCGCTTCAGGCGTTCGTAGACGATGCGTTCGTGGGCCGCGTGCATGTCGACGACGACCAGGCCCTGGGCGTTTTCGGCCAGCACGTAGGCCCCGCCGATCTGGGCGATCGCCCGGCCCAGCGGCCAGGCGGCGCCGGCCTCGGCAGGCACTGGCGCAGGCATCGACGCCGGCAGTGCGCTTGCCGCGCCCGGCGCTGCTGCAGCTTCGCCAGACACCGAAACCGGCTCGCGCAAGCCCGCCCAGGCCGACAGCCCGCCGCTGCCTTGCGGCGTGCGCCAGGGCCCATCGGCCAGCCAACGCGGCGCAGGCTCGCGGGCCTGCAGCGGCCCGGCTTCGGGCAGGGCCAGCGCCGGCTGCCATGCCAGTGGCTGGGGTGCCGCGGCCGCGGGCCCCGTTGTCACTTCAGCTGTGGCAGCAGGCACTGCAGCCCGGGTCAGGGCCAGCGCGTCCTCGACCGCGTGCCGCAGCGCCTGATGCACTGCCCGGCCATCGCGAAAACGCACCTCGATCTTGGCCGGGTGCACGTTGACGTCGACCAGTTCTGGCGCGATGTTCAGGAACAGCGCATAGGCCGGCTGGCGGCTGCCATGCAGCTGGTCTTCGAAGGCCGAGCGCACCGCATGCGACAGCAGCCGGTCGCGCACGTAGCGTCCGTTGACGAACAGGTATTGCAGGTCGGCACGCGCCCGCGCCGCCTCGGGCTGACCGACCCGGCCTTCCACGTGCAGCGGGCCGCGTTCGGCCTGCACCTCGCGGCTGGCGGCGCTGAAATCGGCGCCCAGCACCTCGGCGCGACGCAGCGCCGCCGGCTGCGGCCGCCACTGCGCCACCAGCCGGCCTTCATGCCAGACGGCAAAGCCGACTTCGGGCCGCGCCAGGGCGTGGCGGCGCACGGCCTCCAGGCAATGCGCCAGCTCGGTGGCGTCGGTCTTCAGGAACTTGCGCCGCGCTGGCGTGCTGAAGAACAGTTCCTGGACCTCGACCGTGGTGCCCACTGCGCGTGCCGCGGCGCCGATCTCGCCGCTGCGTGCGTGCAGCTTCCAGCCGTGCGGCGCGGCCGCGGTGCGGCTGGTGATGGCCAGTTCCGACACCGCCCCGATGGCGGCCAGCGCCTCGCCGCGAAAGCCCATCGTGGCCACCGACTCCAGGTCGGCGAGGCTGCCGATCTTGCTGGTGGCGTGGCGCTTCACGGCCAGCGGCAGGTCGTCGATGGCGATGCCGGCGCCGTCGTCCTCGACGACGATGCTGCGCACGCCGCCGGCCAGCAGGCGCACGGTGACCTGGCGGGCCCCGGCGTCGACGGCGTTGTCGACCAGTTCGCGCACTGCCGCGGCGGGCCGGTCGACGACCTCACCGGCCGCGATCTGGCTGATGAGTTCGTCGGGCAGTTCGCGAATGCGCCGCTGCACACCGGCCGGGGCGCCAGGCATGGCAACAGGCGCCTCGGTCTGCGAAGTCATGCCGGGCATTGTAGGAGCCGGCCCGGCCGGCGGCCTTCGGACGGAACGACGCTCAGGGCTCGCCGGTTTCGGCAGGCCAGCCGGGCGGCGTGGCACCGCAGTGGGGCCCGCCGTACAGCGCGAAGTACTGGGTACGGGCCACCAGCCCCTGGCCGGCTGCGTCGTGCGAGCCCTCGAACGCGGTGGCCGACAAGCGCCTGTAGCTGATGTCGACCTGCGGCCGAAGTGCCGCGCTGTCATCGAAGCTGCCGGTGTAGGACTGGCCGTCGAACACCAGTTCGGCGGCTGGCGGCAGCCGACGCGGCAACATCGGTGCCCGTGCCCTTTCCGGGCCGATGCAGATGCGGTATTTGCGCGACTGCGAAGCTGGCCGTTCCAGGCTGGCCAGGGCCATGGGCAGACGCTCGAAAGTGACCAGGGTCTGCACGTCCCAGACGCCGGCCAGCACAGGGGCGGGCTGGGCGTTGGCAGCAACCCCGGCAAAGGCCAGCACGGCCGCCACGCCCCACCGGCCGCGCCAGACCGACGCGGACCTTGCGTTCAATAGGCTTCCCATCCCTTGTCTCGTCCGCCTGTCTTTCGCAGTCGAATCGCTGCTGGACGAATTGTGCTGACGGGCCGTGGCTGGTTACCCCACCCAAAGTCGTGACGAAAAGACGGGCCTGTTACTGAATGCGGCCGACGCTGGCGCGGGTGAGCTCCCCAGGGGTGTAGTCGAGAAAGTCGCGCTGCACGCCCAGCACCTGCATGGCAGCGCCGGTGTGGGTCGCGTTCAGCTTGGCGCCGCTCCAGTTCAGTGTGCATGTACCTGCGCTGCTCGTGCGGCAGGTCAAGCTGCGGCTGGCAGCCACGCTGGGGCCGACATGGGCCTGCATCGACGCCTGCACGGTGGCGTTCGCCACCACCGCGCCCTGCTCGTCCCTCAGGCTGACCACGAACTGCGGAGCCCAGTCGGGTGCGGTGGGCTTGGCCCGCACCACGGTGCCGGACAAGGCCGCCACCTGTGCCTTCGGTGCCGCCGGCCGGGCCACCTGGGCGCTGCGCTCGCCGCCGCCGGTGTAGGCCAGCTTCGTGCCCTTGATGCCGGTGACGGCCGTGCCCAGCACCGGCAGCTTGGACCAGGACAGGACCGCGCTCACCAGCGAACAGGTGCCGCTGGCAGCGGTGGTGCAGCTGACGTCCTTGCTGGTGTTCGAATGGCGGCCGGTGACCTGGGCGCCGGACACCGGGCGACCCGCCTCGTCCACGACCAGCACCTCGGCCGAAGCCTTCCATGAGCCCAAGGACGGCACCTGCGTGGTCATGGTGATGCTGCGCACCGACACCGTGGTCACGGTGGGTGCAGGCGGCGGCATGGGTACCGCAGGCGCGGCGACCGGGGGCGGTGCGGCGCCCGCAGTGCTGTCGTCGCCGGCATACAGCAGACTGCGCGTCATGCTGCCCGGCGTGCCAGTGATCGCGTGGGTGCTGGCCTGTGCCAGCAGTTGCTGGCGCACCTGGGCCGGCGCCATGCTCGGCTGGCCCTGGAGCAGCAATGCCACCACGCCCGCGGCATGGGGCGCGGCCATCGACGTGCCGTTCATGCCCACCACCGAGTTCACGGCGGTGTGCCCGGCCGAAGCGATCGCCGTTCCGGGCGCCCACAACGCCACGCAGTTGCCCCAGTTCGAGAAGCTGGCCTTGGCGTCGGCCTGGTCGCTGGCCGCCACGTTGATGAGCCCGGCAGCACGCCCTGGCGAACTGCTGCAGGCGTCGACATTGCTGTTGCCGGCCGCCGAAACGACACTGAATCCAGCCGTGACCAGACGCTGCGCCGCCGCGTCCACCGTCGTCGAGACACCGCCGCCAAGACTGAGGTTGACGACACCAGGCCGGGAGCCATTCGCAGCCACCCAGTCCAGGCCCTGCAGCACAGAACTGCCCGCACTGCTGCCGGCGCAGTTCATCACCCGCACCGGCACCACGCGTGCGCCGGGCGCCACGCCCAGGGTGGCACCGACCGCGGTACCCGCCACGTGGGTGCCATGGCCATGACAGTCGGCCGTGCCACGGCCGTCATTGATGGCCGAAAAGCCCGCCGCGAGCCGGCTGCCGAATTCGTTGTGCGGGCTGACACCCGTGTCGACCACGTAGACGCTGACACCGGCACCACTGCGCAGGTGGCGGAAGCTGTTGTCGAATACGCGGCTGCGCTGGTCGATGCGGTCCACACCCCAGGCCCGGGTGTCCAGGGCACGCACGCCCGGGGTGGCCTGGCCGACCGTGAACCGGCGGTCGGGCTCGACGGCGTCGACGGCCGGGTTGCCGGCCAGTTCAGCCGCCACGGCCTCGGCCTGATCCCAGGGCACGGCCAGCACAAAAGCTTCCACTGCGTGCGAAAACTGCTGCCGCACGACCGCCCCAGGGGCCACCTGAAGCACCGAGCGCGCCAGCACGGACTGCGCGGCCGTGGCCACGGCGGTGGCCTTGGCGGCCAGTTGGGCGGCGCGCAGCGCAGCCACGTCGCCCGACTCGCCGTTGCCGGTGCTCCCGAGCATCGCCATGCGGCCATTGGCGAACACCGCAGCCGGGTTCAGCCGCACGATCAGCTGCACCGTGCCGGCCTCGTCCATGGGGTTCAGCAGGCGCTGTTCGGCCCGCAGTGCAGCCTCTTCAGCCGGGGCCCAGAGCACAAAACGACGATCCTCGCCCGTGGTCGAAGGCTCGGTTGCGACCAGGCTTTCCGGCGCTGCAGCCTCATCGGCGCCACCGCAGGCGGACAGCAGCATGACGAGAGCGGCGGCGGCCAGGGCGGCAGGCGCAGGTCGGAACGATCGAGATTGAGAGGTCATGGGAGCCACGCGCCTGAAACGACAAAGGGCGAGGGCCACGACAGACAGCCCGCCTGTTTCCGCTGGGAAAACCGGCGCCGGGCAAGAGCCCGGCCTGGCTGGCAACCCCGCTACCTTGGCACTGTCGTGCTGTAGGCCGGAGGCTTTGCGTCCCTGTCTTTCGACAGGTTTGCCCTCGGTGAGAACCGTCGGTGTCGAACATCGGCACAGGCCGACTCGTAACACGTTGATACACAGTTTATCTTCAAACCCGGCCGTCGCGTGCGGCGGACGGGCTGCCGAACTGGATGAACCCCGAGAAAGTCACGAACAGCAGTGTTCAGTGATCGGTGTTGCACCGACCGCAGGCCGAGCCGCCATGCAAGCCGTTCTGCTCAGGCCGCCCCTACATGCTGCGACGGTACTGCCCGCCCACCTCGAACAGCGCGTTCGTGATCTGCCCCAGGCTGCAGCAGCGCACCGCGTCCATCAGCACCGCGAAGACGTTGCCGT
>LNFM01004589.1_pt1 | contig 25250 bp, 24 predicted proteins | sample 596031 | NCBI WGS metagenome assembly LNFM01 (sample SAMN04254537, study PRJNA301005) | activated carbon metagenome | isolation source: dual media filters at the Ann Arbor, Michigan drinking water treatment plant | place: USA: Ann Arbor | reverse complement strand
GCCTCGCGCTGAGCTACAAAGATTTTATCGTAACCACCGCCGGTACCAAGAATGATTGCTTTGTTTGTCATAACCAAATCTTTCTTTATAAGGAAATTCTTCTATTAACTTCTTTAATTGTAATCTAGGCGTTACTAAAAAATTTAAATCGATTAATTTAGTTGTTAATTTTATAGATAAAGCAAAAATAACGCTTGCCACATATAAATTGTGCACAATATAATTGCGATCAATATAATTAGTTAAGAATACAAATTATGCAAAATGAATGCGTAAAAAGCGACCTTAATGAGAAATCAATATTGAGTTTGGATGAACAGATGTGCTTTGCGCTTTATTCGGCATCTCATTCAATGACGAAAATTTATAAGCCTTTATTAGCGCCGTTTGGGCTGACGTACCCGCAATATCTTGTATTGCTGGTGTTATGGCAAAAAGATTCGATTACAGTTAACGCGCTAGGTGAAAGAGTGTATTTGGATTCTGGGACATTAACGCCTTTACTCAAACGGCTTGAAAAACTAGCGCTAATTACACGAAAGCGTGAGGCTATAGATGGTCGCGAAGTGATCATTGCGCTAACGCCTTTAGGTCAGTCATTACGCGGTGATGTAGTTCATATCCCTGCCAGTGTATCTTTCAATACTGGATGTACATTGCCAGAAATTAAAATGCTTAATCAACAGCTTATCGCATTAAGAGTGCATTTAAATTCCAATTTAAACGCGGTTAAAGCCGCTCGTTAACTCATCATTTTTAACCACTTAAAATCCAACAATCAATAAAGGAATTAGCATGCATTTAAATACTTATGGCTTAAAACCGATTGACTTCAATACAATCAGTCCGGATCAACAAGCAGGTTTTACCCGTCGTGAATTTATGATGACAAGTTTAGCGATGGGCTTTGCACTTGCTTCTAACCCTGTGCTGGCGCAAGCGATTAGCACGGATACTTCTGGCATTACAGCAAGTGAAGTTAAGGTGCCCGTGGCCGATGGAGAAATTGCGGCGTATCAAGCAATGCCAGCCAAAGGGAAAAATTTCCCTGTTATTTTAGTGATCCAAGAAATTTTTGGTGTGCATGAACACATTAAAGATGTGTGTCGTCGATTTGCTAAATTAGGGTATTTGGCTATTGCGCCAGAAATGTTTGCGCGTCAGGGAGATGTGTCACAGATGAGTGATATTGGCGAAATATTAAGCAAAGTAGTCGCAAAAGTACCAGATCAACAGGTGATGAGTGATTTGGATGCGACATTGGCATTTGTGAAAGCCAACAAAAAAGGCGACATTGCTAAAGTGGCCACCGTTGGTTTCTGCTGGGGTGGCCGCACTGTTTGGTTATATGCCAACCACAACCCCAGCGTTAAAGCAGGAGTTGCCTATTATGGCTTATTAAACGGCATGAAATCAGTCATTAAAGTAAACGACCCAATTGATATTGCGTCGCAAATTAAAGTGCCAATACTTGGCTTATATGCGGCAACCGATAGTTTTATTAAGCCAGAGGTAATTGACCAAATGCAAGCTGGGCTCGAAAAGTCGAGTAGTCGTTCTGAAATTATCGTATTCCCAAATGTGAATCATGGCTTTTATGCGGATTATCGACCCACATATAACAAAACGGCCGCTGACTATAGTTGGCAACTAACACGTGATTGGTTAAAACGTCACGGCGTTTAAAATCAATGATGAATCAACGATTAACCAATTATAAGGTAAATATTATGATAAATAACTCAATATTGTCCAGCCCCAAAAAAACCGTTTTAGTCGCTATGCTCTTAGCGGCAAGCGCTGCATTTGCAGAAGAAGCGGCCAAAACGCAAGAAACACCAGCGCCTGAAAAGACAACAGTAGAACAAATTGTTGATACGCTGACCAAATTGTCTGGTGGCCCACATGCCGGATACCGTGCCAATCATGCAAAAGGTGTTGTCGTGCAAGGTGAATTTGTTCCTGCCAATTCAGCCGCTAGCCTTACTAAAGCCGTGCATATGCAAAGCAAGCCAAGCCCTGTAGTGGTGCGTTTTTCAAATGCAACGGGTGTGCCAACGATTCCTGATACCAACGGCAATGCCTTTCCAAAAGGGATTGCCATTCGATTTCAGTTAGAAGATGGCACCTATACCGATATTGTGAGTATTTCAACCAACGGTTTCCCAGCCTCTAATCCTGAGGATTTCTTAGGCTTGCTTAATGCCGTTGCTGCAACTGGCCCTGATGCCGTTAAGCCTAGTCCTATAGAAAAATTTCTTGGCACACATCCTGCGGCGATGCAATTTGTGCAAATGCCGAAATTACCTCCAGTGAGTTTTGCCACACAGCCTTTTTATGGGGTAAACGCCTTTAAATTTACCAATGCTGCAGGCAAAAGTCAGTATGCACGTTATCGCATTACCCCAGTAAAAGGCGCGGCATTTTTAACCAAAGAACAAGCCGCCGCTGCCGCACCAGATTATTTGTTTGCCGATTTACCAAAACGCCTATCGGAAAATGTTGTTCAATATACGTTATCGGCACAATTAGCAGAGCCAGAAGATGCTATTAACGACGCAACATCAGTGTGGCCAGAGGATAGGAAACAATTGGTACTTGGCACTATCAGCTTAAAGCAGGTTCAGGCCAATGGTGCTCAATTTGAAAAAGCCACCATGTTTAATCCACTAAATTTAGTTGATGGTATTGAAGCTTCTGAAGACCCGATTTTATTAGCCAGACCTGCCGCTTATGCTGTGAGTTACGGCCGCCGTTTAGGCCAGTAATTGTTAGTGTGCGCAAGCGCTTGCGCACTATAGCGATTTGACGCATTAAATCTATACAAGCTAAAAAATTAATTTTTAACAATATGGAGTTGAATCGAAAATGACCACAAAATTAAAGCTTTATACCTCGCCTTCGGCGTTTCCTAACCCGCAACGGTTAAGATTATTTATGCATGAAAAAGGTATTATCCAACAGGTTGAAGAAGTGATTTATGACATGGCCCCAGGTGGCCAGCAACGCAAATGGCCACATTTAAAAATGAATCCTTGGGGTGAAACGCCCACCTTAGACTTAGGTAATGGTCATTTTTTATCGGAATCAACTGGGATTGCGCGCTACATGGATCAGCAATTTTCTGGGCGAAAAATAATGGGTGAAACGGCGCTAGAGCAAGGGCAGGACACCATGTGGGACAATCGAATCTTTACGCATGTGCTGTATCGGATTGTCACTATGTTTCATGTGATGCATCAAGGATTGGGGCTGAAAATTGAATTAACAAGCAATCCTCAATGGGGTGAGCATTGCCGTAAAGAAGCATTAGCACACGCTAGCTTGGTGAATCAACATCTTGCGGATGGACGTGAATGGCTTTTGGGCGGACAACACCCAACTTTTGCGGATATCACCTTATGCACTGCTATTGCTTTCTCTAAATTTCCGACTAACCAAACCCCATTAGACGAACGTTTTGAATACTTGGATTATTTTTGGCAACGTTGGCAAAAACGTGAAAGCTTTAAAGCCGCTTATGCCGATGGTAATAGTGGTTTAAGTGAATTGTCGCATTTAAAAGCCGAATAATTTTCACAAACTAAATCTTCTAGCACGGATTTTAGCATCCCTAAACTAAGGTCCGTGTTTTAGCTCCGTTTATGCATTTATCTCTTTAGTAGCGCGTTTCTCTGAATGAATACAATGTGGCTTAAGGCCCATAGAAGACAATTGTATTTAACTATAATTATTAATTATGATTAATGCTGTACTTATTTCTTCTGAATTAAATTCCCTTTCTAAACGTTTTAACTCAATACCATCTTTCATAAAAATTAAGGTTGGCCAAAGCTTTACAGCAAATGCTCTGCCAAGTCTGCGACCCTTGCCATCTTCAATTTTGATATGACGAATATAAGGGTATAGGGTAAGCTCCGATGAAATAATGCCTTGTGCCGCTTTGCAATAGCCACACCACCCCGCACCAAACTCCAGCATAATCGCGCCAGTTAATTGATTGATTTCTTCTCGTGACAATTCGGATGTAGGCTGGTCATTAATCATATTGTTAAACTCTTAAATCAACTCATACAGAAAGTTTCATTTTGCCATTCTCATTAGACTTTTGGAAAGCTTTAGCAACAGATGATTGATGGGATAGAAATCATCGCCACCAGTGACCTATTGACCGCTTAGGCCGAACTGCGACATTGAAAGGCTCTAAGCAGACATTAAATGTTTGATTTAAGGAGCTGACTTAAGCCAGTCTCGCTTTAATGATGGACTAACTTTAGTAAGTATCTAAGTACTTTCAATCAACCTAGTTACGCCACCGCCACATGCAGCACATTTGCCATCTAGTACAAGGTCACCGCGACTAACGGTTCCTTTGAAATCAACGATTTTTACAACATCGTGACAATTAGAGCAGAATACATTTGCAAGCAATTGCGGCTTTACTGTTGCTGGAATGGTTGCCCAAAACTTAGCAGCTTTGGGTGTAAATTGAGGTAATTTAGAAACGTTCATTTGTCACAATAGCCTTATTGCCTAACTGTTATTAAAGATACGCAGAAACATATTAACTAATTTTAAATGAACAACCACATTTGCTGGAAGCTTACTTAGCCGTCATACAAAGCTGAGGACTTCCCATCATCTAAATTGAGGCATCGATATTATATTGATGCGCTTTTGATTAAATTAAGCCGGAACCATATTTAGCTCATCTGCAAACAATATTAAAACATCAGAGGTAACAATATCATCAATAATCCAGCAATTGAAACAAGCCATACAATGCTTCGAACCACTGGAATACCAAACCCATAAAGTGGTAAATATATAATCCTTGCCGTCAAATACAGAATCGCTCCCCAGTAACTGTAAGTACTTAAATTATCTGTCAATACTGCCATTAATATTGAAGCTGCGAACAAAGGGAATGTTTCAAAGAAATTGGATTGAGCTCGTAATAAGCGTCCTGTTAATGGACTTAGTTTTCCAGAGTCACCGTCTCTTGGGCCCATGTTCCATTTTGTGCCCAGATCAAAGGTTCTGGCGTTTCCAGCAGCCAATATATGCACCAAGCCCAATATTACTGACCATGCTAAACAACTCAGCTCTACTGACATAATGTATTCTCCATGAACAATTTGATGTTTTATTATTATACGAATAAAACTAAAAAGCCTTAGAGGTATTATTTAATTTTTTAAAACCAATTTAAGAATTGGCTGGAACTTCCGCTTTGGGCCGAAAGCTACGAAATTATGCGGCCCAAAGCAGACCATTAATTTATTTCATGTCTTCTCTCGACATCTAATAAGTCATATCTTCGCTGGATACCCTGCATCTGTTAAAACATTAATAACTTCTGCTTCAGTCATCTCTGTGTGAACTTTTAAAGTTCTATTTTGAAAATCAGCTTCAGTGGTAGCTTCATCATCGATTTGATGAATTGCATTAGTGATATTTCTAAGACAACCATTGCAACTCATATTGGGAACATGGAATTGATACATAATAAATTTCCTCATAAAAGTGATTAAGTTGCAACAATAAATCTTCCAACCGTTGTAAGGTCAAGCATAAAATTTATTTATTTTTCGCTTGACCTTCCCATTATTGGAATCTTTAGTATGTAATTTTATAATTCATATAAAGGACAATTTATGTCACCCAATAATCACTTTGTTGACGTTGCAATAACAGGCATGAGTTGCGCTTCTTGCGTTGCAACGGTAGAAAAAGCTTTGAGTAAATTGGCTGATGTTGAATCAGCCAGCGTGAATCTTGCGACGGAGCGGGCACACATCACATTTGCTCATGACATTCCACACCAAAATATTGTAAAAGCTGTAGAAGAGGCAGGATATGGTGCCTCAGTCATTAATCCCGAACAAACTCATACGCATCATAACGATGAAGAAACCACAACGGGTTTAAAAATTACTATCGCTGCAATACTGAGTATTCCCTTAGTAATACCAATGTTTTTAAACATAATCGGCATTAATTTAAATTTGCCAACATGGCTTCAATGGCTACTTGCTACGCCAGTACAATTTTATTTCGGCGCAGGATTCTACAAATCTGCATGGCGGGCTGTTTTAAATAAATCTGGCAATATGGATTTACTCGTAACAATAGGCACGTCTGCTGCCTATGCTTTATCCGTCTACATGATGTTACAAGGTCATGAGCACCTTTATTTTGAAGCTGCTAGTGTTGTCATTACACTTGTATTGTTAGGTAAATGGTTAGAAAAACGCGCTAAGCGACAAACAACCGAAGCTATCCGCGCGCTCCAACGATTACGTCCCGATACAGCCCGGGTAAAACGAGAAAATGTCGAAAATGATATTCCTCTAGCTCAAGTGGTTCTGGATGATATTGTCATCACAAGACCAGGCGAGCGCATACCCGTGGATGCCATTCTAATAGAAGGCGAAAGTTATGTGGATGAGTCGCTGATGACCGGTGAAAGTGCTCCGGTTCATAAAAAAGTGGGCGATAAAGTAATAGGTGGTTCTGTCAATATGGATGGATTACTTGTTATAAAAACAACAGCTATTGGAACTGAAACAACGCTTTCACGAATCATTAGGCTAGTCGAAGATGCTCAAGGAGCTAAGCCAGAAATACAACGATTAGTTGATAAAGTCAGTGCAGTATTTGTACCAATCGTAATCGCAATCGCATTTGCTACTTTTTTAGCTTGGGGTCTAACCACTGGTAATTGGGAACAGGCAATATTAAATGCAGTCGCCGTCTTGGTGATTGCTTGTCCTTGTGCACTAGGCTTGGCAACACCCACTGCTATCATGGCGGGGACCGGTGTGGCCGCACAACACGGTATATTAATTAAAGACGCTAAAGCACTAGAACTAGCTCACAGTATTACCCAAGTCGTATTTGATAAGACCGGGACACTTACAGCCGGAAAGCCTGCATTGCTGCATATAAAAACTGTAAATGGGCTTGATGATGAAGTGCTGAAACTTTCAGCTTCAATAGAACAAAATAGTTCGCACCCTTTGGCCAAAGCTGTAGTTGAAAAGCTTAATTTAATTGGCAAGACTCCGTTTGTATCAACGTCAGTGAAAGAGCTTCCTGGCAAAGGTTTACAAGGACAAGTTGAAAACAAAACGGTTTATGTGGGCAATGCACGTTGGATGGTAGAGCTCGGTATTAATTTGGAATTAATTGCAGGGATTTCTGTTGAATCACAGAGCTCAGGCAACACCATTTCTTATGTCGCTATGCATGAGAATATTGGTAAGCCAGCATTATTGGGATTACTTGCCTTTGGTGATGAGATCAAACAGTCTTCAAAACATGCTATTGCTGGCTTACGACTTAAACATATCAAAACACTGCTGCTAACAGGTGACAACAGTACTAGCGCAGAGCATGTCACCCGGGCGCTTGGTATTGATTTGGCATTGGCTGAACAAACACCAGAATCGAAAGCTAGCACAATTGCTTCCTTGCGGCAAAAGGGTCAAGTGGTTGCAATGGTTGGCGATGGTGTCAATGATGCCCCTGCATTGGCTGCAGCAGACGTAAGCTTCGCCATGTCTACAGGAACAGATGTTGCGATGCATACAGCCGATATCACTTTGATGCGCTCTGATCCCAGCTTGGTAGTGGACACGATAGATATATCTCGCAGAACCTACAGCAAAATCAAACAGAATCTATTTTGGGCATTGATATATAACCTGATTGGCATACCATTGGCAGCGTTTGGAATGCTAAGTCCGGTGATAGCAGGCGCCGCAATGGCATTCAGCTCAGTCAGTGTGGTTGGTAATGCATTATTATTAAAACGGTGGAAACCACAACTGATAAAAGGAGAAAAAGATGTCTGATGCAAAATTGTTTAATATTGGGCAAGCCTCAAAAGCCTCAGGCATTTCAACAAAAATGATCCGGCATTATGAGGAGGTAGGCTTGCTAAGTGCTGCAAAAAGATCGCTCTCCGGTTATCGTATGTTTAATGAGAATGATCTTCATATGTTGGTTTTTATTCGACACGCCCGTGACCTTGGATTCAGTATCAAGAAAATTCAAGAGTTACTGAGTTTATGGCTTAACAAAGACAGAGCCAGTGAGCAGGTAAAGGAGATTGCAAAGCAACATATTGTTGAACTGGACAATAAAATTCAGGCATTGCAATTGATGAAAGAGGAGTTAAATGATTTGACTAATCGTTGCCATGGGAACTCTAGACCTAATTGCCCAATATTAGAGGAATTAGCAAACCATTAGCTAACCATTAAGGCCTTTGCTTTAATATTTTAAATTTATTGTATTTAAATATTGCGTATGAATGACTGCTTAGGGCCGCTTTATGTCGACGCTTCCGGCCCAAAGCGGACGATAATTCTAGCCATTATAGGAACCAAGTACACCTATTATCCATTATGGGGTGCGCCTTGTCCGCCTGTATACGGTTCATATGACCCTGGATAAGGAATCACAAGGTTTTTCCCCAAATACTCTATAAGTACTTTCGTTTTAGTCGGTAAATGTCGACGTGAAGGATAAACCGCATATAACGTTTGATCTCTTCCTGGGGTGAATTCAGGTAACGCTAGAACAAGCTCACCGCTTTGCAATTCTTTATGGGTTTGCCAATAGCAAATCATACCGAGACCTAAACTATCTTTAACCGCTTCTATTAATGCTTCACTATAATTTGTTTGAAAGCTGCCACTAACACGCTGGTGTATGGACTTTCCGCCAACTTTAAATTCCCAGTTATAGTTCTCATTTAGCACGATGCAATTGTGCTTGGCTAGGTCTTGAGGTGAAATTAAAGGAGGCGCCTTATCTAGATATTCTTTTGTCGCACAAAGAACTTCAGGGGATGGCCCTAGCTTTTTTGCCACGAGAGTTGAGTCACTCATCTGTGCACCCCTGATAGCCAAATCTATTCCCTCAGCCACAATATCCAGCACTTTATCCGAGAGTTCAAAGCTAATTTTTATTTTTGGATATTTCTTTAAAAACTTTAACATCAATGGCATTAAATAAAGCCTAGCAAATGAAGCCGAAGCAGTAATTCGTATCAAACCAGCTGGCTCAGTTTTCTCCCCCCAATCCATTTCATAGTCGTCAACAGTTTCTAATAAATGCTGTGCTTGTGAATATAGCCGATGACCCTCATCTGTATGCTGGATAGTTCGAGTGGTTCTATGAAATAGCCGTGCGCCGAAATCCTTTTCAATTTGTGTTAATCGCTTACTTATCACTCCCGGTGTCGTCTGGTTAAGTTCAGCGACTAGGGTTAGGCTCTTTTTCTCAAAGATTTGTACAAATATGCGTAAATCATCTAAAGAATTAAACAATTCAGTCCCATTCACTTTTTCTAATTAAGCACAAATAATATTCTATATCCTGTATTTATTCCAATTTAAAAATAAGTCAACATGATGCTCAACTTGAGGGAATCCCTATGTCAGCGACAAATATAAGTGATTACGAGGCTATTTCAGCATTAATTCAACATTATATTAATGGTGCAATTTCTGGCAAAGGCAGTGACATGAAGCCAGCATTTCATGATGAGGCGACGATTTTTGGATATGTTGGCCCAGACTTGTTTGCAGGACCAATTCAAGGGCTTTACGATTGGAATGATGCAAATGGCCCAGCTGAAAATTTAATCTTCCGTATTGCGAGTATTGATATTGTCGAAACGATTGCAAGCGTGCGCGTAGAAACTGATAACTGGACTGGGCATAGATTCACAGATTTTTTTAATGTCTTGAAATTAGATGGAGAATGGAAAATCATGAATAAGATTTTTCATTTACATCAGTAGTTCTTAACATATCTTTTGGAGGCAATTATGGCATCACTATATTTAGCAGAGCATCGTGCGTTACAAGAAGAGTTCAATACTACGAAATTAGCCGATTTATTAGATAACGGTTGGATACATGAAGTAATTTCGGAAGATGAAAACAAGTTCATTAGTAGCCGGGATATGTTCTTTCTATCAACAGTTGATCCTCATGGAATGCCTACAGTTTCTTACAAAGGCGGCCCTACAGGATTCGTAAAAGTCTTAGATGAGAGCACTTTAGTATTCCCTGGTTTTGATGGGAACGGCATGTTTTATTCAGTGGGTAATATTGAAGCGCAGCATAAAGTTGGAATGCTATTCATAGACTTTGAAACCCCACATAGAGTTCGAGTACAGGGCACAGCTGAACTGGTGAGAGAGCATGAGCTCATGGCTGAATATACTGAAGCAAAGTACTTGATTATGATCAAAGTCACTAAGATTTGGGTTAACTGTCCACGCTACATCCATAAATACAAAAAAATCGATCAATCAAAATATGTACCTGAACCTTGCAAGGTCACGCCCATTCCAACATGGAAGCGCTTGGATATTGTTCAGGATGCAATTACACCAGAAGAAAAAGCTATCGCTGAATCACAAGGACTTGTAGATATCAATGAATACGAAGCCAAGGTAAAACGTGGGGAAGGTTAATTGTTGTTGGATTTGAATAGCTATTCAATAAATTGAGCGTCAGCTTTTGACCGCTAAATGTCGTACATTTCGGCCCAAAGTGGACATTCAACTTTTAAGTTAAGTGGCACCGCATCAACACATAAGAATCTTATAGCAACGCCTTAAAATGCCCGCTTGAACAATTAGTTGGCAATTTACATTGAGTATGCATTTAATGTCATAAAATCTTGCTTTGAATATCTCTTGTTTCTTACAACTCCAAGTGTAATGGTCTAGTTTATTGGTTGACCGTTACAGTGAGCGTAAGGAATCAGCAGAAGCATTGAGTAAGCGTGTTAATCAAGTAAAGATTTAATAAAGTTAATAACTTATGAATGTTACTTCACAATATGAAATGTCGCGCGAAGATGTAAACAGAACCGAAGGTGCAATATTGCTGGAATTTGGTGCAGGTTGGTGTGAGTACTGTCGGGTCGCTCAAGCATTAATTGCGTCAGCTCTTGCTATATACCCCGACATAAAACACATTAAGATTGAAGACGGCAAAGGTCGCGCACTTGGCAGGACTTTTTCAGTTAAACTTTGGCCAACTTTGATTTTTATGAAAAATGGTATCGAAGTTAAGCGATTAGTAAGGCAATTCAACCATGAGGAAATTGAGTCAGGATTAAAATTAATTACTAATTAATTTGTATCGCTATAAGCAAGTTCGTTTTTGCGCTTAGATGAGGATGTTTTCGGCCCTAAACAGTCTATTAAAACTGGTGAGCCAATTGTTACTAAACTACAGGAGTTATCAAGCCTTGCAAAAGACATCCAGTAATCTAAACTTATAAGCGAGTTATCTTTGCTGAAGAAAACTAAATACAATTACCTTTTTTAGCTTGACCGGGAGGGCAATGATGTCCGAAGTGGTGACAACCAGTAAATGTGAAAACAGACAACAGTAAAACTATAAGTGATATTTTTTTCATACGCCAAATTTATCATAGATATAATTAAACATGCAAGCAATTGAGCCATTTACAAAAATTATATGGATATACAGAATCCATTTAATATGTTAATTTTCTGTATGGATTTTTAGTAGATTCACTAAATTTAAACTTTTTTAATAAAGGAAATATTCATCATGATGATAATAAAACGTTTGTTAAGTGCACTTTTAGCCATTTCTATTTTATTCACTGGCTCTATTCAAATAGTGCAGGCAGCAATGATCAGTGCTGAACAAGTGGCACAATCTTCAGTAACAACAACTAGCCAACAAGATCGTGAAAAAATTGTAAGCATGCTTTCACGTAATGATGTGCAGTCACAGCTTATTGCGCGTGGTATTGATCCTACGGAAGCAAAGTTACGCGTTGCATCATTGACGGATGACGAGGCAAGCTCATTGGCAACACAGCTAGATAAAGCGCCTGCAGGCGGAATTATTGGTGCGATTTTATTAGTGTTTTTTGTGTTGTTATTAACTGATATTCTTGGCTTTACCAAAATCTTCCCATTCACACGTTCAGTACGCTAATGATTAATTACCTATGTTTTTAATGATGCTTAACGATTAAGTTTTAAGAAGTAAAACAATGAAAGCCAGCCTGTATTTTATTTGCATGCTGGCTTTTTTCTTTTTACTAACTGGCTGTGCGGCTAAAGGTGTTCGTGAAGTAATTCTGAATGAACAATTACCAAAACGAGTCGAGCTTACAAATACCCCGTTTTTCCCACAAGAATTATATCAATGTGGTCCAGCGGCATTAGCAACAGCGTTAAATGCAGCCAATATTCAAGTAACTCCTGAGCAACTCACTCCAGAAGTATATATTCCAAGTCGTCGAGGGAGTTTGCAAATTGAAATGTTGGCTGCAACAAGGCGTCATGGCGCTATAGCGATTCAGATTCCACCAAAGTTAGAGTCGGTGCTTCAAGAAGTTGCAGTGGGAAATGTAGTTGTAGTGATGCAAAACTTAGGCCTATCGTGGGCACCTTCATGGCACTATGCAGTAGTAATTGGGTATGATTTAGATCAAGAGTTGATCTGGCTTCGCTCTGGAACATTTAAACGTTTTGAAATGACATTAAGTGCATTTCAGCGGACTTGGGCACGAAGTGAATACTGGGCATTTACTGCACTCCCTCCAGGAAAACTTCCAGCGAGTGTAAGCGCAGATGATGTAGCAAAGGCGCTAGTGGTATATGAAAAAAATGCACCTCTATCCGCAAAAAGAATTGCTTACCAGACTGCTGTTAATCGGTGGCCTGACAATTTAGTTTTACTTATGGGATTGGGAAATAGTGCTTATACAGGGGGTGATTTGACTGAGGCAGCTAATGCATTTCGGCAAGCTATCGAGGCACATCCAACAGCTGCAGCTGCATATAACAACTTAGCGAATGTGTTGCTTGCACAAAAAGATGCTACCCAAGCAGAGATCATTGCAGAAAAGGGTCTGGCATTAGTAAAAAATGATGAAAAATTAAAATCTCAAATCATGCAAACCTTGATTGAGGTACGAACATATCAAAAACAACTACTTCGATAATCGTCCGGATGTTTTAACATCGAAATAGAGTAATCGAATAGTCAAATTTGTCACAGTCTGGACTTCACTTGCTTTAATAGACTGTTAACGGCCCAAAGCGGACATTTAGCCTTCTAATATTCTGTAACAGAAATTATTAAATCAGACTCTTCCAGATTTTAGAAAAATACTTGGTAACAGAATAAGATTAAGTAATGTGGATGTAAGTAATCCACTCACCACCACCACAGCCAGTGGATACTCAATTTCGTAACCTGAGATTGGCCCTTTCAATATGATAGGCATTAAAGCGAGTGATGTTGCTAATGCAGTCATTAGAATAGGTACTAGACGTTCCTGAGAGCCCCGCTTAACAATTTCCAACCCATGTTTTAGACCCTCAGTAGCATTTAAATACCGATAGTGACTAATGAGTAAAATACCGTTTCTGGCAGCAATCCCTAATACAGCAATAAAACCGACAATTGAGCCAAGTGAAATAACACCGCCAGATAAAAACACCCCAATTACACCACCTATGAGCGCAAAAGGTAATGAAGCTAAAAAAATAAGCGTATGTTGGTAAGATTTGAAATCAGCATACACAATTAAGACTATCGCTAATATCATTAAAAAAGTTAGGCCAAATAACTTTTGTGTTGCTGCTTTTTGCTCAGTGTATTCACCTAAATACTGTGGATAATACCCAGCAGGAAAAGACATCGCAGACACTTTGTTTTCAACATCAGCTGCCACAGAACCTAGGTCACGATTTTTAGCATTTGCGACAATATCAATGCGCCTAGAAACAGCTTCGCGCTTTATCTCATTTGGCATACCAACAAAATAAACATCTGCCACATCTTTAATTCTAAGCTGTGACCCAAAAGCAGAGTCTATCGGTAGTTGTTGGATGGCATTCAAATCTAGTTTAGTTTCTGAGCTACCTATCACTACCACATCTACTTTTTGCTGTGCCTCATATACCTCACCTACTTTTGTACCCTTAAGAATCATACTTGTGACTTTACGAATGTCATTGGTAGTAATGCCGTAACGTTTTGCTGCCTCTTGTTTGATACGTATTTCAATTTGAGGAATCAGTACTTGTGGTTCAACCTTTAAATCAGCAATACCATCTACTGATTGCATTGTGTTTTTAATGACTTCTGCTTGCTGTCTCAACACAGCTAAATCTGATCCAAAAAGTCTTACAACGATACTAGAGCTTGTACCTGATAACACTTCTTTACTGCGTTCTTTTAAATAGGTTTGCACATCGGTAAAAATACCTGAGTAGCCTTGCATAGTTTTTTGTATGGCTGTGACTGTTTTCTCGTAATTCACATTAGGATCAATACTGACCCATAACTCAGTGAAGTTAGGACCAACCACTTCATCAGCAGCCTCTGCACGGCCAATATGCGCCCCGAAATTTCTTACCCCTGGAATAGCCAATAACTCATTACTTGCGCGAATACTCATTTTTTTCATTTGTTCAATGGAAGATCCTGGACGTTCCAGAAAATGCATCAAAAAATCTGTTTCTTTAAACTCTGGTAAAAATTCAGACCCAAGTAAAGTTGACCCTGCAATGGTTGCAACAAACGCTAGCGCTGTAGCAATAAATATCTTTTTAGGCTTGGCGAGAGTGGTATCTAATAACTTGGCGTATTTGGAATGGAGCCAACTAACAATAGCAATTTCTTTTTCCTCATCTTCTGCATTCAGCAACATAAAAGACAATGCAGGAGTGACTACTAGCGCCACCATCAATGAAGCTAAAATGGCGAATAAATAAGCCATTGCTAAAGGCTTAAAGAAAGCGCCTGCTATGCCGTCTAAAAAGAATACAGGTAGAAAAACTACCATCACAATCATCGTGGCGTAAACCACAGCGCTACGCACTTCAAGTGAAGCATTCACGATAACGCTGAGTTTAGATTGAGGTTTCTCTAATAGATTATTTAACTTTAAGCGTCTGATTATATTTTCCACATCAATAATCGCATCATCCACAACTTCGCCTAGCGCAATGACTAACCCTGCAATGACCATCGTATTCATGCTGACATTAAATGCAGTGAGCACTAAAACAGCACTAATGAGTGAAAGTGGAATAGCACAGATGCTAATGAGCGCAGCACGTTTGTTACGTAAAAAAACCATGAGAATAAGCGCAACTAAGAGAGCACCAAGTAGCAACGCATGCTGTAAGTTATCAATCGCACGCTCAATAAAAGTGGCTGGCCTAAAAATGGTGGAATCAATCACTAACTCTTTGAGTGCTGGCTTGAGTTCAGCCAGGGCGGCCTCTACATTTTTTGTAACCTCAATCGTATTGGCATTTGGATGCTTTTCGACAATTAGCAACAAACCGTCACCATGATTTATTACCGCATCACCAATGGCAGGTGGCGTGCCTACCTGAATATCTACAACATCTCCTAAAAGAATAGGAGCACCGTTTTTAAAATCAATAACTGTATTTGCTAATTCTTCAGGTTTAGTCGTTAAGTTTTTATGCCGTATGGCAATACGCTGATTTGGGGTATCGACAAAGCCGCCAGACTCAATACTGGCTGCATTGCCTGAAGCCGTCATTACCTGCTGTAGTGTTACTCCCCTAGTGCGCAATCGCTCGGGGTTAACGACTAATTGCAACTGCTTGTCGCGTTGCCCCCAAACCGCTACGTTTGCAACACCTTGAACTGACATTAAACGAGGTCTTATCGTCCACATAGTCAATGTGCTGATATCCATTTGGGAGAGAGTTTTAGAGCTAACCCCAACTTTTAGTACGCGTGATAGTGATGACAATGGCGGCATCATCACAGGTGGTTTTGCCACAATAGGCAATCGGCTAGCAGCTAGACTTAAGCGCTCCTGCACATATTGTCTTGCCTGAAATAGATCAGTACCCTCCTCAAACAACAAAACGACAGAGGACAAACCTAGTACCGATTTTGAACGAAGTGTTTTCAGTTGAGGTGTGCCATTCAATGCCTGCTCAAGTGGCATGCTAATCAATTGTTCAGTTTCTTCTGTGGACAACCCAGGCACTTCTGTTTGGATTTCTACTTTAATTGGGGCAAATTCAGGAAATACGTCCAGTGGTGCCTGCCTGATGGTATTTAATCCAATCGCAATAAGAATTAAAGAAATAAACAGTACGACAAAACGGCCGCTCACTGCAGAGTAAATGATTTTTTTTAACATATTTAACCTATGCGATTAGTGAGCAAAGCCTGTTTCAACACCGAACAACTCTAACGCACCATTCACCACAATCTTAGAGCCTTCAGGTGGACCATCACTGATGATGGCTCGATTGCCGCTTACGTAATCTAAAAAGACTCTTTTACGCTCGTAAAGATTTTTAGATTGCTGTGTGTATACCCAGCTGCCACCATATACATCAAATACAACAGCAGACCATGGAAGTGTTAACGCTTTATTAGATTTGCTTTGGGTATTGAGCGTGACAGATACGCGCTGCATAGGTCCTAATGCTGACTGGTCACTTTGAATCGCGTAGTAGAGATGCTTAGAACTTGTGAGCAGATCTGCTGTTGGCGGAGCCTTAACTGGTTTTGCAATCAGATATTCTGCCTTTGATGTTGCTGATAATGGCTGGATTTTAGCTTCTGCCTGCTGATCGATAGCTTCTAAATCACCTGCTGGAATGGGTGCGCGTACCCAAAGTGAATTTAGCGTAGAAATCTCAACGATAGGGTTACCTGCAGAGACTAATTGATTAGTGACTGCAAATATATTGCTGACAATACCTGCTTTAGGCGTTTTAATATCAATCGGCTCAACTGTGCCTAAATTAACCACTTTATATAAGGCATTTCGCTTTGCATGTGCAGCTTCCAAGTTTCTAAGTGCAATTTCATGTGCAGCGTTTGCGTCATCGACATTACGCTGACTCCCCACTAAATCTTCAAGCAATTTTTTGGCGCGATTGAGTGCAATTTGAGTGGCATCAACCTGTGATTTCGTTACATTAACTAAACTATCGGCATCCGCCAGCGCATTCACTAAATTAGCACGTGCATCTGCAGAAATAATGGGCTGAATGCGATACAGCAATTGGCCTACTTTTACCTGCTCACCTGACTTTAACTGGCTTTTCTCAAGAGAGATTAACTTCCCAGAAATAGGCGCTGAAACACTGACCACCCCGCCTGCAGGCAAGATAATTTCACCACCATATGTTTTGCTAGCTGTTAACGATTCATACTTAATCACCCCTATTTGAATGCCCAACTTACGAAATGAATCATCACTAAGATTGACAGTATTTAACGTGCTTTCTTGAACAACAGCCTGCAAAGGTTGATGCGGGGCTTTAGATGGTTGATTAGCCTCTGCGATCAACTTAATGCAAATCAACAAAATTGTGATTGTCATAAAACCTACTGCAAACCACATTTTTTTCTGATTCAAGTTTATTCTCAATAAGGATTTCTTAATATCTAGGGCTATAAATTTCATTATTTGGCATCCAATTTTTTGCTGCTGTTGCGCATTAACTCTGCGTACTTTGCAATAAGGCCTGCTTTCAGCTGCACTTCTCTCATTTGAATATCCACAAACTGGCGATTTGCCTCAAGCGTTTGTAAGTAAGAAATATCGCCTTTTTGATAAGCGCTTTCTGTCAGTTGAGTCATTTGCTTCATTGAGGGCATGAGTGTATTTTCAAGTACACGCAAATCATGGCAAGATTGTTGATATTGAAGATGTGAGACTTTTAATTCTAGTACTGCCTGTTGCTTGAGTGCTTCAAGACTCAATTCAGCCTTTTCCAGCTCGGCTTCTGCACGGCTAACAGCGCCTTGGTTCTGATTAGCAATTGGAATAGTTGAGCGGATAGCAGGCCCAAGCGTATGCCCATTCACTAAACCACTCGTAGCATCTGCTGTGCCAGTAAACTTTAGCCAACCCAATTTAGATAATTTAATTTTCTCTTTAGAGGCATTAATTAAATATTGGGCTGATAAGATATCTGGGCGTTGCCCTAGCGATTGTGTGAGTAAGTAGTCAACTTCATTTACATTACAAGCAGGAACAAGATTGGGTGCTAATGTAATAGCATTGTATTTTTGCCCAACTCCAAGAGCATAGAGAAGACTTTGCATTTTGACTTTTACATCATATTCCGCGAGCTCCCAGTCGCGTTTTGCTATAGCTGCATCATTCTGAGCAAGTAAAATATCTTTGCCATTGATATCGCCTGCTTCGAGTCTTTTTAGCGAGAGGGTATAAATATTATTGCGTAATTTGTAAGATGTTTCAGTCACACTTAATTGCTCTTGTGCCAATACTGCTTGAGCGTAAGCAATACGCACGTCCTTAATGAGATTAAGACCCGACTGTGTAAGACGATTTGCGACCGCATCGGCTTCGTGCTTCATTGTGCGCAATCTAATTGGCCGTAACCATAGCGCCTCAATTGGTAAATCAATCGCATAGCGGTATGGTTTATTAGACACACCAAAGGCAAACAGCAATTCAGGATTTGGCAGTAAACCTGCATTGACTAAATCTGCTTTTGCTAACTTAAGATCAATTAATAAAGCCTTAAATGCCGCATTATTATTTAATGCGTACAGCACTGCTTCAGTTTCACTCAGTGAGCTTTTTTCTTGTAATTTGATCTCAAGACGCTGTATATCATCAACTGTATTGCTAGATAGTTGCATATCGTAAGCAACCACATTGTTAATTACACCTGCATTATCTGTCGTGTTAGGGATAGACTGGCAGCCAGTGCTTGCAGCAACAGTGGCTAGTAAAATAAGGCAATTGATCAACTTAAATGGCATCGTGCATCACATACTTAAATAATCTTGTGTGCACTGTAATGACTTAAACTTAATGGAAACTTAACAGACGAATTAATTTCTTTAAGTTTCCATTAAGTAATGCATGGCAAAATCAAATTATAAAATGTAGTGTTGCTTAGCTTTCGCTATTGAAATAGTTAAGGATATTTTGTGCGAATATTATTAGTTGAGGATGACGAGATGATTGGTCAAAGCCTACAGAAGGCTTTGAAAACTCATGCTGTGAATTGGGTCACAGATACCTTTGCTGCTGAGCACACCTTAACCTTAGAGGCTTATGATTTAATCTTATTAGATTTAGGCATACCCAAGCGGTCTGGGCTTGAATACTTGATTCAATTACGTAAAAAAGGTGTAACGATACCAGTACTAATTATTACAGCACGCGATAGTGTTGAAGACCGTGTGAAAGGCCTTGACTGCGGTGCTGATGATTATCTTCTAAAGCCATTTGCATTAGAGGAGCTGGAGGCGAGAATACGTGTCCTGACAAGACGAAAACAAGATCGCACTAACCCATTGATCACTTATGGTGATGCCAGTCTAAATCCATCTACCTATACATTAAGTTATCTAGGTATCACTGAAAGACTATCAATCAAAGCATTTAATATCATGCAAACATTGCTAGAAAATCCGGGTGCAATTTACTCAAGAAGCCAATTAGAGGAAAAAATTTATGCTTGGGATGAAGAAGTAGAAAGTAATGCTGTAGAAGTACATATTCATACTATCAGACGAAAGTTTGGTGCTGAGATAATTTTAAATGTAAGGGGTGTTGGCTACACCTTTCCAAAGGTGAAAACCAATATATGAATTATTCCATCAAACGTTTTTTGTTGATTCACATCACACTGTCGATTCTGGTTATATACGGCCTGATAAGTTATGCATCTTATTGGGTCAGTAAAGAAGAACTTAATGAGTTGTACGATGCTAATTTACAACAAGTAGCTAGCGCAATTGCTGCACAACATCTTGCAATTGAAGATGTGACTCATCTCTACAATAATAATCAAGTGGGCGCAGGTCTTAAGATAAAAAGTGAAGAGGAATTATACGTGCGCGTATTGGCTAAAGATGGTGCGGCACTCTATGTCTCTCATCCAGAAGCTAAAGTGCCATTTCCTTCTATGACAGGTCTTTACACGCAAAGATACCAGAAAAATCAATGGCGATTTTTTGCGATCAAAGTAAATCAAGAAACCATCCAAGTAGCCCAATCTTTAAAGTTAAGAAAAAAAACGATTAGAGATACTGCTATTAATTTAATGCTCTCGCAGCTCTTGTTCATTCCTGTTTTAGTCATATTAATTTTCTGTGCAATCCGAAAAGCCCTTTCACCCTTAATTATGTTGACCGCTGAAATTCAACACAGAAATAGCTTAGATTTAAAACCATTTCAAGATGACAAAGTGCCAACAGAGATAAAGCCTTTAGTGCATTCACTGAATATATTCATGGCTAAAGTATCTGACATGGTGGGAGTGCTAAAGCGTTTTACCTCAGACGCTGCGCATGAATTACGCACGCCAATCACTGCGCTGAAATTACAACTTACTTTAGTCGAGCAAGCTACTACAGACGCAGAGCGAGAAGTTGCTATCCATAGCCTGAAAACTGGTATTAATCGATCGGAACAATTGGTTAGTCAATTACTGACATTAGCGCGTATTGAACCAAATAGTCAGGCCAAGGAGATTCAGCAAATCAATATGTTAAACCTGATAAAGGAATGTATTGAAGGCTTGCTGCCTCTGGCACATGAAAAGTCTATTGATTTAGGATTAAACACTTCAGAAGAGTTATTGATATTAGGGGTTCGTCATGAGATTGCAATCCTCATTAACAATATTGTTGACAATGCAATTCGCTACTCACCAACTAATGGAAAAATAGATGTTTATTTGTTATCAGATTCACAAAATATAATTCTGGAGGTAAATGATACTGGCCCAGGAATACCAACTTGCGAACTTGAGCGGGTATTTGAACGGTTTTACAGAGGGGATAATAAAAATATTGATGGATCAGGATTAGGCCTTTCTATCGCTAAAGAAATTGCAACACAACATGGTGCAAATATTGAGTTAATCAATCTTAATCCTGGTCTTTCTTTCAAGGTCAAATTTATTATTTAATAAGTTTTTTAATGTCCGCTTAGGGCCGAAAGCGACGACATCAAACGACCCATAACGGTCATCTGTTAAACTAATGGGGGAAATCCAGACTGGATTCTTAACTCTCGCATAAATCTGCGGCCTCGACTGTTAACAGGATGCACCTATGAACGACCAAACCTCTACCATATTGCGCACCGAGCACACTGGGCTGACTGTCGCATCGATCAATGGTGTACTTGATTTCTGGACTGAGGTCCTCGGCTTTCAACTCGTGTACCGCAAAGAGCTTGGCGGTGGGCAAGCGATGGAACAAGTGGTCGGGGTGTCGGGGGCTTATTTAAGAAACGCTCTCCTAGAGGGTCCCGATGGATATAGAGTTGAGCTGATTGAGTACGATTCGCCGGAAGACCGCGTGGTTTTGAAACAACGTCCATGCGACGTCGGTTCTGCTCATTTGACGTTTGCCGTGACCGATCTTCGCGCAATGCTAAATCGCATGGCCCCTTATGGATGGACGGCAACCGGCGAACCGCAAACTGCGCCTAGCGGGACAATCATGGTCTACACCCGAGGACCTGACGGCCACACCATAGAACTTATGCAACATCCGGAGTGAACTGCCTGTCAGTGAATACTTTATCTTGGTTGCTATCTGGTAGACGTAAGACGGAGAATAACTTCGGCATCAGCTGCGCGGTGCATCATCGGTGTGGTTTTAATGGGTGATTACTTGAGCGACCGGTTTGGGCCGTTTTATGTCGTCGCTTTCGGCCCATAATAGACATTCGTTCTAGCCGTAATAGGCTCATTAATTCAGCCCGAATAAAAACTGCATTGAATTTTTTCTAATTTTTTACGCCTATTATTATGCTCAACAATCTGTAAACTAAATTGGTTAGACTTTAGCGTTAATCTACTTATTGGGAATATTATTACGACAAATCTCGCTATTTATATTCCATTCTTCGAACTAACATTGTGAGTTTATTTATTTATTCTAAAAAGTATCAAGATATTCTAAAAAATGACTAAGAGCGACCGGCCTCGCAAACAAATATCCTTGTCCGTAATCACATCTGAACTGGTTTAATAAATCTTTCTGGTTAACAGTTTCTATGCCCTCTGCAATAATTTTTATGTTCAGTTTTTGAGCCATATTAATAATTGCTTCACAAAGAACAGCGTCATAATTGTCAGAAGCAAGATTCTGAATAAATGATTTATCAATTTTCACATAATTGATATCAAATTTTTTCAGGTAAGCAAGTGCCGAATAGCCGGTGCCAAAGTCATCGATAGCTAGTTCAATTCCTACATCTCTTACTGCCGACAAAGTATCCAAAACTGTATTAGAGGCCTCCAAAAGAAGACCTTCCGTAATTTCCAAAGAAAAACAACTTCCTGGAATGTCTTGTGTTTTTATATTTTTCAACCAATTTAAAAGGTTGTCTGGATGCTGAAACTGATATGGAGAAACATTAATACTTAATTGAAAGTCAGAACTCAGATAATTGCGAATTGTAGATATATCTTTTAATGCTTGACTTAAAACCCATTGACCTAGTGACTCAATCAAACCTGTTTCTTCTGCGATTGGAATGAAGTCAATTGGGCTAATTAAACCTCTAGTAGGGTGATTCCATCTAATTAATGCTTCTGCTTTAGTTATACTTGTGTTATCGAGATTTAGTATTGGCTGATAGTAAAGAACGAACTGATCATTAAGAATTGCGCTTCTTAAGTCATTAGCAATGGCTAGTCTATTTGATGAAATATCCTGCATGGACTTTGTGAAAAACTGATAACGATTTCGACCAAGTCTTTTTGCTTCGTACATGGCTTGATCGGCATACATAAGTAATGTTTCAGAGATTTGGCTATCTTCTGGATATAAACTTATTCCTATACTAGCTGATATAAAAAATGTATTGTTATCAATTAAAAAAGGATTTTGAAGTTCAGATAATATTTTTTGACATGTGTTTTTTAGGCTATTAATATCTTTCAACTCCGACATAATCACCATAAATTCATCTCCGCCTATACGCGCGGTGGTATCTGAAGATCTAACACAACCGCTAATGCGATCTGCTGCGGCTACCAATAATTTATCTCCGGTGGTATGACCAGATTGATCATTTACTCTTTTAAAGTTATCTAAGTCTATGAACAATAACCCTACAGACAATTTAGATACATTTGCTCTTTCTAGCGCTTGCTCTAATTGATTATTTAATAAGTGTCGATTTGGTAGTTTTGTAAGATAGTCAAAATTTGCTTTATACCAAATTTGGTGCTGAGAATCAGCCTCTTTTTTCTTAATTGCTTCCTTAAATCTATAAAATTTCAGCAGACCTAATATAAATACTATAGTTACGAGGCCAAGTAGTGCATTGATAATGTAATTATATTTATTATCAGTAACTATCCATTTCTCCAGTAAATCCTTATTTTCTGACTCTATTGTGGCCAATCCCTTTTCTAATATTGAGGCGAGTTCTGGAAGGTCATTTCTGACCGCCATTCTTACTTCAGATGTAAATGGCGTGATGCCTGATTTTTCTGCAAACTTTAGGCGGTTAAAAGCTATGTGGTAATCAACCACCATTTCGTTGCCTACGTAAGCATCAACAGTCCCAGTTCTTAATTTCTCAAATGCTTCATCAGCAATGTCAACATGGATTAATTTTAATTTAGGGTAATTCTCACCTATTTTCTGCCCAATCGGGCCACCCTTAAAAATAGCAACACGCCCATCTTCAAGGTCTTCCAAAGACTTAATCTTTGATTCTTTCTTAATATTTTTATTCGTATATATTGCTAGTGGAAAAACTAAGAATGGTTGATTGAGTAAATGAAAATGAGGGTTTCTTAAATTCTTGTTGCTTACCCCAGAAATGATATCTGCATCGGCAGGACTGATGTGTTCTGCGTAATTGACGATGACAAAGTTGACTTGAAGGAGGTTCGCCAGTTGAGTGAGGTAATCAATTGATAATCCACTATGACCCTTACTCTCTAGTGTAAATTCGACAGGCATCCATCCACTTTTAACTGCTACTTTGATGTTCTTATTATTTTCGAGCCACGCAAGTTCATTTGGCGTAAGTCTGACAGCAAAATCTTGTGAGCGAATGTTTTTTTTAGAATTACTGATTTTATCTGGACTAATTGTTTCTGTCGCATTCAGGTATATCTGAGGGCAGGATAACAACACAATCAAAATCACTAGGTGTGATAATAATTTTTGATAATTGTGATTTTCCATTTACGAATAACTTACCATAATATACATACTGTCACCCTAGAATACCTTAAAAGTCACTCTTCAAGATGATTGCAATAACAGTTTATTCTTCCTTGCACCGTTTATGTAACATTAGGGTAATGTCAATATTTATAATTCATAGCCTAAAAAGCCGGCTTATGTAATTCAAATTTCAAACTTTATGAGTATTGAACCGAGTATCCATAATATGAATCCGAGTGTCAGATTGCCTCTTCAAAATGGATTCGAACCAATTTACTTGAGAGACCGCTTTGGGCCGCAAACAGTCAATTAAAGCGGGTGAAGTCCATATTTCATTAAATTGAAATAAGACATGATGGCTTAAAGTGTGCATTTTCTTGAGTGTTATTAATGAAGTAACCTCTTGGATTACATATTACACGCGTACCTTTAGTTGTGTAGTCGAAGCTATCGTGAGTATGCCCATGTATCCACAGCTCTGAATATCCTAAAAAATGATCAATATTAGAAGCAAAACATGAGGAAAGCATATCTTTTTTGAACCGATTTGCTATTGATTGGTTGGAGGGTAAGTGATGTGTAACCACAACTGTTTTGCCATGAAAGTAGTTGTCAGCTAGGTTATCACGCAGGAAATTATGTGAATTATTGAATAATTTAACGGAGTCGGTTGGACTGAAAACTTTGTCCCCTTCATAAATTACCCTAAAATCATTCAGTTCCTTTATCGCCTGGCTCATACAAGCCAACTGAACTTTTTCACCAAAAAGTTTAAAATCAGTCCAAAGGGTACAACCTAAATAACGAATACCATTAATGAATATTTGTTCATTCTCTAAAAAATGAACACCTGTTTCTTTAGCTGCAATTCGAAGTTCTGCCATTACATGACCACGAATTTTTCCATAAAACTCATGGTTACCTGCTATATAGATGATTTCTTTATCAGGCCATTGACTACGCGCCCAGTAGATACCTTTACTACCTTTATCAATATCTCCAGCTAGAATGACAACGTCGACA
>LNFM01007156.1_pt1 | contig 25253 bp, 20 predicted proteins | sample 596031 | NCBI WGS metagenome assembly LNFM01 (sample SAMN04254537, study PRJNA301005) | activated carbon metagenome | isolation source: dual media filters at the Ann Arbor, Michigan drinking water treatment plant | place: USA: Ann Arbor | reverse complement strand
CGGCCATCGGCATCCTCTACAAGGAAAACGCCAGCATCAGCGGCGCCGAGGTCGGCTGCCAGGGCGAGGTGGGCGTGGCCTGCAGCATGGCCGCCGGCGCACTCTGCGCGGTGATGGGCGGCACGCCCGAACAGGCCGAGAACGCCGCCGAGATCGGCATGGAACACCACCTGGGCCTGACCTGCGACCCGGTGGGCGGGCTGGTGCAGATCCCGTGCATCGAGCGCAACGCCATCGCCGCGGTGAAGGCCATCAACGCGGCACGCATGGCGCTGCGCGGCGACGGCACGCACTTCGTCAGCCTGGACCAGGTCATCAAGACCATGCGCGAGACCGGCGCCGACATGATGAGCAAGTACAAGGAAACGGCCCGCGGCGGGCTGGCGGTGAACATCGTCGAATGCTGAGCGCGATTTCACGCACGCTGACCCAGACGGGCCGTCGGGCGTCGTTCGCGGCCGTTGCCACGCGTTACATTGCGGCCAGCACGGTTCCGGCGCCCTGCCGGCTTGGCCCGCCCTGCGCTGCAGGCTGCAGGCGCCGAGACTCCCTCACCGAGATGGACCCATGGCCGACCTACTTGCCGCCTACCGCCACACCACCGACAACCGGGCCGAGATCGAAGCCAGCCAGGTGTGCGGCTGCTGCGCCTGCGTGACCACCTTCCCGCCCGACGACATCGTTGCCTGGTCGGGCATCGACGTCAGCAGCTTCGACGACCCGGAATCGCTCAGCGGCGGCACCGCGCTGTGCCCCCACTGCGGGCGTGAAGCGGTCATCGGGGACAAGTCGGGCTACCGCATCGAGCCCGGCTTCCTCACGGAGATGAACGAGGCCTGGTTCCAGCGCACCATCATCCGCAGGCCGACGCCCAAGACCTGAAACGGCACCGACGGCGCCGGACTTCCCTTGGCCAAGGTCAAGGCGGCGCGGCGCACGCCGGGCTAGATTGCCCGGTCGCGCAAACGCGCATCGGGGAGCCGCCCGTGAATCTCGCTGAAAGCCTGCTGCACGCCCTGAAGGCGCGCGGCGCCACCGAAGTCTTCGGCATCCCCGGCGACTTCGCGCTGCCGCTGTTCCGCGAGATCGAGCGCAGCGCCGTGCTGCCGCTGTTCACGCTCTCGCACGAACCCGGCGTGGGCTTTGCGGCCGATGCCGCGGCACGCGCCCGCGGCGGCCTGGGCGTGGCCGCCGTGACCTACGGCGCCGGCGCCATCAACCTGCTGAACACGGTGGCCGGCGCCTACGCCGAGCGGGTGCCGATGGTGGTGCTGTCGGGCGCGCCCGCGGCGCACGAATCGGGCAGCGGGCTGCTGCTGCACCACCAGGTGAAGACGCTGGACTCGCAATGGAAGCTGTTCGCCGAGCTCACCGTCGACCGCGCGCGCCTGGACGACGTGCAGCGAGCGCCCGAGCTGATTGCACGGGTGCTCGACGCCGCGCTGGCGCGTTCACGCCCCGTCTACCTGGAGATCCCGCGCGACATGCCGGCCCGTCCCTGCGCCCTGGTGCCGACGCACCCCGCTCCTGCGCCCGACCCCGAACGCCTGGCCGCCTGCGCCGACGAGCTGCTGACCCGGCTGGCCGCGGCCCAGCGGCCGGTGCTGATGGTCGGCGTGGAGGTGCGACGCTACGGCGTGGAAGAGCGCGTGGCCGAGCTGGCGCGGCGCCTGGGCTGCCCGGTGGTCACCAGCTTCATGGGCCGCGGCCTGCTCGCCGAGGCCGACGTGCCGCTGCTCGGCACCTACCTCGGCCTGGCTGGCGACCTGAGCTTGAGCGAGTGTGTCGAGCAGTCCGACGGCCTGCTGCTGATGGGCGTGATCGTCTCCGACACCAATTTCGCCGTGTCGTCGCGGCGCATCGACATGCGCAAGACCATCCAGGTCTACGACGGCGACGTGTCGATGGGCCACCACGTCTACCCCGGCGTGCCCATCGCAGCGCTGGTGGACGCGTTGCTGGCGCGCCTGCCTGCAGGGCCGGCGCGCCCGGTGCGGCCGCCCGCGGCCAAGGCGCCAGCGGCCACGGCGCCGGACGATGGCGAGATCCGCCCCGAAGACATCGCCACAGCAGTGAACGCGCTGCTGCTTGCACACGGCAGCATGCCGCTGGCCAGCGACATCGGCGACTGCCTCTTCACGGCCATGGACATCGAACAGACGGCGCTCGTGGCGCCCGGCTACTACGCGACCATGGGCTACGGCGTGCCGGCCGGGCTGGGCCTGCAGGTGGCCACGGGCCAGCGGCCCATCGTGCTGGTCGGCGACGGCGCCTTCCAGATGACGGGCTGGGAACTCGGCAATGCGGCGCGCTGCGGCTGCGACCCCATCGTGCTGGTCTTCAACAACGCCAGTTGGGAGATGCTGCGCGCCTTCGAGCCCGCGGCGCGATTCAACGACCTGGGGCGCTGGGACTTCGCGTCCATGGCCGCCGGCATGGGCGGCGACGGCCACGCCGTGACGACACGCGCCGAACTGGCCGCGGCGCTGGCGCGCGCCCACGCCACGCGCGGTCGCTTCCAGCTCATCGACGTGCGGCTGGCGCCGGGCGGGCTGTCACCGACGCTGGCGCGTTATGTGCAGGCCGTGAAACGGTTGTCGTCGCCGGGTTGAGGTTTCAACCGGCGCGGCGGAAGGGCATCCACAGCAGGCGCGGCAGCGACATGCGCGCGGGGTCGCGCTCGGTGTCGGTGCCGAAGCTGCGTGGCCCGGCGCCCACCGGCGTGCGCCAGGTGCGGAAGAGGCGGTCCCACCACGAAAAGACGATGCCGAAGTTGTGGTTCGCGTCGGACAGATCGGCGGAGTGGTGCACGCGATGCAGGTCGGGCGTGACGAAGACCGTGCGCACGGCCCGTTCGAGGCCGCTGCCGAGACTGGCGTTGGCGTGCACGAAGACGTTGTGCAGCGCACCAAGCAGGCTGCTGACCAGCACGGTCTCGACCGGCAGGCCCAGCGCGACGACGACCAGGCTGCTGGCCAGCCCCACCAGTACCGCTTCACCGGGGTGGAAGCGGAAGGCCAGCGAACCGTCGAAACGCAGGTCGCTGTGGTGCACCTGATGCACGCGCCACAGCCAGCCAAAGCGGTGCAGCGCCCAGTGCAGCGCCCAACCCTTGAGGTCGAGCGCGAGCAGGCCGACGAGGGCTGTCAACCATAGAGGCGAGTTCAGGGCCGGCAGCAGGCCCAGGCCCAGCGTGCTGGCCCACCAGGCCGCGAAGGCCGTGACGAGCGGGACCACGACATACGGCACGGCGTGGTTGACGAACAGCAGGCCGAAGTTGCCGGCCCAGCGCACGCTGCCGTCGGTGGGATCGGGGGGCAGCACGGGGCGGGCGTGCTCCCACAACAGCGTGATCACATAGGCAAAAAGAGCGCTCGCCGTGATGACCAGCGAGGCGTTTTCGACCAGGACCTCCATGGACCGCGGGCGCGGGCGGAGGCGGACCGCGTGTTTACTTGCGCTTGTTGCGGGTCACGGCCCAGCCGATGGCGGCGGCGAGGCCGACCAGGGCCCAGGTGCCAGGTTCGGGCACGGTGTTGCCGCCCCCACCATCTCCGGCCTGCGCAGCCATCGAGAGCGTCAAGGTGGCCAGTGCGGCCGCGGCGGTAAAGAGCTTGGAGCGCATGGCGGTCCCCTCGGTCGGTTGGAAAGATGCGGATCCTACGCACCCCACAGCCGACCCAGCACCCCCCACCCACTGGTTTGGCGGGTCCGGCAGGCCCCTGACCTGCAACAACGTGCAACATCACACGCGACCGAGAGCCGCGTGCAAACCTCAATCGCGATCGGCCGGCATCACCAGCGGCTCCGCCGCACTGCCCGCCACCGGCCCCGTCAGCGCCGCCTTCGGCTTGCGCAACCTGGCCAGATAGCTGTACATCACCGGCACCACCACCAGCGTCAGCAGCGTGCTGGTGATGACGCCGCCGATGATGGCGCGCCCCATCGGCGCCTGCGTCTCGCCGCCGTCGTTCAGCGCCAGCGCCAGCGGCAGCATGCCGAAGACCATGGCCATCGTGGTCATGATGATGGGCCGCATGCGCGTCAGCCCGGCCTGCAGCAGCGCCTCGGGCACCGTGGCGCCGGCCTTGCGCGCGTGGTTCGCGAAGTCGACCAGCAGGATGGCGTTTTTCGTCACCAGGCCCATCAACATCACCAGGCCGATCATGCTGAAGATGTTCAGCGTGCTCTTCGTGAACAGCAGCGCCAGCATGACGCCGATCAGCGCCAGCGGCAGGCTGGCCATGATGGCGATGGGCTGCAGGAAGCTGCCGAACTGGCTGGCCAGCACGATGTAGATGAAGATCGCCGCCAGCGCCATCGCCGCCAGCAGACCGCCGAAGGCCTCGGCCTGCTGCTGCATGCGCCCGCCGATGTCGAAGGTGTAGCCCGGCGGCAGCGTCGTGGCCTTGATCAGCTTCTGCACGTCTTCGCCCACCTCGCCGGCACTGCGGCCCTGCACGCCGGCGAACACGGCCTCGCGTCGCTGCAGGTTCTGGCGCCGGATGACCTCGGGGTTGAACACGCTCTCGATGGTGGCCACGCTGTCCAGGCTGATCGGTGTGCCGTCCTTCGCGAAAGCCACCGGCAGCGCACGCAGCTGCTCCACGCGTTCACGCTGGGTCTCGTTCAGGCGCAGCACGACGTCGACCTGGTCGCCGTCGGGCGTCGTCCAGTAGGTCGCCGTTTCGCCGTTGACGTAGGCGCGCAGGCTGCTGGCCAGCTGCGGTGCGGTCAGGCCCAGTTCACGCACGGCGCCGGGCTTGAGCTTCACCGCGAAAGCCGGCAGGCCCTGCTGCACCGAGCTCTCGACGTCGACCACGTTCGGGATCTGCTTCACCTTCTCGGCGAATTCCTGCGCCACCTTGGCCAGGCCCTCGGCGTCGCTGCCCAGGATGGCGACGTAGATCGGGCGGTTGAAGCCGACGCTGGCGTCGGTGCCGGGGATGCGCGCGATCTCCTTGCGGATGGCCTCTTCCACCTCCTTCTGGCTGCGGCTGCGGTCCTTGCGGTCTTTCAACGCGATGTTCATCCAGGCCTGGTTGCGCTGGCCGGCGCCGCCGACCCAGGTCGACACGTCGCGCACCTCGGGCAGCGCCAGCACGATGGCCTCGATCTGCCGCACCTTGGCATCGCTGCGGTCCAGGCTGCTGCCCACCGGCATGCGCAGGGCCAGCTGCGTATAGCCCTGGTCGGTCTCGGGCACGAACTCGCTGCCCACCAGCGGCGCCAGGCCCAGCGCGGCGACGAAGCTCAGGGCGCCCACGCCCATCACCACACCGCGCGGTGTCAGCGTGGCCAGGCGCCAGTGGCGCGGGCTGGCCTTGTCGCGCCGGTGCTGCGCGTCGAAGCCGTGGGCGTAGACGGGGATGCCCAGCCGGAACCGGCGCCAGCCCAGCGTCCAGCGGCGTTCGCTGAAGATCCAGTGGATGGCGCGTTCGTAGACACGGTGCAGCGCGTCCATGGCGGCGTCGGTGGCGCGGATGGCGTGGCCGATGACGGGCAGCTTCTTCATCCGCGTGGCCGGCGGGTCGTGCCAGATGCTGCTGAGCATGGGGTCGAGCGTGAAGCTGACGAACAGGCTCACCAGCACCGCCACCACGACGGTGATGCCGAAGGGATAGAAGAACTTGCCGATGATGCCGCCCATGAAGGCCACCGGCGCGAACACCGCGACGATGGCGAAGGTGGTGGCCATCACCGCCAGGCCGATCTCCTCGGTGCCTTCACGCGCGGCGCGGAAGTGGTCCTTGCCCATGCCGACGTGGCGCACGATGTTCTCGCGCACGACGATGGCGTCGTCGATGAGCAGGCCGATGCACAGGCTCAGCGCCATCATCGTCATGAAGTTCAGCGTGAAGCCGAAGGCGTAGACGGCGATGAAGCTGCTGATGACGGCGATGGGCAGCGTCAGCCCGGTGATGATCGTGCTGCGCCAGCTGTGCAGGAACAGGAAGACGATGGCGATCGTCAGCAGCGCACCTTCGATCAGCGTGTTGCGCAGGCCGTTCAGGCTGCCCTTGACCCAGTCGCTGCTGGCGTAGACCAGGCGCAGTTCGACGTCGGGCGGCAGCGTCTTGCGCACCTCGTCGACGGCGGCCTTGACGGCCTCGCCGGCAGCGACGATGTTGGCGTCCTGCTGCTTGAAGACGTTGAAGGTGATGGCACGCTGGCCGTTGATGCGCGACAGCGAATCGGGTTCACGTTCACGTTCGACGAGTTGCCCCAGGTCGGCCAGCGTCAGGCTCAGGTTGCCGCGCCGCGCCACCACCACGTTCTCGAACTGTCGCGGGTCGCGCACGCGGCCCTCCACGCGCAGCAGCACGTCCTGCGTGTGGTCGCTGAGCAGGCCCACGGGCTGGTCGGCGTTGGCCTCCTTCAGCGCGCTGGCGATCTCGGCCGGCGTCACGGCGTAGGCGCGCAGCCGCGTCGGGTCGAGGTCGATGCGCACCTCGCGCTGCGTCAGGCCGTTGACCTCGACACGCGCCACGCCCTCGACCCGCCGCAGCCGCTTGTCGACCGCGTTCTCGGCCAGGATCGACAACTCCCGTCCGCTGCGCGTGGGGCTGACGAGCGCCAGGTTGACCACCGGCTCGTTGTTGTCGTTGTTCCAGCGCGCGATGGTCGGCGCCTTCACGTCCTTCGGGAAGCCACCCTGCACGGCGGCCACGCGGTCGCGCAGATCCTGCATCGCGCGGCCCATGTCGGCATCGAGGCCGAACTCGATGCTCACCCAGCCCGTGCCTTCGCGCGCACCCGAGGTGATGCGCTTGACCCCGGCCACGCCGTTGACGGCCTCTTCGAGCGGCTTGACGAGTTCGCGCTCCACGGCCTCGGGGCTGGCGCCCGGGTAGCGCACTTCCATCCAGGCGCCGGGGAAACTGATGTCGGGCATCTGCTCGACACCCAGCTTGGCGTAGCTGAACAGGCCCAGCACACACAGTGCCACCATCACCATGGCGGCGAACACCGGGTTGTTGATCGAGACGCGGGTGATCCACATGGCGGCCCCCTTACTTCAGCAGCGGCGACGACGCCGCCGCCGAAGCGATCTCGGCCGCCTTCTCGGCCGGCACGGGCTTGTCCGCGACCACCAGCGCCTTCGCACCTTCACGCAGGTTGTCGAAACGCGCGGCCAGCACCTGGCTGGCGGGCGTCACGCCCTGCAGCACCTCGACGCGGCCCTCGCGTGCGTCCTTGCGGCCCAGCGTGACGGCGCGGCGTGCCAGCACGCCGCTTTCGATGACCCAGACATGGTCCTGCCCCGAGGTGTTGGCCACGGCGCTGGCCGGCAGCGTCAGGCGGTCGGCGTCGTCGGCCAGCGTGGCGCGCGCCAGCGCGTACTGCCCGGCGCGCAGCACCTCCTTCGGGTTCGCCAGCGCGATCGTCACGCCGATGCTGCGTGTGCCCGGCTCGGCCGCCGGCGCGATGCGCGCGATGCGCCCGGCCACGGCTTGGTCGACACCCTCGACCTGCACCTCCACGGCCATGCCCGGGGCGATGCGGCTGACCTCGTGCGTGCCGACGTGGCCGGCCAGTTCCAGCGTCGCCAGGTCGACGATCGTCAGCACCGTTTGCTCGGCAGCGATCTTCTCGCCCGGCAGCGCGTGGCGCTTGGCGACGATGCCCGCGATGGGTGCCAGCAGGCTGGCGTCGCGCAGGCCGACGCGTGTGGTCTCCAGCGAGGCCTGCGCGGCGTTCAGCTGTGCACGGGCGGTGTCCAGCGCCGCGCGTGAACCGTCCAGCGCACTGGACGAGATGAACTGCTGCGCCGCCAGGCGTTCGTTGTTGCCGTGTGCACGCTCGGCCTGCGCCAGCGTGGCGCGCGCCGATTCGAGCTGCGCGCCGCGCTCGGCGACGCGGCTGGCCAGGTCGGCCAGTTCGATGCGGCCCAGCACCTGCCCCGCACGCACGCGGCTGCCTTCGGCCACCACCAAGTTCAGCAGCGTGCCACCGGCCTTGGCACGCACGATGGCCGTCTGCGGCGCCACCAGCGGGCCCGAGAACTCCACCAGGCCCGGCAGGCGCGCCAGCGCCGGCTGCACGACCTCGCGCAACGCAAATTCCAGCGGCACGTCGGGCTTCTTGTCGCCCTTGTCGCCCTTGTCGCCCTTCCCGCCCTTGCCGCCCTTGCCGTCCGTCGCGGCCGAGGCCGACTGCGCCACCGCCAGGCCGCTCGCGCCGCCCCAGCCTTTCAGCAGGCCCGCCTGCCAGGCCCCGCCCGCACCGGCCAGCACCACCACGCCCAGGCCACCGGCCAGCCACCACGTCTTCTTCATCTCGCGTCCCCTCAACTCGATGCGCAGGCATGCCCCTGTCGACGCGGCGCAGTGTAGGCAGCGCCCGGGCGCGCCGGGCGGGATTGCGACGAAGCGCAGGCAACGGCCGACGAACTGCAGGTGGCGCAGTCCTGCCGTCGCTGCGCGCTCAGGCCGTGCTCAGACGGTGTCGACGGCCTGCGGCGCCTGGGCCCGGGCCCAGCGTTCCAGTTCGGCGGCCTCCAGCGGCTGGCTGAAGAGGTAACCCTGGCCGGCGTCGCAGGTCAGCGCGCGCATCAGCACGGCCTGGCCCTCGGTCTCTATGCCTTCGGCCACGGTGTTCATGCCCATGGTGCGCGCCACGCGCACGGTGGCCTCGATCAACACGCGGTGGTACTCCACCGTCTCGGCGTGCTTGACGAAGCTGCGGTCGACCTTCACGGTATCCACCGGCATCTGGTGCAGGCAGGCCAGGCTGGAATAGCCGGTGCCGAAGTCGTCCAGCGCCAGGCGCACGCCCAGCGCCTTCAGCGCGCGCAGCGTGAGCTGCACACCCTCGTCCTGCGCGGCCAGGCTCTCGGTCACCTCCAGCTGCAGTTGCGCCGGCGCCATGCCGCAGGCCTGCAGCACGCCGCAGATGTCGTCCACCAGTCCGGCGCGTTTGAGTTGCGCACGCGACAGGTTCACCGCCAGCTGCCTGGGCGCCAGGCCGCCCAGCGTGCGCTGCCACTGCACGAACTGCCGGCAGGCGGTATCCAGCACGAAGGCACCCAGCGCATCGATGAGACCGGACTCTTCGGCCACGGGCACGAAGTCCATCGGTGGCACCAGCCCGCGCTGCGGGTGGTTCCAGCGCACCAGCGCCTCCACGCCCGACATGCTGCGGTCGGCCAGGCTCACCACCGGCTGGTAGGCGACGAAGAGCTCGCCTTCCTTCAGTGCACGGCGCAGGTCGGACTCGACTTCCAGCACGCGCACCACACGCTCGTGCATCGAATCGTCGAAGAGCACCCAGCGGGCGCGGCCGGCGCGCTTGGCTTCGTACATCGCGGTATCGGCATTGCGCAGCACCTCCTCGGCCGCAGCCTCGTCGCTGCTGTCCTCGGCACCCAGCCGCTGCGCGTCGGCACAGACCACGACGCCGATGCTCACGCTGCTCTGCAGCGGCGTGTTGTCGATGAGGTAGGGCTCGCCCAGTTCCTGCAGCAGCCGTTCGGCGATCTGGCTGGCGCGCTGCGCGTCACCCACGCCGTCGAGCACGACGACGAACTCGTCGCCGCCCAGCCGCGCGGCGATCGGGCCATCCACCCGCGCCACGGCGTCGCCGGGGCGCAGCGCCAGCGTCAGGCGCTGCGCCAGCTGGCGCAGCAGTTCGTCGCCCGCGCCATGGCCCAGCGTGTCGTTGACCTGCTTGAAGCGGTCGAAGTCCATGAACAGCACCGCGAAGCCGTAGCCCGTGTGCCGCCGCAGGTGAGCGATGGCCTGCTGCAGGCGTTCCATCACCACGGCGCGGTTGGGCAGGCGTGTCAGCGCATCGGTGCGCGCGCTGACGTGCAGGCGCTGCTGCAGTTCGCGGCTGACGGTGATGTCGCTGAAACACGCGACCACGCCGGAGACCTGGCCCGCGCTGTTGCGTTGGGGCTGCGTGTTCACCAGCAGCCAGCGCAGTTCACCGGTGGGCGTGTGCACGCCCATGGTCTCGTTCTGCAGCGGCAGCCCGGTGGCCAGCGTGCGCACGGCGGGCAGTTCGTCGGGCGGATAGTCGCTGCCATCGACGCGCAGGCAGCGCCAGCGCGGGTCCAGCACTGCGGCGCCCTGCATCTGCGCCAGGCTCAGGCCGAGCATGCGTTCGGCCTCGCGGTTGGCGTCGACGATCTGCGCCTCGGGTCCGAGCACGGTGACGCCGACAGGCAGCGCCGCCCACAGCGCCACCAGTTTGGCCTGCTGCTGCACACGCGCGGTGGTGTCGCTGCACACGCGCACGAAGCCGCGCAGCGCCTGGCCGTCCTCGTGCAACGGGCGCAGGTCGACGTCCAGCCACAGGTCGCGTCCGTCGCGGGTGCGGTGCAGCCCTTCGACGCGCAGGCCCTGGGCTTCCTGCACGGCCTGGCGCAGGCGCTCTTGCATCGTCGCGTCGGCCTGCGGGTGGACCAGCAGTTCACCCGGGCGCCGGCCCAGGGCCTCGGCCAGCGGCCAGCCCGTGCCGCGCGTGAAGGCACTGTTGGCCCAGACGATCAGATCGTCGGCGTCGGTGATGAGCACCAGTGCCGTGGTGTGTTCGGCCACCAGCGCCAGGCGCTGAAGTTCGGCTGCCTGTTCGCGCAGGCGCATGCCATGCCGGCGCACCGAGCGCGCCGTGGGTTCCACCACCGCCAGCCCCAGCGCGCCCAGCAGCACCAGCATGGCGGCCAGGCCCCAGCGCAGTTCGCGGCCCACCTGCTGCGCGCGTGCCTCGGCCGCCTCGCGCAGCCGCGCCGTGAGCTGCTGCGCCGCCGCCAGCGCGGGTTCGGTCTCGGCCTGCACGGCCGCAGCGCTGCGGCGCAGCATCTCTTCGTCGCCCTCATCGGCCTGGCGCAGCAGGCTCTCGCAGCGGTACCACAGCCTTTCGCGTGCCGCCTGCCATTGGGACAACGCGGCGCCCAGGTGCTGCTGCAGGTCTTGCGAGCGTGCCATCTGGCGCGACAGCAAGGCTTCCATCAGCAACGCATCCTGGGCCGATGCGCTGACCAACTGCTGCAGCGCCCGCACGCGCCGCGCACGCTCGGGTGCGTCGTCGGCGGCCTCGACCACCATCGCCGCCAACCGCCCCGACTGCTGCGAAAAGGTGCGCTGCAGGCCCGCGTGGTCGAGGATCTCGGTATCGGCGGCGTGCATGGACTCCAGCCGCAGGCTGCTCCAGCCCTGCAGCACGATGGCCACGGCGAGCACCGCGAAGGCCAGGTACATGGCCAGGCGCACGCGCTGCTGGCCCATCACGGGCGCGGGCTCGGCGGCGCCGGCCCGGTGGGGCAGCGTCGATGCGGGCGGGGTGGTGGTGGGCGGCATGGGGCGGTGCGGGATGCGGGCAGGTGCGCCCCGGCCTTGCCGGCAGGTGCGTCCACACGGGATATCGGCCTCGGGCGCCCTGGATGTAGGGCGGTGCGGCCGGCAGCGGCCGTGCCGTGCGACCCACCGCCTGGGTGATCAGCCCCTGCTTGCCGCCGCGCGCTGTGCGCAGCCCCAGGCCAGCACCCCGCACAGCGCCGCGGCCCAGAACACCGCGGGGTAGCCCAGGCGCTCGATGAGCCAGCCACCCCCCACGCCACCGATCACCCCCGACAGGCCGTACCCGAGCGTGGTGTAGAGGGCCTGGCCGCGGCCCCGCAGGCGGTCGGGAAAGTGACGGTGCACCAGCGCGATACACGCCGCGTGATGGCCGGCAAAGGTGAAGGCGTGCGCCGCCTGCGCCAGCCCCAGCACCGCCGGCACCGCACCCCCGGCGGCCACGGCCGCAAAACGCAGTGTGGTGACAGCGGCCACCAGCTTCAGCCAGCCCTCGGGTGACAGCCAATGAAAGAAACGCCCCTGGAACCAGAAGAAGGCGATCTCGGCCACCACGCTGAAGGCCCAGAAGGCACCCACCGCCGCCTTGCCGTAACCCAGCGACACGAGGTACAGCGAGAAGAAGGCATAAAGGCTGACATGCGCCAGCACGGTGAAGAAGACCGAAGCGAAGAACCATGCCACGGCGGGCTGGCGCAGCAGCGGCAGCACGGGCGGCGCGGCCTCGTCGTGCACGGCCCCGCTGCGCGTGGCAGGCAGGCGCAGCGCCGCGACCAGCAGCAGCGCGTTCATGGCCGCCACGAACCACGGGAAGACGCCGATGCCCGCCACTTCCAGCAGCGCACCAAAACCCGCCACCGAGACGATGAAGCCCACCGAACCCCACATGCGCACGCGCCCGTAACGCGCCGGGTCGATGCCGGTGGCGGTGTTCAGGTGCTGCGACAGCAGCGCCTCGTACAGCGGCACCACGCCGCTGTTGGCCAGGAAGAGCAGCGCCACCACCACCGCCACCGGCACCGCGGCACGCACGCCGAAGAGGCCCAGCGCCGCCAACAGCGCACCGAAGGCGGCCAGGCGGATGAGCTCGACGCGCCGGCCGCTGTGGTCGCCCGACCAGCTCCAGGCGTAGGGCGCGAGCACCCGGGTCCAGCTTTGCAGCGAGGCCAGCGTGCCGATGAGCAGCGTCGAGTAGCCCAGCGACTGGAACCACAGCGGCGCGTAGGGGTTGAACAGCCCGATGGTCGCGAAGTAGGCGAAGGACAGTGCGCCGAAGCGCACGAGAGGGCTGGGGACCGTCGCGGGCGCCGCCTGGGGCGGGGCGGTCAAGGCGCGCGGGCCGCGATGGCCGGCACGGCCAGGTGCACGTCGCCGTTCTGCGCGCGGTGGCGCAGCACGTGGTCCATCACCACCAGCGCCAGCATGGCCTCGGCAATGGGCGTGGCGCGTATGCCCACGCAGGGGTCGTGGCGGCCGTGCGTCTCCACCACCGTGGGCTGGCCCTGGCGGTCGATGCTGGCCTTGGGCAGGCGGATGGAGCTGGTGGGCTTGATGGCGATGCGCACCACCAGGTCCTGCCCGGTGCTGATGCCCCCCAGCACGCCGCCGGCGTGGTTGCTGCTGAAGCCTTCGGGCGAGAGTTCGTCGCCATGGAAGCTGCCGCGTTCAGTGACGGTGGCAAAGCCGCTGCCGATCTCGACGCCCTTCACCGCATTGATGCCCATCATCGCGTAGGCGATGTGTGCGTCGAGCTTGTCGAAGAGCGGCGCGCCCAGGCCCACCGGCACGCCGCTGGCGCGCACTTCGATGCGTGCGCCGCAGCTGTCGCCGGCCTTGCGCAGCGCGTCCATGTGCGCTTCGAGCGTGGGCACGATGGCCGCGCTGGGCGCGAAGAAGGGGTTCTGTGCGATGTGCTCGGCGCTGTCGAAGGGGATCTCGATCTCGCCCAGGGCGCTCATCCAGCCCAGGAAGGTGGTGCCCTGCGTCTCGAGCAGCCACTTCTTCGCCACCGCGCCGGCGGCGACCATCGGCGCCGTGAGCCGTGCCGACGAGCGCCCGCCGCCACGCGGGTCGCGCAGGCCGTACTTGCGCCAGTAGGTGTAGTCGGCATGGCCGGGGCGGAAGGTGTCGAGGATGTTGCCGTAGTCCTTGCTGCGCTGGTCGGTATTGCGGATCAGCAGGCAGATCGGCGTGCCGGTGGTGCGGCCCTCGTAGACGCCGGAGAGGATCTCCACCGCATCGGGCTCGTTGCGCTGCGTGACGTGGCGGCTGGTGCCGGGGCGGCGGCGGTCGAGGTCGTGCTGGATGTCGGCTTCGCTCAAGGCCAGACCGGGCGGGCAGCCGTCGATGACGCAGCCGATGGCCGGGCCGTGGCTCTCACCGAAGTTGGTGACGCAGAAGAGTTCGCCGAAGGTGCTGCCAGACATGGTTTCGATTCTAGTGGCGGGGTCCGTGCCCTCAGAGCCAGTGACGCAGCGCGCTGGCCAGCATGGCGACGCCCGACAGCGTCAGCAGGCCCAGCACGATCTGGCGAAAGGCCAGCGGGCTGATGCCGACATACACCCGCATGCCCAGCAGCGCCGGCAGCAGCAGTGCAGGCGCCACCACCGCCATCAGCGGCCACATCGGCGGCGTGACCACACCGGTGGCCAGGTAGGCCGCCATCGTCGTGGCCAGCATCGCGAGATTGAAGTTCTGGATGATGGCGCGCTGCGCATCGCGCTCGTAGGCGCGCAGCGTGCACCACAGCGTGGGCAAGGCGCCGGTGAAGCCGCCGAGCGGGCCCATCAGGCCACCCAAGGCGCCGGCGACGGCGTCGCCGGCGCGGCCGCCGCCCACCCGGGGCAGACGGTCGGACAGCAACATCACCGGGCACCACAGCGCCAGCAAGGCGCCGATGAAAGCGCGGAAGGCCACCGCGTCGATGTGCGGCAGCAGCCACAGCCCCAATGGCAGGCCCAGCAGCCCACCGCCGATGAAGGGCAGCACGGTGCGCGCATCGAAGCTACGGCGCACGGTGAAGGCCGCCAGCAACTGGCCGCAGAGGCCGCCGAAAACCGCCAGTACCGCCGCCAGCTGCGGCGGCAACGCCCAGGCCCAGAAGCTCAACGCCGTGAGGCTGAAACCAAAACCCGACAGACCCTGCACAAAACCGGCACAGGCCGCGCCGAGCAGCACCAAGCCCAGGCTGACATCCATCGGCCCGGCCGTGGCGACGTCAGGCGGCAGGGCCCGGCGTGCCTTCCTTCTCAGGCCAGTCGCGGATGTAGGCCTTGAGCATGCGGTTCTCGAAGTCCTGCGCGTCGACCACGGTCTTGGCCACGTCGTAGAACGAGATCACGCCCATAAGCGTGCGCTGGTCCAGCACCGGCATGTAACGCGCGTGGCGCTCCAGCATCATGCGGCGCACTTCGTCGACGCCGGTCTCGGGCGTGCAGGTGAGCGGGGCGTCGTCCATCACGCTGCGCACGTGGCGCTCGCCCAGGCTGCCGCCACCGGCCACCACTGCGGCGATGACCTCGCGGAAGGTCAGCATGCCGGCCACGTCGCCGTGCTCCATCACCACGAGCGAGCCGATGTCGAGTTCGGCCATCGTCCGCACGGCCTCGGCCAGGCTCTGGTCGGGCTGCACCGTGTAGAGCGTGTTGCCCTTGACGCGCAGGATGTCGGTGACTTTCATGGCAGGCTGAATCCCGTTGGTGGGCCACGGCGGCCCCGCTGAACGCGGGTCAATATAGCCCACAATGGATTGGCTTCCACAGCCACCGCAAGGAACGCCATGGCCGGTTCCTCCGACCCCGGATTCGACACGCTGGCGCTGCACGCCGGCGCCGCGCCCGACCCCGCCACCGGCGCGCGCGCCGTGCCCATCCACCTGTCGACGAGCTTCGTGTTCGAGAGCAGCGAACATGCCGCCAGCCTGTTCAACCTGGAACGTGCCGGCCATGTCTACAGCCGCATCAGCAACCCGACGAACGCGGTGCTGGAAGAACGCATCGCGGCACTGGACGGCGGCGTGGGCGCCATCGCCACCGCCAGCGGGCAGGCGGCGCTGCACCTGGCGATCAGCACGCTGGCCGGGGCAGGTTCACACGTCGTGGCCAGCAGCGCGCTCTATGGCGGCAGCCACAACCTGCTGCACTACACGCTGGCACGTTTCGGCATCACGACGACCTTCGTGAAGCCGGGCGACATCGATGGCTGGCGCGCCGCCATCCGCCCGGAAACCAAGCTGCTCTTCGGCGAGACCCTGGGCAACCCGGGGCTGGACGTGCTGGACATCCCCACGGTGGCCGCGATCGCCCACGACGCCGGCGTGCCGCTGCTGGTGGACAGCACCTTCACCACGCCCTGGCTGATGAAGCCCTTCGAACACGGCGCCGATCTCGTTTTCCACAGCGCCACGAAGTTCCTGTGCGGCCACGGCACGGTGGTCGGCGGGCTGCTGGTCGACGGCGGGTCATTTCCCTGGCACGTGGCCCAGCGTTTCCCGGAACTGAACCAGCCCTACGCCGGCTTCCACGGCATGGTGTTCAGCGAGGAGAGCACCGACGGCGCCTTCCTGCTGCGCGCCCGCCGCGAAGGCCTGCGCGACTTCGGCGCCTGCATGAGCCCGCACACCGCCTGGCTCATCCTGCAGGGCATAGAGACGCTGCCGCTGCGCATGGCGCGGCATGTCGAGAACACACGCAAGGTGGTGGGCTTCCTGGCGGCGCACGCGATGGTGGCCGGCGTGGCTTATCCGGAACTCGAAGGCCACCCCAGCCACGACCTGGCGAAGAAGTTGCTGCCCCGCGGCTGCGGCGCGGTGTTCAGCTTCGACCTCGAAGGCTCGCGCAAACAAGGTCGGGCCTTCATCGAGGCCTTGAAGCTCTTCAGCCACCTGGCCAACGTCGGCGACTGCCGCAGCCTCGTCATCCACCCGGCCAGCACCACGCACTTCCGCATGGACGACACGGCGCTGGCCGCAGCCGGCATCACACCCGGCACCATCAGGCTGAGCATCGGCCTGGAAGATGCGGACGACCTCATCGACGACCTGAAGCGCGCCTTCAAGGTGGCGGAGAAGGCGGCATGAAGCTGACGGTCCAAGGCCGCGAGGCCTACGCCTACACCGGGGGCAAGACCTTCGACCCCACCCTGCCCTGCATCGTCTTCGTGCACGGTGCCGTGTGCGACCACAGCGTCTTCACCCTGCTGGCACGCTGGTGCGCGCACCACGGCTACGGCGTGCTGGCGGTCGACCTGCCCGGCCACATGCGCAGCGCCGGCGCCGCACTCACCGGCGTCGAGCAGATGGCCGACTGGCTGCTGGCCCTGCTGGACGCCGCTGGCGTGGCGCGGGCCGTTCTGGCCGGCCACAGCCTGGGCTCGCTGGTGGCGCTGGAAGCTGCAGCCCGCGCGCCGCAGCGCGCCACGCGGCTCGTGATGCTGGGCAGCTGCGCGCCGATGCCGGTGCCGCAGGCCCTGCTGGACCTGGCCCGCAGCGACACACGGGCCGCCATCGACCGCGTGGTGATGTTTTCGTTCACGACGCTCGCCGCCAAGCCGTCCTATCCCGGCCCCGGTGTCTGGCTGCGCGGCGCGACCCGCGCGATGATGCGGCAGGTCGTGGCTCAGGGTGAGGCGCAGCTCTTCCACACCGACTTCGCCACCTGCAACGCGTACACGGGTGGCCTGGACGCGGCAGCACGCGTAGCCTGCCCGGTGCACCTGGTGCTGGCGGCGCAGGACCAGATGACCCTGCCGCGCAACGCAAAGGCCGTGGCGCAAGCCCTGCGCGCCACCGTGTACACCTTGCCGGGTGGCCACTTTATGATGCAGGAACAGCCCGACGCGACCCTGGCCGCACTGCGCAGCGCACTCGGCTGAAACCCGCCTTGCGCGAGCGCAAGCCGTGGGTGCCGCCGCACCGCCGCGCCGCAGGCTGCGTACTAAGGTCCTCGCAGGCCAGCTCCGGGGGCGCGGTGATGAGCAGGCATGCAGGCGGCGTGGTCCGCGAGCAGGGTGCGTTCGACGCCCCGCCCGAGGGCAAAGGCAACCCGCGTTCCAGCGGCCGGGTCCGGCTGTTCAGCGGGCTGGGCATCGCCGCAGCCCCGGCCGTCTACCTGCTGCTCGGCAACGCAGATCTCGAACGCGATGCCCGCAGGGTGGCGGCCGTGGCCACGCTGATGGCCGCGTGGTGGATGACCGAGGCCATCCCGCTGTCGGCGACGTCGCTGCTGCCCATCATCCTGTTTCCGGTGCTGACCGAGCGCACGGGAGTGGCGACGACGGCGCCCTATGCCGACCCCATCATCTTTCTCTGCGGCGTCGTGCTCATCACGATGTTCACCGTGAGGCTCGGGCCGTGGGCCCTGGGGCTGATGGGGGGGGGGGGGGGGGGGGCGCGCCGGCGCGGCCCCTCTCAGGCCTGGTGCAGCGCGTGTGCCAGCAGCAGCTCGTCGAGCCCGGCGCGCTGGCGGAAAACCGACGACGACGCGCTGGGCGTGAGCAGCGTGCGGTCGACCAGCGCCTTCAGCGGCGTGGTCGCGGGGTCGCACAGCAGCACCAGACGCGGGTCGCCCCCCTCGTCCAGGCGCGCCACCCAGTCGATGTCTTCCAGCAACTCGACCACCGGTTCCAGCTGCAGCGGGTCGGTGCGCAGCACGGTGGCCAGACCGGCCAGCGACAGCCCGCGCTCGCTGCCGCCGCGTGCCAAGGTCAGCAGGCGCAGCACCGCCAGTCCGAGCTCGAAACGCCAGCCCGGCAGGGCCTCACGGGTGCTGACGCGCATCTGCAGACTCGGCGCGTAGGCCGCGATCACCGCACCCAGCAGCACGATGACCCAGCCGAGGTAGATCCACAGCAGCAGGATGGGCACGGTGGCGAAGGCGCCATACACGGCCGAGAACGTCGGCACGGACGCGACGTACCAGCCCAGCGCCTGCTTGGCGCCTTCGAAACCCACGGCCACGAACAGGCCCCCGGCCCAGGCATGACACCAGCGCACGACGGTGTTGGGCACGAAGTGGAAGAGCGCCGCGGTGGCGGCCGCGAAGAGGCCGAACTGCACCGTCTCCAGCAGCAGTTCCACGCCCCCGGGCAGGCGCCCGACCAGCCCGCGGGACGCCGACACCGCATACGAGGTGAGCGACAGGCTCACGCCCAGCAGCAGCGGCCCCAGCGTCAGCCCGGCCCAGTAGACGAGGATGCGCTGCGCGAAGTGCCGCCGACGGCGCACGCGCCAGATGGCGTTGAGCGTGCGGTCGATCGTCAGCGCCATGGCCAGCGCCGTGGCCACCAGCAGCAGCAGCCCCAGCGTGCCCATGCCGCGCGCCTTGGTCGCGAACGTCGTCAGTGCGCGCAGCACGGGCCGGGCGATGTCGTCGGGCACCAGGTTCTGCAGGAAGTACTTCTGCAGCGCGGTCTCGAAGCCCGAGAACATCGGGAAAGCGGTGAACACGGCCAGCATCACGGTGACGAGCGGCACCAGCGCGATCAGCGTCGTGAAGGTCAGGCTGCCGGCGGTGAGGCCCAGGCGGTCGTCGCGGAAGCGCGCGCGCAGCGTGCGCAGGGTGTCGAACCAGGGCCAGGTGCGCAGCGTCTGCAGCAACTCGGCCGCATAGTCGCCAAGTCGACCCTGCAGTCGCAGGAAGGCATTCATGCTGGCTATGATGCCGCATGACCGCCGAAGCCTCGCTCGACAGCACGCCGCACACCCCACCCGACGCCGTCGTGCGCGGCAGCCGCGCCGTCGCGCTGGTGGCGCTTCTGGCCCTCATCGTGCTTGGCCTGGCCTGGGAACTGTGGCTGGCCCCCACCGGCAGCGGCACGCTGGCCATCAAGGTGCTGCCGCTGGTGCTGTGCGTGGGCGGGCTGCTGCGCCACCGCATGTACACCTTCCGCTGGCTGAGCCTGCTGATCTGGCTCTACTTCATGGAAGGCGTGGTACGCGCCGCCACCGAGAGCGGCATGGGCGCGGCGCTGGCCTGGGCCGAGATCGTGCTCAGCCTGGTGATCTTCGGTGTCAGCGGGCTCTACATCCGCTGGCGGCAGCGGCGTGGCGCCGAGGCACGGGCGTGACAGCGCTGCTGTCGGCCCTGCGCGACGCCGTCGGCCCCGCGCACGTCATCACCGAAGGCGACCGCAGCGCCTGGGAACGCGACTGGCGCCAACGCTGGCACGGCAAGTCACTGGCCGTGGTGCGCCCCGGCAGCACGGCCGAAGTGGCCGCCGTGGTGCGCGCGTGCGCAGCGGCGGGCGCGCCCATCGTGCCGCAGGGCGGCAACACGGGTCTCGTCGGCGGCGGCGTGCCCGACGACAGCGGCACGCAGGTGTTGCTGAGCCTGCAGCGGCTCAACCACATCCGCACCATCGACGAGCCCAACCTCACGATGACCGTCGACGCCGGCTGCGTGCTGCAGACGCTGCAGGACGCCGCCGCCGCGCGCCGCCTGCTGCTGCCGCTGAGCCTGGCCGCCGAAGGCAGCTGCACCATCGGCGGCAACCTGGCCACCAACGCCGGCGGTACGCAGGTGCTGCGCTGGGGCAATGCGCGTGATCTCTGCCTGGGGCTGGAAGTGGTCACCGCGCAGGGCGAGGTCTGGGACGGCCTGTCGGGCCTGCGCAAGGACAACACCGGCTACGACCTGCGCGACCTCTTCATCGGCAGCGAAGGCACGCTGGGCATCATCACCGCGGCGACGCTGAAGCTGGCGCCGCTGCCCGCGGCCACGACCACCGCGCTGGCCGCCTGCAACACGCTCGACGACTGCGTGGCGCTGCTGACCCTGGCGCGCCAGCGCCTGGGCGCCGGGCTGACGGGCTTCGAGGTCATGGGCCGCTTCGCGCTGGACCTCGTCGCACGCCACTTCCCCACCCTGCCCCGGCCGCTGCCCGACGCGCCGTGGACGGTGCTGCTGGAGCAGAGCGACACCGAAGGCGAGGCGCCGGCACGTGAACGGTTCGAGTCGATGCTGGGTGCCGCGCTCGAGGCCGGCAAGGTGATCGACGCCGTGGTCGCCGAGAGCCTGGCGCAGAGCCAGGGCCTTTGGCAGCTGCGCGAGAGCATCCCGCTGGCGCAGGCCGAAGAGGGCCTGAACATCAAGCACGACATCGCGGTGCCGGTGTCGGCCATCCCCGGCTTCGTGGCACGCGCCGACGCCGCGCTGCAGGCCCGCTGGCCGGGGGTGCGTCTGGTCAACTTCGGCCACCTGGGCGATGGCAACCTGCACTACAACGTGCAGGCGCCGCCCGGCGACGATGGCGCGCGTTTCCTGGCCGACGAAGAACACGCCGTGAATGCGGTGGTCTTCGATGAGGTGGCGCGTTGCGGGGGGTCGTTCTCGGCCGAACACGGCATCGGCGCGCTCAAGCGCGACGAACTGGCGGCGCGCAAGTCGCCTGTGGCCCTGCAGATGATGCGGGCCATCAAGGCCGCGCTGGACCCGCAGAACCTGATGAACCCGGGCCGCGTGCTCTAGCCGCGGCCGCCGGCGACGCCGGCAGTCACTGCACGGGCCCGTCGAGCGCGCGTGGCACCGGTATCGCCACCGTCTCTATGCCTTCGTCGAGCAGGGCTTCGCGCTCTTCCGGGCTGGCATGGCCGCGTATGCCGCGGTTCGGCGCCTCGCCGTAGTGGATGCGCCGCGCCTCTTCGGCAAAGCGGGTGCCGACGTCCTCGGTACGCGCCAGCAACTGGCGCACGCCGGCCAACCAGGCCGCCTGCAGATTGGCCGGTTGCATGCCGCTGACCGACGCGGTGACCTCGACCACGGTCGGTGCCGGCGCCGGCGTCACGGCTTCCGGCTGCGGCGCGGGCAGCGGTGTGGGCTCGCGCGCGCCCGACAGGTTCAAGCGCGGCGCCGAAGGCAGGCGGCTGACGACACGGTCGGCGCACAGCGGACACTCGATGAGCGCGCGCCCGTTCTGGTCGAGGAAGTCCTCTTCCGAGCCGAACCAGCCTTCGAAACCGTGGCCGTTGGCGCAACGCAGGTTCAGCACTTTCATCGTGCCGTCATCATAGGCGCTACCGCTACAGCCGCGGTGTGCCAAGGTAACGCGCGGTGCCCGGCCTGCCAGCGCTGCAGCCAGGCCAGGCCGATCTGGGTCTTCACGTCGGTGAGCTCACCCCGGTCGGCCAGGGCCTCTAGCTCGACCTGGGGCAGCGTCACGGTCTCGACGAACTCACCGGCGTCCGGCCGCGCCGCGCCAGGCACCAGGCCGCGCGCGAACCAGATCCAGATGCTTTCGCTGGAATAGGCCGCCGCGTTGTGGATCTCACCGCCGTAGGCCCAATCCCGCGCCACGTAACCCGTCTCTTCCTGCAGTTCGCGCATGGCGCAAGCCAGTTGCGCCTCTCCCGGTTCCAGCTTGCCGGCCGGGAACTCCAGCAGGACGCGCGCCAGCGGATAGCGGTACTGTCGCACCAGCACCAGGCGCAAGCCGACACCATCCTCGATCAGCGGCACCACGGCCACGGCACCGCCGTGTCGCAGGTATTCCCGCGTGGCGGTGCTGCCGTCGGGCAGTGTGACCTCGTCGCGGCGAAGCTCGATCCAGCCGCGGTGAAGCACGGCGCTTTCGCCCGTGGCGCGTTCGATCAGGTGCTCGTCGGCGGCCACGCGATGCCGGCCGCGCTCAGCTGGCCAGGGCCTTGACGATGGCGTCGCGGCACATCGCCATCAGCCCGCCCGAGAAGGGGCCGAAGAGGAAGACCGCCGCGCCGTTGGCGGCCAGCAGCAGCGTCACGCCCTGCGTGCGCGACACGGGCTCGTTGCCCGCCGGTGCATCGAACCACATCACCTTGACGACCCGCAGGTAGTAGTAGGCGCCGATGAGCGAGAACACCACGGCCACCACCGCCAGCACGATGTAGAAGAGCACGTTGGTCGACACCAGCGCCTGGATGATGGCCAGCTTGGCAAAGAAGCCCACCATGGGCGGGATGCCGGCCAACGAGAACATGAACACCGTCATCACGCCGGCCACCCAGGGGCTGCGCTGCGAGAGACCGGCGAAGTCCTCGATCTGCTCGCTCTCGAAACCCTGGCGGCTGAGGTACATGATGAGGCCGAAGGTGCCCAGCGTCGTCAGCACGTAGGCCACCAGATAGAACATGGCCGAGCTGTAGGCGTTGGCCGCGCTCAGCGTGTTGCCGCTGACGACGCCGGCGCTCAGGCCCAGCACGATGAAGCCCATCTGCGCGATGGTGCTGTAGGCCAGCATGCGCTTGAGGTTGCTCTGCGCGATGGCCGCCAGGTTGCCGATGGCCAGCGAGGCCACCGCCAGCACGACGAACATCTGCTGCCAGTCCACCGCCAGGCCCAGCATGCCTTCCACCAGCAGGCGGATGGTGATGGCGAAGGCGGCAAACTTGGGCGCGCCGCCGATGAGCAGCGTCACCGGCGTCGGCGCGCCCTGGTAGACGTCGGGCACCCACATGTGGAAGGGCGCGGCGCCGAGCTTGAAGGCCAGACCGGCGACGATGAAGACGACGCCGAAAACCAGCACCTCCTTGTTGATGCCGCCGGTGGCGATGCGCTCGAACAGGCGCGGGATCTCCAGCGTGCCGGTGGCGCCGTACATCATGCTCATGCCGTAGAGCAGGAAGCCGCTGGCCAGCGCGCCGAGCACGAAGTACTTCATCGCCGCTTCGGTGCTCATGGCGTGGTCGCGGCGCAGCGCGGCCAGTGCATACAGGCTCAGGCTCATCATCTCCAGGCCGAGGTAGACGACGAGGAAGTTGTTGGCTGAGCACATCACGCCGATGCCCAGCAGCACGAAGAGCGTGAGCGTGAAGAACTCACCCTTGAGCATGTCGCGCGCGCCCAGGGTGGGGCGCGCATAGGCCAGCGTGATCATCACGCTGAGTGCAGCGAAGAAGGCCAGCAGGTGGCCCATGGGGTCGACGACCACCAGGCCCTGCATGCCGAAAGCGGTGCCGCCGGCGTCGTACATCATCAGGTGCAGCGCAGCGTAGACGGCGACGCTGGCCTGGGTGAGCCAGAAGGTAAGGCGGCGCTGGGCGTCGGTGGAGAAGACGTCGGCCAGCAGCACGCCGCAGGCGGCCACCAGCAGCCAGATTTCAGGATAGACGACGGGCCAGTTCATCGAGCTCATGGTGTTGTTGTTCCGGCCGTCATCAGTTCAGCTTGGGCCGCGCCACATGCTGCAGCAGTTCGGCCACCGACACGTTCATCACGTCGGTGAAGGGCTTGGGATACAGACCCATCCACAACACCGCGGCGGCCAGCAGCGAGAGCATCAGGAACTCGCGGCCGTTGATGTCCTGAAGCGCCTTGACGTTGGCGTTGGCGACCTCGCCGAAATAGACCCGCTTGACCATCCACAGCGTGTAGGCGGCGCCGAAGACCAGCGTCGTGGCCGCGCCCATGGCGACCCAGAAGTTGTAGTCCACCGCGCCCAGGATGACCATCCACTCGCCGACGAAGCCGGCGGTGCCCGGCAGGCCGGCGTTGGCCATCGCGAACAGCACCGCGAAGGCCGCGAACTTGGGCATGGTGTTGGCCACACCGCCGTAGTCCGCGATCTCGCGGCTGTGCACGCGGTCGTAGAGCACGCCGATGCACAGGAACATCGCGCCCGACACGAAGCCGTGGCTGATCATCTGCACGATGGCGCCGGCCACGCCGAGCGGGTTGAAGATGAAGAAGCCCAAAGTGACGAAGCCCATGTGCGCGATGGAGCTGTAGGCCACCAGCTTCTTCATGTCCCTCTGCACCAGTGCCACCATGCCGATGTAGAGCACGGCGATCAGGCTCAGCGCGATCATGAAACCCGCGTACTCGCGCGAGGCGTCGGGCGCGATGGGCAGCGAGAAGCGCAGGAAGCCGTAGGCACCCAGCTTCAGCATGATGGCCGCCAGCACCACCGAGCCGCCGGTGGGCGCCTCGACGTGGGCGTCGGGCAGCCAGGTGTGCACCGGCCACATCGGCACCTTCACGCTGAAGGCGGCGAGGAAGGCGAAGAAGAGCAGCGTCTGCGCGTTCAGCGGCAGTGGCATCCGGTGCCAGGCCTGGATGTCGAAGCTGCCGCCGCTCTTGTAGTAGAGGTAGACCAGCGCCACCAGCATCAGCAGGCTGCCGGCCAGCGTGTAGAGGAAGAACTTGAAGGCCGCGTAGACGCGCTTCGGGCCGCCCCAGACACCGATGATGATGTACATCGGGATCAGCGTGGCTTCGAAGAAGACGTAGAAGAGCAGCCCGTCCATGGCGCAGAACACGCCCACCATCAGCCCCGAGAGGATGAGGAAGGCGCCCATGTACTGGGCCACGCGCTCCTCGATCACCTGCCAGGCGGCGATGACGACGATGACGGTGATGAAGGCGGTGAGCGGCACGAACCACAGCGACAAGCCGTCGACGCCGAGGTGGTAGTTGACGTTGAAGCGCTGGATCCAGCTGAACTTCTCGACGTACTGCAGCGCCGCGGTGCTGGTGTCGAAGCGCGTGATCAGCGGCAGCGTGACCAGGAAGGACGCCACCGCGCCCACCAGCGCGATGGCGCGCACGGCGCCGGCGTTCTGGTCGCGGCCAACGGCGAGCAACAGCACGCCGAAGGCCACCGGCAACCAGATAGCAAGGCTCAGCAGACCCATCTCGTGTTCTCTTCAGTGATTCTTGTTGTCGCGGTAGGTCTTCAGCGCATGAGGCCGCTGAAGAAGGGCCAGAGCTGCCAGGTCAGCAGGCCGAAGATGCCCAGCAGCATCACCAGCGCGTACTGGTAGAGGTGGCCGCTCTGCAGTTGCCGCACCACGCCGGCGATGCGGCCCACCAGACCCGCCGAGCCGTTGACCAGCGCGCCGTCGATGAGCATCTGGTCGCCGCCCTTCCACAGCCCGGTGCCGATGAGGCGCGCGCCGGCGGCCAGCACGTGTTCGTTGAACCAGTCGAGGTAGTACTTGTTCTCGAGCACCCGCACGACGGGGCTCAGCGCCTTGCCGATGGCCAC
>LNFM01005124.1_pt1 | contig 25257 bp, 26 predicted proteins | sample 596031 | NCBI WGS metagenome assembly LNFM01 (sample SAMN04254537, study PRJNA301005) | activated carbon metagenome | isolation source: dual media filters at the Ann Arbor, Michigan drinking water treatment plant | place: USA: Ann Arbor | reverse complement strand
CATCGGCGACAAATTCGCCCGCGGCGAGATCAGCGCCGGCAAGGGCGCCAGCTTCAATATGCGGTCCGTAAAATCACCGATCGTGGTCTTCGCCTCCGCCGGCGACAACATCACCCCCCCCGGCCAGGCGCTGCGCTGGATCGCCGACGTCTATCGCGACGAGCAGGAGATCAAGACCCTCGGCCAGACCATCATCTACCTGGTGCATGACGAGATCGGCCATCTCGGCATCTTCGTCTCCGGCAAGGTGGCCAACAAGGAACACGCCGAGATCGCCAATACCCTCGACCTGATCGAGAGCGTGGCGCCGGGCCTGTATGAGCTGCGCATCACCGGCACCGCCGGCAGCGGGCTCAACACCGGCTACCAGGTGGAGCTGGTGGAAAAGACGCTGGCCGATATCCGCGTCTTCTCGGCGGATGCGGAGAACGAGGCCTTCCCGGCGGTGGCGCGCATCTCCGCCCTGAACCAGATGATCTACGACCTGTTCGCCAGCCCGATCGTGCGGCAATTCGCCACCGAGGAATCGGCCGAGCTGCGCCGCCAGATGAACCCGATGCGGGCGCGCCGCTACATGGTGAGCGACGCCAACCCGATGATGAAGCCGCTGGGCGCCATGGCGGATCTGGTGCGCGCGAACCGCCAGCCGGTGGCGCCCGACAACCCCTTCGTCGCCATGGAACGCGCCTGGGCCGACAGCGTCGAGCGCAGCATCGATGCCTGGCGCGACTGGCGCGACCAGATGCAGGAAACCGCCTTCCACGCCGTGTACGGCACGCTGTCAGCCCTCAACGTGGCCTCCGAGGTGCCGACTCTGGACAGCGCGCCGGAGCTGGCCACCGAGACGCCGGATGTGCGCGCCGCGCTGGCCCGGATGACGGAGGGCGGCTACGCGGAAGCGGTGGTGCGGATGATGATCCTGCTGGCCAAGGCGCGCGGTGGCGTCCGGCGCAACCGGCTGGCGCGCTCCAACGCCCTGCTGACGACCGAAGCCCCCTTCGCGCAGATGACCGCATCCGCGCGCCAGGCGCTGATCCGGGAGCAGACCGTGGTGGTCGAGATGGCCCCGGGCGAGGCCTTCGAAAGCCTGGTCAAGCTGCTCGCAACGCCCACGGATCGCCGCCGCGCCCTGGCAACGGTGGAGGACGTGGCCGGGCCGGAGGAGGAGCTGGGCGAGCCGGCGCAGGCCATGCTGGTCCGGCTTCGCGGCCTGTTGCTGCCCAGCGGCCAGGACTGAGGCGAGAATTCGGACTGGGCCGCCGGCCGGCCGCCCCCCCCCCCCGCTGCGACGGATGGCGCCCGGCCCCAGGGCCGGGCCGCCTCAACGCGAGGCGGCGGAGGACGGCTGCAAGGCTTCTTCCAGCAGGCGGGCAACATTCAGGAGAATGAGGGCCGCGCGGACATCGCCACGCTCATCGGCCTGCTCGGCCAGGCGGACCAGAACCTCCGCCACGTTGTTCCCACTCATTCCATCGCGAGGCGACATAGAGATCCCCTAAGTTGGATAAAAAAGAAGCCGTCAATGCCTTCCTTCTTAGCAAATGCCTATTCGATGCCGTTTGCAAGCAAATTTTCGTGATTATACGGAGCCTGATGCCGTTTTTGATGTAGACTTGTCTCGTTAAATGTATCTTGAGTCTAAAAATAAAATTTCTTTATATTTTTGGTGTGATTTTGGCGCACCAAGGTTGATTCCAAAAACAAGAGAATATACTTGCCAACCGCGCGCGGCTTTGCATGATGCGTCCGCCCGAAGGGATGATTGCGTGCCGTCTGATCCATCTGCCTGCTTCCAGGACCTGCATCAGGCGCTGGAAAGCGCCCTTCGACACGCTGCCGAGCAATCGGACGACCGCCCCGCCTTCCTGCGCCAGGCTGCGGAGGAGATCGGTGATTCCATGATGTCGGCCTTCGACGATGATCATGGGGGCGTCCTCGAACTCAGCCTGCGATGCACCATCTCCGCCGCCCTGGCCTCGCTCCTGCCCCGGCTGCTTGCGGAATACGAAGGCGGCTGAAGCCCGACAAAGCTGGCGCGGGATTCATCACTGGGCAATCGCCGGGTGGGATCATACCCCCGCTTCCGGTGCCCCCCCGTGCCGGATTCCAAGGCCGCAAAAATTGCGGCACCGAGGCAAGAGGGCCAACCCCAATGCTGCTGCAATCCACCGGCCAGAGCCGGCCCGCCCGCGCGCCCGATTTCGTGGCCGCATCCCTGCTCACCTCCGCCGAGGGCGCGGAAATCCACCTCATCGCCCGTGACGGCCGCCTGTTGCGGCTGCCAACGGATGAAGCCAATGCCCGCCAACTCATCATCGGCCTGTGGCAGGCCCTGGATCGGGAGCGGTAAGGCCGGGCCGGCGGCCGGCGGCCGCAAGGAACAGCATTGCGCGACGCCACGCGGCTTCTATCGTGCTCCCCATGGGGGAACGGCACATGGCGGAGACGCGCAAGGTTGCGATCATCGGGGCGGGCCTGATCGGCCGCGCCTGGGCCATGATCTTCGCCAGGGCCGGCTGGCGCGCCGCGCTGCACGACCCCTCCCCCATCGCGCTGGAGGCCGCCCCCGGCCTCTGCCGGGCCGGATTGCAGGAACTGGCCCGCAATGGCCTCTGCGATGATCCTGAAGCGGCCGCAGGCCGCATCAGCATCGCCCCCAGCCTGACCGAAGCGCTGGCCGGCGCCGAATTCGTCCAGGAAAACGGACCGGAGGATGCCGCCACCAAGCGCGCCATCTTCGCGGAGCTGGATTTCCTGGCCGCACCCGACTGCATCCTCGCCTCCTCCACCAGCGCCATCCCGGCCTCCGTCTTCACCGAGGGGCTGGCCGGCCGCGCCCGCTGCCTGGTGGCGCACCCGGTCAACCCGCCGCATCTGGTGCCCGTGGTGGAGCTCTGCGGCGCCCCCTGGACCGCGCCGGAGACCATCGCCCGCGCGCGAACGATCTTTGCAGGCATCGGGCAGGCACCGGTCACGGTGAAGCGGGAGATCGAGGGCTTTGTCCTCAACCGCCTGCAAGGCGCGCTGCTGGCCGAAGCCTTTCGGCTGGTGCAGGAAGGCTATGTCTCGCCGCAGGACCTGGATACCACGGTGGCGGAGGGTCTCGGCCTGCGCTGGTCCTTTCTCGGCCCCTTCGCGACCATCGAGCTGAATGCACCTGGCGGCATCCCGGATTACTGCGCGCGCTACGGCCCCTTCTACGGCCGCATCGCCGCCGCCCCGCCCAGCCCGGAGGTCTTCGGCCCAGCCGGGATCGGGCGCATCATGGCGCAGTGGGGCGAAACGCCCGATCGGGCGGAGATCGCGGCACGCAGCGCCAGGCGCGATGCAAGGCTGGCGGCTTTGGCCGCCCATAAGAAGGAGGCCGGAGAGGCATGAGCCGTAAAGTCATCATCACCTGCGCGGTGACGGGCGCGATCCACACGCCCAGCATGTCCCCGCACCTGCCGATCACGGCGGAACAGATCGCCGATGCCGCGATCGGCGCGGCGGAGGCCGGCGCGGCCATCGTCCACCTGCATGCGCGCAACCCGGTAGACGGAAGGCCGGACCAGTCGCCCGAGGCCTTCGCGCCCTTCCTGCGCGTCATCAAGCAGCGCAGCGACTGCGTGGTGAACATCACCACCGGCGGCGCGCCGACCATGACCATCGAACAGCGCGTGAAGCCGGCGGCGACCTTCGCGCCGGAAGTGGCGTCGCTCAACATGGGCTCGATGAATTTCGGCCTGTTCGGCATGCTGAACCGCTTTCGGGACTTTCAGCACGACTGGGAGAAGCCCTATCTGGAAAACAAGGATATCCTGTTCCGCAACACTTTTGGGGACATCGAATACATCCTGAAGACCTGCTCGGAGAACAACACGCGCTTTGAGTTTGAGTGCTACGACACCTCGCACCTGTACAATCTGAAGTATTTTCTCGACCAGGGCCTGGTGAAGACGCCGCTGTTCATCCAGACGGTCTTCGGCCTGCAAGGCGGCATCGGCGCGCATCCCGAAGACGTCCTGCACATGAAGCGCACCGCGGACCGGCTGTTCGGCGACAATTACCGCTGGAGCGTGCTGGGCGCCGGCCGCAACCAGCTGCCGATCGCGGCCATGTCCGCGGCCATGGGCGGCAATATCCGCGTCGGCCTGGAGGACAGCCTGTGGGGCGGGCCGGGGCGGCTGGCGGCGAGCAATGCGGAACAGGTGCGCAGCGCGCGGCAGATCATCGAGGGGTTGGGGCTGAGCGTGGCGACGCCGGATGAGGCGCGCGAAATCCTGTCCCTGAAGGGCGGCGACCGGGTGAATTTCTGATGCCTCTGGACGCTGGCGGGCTGGCCCGTGCGGCCTTTGTCGCAATTCAGGGCCTGATCGCCATCTTCGCGCTTCTGGCCTGGCGTGCTGGCCCGCCCACGGATCCTCGGAGCGGTCGCGGCTTGCGGAACGCGGTGGTGATTATCGGTTTCCACCTGCTCGCCTTTCTCTGCCTGCCGATCATCTATCAAGCCTCGACGGAGGCGGAAGCCTGGCGACTGCCCGTCTATCTCGGCGTCTGGATGCTCGTCATCCTGTCCTTCCTGCCGCAGGTGATGCTGATCGGGGATGAGGCGTTGCGGCGGAAGTCTTTTCATCGCCTCCTGCCGTTTCATGCGGTCGGCTGCCTGCTCCTCGGCATCGCGGCTGTCGTGCAGCGACCATGGTGACCGAAGGCCGATCCGCGCTGGGCGCGCCACGGCTATGGCTGGCGGCGCTGGCCGCCTCGCTGCTGGCCTTTGCCTTGATGATGCCGCTCGGATGGCTGGCAACTGGATTGGCGCTGCTCGTGCCGAGGGAGTGGCCCAACGTGCCTTTCCTCGCCGGCAATCTCTTGGAAGCCAGCCTCGTGGAGGGCTGCAAGCTGGCGGCGCTGTGGTGGATCCTGCGGCGAAATCCCGGAAGCTGGCCGGTGCTGGGCCTGGCCTATGGTGTGCTCGCCGCGGCCTGGTCGCTGCTGCGCTGGGGCCTCGACTGGTGGCAATACCCTGGCTTCGTCACCCCCACCCCCTGGCTTCTGGTGCATGTCGCCGGGCCGATCCTGTTCCATGCGCTGCTCGGCCTGCTCGCCGCAGGATTGGCACGGGCGCCGGGACGGGTCTGGTGGGGCTGGGCGGGGGCCAGCCTGGCCGCCTTCGTGCTGGGCTCATGGTCCTCGGTGCTGATGGTGACGGTCCCGATCCGGGGCGAAGTCGGCTCGCTGATCGAATTTGCCCGTCCGCTGAGCCTCGTGCTGTTCGGCCTCGCCGTCTGGCGTGTTCAGCGTCACGGGGCGCGGCACCTCGTGGTGCTCGGGGTCGGCGTGATCGCGGGCTTGGTCTTGCTGCTCGGCGTGCTGCAGCAGATCGTCCCGGTTTCCGGCGTGCAGCGGTCGGATCCTGTCACGGTGCTGGTGGTGGCCGCCGGCCTATGCTTCCTGGCGGCGATGGTAGCGCGCCAGTCGGTGCTACCCTGGATGCGGGGCGCGCCTCACGCGTGATGGCACGCGACCAGCGCGCCATCCTCCCGCGGCGTCAGCAGCGGGCGCTCGACACGGCAGATGTCCGTCGCCTTCGGACAACGCGGATGGAAAGCGCAGCCGCTGGGCGGCGACAGCGGCGACGGCAGCTCACCGGCGATCGGCCTGAACTGCGCAGGCGCGTCACCGTCCAGCCGCAGCTTCGGCACGCTGTCCAGCAGCCCCTGGGTATAGGGATGCCGCGGCGCCGCGTAGATGCGCGCGGCTACGCCACTTTCAACGATGCGGCCGAGATACATGATGGCGACGCGGTCGCTCACATGCCGCACCACGGACAAATCATGCGAGATGAACACGCAGGTCAGGCCAAGGTCGCGCCGCAGGTCCAAAAACAGGTTCAGGATCTGCGCCTGGATCGACACATCCAGGGACGCCACCGGCTCATCGCAGACCAGCATCTCGGGCTGCATCGCCAAGGCGCGCGCGATCGCCACGCGCTGCCGCTGGCCGCCGGAGAACTGGTGCGGGAAGCGCGTCGCGAAGGCGGGGTCGAGGCCGACGCGCGCCAGCCATCCCGCTACCATCCGCGGCGCCTCCGCCCGCGTGGTAAGCCCGTGGGTGACCGGGCCTTCCGCGATGGTCTCGCCGATGCGCATGCGCGGGTTCAGCGAGGCGAAGGGGTCCTGAAACACCGTCTGGATGCGCGTGGTGGCTTTGTGCCGCCCGACCATCGGCGCCACGCCGGAGACCAGCACGCGGCCCGTCGTCGGCGCCAGGATGCCCGCCAGCATGCGGCCCAGCGTGGATTTGCCGCAGCCGCTCTCGCCGACCAGGCCGAGCGTTTCGCCGGCGGTGACGGAGAGCGACACGTCCGACACCGCCTGCACCGCGCGCCGCTCCACCTGCGCACCCAGCGCGCCGGCGATACGGTCGCCGAGTGACAGGCGCGGATCGAAGCGTTTCGTCACGCCTTCCGCGACCAGGACCTGGCTCATGCTGCCATCCCCAGCGGATGATGGCAGCGCACCAGCCTGTCGCCCGTCACCACATCCGGCGGGTCCGTCACACACACCGCATCGGCCCGCGGACAGCGCGGCGCGAAGGGGCAGCCGGGCGGCAAGGCGAGCAGCGAGGGCGTGGTGCCCGGGATCTGGTTCAGCTTCTCGCCCGGCAGCGCGGTTGCCGGCAGGCTGTCCAGCAGCCCGCGGGTGTAGGGGTGGCGCGGGTCGCGCAGCACCTCCCCCACCCGCCCCGATTCCACGATGCGGCCCGCATACATGACCAGCAGCCGATCCGCGAGCGAGGAGACGGTGGCCAGGTCGTGCGAAATCCAGACCAGCGCCGTGCCCGTCTCCCGCGCCAGCTTCTGCATCTCCGCCAGGATCTGCGCCTGGATGGAAACGTCCAGCGCCGTCGTCGGCTCATCCGCGATGATCAGGTCCGGCCCATGCAGCAGCGCTGTCGCGATCGCCACGCGCTGGCGCATGCCGCCGGAGAATTCATGCGGATAGGCATCCAGCCGCGCCGCCGCATCCGGAATACCCACGCGCGCCAGCGTCCGCGCCGCCAGGTCCCGCGCCGCGGCCTCGCTGGCGCCACCATGCGCCCGCACGGCAAGCGCCATCTGCTGGCCGATGGTCAGCACGGGATTCAGCGTCGCCGCCGGGTCCTGGAACACCATGGCGATGCGCTTGCCGCGCAGCCTCCGCATCTCGCCCTGCGGCAGCCCCACAAGCTCCTGCCCATCGAAGCGGATGGAGCCGGAGACGATGCGGCCGGGCGGATCGACCAGGCCGATCAGCGAGAAGCCGGTGACGGATTTGCCGGAGCCGCTTTCGCCGACCAGGCCGAGGATTTCGCCGCGCGCCAGGCTGAAGGACACGCCCTCCACCGCGCGCACCACGCCGGCGCGGGTGAAGAAATGCGTGCGCAGGTCGCGGACTTCGAGGAGCTTGCCATCGCTCATGCGGTGAGAACTGCCTTCCGGCCGCAAGGCGGCCGGCGCGCGCAGAATGCCCTTGCCCCGCGCGCAGCAGCGCGTCGGCGCGTAGCCAAGGCCGCCAAGCGGCCGCCCGGCGCCTGAGGGCTCATTTCCTAAGCCTCGGGTTGAACTGGTCGCGGATCTGGTCGCCGACGATGTTGATGGCGACGATCAGCAGGATCAGCGCGATACCCGGATAGACCGAAATCCAGCTACGCCCGTTCATCATGTACGGAAAACCGTTGGCAATCAGCATGCCGAGCGAGGGCTCCGTCGGCGGCAGGCCGAGGCCGAGGAAGGACAGCGTGGCTTCCAGCGCGATGGCATTCGCCACCTGCACGGTGCCCACCACGATCAGCGGTGGCAGGCAGTTCGGCAGGATATGGCGCAACACCACGCGCCAGCTCGGCAATGGCGTGGCGGCGGCCGCTTCCACGTAATCCTTCTGCCGTTCCGCCGTGGCGGCGCCATAGGCGGTGCGGGCGAAATAGGCATATTGCGCGGCCACCAGCGCAATGATCAGCTGCGACTTCCCCTGCCCCAGCACCGCCACCAGCACCAGCGCCAGCAGGATCGCGGGGAAGGACAGTTGCAGGTCCACCACCCGCATCACCAGCGCCTCCACCCAGCCTCCGAGATGCGCCGAGAGGATGCCAAGCGTGGCCCCCAGCGTCATCGCCAGCGCGCCGGCGACCAGCCCCATCTGCAAGGAGATTCGCAGCCCGTAGAGAATGGCCGAGAGCAGGTCCCGCCCCTGCGCATCCGTGCCAAGCCAATGCACATATTCGCCGGAGCCGACGAAGCCCGGCGGCCGCCGCGCATCCATCAGGTCCAGGATCGCCAGATCATAGGGATTCTGGGGCGCAAAGATCGGCGCTGTCAGCGCCGCCAGCACCACGAGCACGACCACGGCCAGCGCGACGACGGCCACCCAGTTCTCGCGGTACTCGCGCCAGAAATTCCTCATGCGCCGCGTCCACCCCGCCGCAATCGTGGGTCCAGCAGCGCGTAGGACAGGTCCACCACCAGGTTGATCAGCACGAAGAAGAAGGCGACGAGCACCAGATAGGCGACCATCACCGGCCGATCGAGCGAGGTGATGGAATCGATGATCAGCTTGCCGACGCCGGGCCAGGAGAAGATCGTTTCCGTCACCACCGCGAAGGCGAGGGTCGAGGCAAACTCCAGACCGAACACCGTCACCAGCGGAATCGAGATCAGCCGCAGCACATGCCGCCGCAGGATCGTGAATTCCGAAAGCCCCGCGGCGCGGGCGAATTTCACCGTATCGGTCAGCATGATCTCCCGCGTGCCGGCGCGCGCCAGGCGGATCATCATCGCCAGCTTGAACAGCGACAGGTTCAACGCCGGCAGGATGAGGAAGGTCAGCCCCTCCGCCGTCAGGAAGGACCAGCCGACGCCGAAAACTTCCACGGTCGGTCCGCGATCCCCCGCCGGCAGCCAGCCGAGATTCACCGCAAAGGTCAGGATCAGCAGAAGCCCGACCCAGAAGGTCGGCACCGAAAAGCCCAGCACCGACACCGCCATGATGGCACGGGACGATACCGCATCCGGCCGGTAGCCCGCATAGATGCCCAGCGGAATCCCGATGAAGGCGCCGATCAGGACCGAAGCGAGTGCCAGCTCCAGCGTTGCCGGCAGCCGCTGCAGCACCAACTCCAGCACGGGTATGTCAAACACCAGCGACCGCCCGAAATCCCCGGTGAGCAGCCGACCGAGAAAGGCAAAATACTGTTGCCACAGCGGCAGGTCCAACCCGTACCTTCGAATCACCTCGGCGCGGATATCCTGCGTCGCATCGGGTGCGATCAGCACGTCGATGGGATTGCCGATAGCGTATACGCCAACAAACACCAGCGCCGACATGGCAAGCATGACGCCGATGGATTGCAGGAGTCGCTGGATGATGAAGCCGAGCATTCCCATGCAGTATCGGGGCATGGACAGCGGACGCAAGCCGTTCCTACCATCACCACGACAGGACGCTTCCTCGGGGGATAGAAAAATGACCCAGACCTTCCGCCGCCTGGCCCTTGCGGCCACCACCAGCCTGCTGCTTTCAGGAACCGCCGGCGCGCAAACGCTCAACCTCGGCGTCCGCGCCGGGCCGGAAGGGGTGGACCCCCACTTCACCGCCACCGGCACCCATGCGGAAGCGCTGAAGCATGTCTTCGACACGCTGGTGACCAGCGGCGACAATCTGCAACTCGAACCCGGCATCGCCGAAAGCTGGCGGCCGATCGATGCCACCACCTGGGAATTCAAGCTGCGCCAGGGCGTGACCTTCCATGACGGCAGCCCGATGACGGCGGAGGATGTGGTCGCCTCCATCCGCCGCATGCAGGTGCTGTCCGGCCCGAACCCGACGCGCATCTATGTCCGCAGCGTGAAGGATCTGCGCATCGTCGATCCGCATACGCTGCACGTCATCACGGATGGCCCCGCGCCGACGCTGCCCAATGATTTCATCCGTGTCTTCATCACCAGCGCCCGCGCCACCGCGGGGCTGACGCCGGAGAACAGCAACGAGGCGTTCAACACCGGCCGCGCCGCCATCGGCACCGGCCCCTACCGCTTCGTCTCCTGGACCCCGCGCGAGCAGTTCGTGGTCGAACGCAACGACAATTACTGGGGCGGCCGCCAGCCCTGGGCGCGGCATGTGCGCCGCGAAATCCCGAACGACGCCGCCCGCGTGGCGCAGCTTCGCACCGGCCAAGTGGACATGATCGTGCGCGTGCCGGCAGCCGATGTCTCGACGCTGGAGCGCGACCGCGCGCTGCGCGTGGTGAAGGCCGACACCATCTATGTCTTCAACCTGCAACTGGACCTGCGGGAGAGCACGCCGCAGGTCACCGCCCGCGACGGGTCGCGCCTGGCCAGCAACCCCTATCGGGACATCAGGGTGCGGGAGGCGATGGACCTCGCCATCGATCGCCGCGCTCTGGCCGAGATCGCCATGGAAGGCCTCGGTACGCCGCAGGGGCAGATGGTCACGCCCGGCATCTTCGGCTTCAACCCGAACATCCCCATCCCGACGCCGAACCTGGCGCGCGCCCGCACGCTGCTGGCCGAGGCCGGCTATCCCAACGGTTTCCGCATGGTGCTGAATTTCACCAATAACCGCCTGCCGGGGGACAACGGCGTGGGCACGGCATTGGCACAAATGTTCGCCCGCATCGGCATCGAGGTGCAGGCCGCCGGCCAGCCTGCGGCCGTCATCTTCCCGGCGCGTGCGCGTGGCGAGCTTTCGAACATCATGGCCGGCTGGGGCACGCTGACGGGTGAGGCGAACTACTACTATTCGTCCAACGCCCACACCAACAACCCGGCGCTGCGCCTCGGCGCCTTCAACTGGCATGGCTATTCCAACCCGGAGATGGACCGCCTGATCCAGGCTGCCTCCATCGAGCTGGACGACAAGAAGCGGGAGGAGTTGCTGCAGCAGATCGGTGCGCTGTTCACCTCGGATCGGGTCGGCATGCCTCTGGCTTCCGTGGGCTCCGCCTGGGCGATGCGGCGGGACCGGGTGAACCTGGTGCGCGCGCGGTCGGATGAGGACACGCTGGCGATGGACATCGTGCCGACGCGCTGATGTTCATCCCCGAGCATAATTGGCAGGATGTCGAGGCGCGGCTGCGCCTCGATGACCGCTGCGTGCTGCCGCTGGGCAGCACGGAACAGCATGCGCAGCTTTCGCTGGCCACCGATGCCATCCTGGCGGAACGCGTGGCACGGGAGGCGGCGGCGCCCCTGGGCGTGCCGGTGTTTCCGGTGATGCCCTTCGGCCTAGCGCCCTATTTTGCCGCCTTTCCCGGCAGTATTTCGCTGCGCGTGGAGACGCTGCTGGCGGTGATGCGCGACCTGGTCACCAGCGTCACCCGCGCCGGTTTCCGCCGCGTCCTGGTGGTGAACGGCCATGGCGGCAATGCCCCCGTCGCGGCGCTGCTGCAGGAGATGATGGCGGAGACACCCGGCCTCAGCCTGAAATTCCACAACTGGTACAACACGCCGCGCGTCTGGGCCGCGGCGATGGCCGCCGATCCATCCGCCAGCCACGGCAACTGGTTCGAGAACTACCCCTGGACCCGCCTGCCGCACGCGCCGGCGCCGGAAGGCCGCAAGCCCATTCCGGACCTGGCCCGCATGAAGGCCGGCGGCCCCGCGCAGACGCGGGACATCCTGGGCGACGGCGCCTTCGGCGGCCCGTGGCAGATCGACGACACGACGATGCAATCCATCTGGGACATCGGCGTGGCCGAGACCCGCGAGGCGCTGGAGGGACCATGGCAGACCCGATAGTCATCTGGGGCGCCGGCGCCATCGGCGGCACGCTCGGCGCCTTCTGGGCGCGCGCTGGGCATGACGTGTTGCTGGTCGATACCGTCGCCGAACATGTCGAGGCCTGCCGCACCGCCGGCCTGCACATCACCGGCCCGGTCGCGGAGTTCACCCAGGTGATGCCGGCGGTGACCCCCGCGGAGCTTACCGGCACCTTCTCCCGCATCGTGCTGGCCGTGAAGGCGCAGGCGACCGAAGCCGCCATCCCCATGCTGGCGCCGCACCTGGCACCCGATGGCTTCGTCTTCTCGGCGCAGAACGGCCTGAACGAAATCGCCCTGTCGCGCGCCTTCGGCGCCGATCGCGTGATGGGCTGCTTCGTCAATTTCGGCGCGGATTGGCACGGCCCCGGCCAGATCCTGTTCGGCAATCGCAGCGCCCTGGTGATCGGTGAGCTGGATGGCGTGACGCGCCCGCGCACCGAGGCGATGTTCGCCCTCGCGCGGGACTTCGAGCCGGACGCGATCCTCACCGAGGACATCTGGTCCTACCTCTGGGGCAAGATGGCCTATGGCGCGATGCTGTTCGCCACCGCGCTGAACCATGACAGCATGACGGTCAATTTCGCCGCCCCCGCCCGCCGCCCCGTCTGGCTGGCGCTCGGCCGCGAAGTCGTCGCCACGGCGCTGGCGCATGGCGTGACGCCGCGCGGCTTCGGCGGTTTCCACCCCATGGCCTTCGCACCCGGCGTGGCAGATGCGGAAGGGCTGGCCGTGGTGGAGTGGCTGCGGGATTTCACCAGCGTCGGCGCCAAGACCCATTCCGGCATCTGGCGCGATCTCGCCGTCCGCAAGCGGAAGACCGAAGCGGATGCACAGATCGGCCTGGTCCCGGGCCTGGCCGCGGAAAAGGGCGTGCCCGTGCCGGTGATGCAGAAACTGTGCGCCCTGATCGCGGGTATCGAGACCGGCCGCCGCGCGCAGTCCCCCGAAACCTTCGCGGCGCTGCTGGCGTGACCGATCCCGTCCTCGATCATCTGCTGTCCGACCGATCGGGTTTCGTCGACCGCCTGGCCGCACTGGTCGCCTGCCCCTCCGTCTCCACCGACCCTGCCTATGCGCAAGGCATGGCGGCGGCGCGGGATTGGTGGTGCGCGCGCCTCGCAGCCCTCGGCTTCCAGCAGGTGCGGGAGGTCGCCGCCGGCGGTCACGCGGCCGTGACGGCGCGCTGGCACGGCGCCGGGCCGCAGGCGCCGACCTTGCTGGTCTATGGCCATTACGATGTGCAGCCGCCGGACCCGGTCGCCGCCTGGTCCTCGCCCCCCTTCCAGCTCACGTCCCGCCACGGCCGGCTCTACGCGCGTGGTGTCTCGGACGACAAAGGCCCGTCGCTGCTGGCAATTGAAACCCTCGGCGCCTTCCTGGCCGTGGAGGGAAGGCTGCCCTGCAACGTGACGATCCTGCTGGAGGGCGAGGAGGAAGTCGGCTCCGCAACCCTCGCAAAGATCCTGGAGCAGAACCGGGCGCACTTCGCGGCCGATGCCGTGCTCTCGGCCGATGGTGCGCGCTGGCGCGCCGACCTGCCGACCATCACCGTGGCCACGCGCGGCGTCGCGGCGCTGGAGCTTTCGGTGCGCAGCGCGGGGAAGGACCTGCATTCCGGCCGCTATGGCGGCGTGGTGGCGAATGCGGCGCAGGCCATGGCGCAGCTGCTGGCCTCGCTGCGCGATGCGCGGGGGGAGATCGCCGTCGAAGGTTTCGCCGATGGCAGCACCCTGCCGGATGCCGCCACGCGTGCGGAGCTCGCGAAAATTCCCTTCGACGTGGCCGCGCATGATGCCTCCATCGGCGCGCCGCCGAGTGGCCTGAGCACCGCGCAATTCCTCGAACGGCTGTGGCTGCGCCCGACGCTGGAGGTGAACGGGATGTGGGGCGGCTATACCGGCCCCGGCGGCAAGACCGTGATCCCGAACCAGGCCCATGCGAAACTCTCGATGCGCCTGGTGCCGGGCCAGGACCCGGCCCGCGTGGTGGCCGCCGTCGCCGCGCATCTGCGCGCCCATTGCCCGCGCGGCGTGGCGCTGGAGATCACCACGCATCGCGATGGCAGCCAGGCCACCGCCGTACCCCCCGCCCACCCGCTGCTGCTGGCGGCGGAGGCGGCGCTGGAATCCACCACCGGCACCAAGCCGCTGCGCGTCCGCATGGGCGCCACCCTGCCGCTGACGGATATCGTGCAGCGCGTGCTCGGCCTGCACACCGTCATGTTCTCCTTCGCCACGGCGGATGAGGATTTCCATGCGCCCGACGAGAACTGGCGCGAAAGCGCGATCCCCGAGGGCTTCGCCGCCTGGGTCGCGCTGCTGCGCCGCCTGGGCACGCTCAGCCGGGCGGATTTTCCAGCGCGCTGATGGCAGCCGCGGCGAGTGCCGCAGGCGTCGCCGCCACATCCAGCAGCACGGCGCCTTCCTCCGGCGCCGGTGCTTCCAGCGTTGCAAATTGGCTGGCCACCAGGCTAGCCGGCATGAAGTGGCCCTGCCGCGCCGCCTGCCGTGCCGCGACCAGCGCCATGTCGCCGGCCAGGAAGACCAGCCGCAGATCCGGCGCCGCTGCGCGCAGCCGGTCGCGATAGGCGCGCTTCAGGGCGGAGCAGGTCACCACGCAGCCGATGCCGCGATGCGCCGCCAGATGCGCGCCGATCGCGTCCAGCCAGGGCGCGCGATCCGCATCATCCAGCGCCTCCCCCCGGCTCATCTTCGCGACATTGGCAGGCGGATGAAAGCTGTCCGCATCGTCGAAGCAGAGGCCCAGCCCCGCGGCGATCAGCGGCCCCACGGTTGACTTGCCCGCGCCCGAGACGCCCATCACCAGGACCAGATGGCTCATTTCGGCTCCAGATGCCCGCCAAAGGCGTTCCGCATGGCCGAGAGCGAGCGGTCCGCGAAGGGCGCCTCCTGCCGCGAGCGAAACCGCGAATAGAGCGCGGCGGAGAGCACCGGCGCCGGCACAGCACTCTCGATCGCCGCCTGCACCGCCCAGCGCCCCTCCCCGCTATCGCCGACCCGGCCGGAATAGGTGGAAAGCTCCCCATCCGCCGCCAGCGCCTGCGCCGTCAGGTCCAGCAGCCAGGAGGCGACGACGGAGCCGCGGCGCCAGGCCTCGGTGATATCGGGCACGTCGAGATCCAGCCGCAGCTCAGGCGCCACCGCCTCGCTGCCCTGCTGGCGCAGCAGTTCCAGCCCCTCCGCCATCGCCTGCATCATCCCGTACTCGACGGCGTTGTGGACCATCTTGGTGAAGTGCCCGGCCCCGTTGGCACCGCAATGCACATAGCCCTGGGGCGGGCGCGGATCAGCCTCCGCATTGCGGCCGGGGGTGGGTGGGGCTGACGCCTCGCCGGGCGCGAGCGCCCGAAAAATCGGGTCCAGCCGCGCGACGGGCGCCTCCGGCCCGCCGATCATCAGGCAATAGCCGCGCGCCAGGCCCCAGACGCCGCCGGAGGTGCCGATATCCAGCATCTCGATGCCCCGTTCCCGCAGCAGCGCCGCACGGCGAATGGCGTCCTTCCACATGCCGTTGCCGCCATCGATGGCGACATCGCCCGGCGCCAGCAGCCCGCGGAGCTGCGCCACTGCATCCTCCGTCGCCGCGCCGGCCGGCAGCATCACCCAGACGGCGCGCGGCGCGGCAAGGCGGAGCACCAGGTCGGGCAGGTCGGCCGCCGCCTCCGCACCCTCCGCCGCCAGTGCCGCCACCACGGCGGGGTCACGGTCCCAGACCACGCAGGAAATACCGGCGCGCATCAGGCGCCGCACCAGATTGCCGCCCATGCGGCCCAGCCCGACCATGCCGAGTTGCATCCGAACCCCTCCCCCAGATTGGCACCCAGGATGCGGAACCGGCGGGGTCAGGACAAGCCGGCGGCGGCCTCGGCCGTTCGGGGCTTCACCGGGATCTTCAGGTAGCGCACGCCATTGGCCTCCGCCGCCGGGAAGCGGCCGGCGCGGATATTCACCTGGATGGAGGGCAGCAGCAGCGTCGGCGCTGCCAGCTTGGCGTCGCGGGCGGTGCGGAAGGCGACGAATTCCTCCTCCCCCTGGCCATCCTTCACATGCGGGTTGTGGGCGCGCTGCTCGGCCACGGTGGATTGCCAGGCGAAGCTGTCCCGCCCCGGGGCCTTGTAGTCGTGGCACATCCACAGCCGGGTTTCGGGCGGCAGGGCCAGCAGGCGGTGGATGGAACGGTACAGGGTGCGCGCATCGCCGCCCGGAAAATCGGCGCGTGCCGTGCCGTAGTCATGCATGAACAGCGTGTCGCCGACGAAGACATCCAGCGCCTTTTGCGGGTCCCCCGCAGGGCCGATGCGATAGGCCGCGCAGGCCGGCGTATGGCCCGGCACATGCAGCACCTCCACCTCCAGCTCCCCGATGCGGAACCGCTCGCCATCCTCGAACAGATGATCGAAGTCGCCGCCCTCGGGCGCCATATCCTCCAGGCCGAAGACCGGCCGGAAGATGGTCTGAACCTTCTTGACCCCGGCGCCGATGCCGATCCGCGCGCCGCTATGCTGCTTGATCCAGGGTGCCGCGGTCAGGTGGTCCGCATGCACATGGGTCTCCAGCACCCAATCCAGCGTCACACCCTCCGCATGGGCCGCATCCAGCAGCGCCTGGGCGGAGCGTGTATCGGCCTCCCCGCTGCGATTGTCCCAATCCAGCACCGGGTCCACCACCGCGCCGCGCCGCGTGGCGGGGTCCCAGACCAAATAGGATACGGTGTTGGTCGGCTCGTCGAAAAAGGCGCGGATGGTGGCGCTGGCCATGATGGTCTCCCCCGGCTTTGCGACCATCCTACAGCATGATCACGCTGCCGATCATCGAATTCCGGGAGAAAGCTCCTACCCCGCGGGCAGTTGCATCCCATGCCCGTCCGGCGTGGAGTCCTGCACCGTCCCGATGGTGGAGGCAGGCCAGTGCTGCTGGATGAGGCCCATCATGCCGCCACCGAAGGGGCCCGCGAAATCGGCGCCCAGCTCGGTCAGCGTGTTCAGCCAGCCGGCATTCACCGCGCCCGCCGCGGCCAGGCGCTGGATCGCCATGTCCTCCGCCAGCTTGCTGTTGCTGCCGGAGACATCGGTCACGACCTGCACGTTGTAGCCGGCCCGCAACAGGTCCAGCGCCGTGTGCAGCGTGCAGTTGTCGATCGAGATGCCGCCGATGATCACGTCCCGCCGCCCGGTCGCGGCCAGCCATTCCATGAAGGCGCTGGTGCAGCCGGAGGGGGTGGTGCGCGGGAAGGTCGCGGCGCCGGCGTCGATCAGGGCGCGGATCTCGGGCAGGAATGTGCCGTAATAGTCATTCTCCTCGCCGAACACCGCCGTCGGCATGCCGAAAAGCCCGCTGAACCTGGCATAGGCCCGGATATTGTTCCGGAACTGACGGCCGGGGATGGTGGTGATGAGGTTATCGAGGCCGGTGACATAGTCGACATAGGCGATCACCGCGCTGTCCGGCGTCATGCGGCGAAGGGCGGGATGGGTCATGGGGGATAGATCCTTGGCTGTTTTGACAGACCAACAGGTATGCCCCCCAACCGGGCGGTCGCAGGCGCAGAATCGGGACAGGCTGTTCCAGTACGGGAACGGGCTGGCACCTTGAACAGCGACGATCTGCGCGTGTTCCTGCGCGTCGCCGAGGCCGGCAGCCTGTCGCGCGCCGCCGCCGTGCTGCGCCGGCCGAAATCCTCCATCAGCCGTCAGTTGGCGCGGCTTGAGGATGAGGCCGGGGCGCGGCTCCTCGAACGCGGCCGGGAGGGTGTTCGCCTGACCGATGCCGGGCGGGTGCTGCTCGACCATGCCGCGCAGGTGGCCGCGCTGATCGATGGCGCATCGGCGGCGGTCCAGGCGGCGATGGAGACCCCGCAGGGGGTGTTGCGGGTGAATGCGCCGCATCTGTTCGCGACGCATTTCCTGGCGCCGCATCTGCCGGCCTTCCTGGCGGCCCATCCCGGCGTGAAGCTGGTGCTGGACGTCGCAGCCGTGCCGGTCGGCGCGGCGGCGACCGAGACGGATGTGACGATCCGCGTTGGCCCATTGGAGGATAGTTCGCTGCTGGCGCGACGGATCGGCACCAGTGAGTTGCGCCTCTACGCGACCCCGGCCGCGTTGGGCGACCTGCCGCCAGCCGAGGCCGTTGCGCGGATGCAGCTGACAGGCCTGGCCGAGGATGCGCCGCTCGGCCAGTACCGCAGCGTCATCGCCTTCGAAGCCGGGATCCCCGTGCAACGGATCGAGGTGCTCGACCCGATCATCCGGCATGGGCTGGTCATGGCGGGTGCCGGCGCCGCCTGGCTGCCCGCCTTCCTCTGCCGCGCCGCCGCGGCGCGGGGTGATCTCCTGGACCTGATGCCTGGCGCCCCGCGCGGCCCCATCGCCTTGCACGCCGTCTTCGCGCCGGAGGCCTCGAAAAGCCCCAAGCTGCGGGTCTTTCTCGATTTCATGGCAGCCCTGGATGTGCTGAATGCCGGCGGGCCGCCGCGATAGAGCAAGCTGCGCGCAAGCGCACGCAGGTCGCTTGTACGACAGTGTCATGAAAAGGCGGCCTTGGGTGACGCGCTGGCGAAAGCGGGGCCAAATCGCATCGGCCTTTCATGACATGGCAGTCCTAGCCGGCCGGTGGCGCGGTGCGCTGCATCGCTGGCATGGCAGAGACCTTGGCGTACCAGGCTTCCAGCTTCGGATGGCCCGGGCGCCAGGGCTCATTGGCGTAGCGGAAATCGAGGTAGCCCAGCGCGCAGGCGATGGTGATTTCACCGATCGTGGTCAGCGCGCCCAGGGTCTCGGCCTCCGCTTCCAGCGCATCCAGGGCGCGGCTGACCTTGCCCTGCTGGGTCTCGATGTAGCTGCGGCGCCCTTCATCCTGCGGCAGCGCAATTTCCCGCCGACGGGGCTGGGTCGCATCCATGATGCCGTCGCCAAGGGCCTGTTGCCGCAGGGCGTTCCAGCGCGCGGGGCCCGCGGGCGGGAACAGCCCGGGCGCATCGCCGAGGCTGTCGAGATATTCGCAGATGACCGGGCTGTCATAGAGGGACAGGCCATCATCGGTCACCAGCGTCGGCACCTTGGACAGCGGATTATGCTGCGGCAGCGCCGGATCCTTGCCGGCCTCCACCCAGGGCGTCAGCTGGCCCTCGATGCCGCGCAGGATGGCACAGACCATCGCCTTGCGGACGTAGGGGCTGTTGGCCGAGACGGTGAATTTCATGCGGGACGATTCCTTCAGCGGTGGCGCAGTCTCCGCCCCGCATGGCTTGCCGGCAAGATGAGCCGCCGCAGCGGAGCGCCCCACCGCCGGCCACTGTCCCAGCGAGAATTGGCTGGACTGTCCCTTCTGCGCCGCGGCGCAGTGGGACACTCATGGGGCAACGACAAAGTCTCAGGAGGGACACGCCCCATGCAACGCACCCTGCAACGCCGCACCATTCTTGCCGCCGGCCTCGGCCTGCCGGCCCTGGCCGCCTCGCGCCGCGCTGATGCGCAATCCGGCGCCTGGCCGAACCGCGCTGTGACGGTCGTGGAGGGCTATCCCCCCGGTGGCGTCACGGACCTCGCCTCCCGCGCGGTTTCGGATCGCATGGCGCGGGAATTCTCGGTGCCCGTGGTGGTGGAGAACCGGCCCGGCGCCGCGACCTCCGTCGCCGCCACCTATGTCGCGCGCGCCCGGCCGGATGGCTACACGCTGGTGATGGGGACGACGACGCTCGCCATCAACCACACCCTGCAGCCGACCCTGACGCCGCGCGACCCGGGGCGGGAACTCGACCCGATCGGCATGGTCTTCCGCACGCCCTTCATCCTGCATGTGCATCCCTCGCTGCCCGTCCAGACGACGGCGGAGCTGATCGCCTACGCCAAGGCCAATCCCGGCAAGGTGCTGTTTGCCTCCCCGGGCACCGGCGCGGTCAGCCATCTGTGCCTGGAGCTGTTCAAGGCCCGGACGGGCATCGACATCGTGCATGTGCCCTATCGCGGCGGCGCGCCGGCGGCGCTGGACCTGCGGGCCGGCCGCGTCCATGCGATGTTCCAGGCCCCGCAGGAAGCCGCGCCGACGCTGCGCGACGGCCTCACGCGCGGCCTGTCCGTCACGGCGCCCACGCGGCTGGCGGACTATCCCACCCTGCCCCCGATCAACGAGGTGATCCCGGGCTTCGAGGTCTTCTTCTGGCAGGGCCTTTTCGCCCCCGCCGGCACGCCGGCCGCGGTGATCGAGCGTGCCGGGGCGGCGCTGCGGGCCGCGACCGAAGACCCCGCCAACCGCGCCCGCCTGGCGGAGCAGGGCGTGGAGCTGCTCTCCGGCGATGCGGAGGTCCTGCGCCGCACCCTGGCGGAAGACACGACCCGCTGGGGCAACCTGATCCGCGAGGCCGGCATCCGCCTGGAGTGATTCCGAATGGCCTCCGCCGGCAGTCCGGCGAGCCAAGGCCGCGAAGCGGCCGCCCGGCATCTGAGGGCGGCAAAAAACTCCTCCCACCGGAACGGACCATGTCCCTGAGCAACCTGACCTCCCGCATTTCCGGCTTCCACCGCATGACGATGGAGGAACGCCTGGCGGCGGTGGCCGCCTTTGCGGGGCTGGATGAGACGGCGGTGGCGCAGCTGCGCCGCGCCGGCAATATCGACCCGCATCTCGCCGACCACATGATCGAGAATGCGGTGGCGACCATCGCCATCCCGGTGGGCGTCGCCACCAACATGAAGGTGGATGGGCGGGACGTGCTGGTGCCGATGGCGACGGAGGAATCCTCCGTCGTCGCCGCCGTCTGCAACTCCGCGCGGCAATGCTACGACAGCGGCGGCTTCATCACCTCGATCTCGGGCAATCTGATGATCGCGCAGGTGCAGCTCGTCGGCATCACCGATCCCGGCAATGCCCGTCTGCGCATCCTGGAGCACCGCGCCGAGATCGCGGCGATCTGCGATGGCTGCGACCCCATGCTGGTGAAGCTCGGCGGCGGGTTTCGCGACCTGGAGGTGCGCCTGGTGCCGTCGAAGGGCGGGACGATGGTGGTGACGCATCTCATCATCGATACGCGCGATGCGATGGGCGCGAATACCGTCAACACCATGGCGGAAACCCTGGCGCCCTCCATCGAGCAATGGACCGGCGGCAAGGTTTTTCTCCGTATCCTCTCCAACCTTGCGGATCGCCGGCTGGCGCGGGCGCGCGCGGTGTGGTCGGTGGAGGCGATCGGTGGCGCCGCGGTGCGGGATGGCATGATCGCCGCCTACCAGTTCGCGGAGGCCGATCCGTACCGGGCCGCAACGCACAACAAGGGCATCATGAACGGCGTCTCCGCCGTGGTGCTGGCCACCGGCAATGACACCCGTGCGGTGGAGGCCGGCGCGCATGCCTATGCCGCGCGCGATGGCCGCTATACAAGCCTCAGCACCTGGGAGGTGACGGCCGATGGCTCGCTGGCCGGCATGCTGGAGATGCCGATGCCGGTGGGCCTGGTCGGCGGCGCTACGAAAATCCATCCGACGGCGCAGGCCTGCCTGAAGATTTTGGGCGTCAGCTCCGCGACGGAACTCGCACGGATCATCGCCGCGGTCGGCCTCGCCCAGAACTTTGGGGCCATCAAGGCGCTCGCCACCGTGGGCATCCAGCAGGGACACATGGCGCTGCACGCGCATAACGTGGCCATCGCGGCCGGCGCCACGGGGGCGGAGGTGGAGAAGCTCGCCGCCCTGCTGGTCGCCCGCCGCCAGGTGCGGCCCGATGTGGCGGCGGAGGAACTCGCGAAGCTGCGCGAGACGGCCTAGCTTCCCGGACACAACCGGGCGGCAGGGGTGCGCGTGCAGGACAGGGAACGCCCGGCGACGCGCGTCGAGGAGATCGTCGAGCGTGTGGCGGATGCGCTCGACCGGGGCCTGTTGAAGCCCGGCGAAAAGCTGGCCTCCGTCCGGCGCGCGGCCGAGGATCACGGCGTCTCCAAGAACACCATGGCGGAGGCCTATGACCGGCTGATCGCCTCCGGCCATCTGGAGGCGCGGCGCGGCGCGGGCACCTTCGCCGCCGCCACCGCCCGTTCCACACGCCTGCGCGTGCCGCCGCATCTGGCGGAGGCGATCGACACCGTCTCCCTGCTCCGCGAACAGCTGGAGGCGCAGCACAAGGTCCGGCCAGGGGATGGCCGCCCCCCGCCGGGATGGATGGAGGGATCGGAGCTATCCGCCCAGTTCGCTGGCGGCAAATGGCGGCCGGGCGGCAGCCTGGAACACGGCTATGGCAGTTCCTGGGGCTTCCTGCCGCTGCGCGAACGCATCGCGCTGTCGCTGGTGGAACGCGGCATTTCCTGCGCGCCGGAACAGGTGCTGACGACGATGGGCGCGAACCATGCGCTGGACCTGGTCATCCGCCACATTGCGGAGCCTGGCGACACGGTGCTGGTGGATGACCCCGGCTACTACCCGCTGTTCGGCAAGCTGCAACTCGCCCGCCTGCGCGCCGTGGGCGTGCGGCGCCTGCAGGACGGGCCGGACCCGGAGGAACTGCTGGAGCGCCTGGCGCGCCACCGGCCCAAGGCCTTCTTCACCCAGTCGCTCGCGCATAATCCGACCGGCGGCACCCTGTCCGCCGCCGTGGCGCATCGCATCCTGGGGGCGGCGGAGCGCTACGGCACCACCATCGTGGAATGCGATCCCTTCGCCGATATCCTGCCCGCGGCCAGCACGCGGCTTGCCGCACTCGACGGGCTGCGACGGGTGATCAGCATCGGCACGTTCTCAAAAACCCTCTCGGCCTCGCTGCGCGTCGGCTATCTGGCCGCCTCGGCGCCGATGGTGGCGGCGCTGAACGACATGAAGATGCTGACGGTGGTCTCGACCTCCACCTATGCCGAGCGCTTCGTCGCCCATCTCATCCAGGGCGGGCATTATCTGCGGCACCTGCGCCGCCTGCGGCAGCGTGTGGAGGCGGCCACCAGCCTGGCGGTCGAGAAGCTTGCCGAGGCTGGCTGGCCCGTGCCGCGGCCGCCGGGCGGTGGGCTGTATCTGTGGGTGCCTTTCCCCGCGGGGCTGGAGGAGGCGGATATCTGCCACCGCGCCTCGGCCGAGGATATCTTCCTCGCGCCCGGCTCGATCTTTCGCCCTGAGCCGGCGCAACCCAAGGGTGCCGCCATGATGCGGGTCAATGTCGCCTATGCCAGCGACCCACGCTTCCTGGCCTTCCTGGCGGAGTCAGCCGCCAGGGCGAAAGCATGATGTCCTGCCGCGCTAGGGCCTGTGGACAGTTGGGGCCGGGCCGATGGCTATCCATCGGCGAGCATGGCTGACGCACCCAGCGCGGAAAAGCACCGCCGGACGCGCCCGCAGCCCAATTGTCCACAGGCCCTAGATCTGGAGATTGGCCGTCCGCACCACGGCCTTCCACCGCGCGTCATCGCCGCGCATCACCTCCGCCAACTGGGCTGGCGTCTTGAACCAGGGCTGCAGGCCGGCGCGGATCAGTTTCTGCTGCAACTCCGGCTCCGCCATCACGGCGGCGCTTTCCACGCGCAGGCGGTCCAGCACCGGCGCCGGCGTGCCGCTGGGCGCAAACAGCGCGATCCAGGAGGAGTAGTCGTAGCCGGCCACGCCTTGTTCCGCGACGGTCGGCACCCGCGGGTAATCCGGGTGGCGTTCCGGCCCGGCAAAGCCGATGAAGCGGATATTGCCGCTGTCCTGGAAGGGCAGCGCCAGGGTCTGGGCGATGAACATCACCTGCACATGCCCGGCCGCAAGGTCCGTCGCCGCCGCGGCCGCGCCGCGATAGCCCACCTCCGTCATCTTCACGCCGGCCATGGCCATGAACATCTCGGTCGCCAGATGCTGCGGGCTGCCGGTGCCGCCCGAGGCGTAGTTGAGGTCGCGCGACTTCGCCAGCGCCACCAGCTCCGCCACCGTCGTTGCCGGGACGTCCTTGTGCACGCCCAGGAAGGTCGGGATATTGGCGATGCCGGCGATCGGCTGGAAATCGGCAAAGGGATCGAAGCCGAGCCGCCGGCGCTGCACATTCGGCAGGATGGTCAGGATGGAATTGTTCAGCGCCGCCAGGGTGTAGCCATCCGGCGTGGCGCGGGCGGCGCGCTCCGCGCCGATCAGCCCGGCCGCGCCTGCCATGTTCTCCACCACCATGCGCTGGCCGAGCTTGTCCGACACACGGTCGGCCATGATGCGCAGCGCGATGTCGGAGGCCGTGCCGGCCTGGAGCGGCATGATGATGCTCACCGGCCGGTTCGGCCAGGGGGCGCCCTGCGCCCGCGCGGCCAGCGGCGCGGCGCCCAGCGCGGCGACGCCGGCGAGGAGGTGGCGGCGCGACGGCATGCCGAAGGCGCGGCCGGGCTGATGGCGCTGCTGGGTCATTCTTGTTTCCTCCGCCAGGCAAAATGGGTCCGGCGGCGCCATGTGGACATTGGGTGATTGGTCTGTCAATTGGTTTGTCATTGGGCGGAAATGGTCAGGAGAAACCACCGATGCACATCGCGATGGCGGGCTATCAGGGCGCATCCTCGATCCATACGCGCGCGCTGCGGAGCCTGGCCGCGACGCTTTCGGAAAGCGGCTTTGTGCCGGAGGTGCTGGACGACATCACCGCGGCCGGCGGCACCGCGCGCGGGCTGTTCGACGCGGTGGAGGCCGGGGACGGGCGACAGCTTTGCTACATGGCCTCGGGCTATCTCAGCGCCCGGGTGCCGGCGCTGGGGGCGCTCGACCTGCCCTATGCGGCGCCGGACCGCGCGCGGCTGTTCGCGGCGCTGGATGGTGCGGCGGGGGCGCAGATCCGCGCAGCGCTGGAGGCCGGGACCGGGCTGCGGCTGCTCGGCTTCTGGGACAACGGCCTGCGGCACCTGACCAATGCACGGCGGCCGATCCGGCATCCGGCGGATTGCGCCGGGCTGGTCATCCGCACGCTGGACAACGCCACCTACCAGGCCGCGCTGGCCGCGATGGGCTTCCGGCCGGTGGTGACGGATGTGGCAGGGCTGCGCGCGGCGGTGGCCAGCGGCGCGGTGGATGCGCAGGAAAATCCGCTGACCAACCTGCTGGGCTTCGGGCTGCAGGCGCATCACCGCCATGTCAGCCTGACCGGGCATATCCAGGGCGTGGTCCTGCTCGCCTGCCACGCCGCCTGGCATGATGCCCTGCCCGCCGCCGCGCGGACGGCGCTTCATGGCGCGGCGCGGGAGGCGACGGTGCGGCAGCGGCACTGGGCGGCGGAGGAGGATGCGCTGGCGATGCGGGCGCTGGCGGAGGAGGGCATTGCCGTCCTCGGCCCGGCGGATCTCGACCTGCCGGCCTTCCGGGCCGCCTGCGCGCCGGTGGCGGCGGCCGCGGCCAAGCTGCTCGACCCCGCTTTGCTGGCGGCGCTGGGCTAAGGCCTGTGGGGATTCATCGTGAGTGGATGACGGCGGCTGCGAGGTAGATCATGGCTGCGAAGCTCTGGTCTGTCTTGCAGGCGCGCATGG
>LNFM01004588.1_pt1 | contig 25263 bp, 32 predicted proteins | sample 596031 | NCBI WGS metagenome assembly LNFM01 (sample SAMN04254537, study PRJNA301005) | activated carbon metagenome | isolation source: dual media filters at the Ann Arbor, Michigan drinking water treatment plant | place: USA: Ann Arbor | reverse complement strand
GGTCCCGATCATCTTCCGGGTGGCGCACGACATGTCCAAGACGTGGCTGAAAAGCCGTGTCCAAAGGCGTGCGCGGCTGTTCCTGCAGCAGCTTCTGAACACCCGGAAGGCCTTACGGACCTTCCACATGCAGGAGAGACGCCAGATGGCGAATTCCGTTACCCAGTTGATTCCCGTTCCCGTGCATCGGCACACGCTGTTCGTCGCGAATGCGGCCGAGCCGATGGTGCCCTTGAAGCCGATTTGCGAAGCCCTCGGCCTCGACTGGAAGACGCAGCACCGCAAGCTGCGCAACCACCCCACTTTCGCCGAAGGTATGGTCATCATGACCATACCTTCGGCGGGTGGCGCGCAGGAAACGGCCTGCCTCTCCATCTGGATGCTGCCGGGCTGGCTGATGACTATCCATCCGAGCAACGTTCACCCGCGCGCGCGGGAGGCGGTGATCACCTTCCAGCGCGAAGCCTCCCGACTGCTCTACGAAGCGTGGTGGGGCACCCGGCACGGCCTGCCGGCCCCGTCCGGCCGCCCGAAGGGCGACCTGCTGGAGGCGGTGGAAGGCCCGCCGCCCCTGCGGGAGCATCCGGCCGTGGCGCGGGCCATCGCCATGTCCATCGAGGCGGGGCAGCACATCGCCCAGGCCTTCCGCCAGTCGCGGGAAATGCAGCGGGATGCGCGGCGGGAAGCCGCCCGGGCCGGGCTCTCCGGCCGGGAGTTGCGCATCCTGGTGGAGCGGGAGCGGCACAATGCCAGCCGCCCCGCCATGCAGTCCCCGCTCTTCGATGTCTGAGGCGGACGCCATCGAAGCCGACCGCATCGCAGCCGCCCTCCTGGCGGTGGCTGTGCTGCTGGAGGAGAAGGGTGACCCTTGCGTGGTCACCTGCCATGGCATCCAGGTCATCCTGGAGGCCATGGCCAGCCAGCTCAAGGCGTTGGCCTGGAGAGACGTGCCTCACCGGAAGTAACCCCGCCCGCCATGTGGTGGGCCGCGCATGAAGATCCACCAGGACATCAAGCGCGGCCCCATCGTGGCGCCCCCGCCGCGCCTGCTGCGCAACCTGCCCGGCGTGTCGGACCATGCCCAGCTGCGCACTCACGAGCGCCTGCCGTGCGCGCCCACCCGCGCCCAATGGCTCCAGCTCGTGCTGGACATCCTCGACCGTCGCGCCGCCCTGCTGAGCGTGGATACCAGGACGCGCGATGAGCGGGAGCATTGGCTCTGCCTCGTGGCCGGCCAGCCGATGCGCGTTGTGTGGAAGCCGTCCGTGGCCATGGTCATCACCGTGATGCCGTTGCGGGCCAAGCCGCTCAGCCACCGGCCGCTGATCATTGACGCGAGCAAGCGCGGGCACACCAAGCCCGAGCCGAGCCGCGAACCCCGGGGCGGCCGCCTGCCGGACGCCGCCGAGTGATCCAGGACCGCTCCATCATGCGCGGCTGGCCCGCCAGCCTGGTGGACATCGCCGAGGTCATCGGCGTGGCGGCGGCGCTGCGCCTGGTGGATGCCTTCGGCGGCATGACGCTCTATGTGCCGGAGAAGCTCGACCCCGCGCACCGGCTGGTCCAGTCCATCGGCATGTCGGCGGCCGAGGCGCTGATCGCCCGCTACGGCCTGGAGAAGATCGAGGTGCCGACGCTGCACATGGCGCGCACCCGCAAGGCGCTGATCGCCAATACCACCGGCCCGACGCACCTGGTGGCGCGGGAGCTGGGCGTGACCACGCGCTGGGTCCGCATGGTGCGCAACGTGCCGGGCGCCGATCCCCGCCAGATGGATATGTTCGCCGAGCCTCCGAAAGAGTAGCCTGCGCGCCGCCACGCCCGGATGGGCGGAACGCATTCCTCCCGCCCCATGACCCCGCGCGCGCTACCCAGGCCACCCAACCCGGAGGTGTGCCTTGGACGATTTCCTGCTCGCGGCGATGTCCCTCAAATTCCTCTATGCCGCCATCGGCATCTACGCGGCCGTCATGGTCACGCGCTGGCTGGATAAGCGCGGCGGCATCGTCTTCGCGGACGTCCTGAAAAACATGCGGCACTCCCCCATGGCCACGGCCGTCTATTTCGGCGCGCGCATCCTGGGCGTCTGCATTCTGCTCGGCATGCTTGTCGGCTGTGGCTCGGCGCAGGCCGGCACATTCCCGAACCGCTACGATTCGGAGATCCGCGCCTCGGTTGCGCGCTGGTGGCCGGATCATCCGGATTGGGTGGCCTGGCGCGCGCAGCTGTATCAGGAGAGCCGGCTGAACCCGCTCGCGGTCAGCCCGGTGGGCGCCGCAGGGCTCGCGCAGTTCATGCCGGGCACCTGGCGGGATGTGGCGCGGCAGATGCGCCTGCCGCCCGGCGCCTCGCCCCACACCGAGATCGCGATTGACGCGGGCGCCTATTTCATGGGGCGGCTGCGCCGCATTTGGTCCGCCCCGCGCCCCTCGGCCGAGCGCCACATGCTCGCCCAGGCCAGCTACAATGCCGGGCCGGGCAACATCATCAACGCGCAGATGCTTTGCGGCGGCGCGCGGGACTGGGCCGATATCTCGCCCTGCCTGCCGCGCGTCACCGGCCCGCGCCACAGCGCCGAGACCATCGGCTACGTCACCGCCATCGCCCGATGGCGCGCCCGTATGCTGGCCGAGGGCGCGAGCCCGTGGTGATCGGCTGGCGCCTCTGGCTCGGCCTCGGCCTTGCGGCCGCGATGCTCGGCGCCGTCCTGTGGGTGGGCGTCACCTGGTCCGCCCTGGAGCGCCGCGCGGCCGAGGCGACGCGCCGCGCCGAGATCGCCGAGGCCACCGCCGCCCGCAATGCCGCCGCGGTGACCGAAGCCGCCCGCGTCCATGCCGCCGAGATGGAGGCCATCACCGGCCGGATCATCGCCGCCGAGGCCGAGCGCCTGGCGCTGGAAACCCAATTGGAGGCCCTCCGTGCCGATCCCTCGCATTCGATGCCTGTTGCCCCTGTGCTTGATCTGGCCGTTGGTCAGCTGCGCGCCCGCCGCGAGGGCGCCGGAGGTCCAGCTGATCCGGCAGGCCCCTCCGCCGGCGCTGCTGGTCCCGCCCGCCCGGCCCAGCCTGCCGCCCCCCGGCACCCGCCTGACGCAGGGCCGCATCGGTGAGCTGCTGCTGCAATACGACGCGGCCCTGAGCGCCGCCGTCGCCCAGCTGCGCGCCATCGCCGCCCTTTACGACTGAACCACCCGCCACGGAGGCACCGCGCCTTGTCCATCACCCTCAATGACCTGCTGGGCTACTGGCCATATATCAGCACCTTCGGCCCCCTCGCCCTGGTGGTCCTGATATGGCGGCTGCGCGGCGAATTCGCCACCAAGGCGGATCTGGCCAAGCTCTCGGACAAGGTGGACGGCCTCTCCACCCAGAGCACGGGGACTGGGATGCGCGTCGAATCGCTGGAGCGGGAGATGCAGCTGCTGCCCACCCGGGCGGACATCCATCAGCTTCAGATCGTCGTCACCGAGATCAAGGGCAGTCTCAACGAAATGCGGGCCGAGGCGCGCGGGGACCGGGATCTGCTCGGCCGCCTGGATGCGGCGCTGGTCCGCCATGAGGACATCATCGCGGCGACGGGCCGCAACAATGGAGGCCGCGGGTGACCCACCGGGAAGTGATGGCCGAGGCCTGGCGCGCGCATCTGCGCATCGCCATCCTCCGCGCCCTGAATGATGACCCCGGCAAGGCCGGGAATGAGAGCCTGCTGGTGGACCTGGTGCAGGCCGTCCATATCAGCGCGGACCGCGACCAGGTGCGGGATGAGCTGCTCTGGCTGCATGAGCGGGATCTCGTGCAGGCCAATGTCGTGCGTGGCTCGATGGTGGCGCTGCTGACCGAGAAGGGCGCCATGGTGGCCGAGGGCAAGCGGACGCAGGAGGGCGTGAAGCGCCCGAATGTGACCGCGAGCCTCGCCCGCAAGGCGCTCTCCATCTCGCTCGGCCAGTTGAAGCGCTGAGCGATGGCGCACCCTCCGGAGACCACGGCCAAGCTTCGCGCCGCCTATGTCTATGAGCGGCTGAGCCTGGAAGCGGCGGCCGACAAGGCCGGCGTCTCCATCGCCAGCGCCCGCCGCTGGAAGCGCGAGGCGGAGGGCGAGGGCGATGATTGGGACCGCGCGCGCTCGGCCGCGCGGCTGGCCGGTGACGGCAATTCGCAGATCACGCAGATGATCCTGGATGACTACCTGACGATGCATCAAGCGACGGTGGAGGGCGTGAAGGATGCGCCCGATATCTCGCCGCTGACCAAGGCCGAGATCATGTCGCGGCTGGCGGATGCCTTCACCAAGACGATGGCCGCCGTCTCGAAGGCAAGCCCCCAGCTGAACCGGCTGGGCGTGGCGACGGACGTGCTGCAGCGCCTCTCCCGCTACGCGGCGGAAGCGCATCCCCACCTGGCGCCGGCCCTGCTGGAGGTGCTGGAGCCCTTCGCGGTCGAGCTGGCGCGGGAGTATGCGTGATGGGTGACGAACTGAGGCATCCCGATCTGGATGATGCCGCCTACGACGATGATGGCGAGATTTGCGGCAACTGCGGCGGTGAGGGCGGCTATCCCTCCTGCAGAGAGGATTGCTGCCCCTATGAGGGCGGCGAAGAAGCCTGTGACGATCCCGCCTGTTGGCGGCGCTGCGACCTCTGCGGCGGGAGGGGCTGATGAAGGCCCTCACCATCTGGCAGCCCTGGGCAAGCATGATCGCCCTCGGCCTCAAGCCCTATGAGTTCCGGGGATGGCCCGCCCCGAAATGGGTGCATGGCCAGCGCATCGCCATCCATGCCGGCGCGCGCCTCGTGCGGCGCACCGAGGTGGACGCAATCCTGGCCATGCTGCGCGCGGAGAAGGCGGGCCGCGGCCCTTGCACCACGCTCAAGGTGGATGAGACCATCGCCTTCTTGGAGCATGTGATCGCCGAGCACACGATGGGCCTCCCGCTGAGCGCCATCGTGGGCTCCGCCGTTCTCGGCGTGCCGCGGCGCGCGAAGGACCTGGCCGAGCACCGCGCCGACAGTGACCGCGTGGATCACACGAAATGGGCGTGGCCCATGCTCGATGTGCAGCGCGCCCTGCCGCCGCGCCCAGCCACCGGCGCGCAGGGCTTCTGGGATTGGCGGGGTGAGCTGTGATGGACCCGGATGATTTCGAGCCACTGGACGCGAACCCGGTGGTGAACGGCTTGCATAATCTGGCCGAGGCGCTGCGTCAGCACATCCCCGACCTCACCCCGGACGGCCCCAGCGCCACGGCAGAGACGGCCCTGGTCTATGACGATGGATTCCGGGTGCAGATGACGACAACGGTGCGCTTGGTCGTTGAGACGAAGGGCAGTGCGTGATGCACCCCATGGACCGTCTGGCCTGGATGATCGGCGCCGGTGTGATTACTCTGGCGGCGCTGGCCCTGGCCGTCATCGGCTGCATGATCGGCTGGGCAGCGCTGCGCGCCACATGCGCCTTAGCCGGCCAGTTGTGGCGCCATCACGTGACGCTCGGCCGCACCCGCGCGGAATGGCAGGCGACGCCCGGTGAGGCGTGGTGTTCCGAGTTCTGGCGGGCGGTGCGCTGATGGTCGCCTACAGCTTCCAGCGGCAGTTCGTCGGGCGCCTGGTCGCGGGGCTTGAGCCCGGGCCATGGCTGCCCGGCATGAAGCGCAACACCCTGCGTAAGCCGCGTGCAGGCCGCGCCCCTCACGCACGGCCAGAGCAGCCAGTTCTTCTCAGCACCGGCATGCGGACGAAGCACTACAGCCAGATCGGCCGCGCCATGTGCCGGTTGCAGATGCCGGTGCTGCTGCTCATCACACAGGATGGGCTTTCGATCGCGCGGCGCGATGGTGCCGCACCCCGCAGCAAGGTGGCGGACCTCGCCCCCATCGTGCAGCTGCTGCTGTCCCATCCGCCGATGCACAGGCTCGACCACGAGATGATGGATGAGTTCGCCCGCGCGGACGGGTTTGCCGATGCTGCCGAAATGGCGGCCTTCTTCCACGCGCCGGCGCCGTCCGAAGTGGCGGGCCAAGACGCGATGACGCTGGAGCTGGTCCTGATCGCCTGGTCCCCGGAGCATGCGGGGTGAGCGCCACCGCCCCCCGCCTCCGCGCCCGGACGAAATCCGAATTCCAGCGCGAGATGGCGGACCTCGCCGCCGATCTGCGGCGGCGGATCGAGGCCGAGGTCACCGGCCTCGACAACGCCCCCGCCAAGGTCGCAGAGCGGCGCGCCCAGGCCCTGGCGCCGGACGGCTTCGCCTATTTCTGCCGCACCTATTTCCCGCACTACATCAAGAGCCCGGACGCCCGCTCCCGCCTGCATGACTACCTCTACCAGCGCCTGCCCGAGATCCTGAACACGGCCAGCGGCCAGAATGACGTGATCGCCGCCCCGCGTGGCGAGGCGAAGAGCACCATCTGCTCGCAGCTCTTTCCGCTGTGGTGCATGGTCAAGCGGATGAAGCACTACATCCTCATCCTCATGGACGCCTTCGACCAGGCGGCCGTGATGCTGGAGGCGATCAAGGCCGAGCTGGAAGCCAATCCGCGCCTGGCGCTCGACTTCCCGGAGATCTGCGGGCGCGGCCCGGCCTGGAAGGAGGGGGTGATTGTCACCACCTCCGGCGTCAAGATCGAGGGCGTGGGCTCCGGCAAGCGGCTGCGCGGCCGCCGCCACGGCCCGCACCGGCCGGACCTGGCCGTGCTCGATGACATCGAGAATGACGACAACGTCCGCTCGCCCGAGCAGCGGGACAAGCTGGAAGGCTGGGTGGACCGGGCGGTGCTGAACGTGGGTGCGGCCGATGGCTCACTCGACGTGATCTACATCGGCACCACGCTCCACTATGACGGCGTGCTGCTGCGCAAGCAGCGCAACCCGCTGTGGCGCGCGGCGAAGTTCGCCAGCATCGTCCGCTGGCCGGATGACATGACGGCCTGGGAGCGGTGGGAGGAGCTGCTGCGCAACGAAGGCCCGGACGCGGCGGACCGCTACTACGTCCAGCACAAGGCCCGGATGGATCGCGGCGCCGTCGTCTCCTGGCCGGGCGTCCGCCCGCTCGTCGCCCTCATGAAGCTCCGTGTGAAGATCGGCACCCACGCCTTCGACAGCGAGCAGCAGAATGACCCGGTGAGCGGTGCCGATGCGCTCTTCGGCAGCATCATCCTCTGGGTGAACCGGCTGGATGATTGGGTGATGTTCGGCGCCTGCGACCCCAGCCTCGGCAAGCAGAACAAGAGCCGCGACCCCTCGGCCATCCTGATCGGCGGCGCGAATCGCGAGACGGGCACGTTGGACGTGGTGGAGGCGCTGATCCGCCGCCGCCTGCCGGACCGCATGATCGAGGACATCATCACCCTGGAGGAGGAATACCGCTGCCTCCGCTGGGCGATCGAGAGCGTGCAGTTCCAGGAGTTCTTCCGGACATCGCTCGTGGCGCGCGGCGCCGCCCGCGGCGTTCCCGTCCCGGCCATCCCGGTCATCCCCTTCGGCGACAAGCAGCTGCGCATCGAGCGCCTGCAACCGCATGTGGCCAATGGCCTGATCCGGCTGCACGCCAGCCAGACGGTCCTGCTGGATCAGATGCGCCACTACCCGATGGTGGACCACGATGACGGGGTGGATGCGCTGGAGATGCTCTGGACCGTCTCCCTCGGCCGGGCGGTGTCGGCCGGGGCGACGGGTGCCAGGCCGCAAGCGGCGCCGGAGCGGGGCATTGGGCGGGCCATGTTCGGCGGCCGCCGCGTGAGCATGAGGAGGCGTTGATGGGTGTGTTGAACGGGGTCCGCAAGGCGGTGGCCAGCGCCGCCCGGCGCGTGGTGCGGTTCGCCGAGAGCGCCCCGGATGATCCGCTGCCCTCGGCCGGCTCCGGCCGGGACAATGACGCCGGCTGGTCCCGCCTCTCCGGCCGCATCGGCGAGCGTGACCTCATGCCGATGGACCAGACGCGCATGCAGGAGGTGGCGGCCTATCTGTGGGAGAGCAACCCGCTGGCCAACCGCCTGGTGGAGCTGCCCACGGCATTCCTGCTGGGCGAGGGCGTGCGGCTGGAGGCCGATGATCCCCAGGCCCAGGAGTGGCTGCGCGAGTTCTGGGGCGACCCGCTGAACAACATGGACATCAACCTCGCCTCCCATGTGCGGGAGCTGGCGATCTTCGGCGAGCAGCTCTGGCCCGTCCGCCGCAATGCCGTCACCGGCACGGTGCGCCTGGCCAAGATTGACCCCAGCCGCATCACGGCCGTCATCACCGATCCGGACAATGACGCCGTCGTGATCGGGGTCGAGACGCGGGATGCCCGCAACACGGGCGAGCTGCGCACCTGGCGCGTCATCTACGCGGCGGATGAGGTGACGCTGTTCAGCCCGGAGACCGAGGAACTGCGCGCCGCGATGACGGGGGAGTGCTTCTTCTTCCGGATCAACTGCATCAGCAGCGGGCGCCGGGGGCGCTCCGACCTGCTGGCGGCCGCCGATCACGTGGACGCGCATGAGCAGCTGATGTTCGGCGAGGTCGAGCGCGCCACGGTGCTTCGCTCCGTCTCCTGGGACGTGAAGATGACCGGCGCGACGAAGGAGATGGTTGATGAGGCCGCCCGCACCACGCCGCCGCCCAGCCCCCTCTCCATTCGGTTCCACAATGAGAATGAGGAGTGGAACCTGCTGACGCCCACCCTCAATGCGGCCGATGCCAGTGAGGCCACGCGGATGGTCCGCAACCACGTCCTGGGCGGCGCCTCCATCCCGGAGCACTGGATGGCCGATGGCGGGGATGTGAACCTGGCCACGGCCTCCAGCATGGGGGAGCCGACCTACAAGGTGATGACCCAGCGCCAGCGGCTGTGGCGTTCCATCCTGGAGGATGTGGGCGGCTACGTCATCCGGCAGCGCCTGGCCGCCCTGGGCATGGCCCACCTGGCGGCCGAGCCCAGCCACCAGGTGCGTGCCATCTTCCCGCCGCTGACCGCCAAGGATGTGGTCAAATTCGCCACCGTCTTTGCCCAGGTGGTGGTGGGCGCGGTGCAGGCCATGCAGGCGCATGCCATGTCCATGGAGAGTGCCGTCCGCCTCATCACCCTCGCGGCCGAGGCGCTGGGCCTGGAGGTGGACCCGGTGGAGGAGCTGGAGCGCGCCCGCGTCGAGCTGGCCAAGGCGGCCGAGGCGGATGTCTTCGTGGAACCGCCCGCGCTCGGCCCCGCGCCGGTGCCACCTGGTGTCGGGGGGGGGTGAGCGCGCGTGACGGGGACAAGGACGGCGTGTTCAACGAGGCGCGCGGGCGGACCACGTGAATGACCGATGCCGAGCGCACCGCGAAATTTCTCAAGGAGCGTGAGGCGCGGCTCAAGGCCGGTGTCCGCCAGCAGCGCGAGACGGCCGCCCAGGTGAAGGCGGCGCTCACCGAGGCCGCGCGGATCATCCTCGACGCCCTGGCCAATGCCCCCTCCGACTATCGCCGCTGGCAGCTGACCGAGCTGCAGCGCGAGGTGCAGCGGGCGCTGGCGGCCGTGACGCAGCCGGCGACGGAAAGCCTGCTTTCCGGCATTGCGCGCGCCTGGGATGCGGGGGCGGCGGTGGTGGACGCGCCGCTGGCGGCCGCCGGCGTCGAGATCACGGCGCAGCTCGTGGCGCTCGATCCGCGCACGCTCGACGCCATGCGGGAATTCGGGGCGGAGCGCATGAAGGACATCACGGCCAAGCTGGCGAAGCAGATCAATGCCGAGATCGCGCAGGCCGCCATCGGGACACAGACGCCCTTCCAGGCGGCGCAGAAGGTGAGCGCCCTGGTCGAGGAGGGCGGGCTGCGCCGCGCCACCACCGTGGTGCGGGACGGCCTGGGCCGTGCCTATTCGACCGCGACACAGCGCCGGCAGGAACAGGCGGCCGAGCTGCTGCCCGAGATGCAGAAGCAGTGGCGGCGCTCCGGCAAAATCCACTCGCGCTTCGGGCATGACTTCATTGACGGCCAGGTGCGGGATGTGGACAAGCCCTTTGACCTGCCGGGTGGCGTGCAGCTGATGTTCCCCCGAGATCCGGCCGGGCCGATCGGCGAGACCATCAATTGCGGCTGCACATCGCTGCCATTCATGAAGTCCTGGAAGATGTCCCGGCCCGGCCGCCAGGCCTTCACCGCGGAGGAGATCGCGGCGGACCGGAACAAGCGGACGCTGGCGGAACTCGATGGCCGGAATTAGGCTTCCGGGACGGCGCGCCACAGGGCCGCCTGGGGGGCTTTCAGCGGGGGTAGTAGCGGCCAAGTCGCCAAAACCCGCCTGGACCCGTTTAACTACCGTTTAACGGCCGCCTCTGATCGCGCCCCCGACCCCCCGTTTCCGCCCCGCGCGGAAAGGGGCGGGCGGAATGCGTTCCTCCGCCCCGGTCGCCCCACCCCATCCATGGTGCCGTCTCACTCCCCGATCCGGGGCCTGAGCGGAGATGTTGCGTGGCCAAACCCCCGAAGCCTGCCGAGACGGAAAGCGAAGCCGAGCGCCTGGCCGCCGAACAGGCCGAAGTCGAGCGCCTGGCCGCCGAGCAGGCTGAGCAGGAGCGTCTCGCCGCCGAACGGGCCGAAGTCGAGCGCCTGGCCGCTGAGCAAGCCGAGCAGGAACGCCTCGCCGTCGAGCAGGCCCAAATCGAAGCGGCGCGCATTGCCGCCGAGCGGGCAGCGGACCCCGTTGTCCCTGGGGCGGCGCGGGAGGATGTGCGGTCGGCGATTGCCGCGTTCTACAATATCTCCGAGGCCGAGATCCTCGACTGGAACGTCGAGACCGGCAACGTCGTCACCATTGATGGCCGCAAGCTCACGCCGGACGCGCGGGCCTGATGCTCCGCCATGCCATCCTGGAGGCGGTCCCGGCCGAGGGCGGCGCGCCCCGCGCCTATCGCGTCCGCGTCATCCGCGCCGGCCTCTCCCACAACGGCAACCACTACCCGGACGCGGTGCTGCGCGAGGCGGTCGCCCTTTTCGAAGGCGCCCGCGTCTTCGTGAAGGGCGACCGCGAGCACCTGGCCGGCGCCGGCAAGGATGTGCGCAACCTGATCGGCGGCCTCTCCCAGCCGCGCTTCGTCGAAGGCGCTGCCGGCGAGAAGGCCTCCATTGAGGCCGTGCTGACCCTGATCGTGGGTGAGGATGATCCCATCGCCGTCCGCCTGCGGGAGGCCGTGGCGCACGACATGACGGGCCTCTTCGGCCTCTCGGTGGATGTCTCCGGCACATCGGTGCCCGGCCAGGCCGGCACGCGCGTCGCCCGCAAGTTCCTCAAGGTCAATTCCGTGGATCTGATCGTCGAGCCCGGTGCGGGCGGCCAGGTCATCGCATTCGTCGAAGCCTCCAACGAAGGAAACCCGCCCGCTATGGATGCCGCTCAACTCATCGCCCTGATCCAGGCCGCCAACCCGGCGCTGCTGGATGGGGTGGACCCCGCCACCGCCACGCTGGAATCGCTCCAGGCGATCCTCGCCACCGCCCTCAAGCCGGCCGAACGCACCACGGAGGCCGATGCCACCAACCCCGCGAGCATGTCGCGCGAAGAGCTGATCGCCGCCATCACGGCGATGGGCCCGGAAAAGCTGCCGGCCGACATCAACGCCGCCACGGATGATGAGCTGCGCGCCATCCTCACCGGCGCCGTGCCGCCCGCCACCACGGCCATGCTGGAAGCGCTGATGGACCGGCGCGAACGCATGCTGGCGCAGATCCACGCCTGCGCCCTGCCCGATGCCAGCAAGGCCCGCCTGCGGAGCGAGCTGCGCCAGTCCCGCTTCACGGAGGCCACCTTGACCCAACGCATCAAGCAGGAGGGCGACTATCTCGCCAGCCTCGGCTTCGGCCGCACGGCCCTGCCCGGCACGGGCGGTGGCCTGAATTTCCGCGTGACCGAGGACCAGGCCGAGAAGCATGACCGCATGCTGGAAGCCTTCTTCGACCCGAAGCACAAGGACCACAAGGACGCCCGCAGCTTCCGGGACTGCTACGTGGCCCTGACGGGGGACACCAAGGTCACCGGCCGGATCGCGCACAGTGCGCGCTTCGCGGAGGCGCTCACCAGCGGCAGCTTTGCGAATGTGCTGGGCAACAGCATGACCCGCCGCATGATCGCCGAATACCGGGCGGCGGTGGATCTCGACATGTGGCGCCTCCTGTCCACTGTCGTGCCGGTCGGCGACTTCCGGACCCAGGAGCGCACGCGCTTCGGCGGCTACGGCAACCTCCCGACCGTGGCGGAGGCCGCCCCCTATGTGGCGGTGAGCAGCCCGAGTGACGAGAAGGCGAGCTATGCCGTGGTCAAGCGCGGCGGCATCGAGACCGTTACGCTGGAGATGATCAAGAACGATGATGTGGGTGCCATTCAGCGCATCCCCGTCAAGATGGCGCGCGCGGCGAAGCGCACGCTGGCGCAGTTCGTGCTGGATTTCCTGCGGACCAACCCGACCATCTACGACACGTTGGCGCTGTTCCACGCCACCCACAACAACCTGGGCACCGGCGCGCTGGCCAGCGGCACCTACGCGGCCGCGCGCCTCGCCATGATGAAGCAGGCCGAGGCGGGCTCCGGCGAGCAGCTGGGCATCGGTCCGAAATACCTCTGGGTGCCGCCCGAGCTGGAGGAGACGGCGGCCAACCTGTTCCGCCGCAACACCAACCTGGATGCGACTTTCGTCCAGTCCCTTACGCCCACCATCGTGCCGGTTTGGTATTGGACCGACGTCAATGATTGGGTCGCGACGGCCGATCCGCTGGATATCCCGCTGATGGAGGTGGGCTTCCTGGATGGCGAGGAGGAGCCGGCCCTCCTGGTGCAGGACAGCCCCACCGCCGGCTCGTATTTCAGCAACGACCAGTTGACCTACAAGATCCGGCACATTTACGGCGCGACCGTCGTGGACTACCGCGGCGCCTACAAGGCCGTGGTGCCCTGATGCTGGCTGACCTCCGCGAGCTGGTGGCCGATCTGGTCCGGGATGACGTCGAGCGCGTCACCCCGGCGCAGATGGATCGCGCCATCACCGCGGGGGTCGCCCAATACAACAAGGACAAGCCGCGCCGCACGGTCGAGGATGTGGTCGCACCTGGTGGTGGCCGGCTGGAGGTGCCCGAGGGCGCCAGCCGCGTCGTCGCCGTCGAGGCGCCGGCCGGCATCATCCCGCCCATCCTGCTGCCCGGCAGCGCCTGGGGGCACTACCAGGCGCCCGCCGCGCTCTATCTGATCTTCTCCACCCCGCTCAGCGCCGGCACGACGGTGCGCCTCACGGTCCATCGCCCGCATCTGCTCACCAATGAGGCCGACAGCGTGCCGGAGAGCGACCGCGAGGCCCTGGCCAGCTATGCCGCCGCCGTCCTGTTTGACCAGATCAGCGCCGCCACGAGCGGCGACGGCAACCCCTCCATCCCGGCCGATACCGTCAATCACGGGAGCAAGCCGGACAGTTTCGCCAAGCGCGCCGAGCGGCTGCGCCAGCGCTACTATGACCTGCTGGGCATTGACGCCAAGCGCGTCCAGCCCGCCAGCGCCGTCGCCTCACAGGTGCTGCCGGCCAGCCATGGCGGCGGGCGCCTCACCCATTCCCGGCGCCGCCGCCCATGAGCGAGGCCGTCGCGCTGCGGTTTGAAGATGCCGGCATGCGCCGCCTGGTGGCGCGCGTGCCCGCCATCATGCTGGAAGAGATCGGCCGCGCCGTCGTCGAGGCCTCCGCCCTGGCCGAGCGCGAGGTGAAGGAGCGCACGCCCACCTCCGGCGCCGGCACCCTGCGGGAGAGCATCGGCGCGCTGCCCGTCACCATCAGCGGCACGCGCGTCACGGGTGGCGTCGGCACCGCGCTGAGCTACGCGGCGGCGGTGGAGCTGGGCAGCAAGCCCCATTGGGCGCCCATCGCGCCCCTGCTGGACTGGGTGCAGCGCAAGCTCGGCAAGGCCGGTGCGGAGGCGGAGGGCATCGCCCACGCCATCCAGTTCAAGATCGCGGCGCATGGCACCAAGGCGGTTCACATGTTCCGCGACGGCTTCGCCTACGTGTCACCCGCCGTGATGGACATCTTCGCCGCCGCCGTGGCACGCGGCGCGGCCCGTGCGGAGCGCAAGGCATGAGCAGCGCCACGCTCGAAGCCATCCGCGCCGCCATCGGCAACGTGATCAAGGGCGTGCCCGAGATCGGCATCGTGCATCCGTATGAGCGTTATGCCGTCAAGGAGAGCGCCTTCCAGGCCCTCTACATGTGGCAGCCCTCCCAGCGCGCGGCACCGCCCGCGCTGCGCGGATGGTGCATCCGCCGCATGGCCGAGCGTGAGCTGGATGACACCAGCACCAAGACAGAGGTGCAGATTGACTGGCAGATCCGTGGGTGGATGGCCATCCAGGACGCCCAGGCCAGCGAGATCGTCTTCGACGGGCTGATTGATCAGCTGCGCGCCGCCTTCCGCGCGGACCTCTCCCTCGGTGGCCTGCTGGATGTGGAGCTGCCGGCCGGCGCGCCGCTCGGCCCCCAGCTGGTCGAGAGTGCGCCCTACATGTTCGCCGGCGTGCTGTGCCACGGCGCCAGGCTGGACTGGACCACGAAGTTCAACCGCTCCCCGGAGGAAGCCGATCCGTCCCTCGGGGATTTCCGCATCCTGCACGCGAATTGGGACGTCTGGCCCTTCGGCAATGTGGCGCGGCCGCCGCCCTCGGACGCCACCGCCGACGCCACCGACCACATCATCATTCCCGGAGACTGACCATGGCCATTCCGTTCACCCTGATCCCGATCCGTATCCGCACGCCCGGCACCTATGTCGAGGTGGACATCAGCCAGATGGCGGCCAGGGCCAATGCCTATCCGACCAAGGTGGTCATCATCGGGCAGATGGAGGCGTCGGGCACCGCCCCCGCGTTGGTCCCGCAGCTGGTGATTTCTCCAGCCGCCGCCCCGGCGAAGTGGGGTGCGCGCTCGCAGGTGGCCCACATGGTGGACGCCTTCTTCAAGGCTGACCCGACGCTGGAGGTGTGGGCCATGGGGGTGGCCGATGCCGGGTCCAGCGTCGCGGCGGCCGGCCAGGCGCTGGTGGCGGGCACCGCCACCGGCCCTGGCGTGGCCACCCTTTGGGCTGGCGGCCGCCGCTATCGCGCCGCCGTCACCACCAGCATGACGGCCGCGCAGGTGGCGACCGCGCTCACGGCCGCCATCAACGCCGACACCAGCGCGCCCTTCACAGCCGCGAACGTCACGGTGCCCGCGCGGGTGGATATCACGGCCACCAACAAGGGGCTCTGCGGCAATGATCTCGACCTGCGGACGGTCTATTACGATGACGACGTGCTGGCGCCAGGCCTGACCATCACGATCACGCCCATGGCGGGCGGAGCCACCAGCCCCAACATCACGGCCGCCCTCACCGCCCTTGGCGACATGTGGTTCACGGACATCGTCATCCCTTGGAACGACACGGCCAACCTCGCCATCCTCCAGGCCGACTTGGTGGACCGCTTTGGTCCCATGCGCATGCAGGATTGCCAGGCCTGGCGCGGCCAGACGGGTGACCTCGCGGCCCTCTCCGCCCATGGCGTCACGCGCAACTGCCCGCATATCTCGGTGCCGGGCCTCTACAAATGGCCGACGCCGCCGTGGGTCAATGCCGCTGCCTTGGCGGCCGTCTCCATCCGCGCCCTCACGAATGACCCGGCGCGCCCGCTCCAGACGCTGCCCGTGCCCGGCATCCTGCCGCCCGTGATTGCAGACCGCCTCTCCCGCGCGCAGCGCGACATCCTGCTCAACAAGGGCATCAGCACCATGGTGGTGGATGCGGGCGGCACAGCCGTCATCGAGCGCATCATCACCGAGTATCAGACGACGGCGCTCGGCACGCCCGATGTCAGCCTCCTGAATGTTGAGCAGGTCAAGACGATCTCCTATCTGCGCTACGACACCAGGACCTTTGTGCAGACGAAGTTCCCGCGCTGGAAGCTGGGCGATGACGGCACGCGCTATGGGCGCGGCCAGCCGATCATGACCCCCAAGCTGATGCGGGCCGAGCTGATCGGCCGCTTCGGGCTGTGGGAGGAGATGGGGCTGGTCGAGAATTTCGAGCAGTTCAAACGGGACCTGGTGGTGGAGCGCAACGCGGCCGATGAGGACCGCCTGGACGCCATCATCCCGCCCGACTGCATCAACGGCTTCCGCGTCTTCGCGGCGCTGCTTCAGCCGCGCCTGTAAGCCACCTCAAACCAGGGAGATCACCCGATGCTGCGCGCGGGAACCATCACGTTCAAAGTCAATGGCGAGGTGCAGGATGCCAAGGGCTCCTTCACCTACAACCTCGGCGTTGACCTCAAGAAGATGATCGCGGGCGCCGACCGCGTGCATGGCGCCTACAGCGCCGTCCAGGTGCCCTTCATTGAGGGCATCATCACCGATGACGGCGACTTCGACGTCGCGGCCATGATGCGCATGCAGGACGGCACCGTCACCATTGACCTGGCGAACGGGAAGACTGTCGCGCTCTACAACGCCTGCTTCGCGGGCGAGGGCAACGTCACCACCGAGCAGGGCGAGATTTCCTGCCGGTGGGAAGGCAAGACGGCGCGGGAGATCTGATCATGCAGGACGAAGCCCGCACCGCCGAGCACGCCGAGGCCATCGCCCAGCAATGGGGCGAAAGCTTCCGCAAGCTCGCCACTGATCCCCGCATCGAATTCGAGGGCGATCAGATCTTCGTGCGCCTCTGGAAGCCGCTCATGAAGGACGGCGTGAAGATTGACCGCCTGGAGGTGAGCGAGCCCTCCCTCGGCCAGATGAAGCAGCTCGACGCGATCTCTGGCGAGACCGCGAAGGTGAGCCGGCTGCTGATGCTGGTTTGCGTCATGACGGAGAAGGAAGTGGGCGCGCTGGGCGTTCGCGACCTCGCGGTGGCGGCGCGCCTCCTCGCGGCTTTTACGGATACCGCCCGCGCAACTGGCGCGTAGCGCTGGCGGATCTGGCGGAGGGTTGGCACTGGCCGCCCTCCGAACTCATGGCCCTCACCTGGCGCGAAGCCAGCGAGTGGCACGCGCTGCTGAGGGAAAGGACTGAACGACGTGGCTGAGGGCCGGGGCGCCATTCGAGCGATCATTGAGGCGGTGGACAATGTCACCGCCCCGGTGCGCCGCATGGGGCAGGGCATCTCCTCCATCATCCGCAGTCTCAATCTGGATCAGGCCCGCGCGCAGATCAGCCGCATCGTGCAGGGCTTCGGCGAGGTCAGCCGTGCCGCCCTGTTGATGACCACCAAGATCGCCGCCAGCGCCATCGGCGTGACCACGGCGCTCACCGCGATGACGCGGAGCGTGGCGGAGACAACGCAGGCCGCCATCATCTCGGCCCGATCCGTGAACGTCTCCCTCCAGGGCTGGCAGCAATTCGCCTATGCGGCCACGCTGGTGGGCAGCAGCTCGGATCAGATGAGCGGCGCGCTGGGCAGCCTGCGGGACCGGGCGCTGGAAGCTGCCCGCGGCAATCAAGAGCTGCGCGTCGCCTTCCGGCGCATGGGCGTGCAGCTGCTCGACAGTCGCGGCCAGGTGCGCCCGACCGAGCAGCTGATGAATGACGTGGCTGACGCCTTCGCGCGCGTGCCCGATAGCGCCAGGCGCACCGCCGCCGCCGTGGCCCTCTTCGGGGAGGCGGGTGTGGCACTGGTCCCGGTGCTGGCCCAGGGCTCGGCCGGGCTGCGTCGCTCTGCCGAGGATGCCCGCCGCCTCGGCCTGGTCATGACCGAGGCCGAGGCAGGGGCGCTCACCCGATTCGGCGCGTCCATGTCGCGCATGGGGGCTTCGATCCGCGGGGTGTGGAACGCCATCGCCGTCCAGCTCGCCCCCGTGCTCGCGCCGCTAATTGACCAGATCACGGAATGGATCGCTGCGAACCGCACGCTGATCGCCACCAACATCGCCGGCTATATCCGGGCCATCCCCGGCATCATCGCGGAGCTGACCGGCAAGGTGCGGGCGCTCTGGGCCGCGCTGCGCCCGGTGGTCGCCATCTTCGGCGAATGGGTCAGCTGGTTCGGGCCGCTCAACACCGCGCTGCTGGCCCTCGGCCTCTACCTCGGCAGCGGGCTCATCAAGGCGGTGGCTGGCCTGGCCGTCGCCATCGCTGGCCCGATGCGTGCAGCGCTGGCGACGTTCACCACCTCCCTTCGCGCGGGCACTGGTGGGATGGCCGCTTTCAACGCGGCGCTCTGGGCTAACCCCATCGGCGTGGTGCTGCTGGCCATCACGGCCCTGGGCGCGGCCGCCTATCTGCTCGTCCGGTATTGGACGCCGATCAAGGCCTTTTTCCGGGGGCTTTGGGAGGGCGTTAAGGGCGCCTTCAGGGGCTTCGTCGGCTGGCTGGACGGCTGGACGGGCGGCAGCGCCACCGCCGCCGTCGAGGGTATCCGCACCGGCTGGGGCGCGCTCACCGGCTTCTTCGCGGATCTCTGGGGCGATGGCATCCGCGCCCGCTTCACGCAATTCACCACCTGGCTGAGCAGCGATTTCGTGGGGCTCTTCAGCGGCGAGGTCCAGGCGATCAAGACGGTCTGGTCCCGGCTGCCTGATTTCTTCTCCGGCATGTGGAATGACGTGAAGGGCTTCGCCACTGGCTTTGCCGGCTGGCTGGACGGCTGGACGGGCGGCGCCCTGACCAGGGCCTACGATGCCATCAAGGCCGTATGGGAAGGCCTGCCCGCCTTCTTCTCCGGCCTGTGGGATGACGTGAAGGCGAGCTTCGACGCGGTATGGGGCTGGATCAGACCCATCATCGAGCGCATCGAGCGCGTCTTCACCCGTGCGGTGCCGGAGGCCAGTCCGGCGCCATCCCAGCCCGCCATCAGCCCCGGGCCCGATGGCCAGCCCCGGACAGTCCGGCGCGGCACCGTCAATGGCGCCAGGCGCTTTGACGACCAGGCGCCGGATGTGGCGCCGAATGTGCGCCCCGTCACGCCAGGCCTCGGGCAGCGCGTGGATGTGGGTGGGGATCTGAATATCCGCGTCACCGATGACCGCGTCGAGATCACGCGGGCGGAGATGAAGCAGCCCGGGGTGCGGGTGCGGGCGAGCACCGACACCGGCCAGGTGATGGCATTGCCATGAGCGGCACCCTCTCCTCCCTCGCATCCGGTGCCGCGGGCCTGCTGGGCTTCCTGCGGCCTGCCACGTTCCGGGGCATCCCCTTCGGCGTCATGGCGACGGGCAAGGATGGCGGCCGCCGCATCGTCACGCATCTCTATCCGCTGCGCGACAAGGTCCTGCACGAGGATCTGGGCCGCAAGCCGCGCATCCTGACCATCAGCCTCATCCTCGTGGGCACCGGCGTCGCGGGCCGTGCCGCCAGGCTGGAGGCGGCGCTGGACAAGTCCGGCGTCGGCCGCCTGGTCCATCCGATCTACGGGGAGTTGCAGGTCACCGTCACCGGCTGGCGCATGTCGTCGGGGCTGGAGCGCGGAATGCTCGCCTATGAGGCGACATTCGAGATCTTCGACGCGCCCAGGAAAAAGCCGGCCGGCGTGACCCTTGGCGCCTCGCTGCTTGAGCGCCTGGGCCTCGCGGCGATCGCCGAGCTGATCAGCGATTGCTCGGCGCTCCTGAGCCTGGAGGGGCTGCAGGAGTTTGTCGGCGAAAACTTCGGCGAGGCTCTTGGTGGCGTGGCGGATGGCCTTGCCGTCGTCGCCTCCGGCTACGGGCTGTACCAGCAGGTCATGGGCGTGGTGGGAATCCTGGATGCCTGGACGGCCGGTAGCCTCTCCAGCTCGGGCGGCGGTGGGGTCATCGTCACGCCTGCGCAATCGGCCGCCACGGCTGTCACCCGGTCCGTCGCGGCCCTGGGCTGGGCTGCCGATGCCCAGGGCGCCGAGGCGGCCGCCCTGGCCGATCCGACGCGGCGGCCCGATGCCCTCCTGGTGGTGGCCGCCGGCGGCGCCGCCCCGGCATTGCCAGCGGCCGCGGCCGACACCCCATCCCGCCGAGCCGAGGCTGCCAACGCGGCCGCGCTCGATGCGCTGGTCCGCGCCTCGGCCGCAGTCGAGGCCGCACGGATGGGCGCGCTGGTCACCTGGCCGAGCCGCGAAGACGCGATTGGCTATCGGGACCGTGTGGCCGATGCGCTGGATGACGCCGCCGATCGCGTCGGTGCCCTGGGCATGGACAATGCCTGGCGCGCCATCGTGGATCTCCGCGCCGCCTGGGTCCGCGTCGTGACCGAGGTCGCGGCACCCCTGCCGCAGGTCCGCCTGGTCACGCCCACCGCGCCGATCTGCTCGGTCCTGCTGGCCTACCAAATTGATGGGGATGATCTGGCCAGCGTTTTCGAGCGTGGCGCCGAGATCAGCCGCCGCAACCAGGTGCCGCATCCGGGCTTCCTGGCGCCGGGCGTGCCGCTGGAGGTGCTGAGCGGTGGCTGAGACGAAGCCGGACCCCGAGGGCACCACGCGCGTCACGCTGGCCATCGGTGAGGTGGAGTGGGACGGCTGGACCGAGCTGGAGATCGTAAGGTCCATCGAGCGCATCTCGGGCGCTTTCGCGCTGGGCCTGACCGAGCGCTGGCCTGGTCAGAAGGAGCGCCGCCAGATTGACGTCGGCATGGCCTGCAAGCTCGCCGTGGATGATGAGGTGCTCATCACGGGCTGGGTTGACGAGGTTGATATCAACTACACCGCCACCACCCATCAGCTGGTGGTCCGGGGGCGGGACCGCACGGGCGACCTGTTTGACTGCGGCATCGGCCAGCCGCCTTATCAGTTCGGCGGCCTCCGGCTGGATGAGATCGCCCGCCGCATCTGCCGCCCCTACAACATCACGGTCAAAGCCCAGGTGGATGTGGGGCGACCCTTTCCATCCTTCGCCATCCAGCCCGGCGAAAGCCCCTTCGACGCCATCGAGCGCGGCTGCCGCGCGCGGGCGATCCTGCCGATCACGGATGGCAAGGGTGGCCTGGTCCTGACGCGGGCTGGCGAGGCGGGGCAGGCCGCCGCGCCGCTCCAGCTCGGCGGGGATGATGGCAACATCCTCTCCGGGACCACAGCCAAATCCATGAAGGAACTCTTCTCGGAATACATCGTGCTGGGCTCGGCCGCCGCGCCGTCGGCAGTCGGGCTGCCCTTCGGCCCGAACCCGAACGCGCCGGACGGCCCGGCCGTCTCTCCCTCCGCCCGCATCCGCGATTCCTCCGTCACCCGCTATCGCCCCACTGTCGTGCTGGCGGAGGGGCAGGGCACGGCGGTGACGCTGCGCCAGCGCGCCGAATGGCAGCGCGCGGTGAGTGTCGGCAAGGCGTTGAAGGCCACGCGCGTCGTGCAGGACTGGCGCGGCGGCAAGCAGCTGTGGCATCCCAACACCCTGACGCGCGTGACGGATGAGCTGGCGAACCTCGAAGACGAGGAGATGCTGATCACCGCCACGAAGATGATGCTGAGCGAGAATGGGACGCTCACCGAACTCACGCTGGCCCATCCCGATGCCTACAAGCTGATCCCCGAGGGAGACCTCCAAGGCGGAATGAGTTCCGCTCATTACCCCTTCGGCATCTGGCCTAAGGGGAGGGCATCATGAACCTCCCCAAGCTGCTCCAGCCGATGCAACGCCGCCTGATGTTGATGGTGGGGCGCGGCACGCTGAACCTCACCGATGACGGCGAAGGCCAGCAGCGCATGCAGGTGGCGCTGCTGGAGGGCGAGGTGCATGAAAGCGTGAACCGCGTCCAGCCCTATGGGCTGAGCAGCCACCCCGCACCGGGTGGAACGGCCATCGTGGTGTGCCTGGGCGGCAATCGCGACCATCCGGTCATCATCGCGGTGGATGAGCCGCGTGCCCGCCCCACCGGCCTTGCCGCTGGCGAGGTTGTGGTCTGGAGCGCGCATGGCCAGCGCATCCTGCTGCGTGAGGATGAGGGGCTCGAAATCACCACCCGCGCCGGCGCCAAGATCGAGATCACGCCGGACCCGGTGGTGATTGTCGAGGCCGTCAACGTGGTGGTTAAAGCCTCCGAAAAGGTCCGGATGGAGACGCCGCTGCTGGAAGTGACCGGCGCGGTGATCGAGGGCGCGGCATGATCGCCATGGCGCTCGACAACAACACCCAATCGGGTGCGCTGGTGTGGGGCGCGGGCGGCCTGACGATGGATGATGGCCTTGGCACATGCATCCTGATCAGCCTCTTCACCGATCGGCGCGTCGCGGCGGAAGAGCTGCCGCCCGGCGCCGGCACCGATCAGCGCGGGTGGGTGGGTGATGCGCTGGCGGAGATCGAAGATGACCGCATCGGCAGCCGCCTCTGGCTGCTCAAGCGCGAGAAACAAACCGAGGAGACCCAGCAGCGCGCCGTGGAATACGCCCTTGAGGCGCTCGCCTGGCTGGAAGAGGCCGAGCTGGTGACGGGGCTCGAAGTCGGGGCCGAATGGATCGCCCCTGAGATGCTGGGCATGCGCGTCTCCTGGCAGGGCGGCGGCGTGGCGCAGAGCACCGTCATCCCCCTGCGCGTGGGCCTCGCCTGATGCCCATGCAGCGCCCCTCGCCGCAGCAGCTGCGCGATCGCATCGCGGCGGAGTTTGACGTGCTCCTCGCCGGCGCCGATCCGCGCCGGCGCCGGTCGGTGGAAGCGGTGCTGACGCGCATCCAGGTCATCACCAGCCACGAGTTGCTTTCGGCGATCGAGTGGGCGTCACGGCAAATGCACGTGGCCACGGCCGGGCAGGAAGAGCTGCCCGTCCGCGCCGCGGTCTATGGCATTGTGCCCAATGCCCCCCGCGCCGCGCGCGGCCTGGTGGTCTTTTCCGGCAATCCGGGCGCCATCGTGCCGGCCGGGGCCGAGCTGCGCCGCGCCGATGACGCGCGCTACACCACGCTCGCCGATTGCGTGATCGGGGGCGGCGGCTTCGGCACGGCCGAGGTGGCGGCCAGCGTCGCCGGCCGTGCGCAGAACGCCGTCGCCATGACGAACCTGGTGCTGGTGGAGCCGGTGGCGAACGTCTCATCCAGCGTCACGGTTGACGTGGACGGGATCGGCGGCGGGTTGGGGGTTGAGGATATCGAGAGCCTCCGCGCCCGCGCCCGCGCCCGCATCCAGCAGCCGCCGCACGGCGGCAACGCCGCAGACTACGTGGCGTGGGTCGAGGAGGTGGTTGGGAAAACCCGCGTCTGGCCCAAGCCCATCACACCGGAGGTCGGCTCCTTCAGCGTCAGCTTCGTGATGCCGGATGGCAGCATCCCCGATGCACCCACCGTGGCGCTGGTCAACGCCAATATCCAAGCCAAGCGGCCCGTCACGGCCCGCCTGGTCTATGTCAGCGCGCCCACCCCGGATTTGATCAACTTCACCATCGCGCTCACGCCCAACACGCTGGCCAACCGCCAGGCTGTCGAGGCCGAGCTGCGGGACATGTTTCTCCGTGAGGCCGAGCCCGGCGGCACGCTGCCGCACAGCCGCCTGGGCGCGGCGATCTCGGCGGCGGCCGGCGAATACAGCCATGTGCTGACCGTGCCGGCTGGAGACGTGGTGTCGGCTGCTGGCGCCATCGCGCGGCTGGGGGTCATCACATGGCTGTAGCCCGCCCCGCCGAGGCCTATGCCGCCCAGCTCGCCAGCCTCTTGCCGCGCGGTGCCCTGTGGGAGCGCGGCGCCGACCCGACCATGGATCGCCTCCTGCTCTGGATGGGGCGCGAGTTCGCCCGCATTGATCGGCGTATCGCGGACCTGCTGCGCGAGGCGGACCCGCGGGAGGCCGTGGAGATGCTGCCCGACTGGGAGGCCGAGGTCGGCCTGCCCGACCCATGCTCCGGCCCTGCCACCACGCTCCAGGGCCGCCGCGCCGAGGTGTTGCAGCGGCTGCAGGCGCAGGGCGGTGCCTCACGCCCATACTTCATCGCGCTCGCGGAGGCGCTTGGATACCCGGGCGCCACCATCACCGAATTCGCGCCATTCACGGCGCGCAGCCCATGCCGCGCGCCGGTCACCGCGCCCGCCTGGTGGTGGACGTGGCGGCTGAACATCGTCGCGGAATTCACCATCCGGCGCTTCACGGCCCGGAGCGCTTGCACCGAGCCCCTGCGGGCCTGGGGTGATGACGCGCTCGAATGCGTCGTGCGTCGCCTCAAGCCTGCCCACACCCACGTCCTTTTTGGCTACGCGGAGCTTCCCTGATGGATCGGATCAATGGCCCCACCGCGGTGATGGACCTCTTCGGCGCGGGGAAGCACGGCTTGACGGATGGCGATCCCCTCGCCGGGGTTGATCCGACCTTCCTGGATGCCGCGTGGTTCAACGGTGTGCAGGAAGAGCTTGCCCGCGCCATTGAGCGGCTGGGCATCGTGCTCTCGGCCTCGAACCGCGAGCAGCTGATCCAGGCCATGCGGCGCTTGGCGGGCGGGAACATACGCACCGTGACCGCCGATACGAACATAACGGCGGACGATGCCGGGCTTGTTCTCGTCAACCTCAGTGCCGCGCGCAACATCAATTTGCCCGCAGCCAATTCGGCTGGCGGGCGGCCCATCCGCTACACCCTGCAGCGGACGGACACGGCAGCCCACCTGGCCACCATCAACCGGGCGGGGAGTGACCTGATCAATGGGGTGGCCTTGCTGACGCTGGGCCCCAGCCAGACGATCAGCCTGGTGAGTGACGGTGCATCCGCCTGGTACGCCTGGGGCGAAAGTGCGGCCGTGGGCATCCAAGCGTTCTTTTCTTCCGGCACCTTCGTGGTGCCGGCGATAGCCCGCGTAGTGCGCGCGCGGGTCTGGGGTGCTGGCTCCGGCGGCGGTGTCTTCGCCACCGGCGCGCCGAGCGCCGGGGGCAGCGCGGGCGGCTATGCCGAGGGCATCTACGCGGTGACCCCCGGCGCCGCCATCGCCGTCACGGTCGGCACGGGGGGCGTGGCCAACACCAATGGCGGCAGTTCCAGCTTCGGCTCCTTTTGCTCGGCCACAGGCGGGCAGACGGGGGCCACCAACACGACCACAGGCGCGCCTGGGAGCGGCACGGGTGGGCAGATCAACCTCACGGGTGGCGGCGGTGGGTTGGGTATCCAGCTGGCCGGGGCCGCCCTTGACCGTGGCGGCGGCCAGGGCGGCGGCGCGCCCTTTGGCCAGGGCACCGGCATCCCTTGGGTGGGCGGCAGCGCCGTCGCGGGCATTTTCCCGGGCGGCGGCGCCTCCGGCCAGGCGGCGGCCGGCAGCACGGCCTCCGGCGCCAATGGCTTGGTCATTGTGGAGTGGTGAGCATGCATGCACGCATCCTGGACGGCCGCGTGGCCGAGATCATTCCCGCCAGCGATGTGCCGTTGGCCGAGCGCTTCCACCCGGACCTC
>LNFM01005936.1_pt1 | contig 25264 bp, 25 predicted proteins | sample 596031 | NCBI WGS metagenome assembly LNFM01 (sample SAMN04254537, study PRJNA301005) | activated carbon metagenome | isolation source: dual media filters at the Ann Arbor, Michigan drinking water treatment plant | place: USA: Ann Arbor | reverse complement strand
ACAGTACGTCATCCAGTGTCCGGCTGAGCGCCGCCGGCGCGGCGCACAGTGCCACCACGCCTTGGTGCGGGACCTCGCCCGCGAGCCCGGCCAGGCGGCGCCCGTCGGCATGCAGCACGCGCACACCGGCGGCCTCGGCTTGATCGCACAGGCGCCGCATGCGCTGATCATGGCGCTGCGGATCCACGTACAGCACCTCGATCGACTCGGCCGCGCTCGCCACCCGCGCTGCAACCGCATGGAAGCCGACCAGCACCTGGCGATCCGACGCCCCGCGCTCGCTCACGTGCGGCTCCGCGAGCGCGAACGCAGCAGACCCTGGCTGCCGCCGCGTTTGCCGTTGCGTGCGCGTTCGCGCTTATCGATGTCACGCCCCTTGCGCGCCTGAACAACCGCGACGCGGGTGCGTCGCTCCTCCACGCTCTCGCCCTTGCGCTTGTCCTTGCGTGGCGGCTCCGCGTCGCCGCCCTGCATTGCCTTGCGCTCCTGTTCGCGCACCAGACGAAACTCGATGCGGCGCGCCTCCAGATCGACGCGCGCCACCTGCACCGTGACGCGGTCGGCCAGCCGATAGCGCAGGCCGGTGCGCTCGCCGCGCAGCTCATGCATCGGCTCGTTGAACGTGAAGTACTCGGATCCCAGTTCGGACACGTGCACCAAGCCCTCGACGAACAGGTCGTCGAGCACCACGAACACGCCGAACGGCACCACGCTGCTTACCGTGCCGCTGAAGGTTTCGCCCACCTTCTCGCGCATGTAGTAGCTCTTCAGCCAGGCTTCGACATCACGCGAGGCATCATCCGCGCGCCGCTCGTTGGCCGAGCAGATCAGGCCGAGCTTTTCCCACACGGCGATGCCGGCCGGCTGCTTGCCGGCGGGCTTGGCGGCAGGCGCAGGCGGACGACGACCGGCCTTGCCACGCGGCATCGGCAGTGGTGCATCGTCGCCCGCAGCGATCGTGGGCAGATAGACCGACTTGTCCAGCACAGCCTTGATCGCACGATGCACCAGCAGATCGGGATAGCGGCGAATCGGCGAGGTGAAATGCGCATAGGCCTCGTACGACAGGCCGAAGTGCCCGACGTTGTGCGGGCTGTAGACCGCCTGCTGCATCGACCGCAGCAGCACCGTCTGCAGCAGTTGCTGATCCGGCCGCCCGGCGATGTGGCGCAGCAGGGCGGCGTAATGGGACGAGTTGGGTTCATCGCCGCCCTCGAGGTTCAAACCGAGGGACTTGAGCAGCGCGTGCACGTTGCCAAGGCGCTCAGCCGTTGGTCCTTCGTGGATCCGATACAGCGCCGGCTGCTTGTGCCGCTCGAGCAGGTCGGCCGCGCAGACGTTGGCGGCGAGCATGCACTCCTCGATCAGCTTGTGCGCGTCGTTGCGCGTACGCGGCAGGATCTTCTCGATGCGACCGTCGGGGTCGCACACGATATAGGTCTCGGTCGTCTCCAGGTCGAGGGCGCCGCGCTTGATGCGCGCCTTGGCGAGCGCCTGGAACAGCGCGTACAGCTCCTGCAGCTGCGGCAGCACTGGCGCAAGGCGCTTGGCGGCGACGCTGTCCGGCAGCGACAGCGCGTCCCACACCTCGGTGTAGGTCAGGCGCGCATGCGAGTGCATCACCGCGGGGTAAAACTGGTAGGCGGAGATTTCGCCGTCGGCGGTGACCACCATGTCGGCCACCATCACCAGCCGATCGACCGCCGGGTTGAGCGAGCACAGGCCGTTGCTCAGCTTCTCCGGCAGCATCGGGATCACCCGGCGCGGGAAATAGACCGAGGTCGAGCGGTTCTGCGCCTCGCCGTCGATCGCGCTGCCCGGCTGCACGTAATGGCTGACATCGGCGATGGCGACGATCAGCCGCCACTTCCTGCGGCGCTTGTCCATCGGCTCGCAGTAGACGGCATCGTCGAAGTCGCGCGCATCCTCGCCGTCGATCGTCACCAGCGGCACGTCGCGCAGGTCCACCCTGTGCTTCAGGTCCTTCGGCAGGACCGTTTCCGGAAGCTTCATCGCCTCGGCGATCACCTCGGGCGGAAACTCGTGCGGCACGGCGAACTTGCGTACCGCGATCTCGATCTCCATGCCCGGGTCGTCGACCGCGCCGAGCACCTCCACCACGCGCCCCATTGGTTGCACATGGCGCTGTGGCTGCTGCACGATCTCGACGACCACCACCTGGCCCGGCTCTGCGTTCATCGCCGCGCCAGGCGGTACCAGGATGTCGTGCGCAATGCGCTGGTCCTCGGGCACGACGATCGTCACGCCTCGCTCGTTGAGGAAGCGACCGACAAGGCGGTTCGTGCGGTGTTCGATGACCTCGACAATCTCGCCTTCCTGGCGCCCGCGCCGATCCAGCCCGGCCGGCCGCGCCAGCACGCGATCGCCGTGAAGTACCTTGCTCATCTCGTGCTCGGGCAGCGCCAGATCCGGACCACCGTCGTCGCGGATGAGGAAACCGAAGCCATCGCGATGGCCCTGCACTTGGCCCGACACCAGATTGGCGCGGGCCGCGACCAGCAGCAATCCGGCGCGGTTGCGCACGATGCGACCGGCGCGCTCCAGTTCGATGACTTCCGCATCGAAGCGCGCGCGACCGGCCTCGGCGATGCCCAGGCGCAGTGCCAGTTCCTCTGGCGTCAGCGGCGAGCGCGCCTGGGTGAGTTCAGCGAGCAGTTGATCGCGGCTTGCGGTCGGCGCTGAGGCCGAGCCTTTCGTGGGTGACAACGTGGTTCTCTTTCTTTTCTGGCCGAACAGGTCGCGTCAATTTGACACGCGAGCGTCGGCAATTACAATGCGCGCCTCTCATCGGCCCAGATGGCGGAATTGGTAGACGCACTAGTTTCAGGTACTAGCGCCGCAAGGTGTGGAGGTTCGAGTCCTCTTCTGGGCACCAGGTCATGGAAAGCCGGTTTGTCGCAAGACGAACCGGCTTTTTTCTTTGTCGATCGTGGCTGCTGGGTGCTGCGCCCCGCTCGTGGTTCAAGCAGATTGCCGCCCCCGCAGCCGCGCCGCCACCTGATTGGGCCGCAGCGCGTCGTACTCTTCGAATGGCTGATGGATCCATGGACTGCTGTCCAGATACTGGACGAAGTAGTCGGGCCTGAAGGTCGACACTGACTTGTACCAGAGTACCGCGGTGCGCACTTCCTCGATCGCCGGGAAACGCTGCTTCAGGTGATCGATCACCCGTGCCATGGTGACGCCCGAGTCGACCAGATCATCGAGCAGCAGCACCTTGCCGGCGATCTCGCCACCCGTCTTGGTGATGAACTCACCGATATCCAGGCGACCTTGCTGCGTTCCTGCCGCCTCGCGATACGAGCTGGCTGCCAGAATCGCCAGCGGCATGTCGTACACGCGCGAAACCACGTCGCCGATGCGCAGGCCGCCGCGCGCCAGGCACAAGATGGCATCGAACTTGTAGCCGGACTCATGGATCTGCGCGATCAGCTGCTCGATCAGCCGGTGATACTCGTCCCAGGTAACGTGCAGGTCGTTCATCGGCGGCCTACTCGGCAAACGGATGGCGCTGCATGATGGTCTGATCGCGGTCAGGACCGGTCGAGACCATGTCGATCGGCACGCCCGTCACCTCCGCCAGGCGCTCAAGATAGCGTCGCGCCTTGGTCGGCAGTTCATCCCATTGCTGGATTCCGAAAGTCGATTCGCTCCAGCCGTCGAATTCCTCGAACACGGGTTCGCACTGCGCCACGTCATCTGCGCCGAACGGGAGGATATCGGTCGTCGATCCGCGAAACTTATAGCCGGTGCACAGCTTCACCACCGGCAGGCTGTCGAGTACATCGAGCTTGGTGATGCACAGCCCGGTGGTGCCATTAAGCTGGACCGAACGGCGCAGCGCAGCGGCATCGAACCAGCCGCAACGGCGCGGCCGTCCGGTGACCGCGCCGAACTCCTTGCCACGCGTTCGCAGCAGTTCGCCAGTCGCATCCAGCAGCTCGGTCGGAAAGGGACCGGACCCGACGCGGGTCGAGTAGGCCTTGGTGATGCCCAGCACGTAGTGCAGCTGCTGCGGCGCCACGCCTGCACCGGCCGACGCCGCGCCGGCCACTGTGTTGCTCGACGTGACGTACGGATAGGTGCCGTGGTCGACGTCCAACAGTGTTCCCTGCGCCCCCTCGAACAGGAGGCGCTGTCCCGCTGCCATCGCCGCGTTCAGCCGGTACGAGACGTCGATGATCATCGGCTTCAGGCGTTCCGCCTGCATCAACGTCTTGTCGATCAGTGGCGACGCATCGACTGCACTGGCATGCAGGTACTGAGTGAGCACGAAGTTGTGATAGTCGAGCGCCTCGCGAACCAGCTCACCGAAGCGAACCGGGTCGAACAGGTCCTGGGCACGAACCGCGCGCCGCGCCACCTTGTCCTCGTAGGCGGGACCGATGCCGCGCCCGGTGGTGCCGATCTTGCCCGCACCCAGCCGCAGCTCGCGTGCCTTGTCCAACGCGACGTGATAGTCGAGGATCAGCGGGCAGTTGCCGCTGATCGACAAGCGCGGCAGGCAATCGATGCCGGCGGCAGCGAGTTCGTCGATCTCGCTCAACAGCGCTTCCGGCGACAACACCACGCCATTGCCGATGTAGCAACGCACGTCCGGCCGCAGGATGCCGGACGGGATCAGCCGCAGGATCGTCTTCACGCCGTTGATCACCAGCGTATGCCCAGCGTTGTGCTGCTCGGTGAGCCAGTCGACGATCTTGCCCTTGCCTTCATCGCCCCACTGGGTTCCGACGACGACCACGTTCTTAGCCATTGTTCCCTCGAGAATGCGCCGCGCGGTCACGTACGCGCGACCACCTGCCATCGACCGTCGACCTGGCGCAGTTCGCGCGAGGCCGCTTCGGCGCCGTGCGAGTCGCTGCCGTCGAGTTGCTGTACCACCACCTCGCCCTGACGACGCAGGGCGGCAACGCACGCCACGAGCGCCGGATCGTCCACTGCAGGCGCAAGGATCGCCTGTTGCGCAATCAGGTCATTGCCTCGCGTCAACTCACGCATGTCGATCGAAAAACCGGTGGCGGGCCGGGCACGTCCGAAAGCGCGACCGATGTCGTCGTAACGGCCACCGCGCAGCAGGGCGGCGGGCGCCTCGCCGTAGGCAGCGAAATTGACGCCCGTGTAGTAGCGATAGCCGTGCTGATCGGACAGATCGATTGTCACCTGATCGGCGGGAAGTCGGTGCGCGAGCCAGGCGAGGTCGTCGAGCGCGCGTGCGATCGATGGCACCGAAGGCAGCTGGCGCCGCGCCGCTGCGAGCACCTCGTCCGGCAGCCCGTGCAGTCGCACCAACGCCAGCAGCGCGTTGCGGGTGTCAGGCTGCAGTGGGGCTGCCAGATCGCGCAGTGCCGGCACATCCTTTGTGCCAAGCGCGCAGAGCAGCTCATCAGTCAGCGCGCTGGCCGCCGGATCGAGACCGAGCAGCGTCCGTGTGATGCCCGTGTGACCGAGGTCGAAATGAACGCGTCGAACACCCGCCGCGCGCAATGACTCGGCGGCAAGGCACTGGATCTCGGCGTCGGCGGCAAGTCCGCCGAAGCCGTACAGCTCCGCCCCCACCTGGAGCGGCTCGCGCGCTGCCAGCGGATGGCCGGGTCGCGTGTGCAACACGGCGCCGGCGTAGCACAACCGCACCACGCCGCTGCGATTGAGGATGTGAGCGTCAATGCGCGCGGTCTGCGGCGTAATGTCCGCCCGCAAACCGAGCTGGCGCCCGGACAACTGATCGACGAGCTTGAAGGTGCGCAGATCAAGATCATGGCCGGTGCCGGTCAGCAGCGAGTCAAGATACTCGATCAGCGGCGGGATCACCTGCTCGTAGCCATAGCTGCGATACAGGTCGAGCAACGCGCGGCGCAGCCGTTCGATCTGCGCTGCCTCGGTCGGCAGAACGTCGGAAATGCCTTCGGGCAGCAGCCAGCGGGACATGGTGGTCAAGATCGCAGCGAAGGCGCGCAGACCGGGCCGCCTACCCAGCGCCGCATCAGAGGAACAGCAGCGACACGCCGAGCCCGGACAGGATCAGGGCCAGCCCGATGAAGCGAATCTGACCGTCCGACAGCTCAAGCAGGCGAGCGAACATCTCCCGCCACTTTGCTGGCGCCGCGAACGGCATGATCCCTTCTAGAACGAGCATCAGCGCGAGCGCCAGGCCGACGGTAGCCACGGAAAACGGATCCGGCGCCGGATCAGCGCGGCGCCCGCCCCGGGGTCGGCGACTTCATGTACTTGAAGAAGTCCGACGACGGGTCGATGACCAGCACGTCGGTCCGGTTGCGGAAGCTCGATCGGTAAGCTTCCAGGCTGCGATAGAAGTTGAAGAACTCCGGGTTCTGACCGAAAGACTGGGCGTAGATGGCCGACGCCTTTGCATCGCCCTCGCCCTTGACGGTTTGGGCCTGCTTGTACGCCTCGGCCAGCAGCACCTCGCGCTGCCGGTCAGCATCCGCGCGGATCTTCTCGCCTTCGGCGGCACCGATGGAGCGCTGTTCGTTGGCCACGCGCTTGCGCTCGGCCTCCATGCGCCGGAACACCGATTCGGAGATCTCCGGCACGAAATCAACACGCTTGAGTCGCACGTCGACGATCTCTACGCCGACGTCCTTGACGCGTTCCTGCACCGCGACCCGGATCTCCTCCATCGCCCGCTCGCGCTCACGCGAGGTCACCTCGTTCACGGTGCGGCGGTTGACGGCCTGGTTGAGCGCGTCACGGACCAGGGTATTGATCCGCTCCTGCGCTGCGCGCTCGTTGCCGAGGAAACTCACCCAGTAGCGCCGCGGGTCGTTGATCCGCCACTTGACGAACGAATCGACGAAGAGGTTCTTCTTCTCCGAGGTCTGCACGCGATCGGGCTGCGGCGTATCGATCGTCAGGATGCGCCGATCGAGATACACGACGTTGTTGACCAGGGGCCACTTGAAGTGCAAGCCCGGCTCGGAGATGACTTCCTTGATCTGCCCCAGCGCGAAGACGACCGCGAACTGGCGCTGGTCGACGATGAACGCGCAGGCACGAAACAGCACGGCTGCGACGACGACTGCGACGATGGTGCCGATGATCTTGTTCATCTGCCGCCCCTTCACCGCGTCTCGCGATCACGGCTGCGCGCCGTGTCGCGGGGAGCCGGCGGCACCGCCGCGGCACTGTCGGCCGGCGCAGCTACGGAAGGCCGTGCCGCGGCATTGCCGTCGGCGATCGCCTGCTGCATCAGCTTGTCGAGCGGCAGGTACAGCAGATTGTTGCCGCTGCGTGTATCGATCATCACCTTGCTCGCATTCGTGAATACCTGCTGCATCGTCTCCAGGTACAGGCGGTCGCGCGTCACAGCAGGCGCCCGGTTGTACTCCACCAAGATCTGTCCGAAGCGGGAAGCGTCGCCCTGCGCCGTCTCGATCACGCGGGACCGATAGCCTTCGGCCTCCTGCACCAGTCGTGATGCGAGGCCGCGCGCACGCGGCACGACGTCATTGGCGTACGACTGGCCCTCATTGATCTGTCGCTCCCGATCCTGCGTGGCCCGCACTGCGTCGTCGAACGCGGCCTGCACCTGCTCGGGCGGCTGCGCGTTCTGGATGGCGACAGCCGAGACCAGAATTCCGGTGCCATAGCGGTCGAGCATCTCCTGCATGCGTTTACGCGCTTCGTCGGCAATCTCCTGGCGCGATTCGTACAGCACCGAGTCCATGGTCTTGCGTCCAACTACCTCGCGCATCGCACTCTCTGCCACCTGCTGGACGGACTCGATCGGCCCGCGGCTGTTGAACAGATGGTCGCGCGCGCCGTCGGCGGTTTCCCTGATCCGGTACTGGACCGTGAAGTGCAGGTCGACGATGTTCTCGTCGTCGGTCAACAGCAGGGCTTCCTTCAACCGATCGCCGCGCCCACGCGCGCCGATCTCGATCGTGCGCAACGACAGTACGTCGACCACCTCATGCGACTGCACCGGCCAGGGAGCGCGCCAGCGAAAGCCAGGCGGTGTGCTCTCGCTATACCGGCCGAAGGTCGTTACGACACCGACCTGACCCTCGTTGACGATATAGAAGCCGCTGAACAACCAGATCAGGACCGCCGCGCCGAGCACTGCAAGCGCGCCGATGCCGGCGCCGCGCGCATCCGGTCGCTTGCCGCCGATGCCGCCGCCGTTGCCACGGCCGTTGCCGCCTCCCTTGCCGAACAGGCCATTGAGCCGTTTGTTGAAGTCTCGCCAGAGCTCGTCGATATCGGGTGGACCATCCTGGCCCCCAGGCCGCTGCGGCTTGCCGCGCTCGCCGCGCGGCTCGCCGTTACGCGGCTCGCGCTCATTGCGGGCGTCGCGCGCCTCACCGTCGTCCTTGTCATCACCACCCGAGCCTCCACTTCGGCCCCACTGCGGGTCGTTCAGCGACATGGCATTTCCGTACTGGGAGTGCATTGACTGCCGTTCGTGAGGACCGCCGCGAAGCGGTCAGGATCAGTGCGAGACATCGGCGGGGATCGATGGGTCGGCTTCGGAATCGACCGCAGCATCGCGGCCTTCGTCGGTGCGTGCGGCGCGCGCAAGACCGGCGATGACCTCGCGCAGTTCATCGACGCCAGCGCCGGTTGCTGCGCTCAAAAAAACGCGAGAAAGCGTACCACAGGGGTCATGCTCGACACCCACTGCGCGACCGAGTCGATCGACCTTGTTGAAGACCAGAAGCTGCGGCACACGGTCGGCCCCGATCTCACGCAAAACGCGATCGACCTCGGCGATCTGCGCCTCGCGCGCCGGTGAAGCCGCATCCACGACGTGCAGCAGCAGATCAGCTTCGACCGACTCCTCCAGCGTGGACTTGAAAGCCTCAACGAGTGCGTGCGGCAGCCCCCGGATAAACCCGACCGTGTCGGAAAGCACCACTTCGACGTCCGGCGCTACAAAGCAGCGGCGTGACGTCGTGTCCAGGGTGGCAAACAACTGGTCAGCAGCGTACGCCTCGGCGCGCGTGAGGGCATTGAACAGGGTGGACTTGCCGGCGTTGGTGTAACCCACCAGCGAAACCGTGAACACATGGCGACGATCGCGCGACCGCCGCTGTGTGCGGCGCTGCTTGTGCAGCACTTTGAGCCGTTCGCGCAGCGCCTTGACCCGCGTGGTGATCATGCGGCGATCGAGCTCGATCTGCTTCTCGCCTGGCCCGCCGGTCTTGCCCAGCCCCCCGCGCTGCCGCTCAAGGTGAGTCCAGCCGCGTACTAGACGTGTCGACAGGTGATCGAGTTGCGCCAGTTCGACCTGCAGTTTGCCTTCGCGGCTCTTGGCACGCTGCCCAAAGATGTCGAGGATCAGAGCAGTGCGATCGAGCACCCGCGCGTCCAATTCGCGCTCGAGGTTACGCTGCTGCGCCGGAGACAAGGCGACATCGAACAACGCAACGCCTGCGCCGACCGACTTCATCTGGGCGGCGATCTCCTCGGCCTTGCCGGAACCGACGAACAGTGCGGGATCAGGGCGCTCGCGGCGCGCCTGCATCGTGCCCCCGACCGAAAAGCCGGCGGACTGTGCAAGCTGCTGCAGTTCTTCTAGCGCGTCCTGCGCGGCGACAGGTCCATTGCGGCCGACCGCGACACTGATCAGAAGGGCGCTATCCGTGCGCTCGGCGCGTTCGCGCTCAACCTGGAAGACGGTCAGCTTGAAGTCTCCACATTCAGGTTGACTGGACGCGCCGGAACAACCGTCGAAATCGCGTGCTTGTAGACCATCTGAGTGACGGTATTCCGCAGCAGCACGACATATTGATCGAACGACTCGATCTGGCCCTGAAGCTTGATGCCGTTGACGAGGTAGATCGACACCGGCACGTGTTCCTTGCGCAGGGCATTGAGGAACGGGTCTTGTAGGAGTTGCCCTTTATTGCTCATGATTGCTCCGATGAGAGTGGCGGCGCTCAAGGTCGCGCCGCACACTGCCGCGAACGCGCCGAAGTTAGATGGCGCCGCAGCAAGAAAATTCAATGTAAAGGAAAAGGGGGGGCGGCGCCATCGCGCCTGATGACAGCCAGGGCACGGCTGATCAGGCCGCGCGCGTGCGGTCCGCGTACGGGTTGGTGCTGGAGCGGAACTCGACGCGCAACGGCGTGCCGTTCAGTTCAAACAGGTCGCGGAACCACCCTTCCAGGTAGCGGCGATAGCCGTCACCGACACCGTTCAGCCCCGAGCCATGGATGACGACGATGGGCGGGTTCTGTCCACCTTGATGCGCGTACCTCATCTTGGGACGGAACTGACCCGAGCGTGGTGGTGGCTGTCGCTCCACCGCCGCCTGCAATGCGCGTGTGAGTCGGGGAGTCGGCAGCTTGGCGAAGGCCGCCTTGTGGGCCTCCGCCACCGAGCGCATCACCGCGCCAAGCCCGGTCCGCTTGCGGGCGGAGATAAAGTGAATCTTGGCCCAGCTCAGAAAGTGGAGCTTGCGCTCGACCTCGCGCTTGATGGTCGCGCGCTGGTAATCGTCCAGGCCGTCCCACTTGTTCACGGCGACCACCAGGGCCCGTCCCGATTCGAGGATGTAGCCTGCGATGTGTGCGTCCTGGTCGGCGATCTCGCTGCCGCCGTCGAGAAGCAGCACGGCGACGTTGCATTGCTCGATCGCCTGCAGCGTCTTGACCACCGAGAACTTCTCGATGCTCTCGAATACCTTGCCTCGACGCCGCAGGCCCGCCGTGTCGATCAATCGGTACGGCCGCTCGGCATAGTCGAAGTCGACGGCAATGGCGTCGCGGGTGGTGCCGGGCGCATCGAACGCGATCATGCGTTCCTCGCCGATCAATGCATTCACCAAGGTGGACTTGCCGACGTTCGGTCGGCCGACGATCGCCACCCGGATGCGGCCCGACCCGTCGAGGGTCTCCGGGTCCGCCGGCGCCTCGAACCCCTCGAGAACCAGATCCAACAGCGCGGAAACGCCATCACCATGCGCGGCGGAGATCGCGTACGGTTCGCCGAGTCCGAGTTCGTGGAACTCGGCCGTCGCCGATACCGGCAGGCCCTCCGCCTTGTTGACCGCGAGCACCACGCGCCGCCCGGCACGGCGCAGACGATCGGCGATGCGCTGATCCTGTGCCGTGAGGCCATCACGGGCGTCGAGCAGGAAAATCACCACATCGCTCTCGGCGATCGCCAGTTCGGCTTGCGCCGCCATCTCCTTGACCAGACCCTCGGCTGCGACCGGTTCGAAACCACCGGTATCGATCACCAGGTACGGCATCGGGCCGACCAGGCCGTCGCCATAGTGACGATCACGGGTCAACCCCGGGAAGTCTGCGACCAACGCCGCACGGGTGCGCGTCAGCCGATTGAACAGCGTCGACTTACCCACGTTGGGACGTCCGACCAGGGCGACGACCGGCTTCATGCGCGCGCGCTCCGCCTCACCGCTCGACGCTCAGGAATGCCAAGGTCCCGCCTTGTGTCTGCACGATCGCACCGTTGGCCCAGGCGCGGGGCGGCGCCGTGATCGCATCGCCCAGTGCCACGCGTGCTGCGAACTCGCCGCTGTCAGGCCGAAGGAAGTGAACGTAGCCCTTGAAGTCGCCGACCAGCACGGAAGAAGGCAAGGCCAGCGGGTTGCTCGGCTCGCGATTGGCAAGCGTGGCGTTGCGCCACACGCTGGCACCGCTGTCGCGCGCGTGCGCCACGACCGCACCGCCGGAGTCGACGGCGTAGACATGCTTGTCATCCATCGTCACCCCCGCACCGGCCGCAAGATCCCGGGCCCAGCGCAGGTTGCCGTTGGCATTGTCGACACAGGTCAAGCGGCCCTGGAATGCTGCCGCACAGACATCGCGCCCGCCAACCGCGAGCGTGCCGATGACATCTGCCAGCCGCTCGACCTCGGTCGAGCCACGCGGCTCGGCCACCACCGCTTCCCATCGAACCGCGCCGTTGGTCAGCGACAGCGCCACCAGGCGCCCCCCGGGCAGACCCACCAGCACGTTGTCGCCGATGAAGGCCATATCCGACGCGGTCCGAAGTGTCAGCGGCGGCGGCGTGCGCGAAAAACTCCAGCGCCGCTTGCCGCTGTCGCTTTCGAACGCAGTGATGCGTTGGTCGGTCGAGCGCACGACAACCACACCGCGGCCCACCAGCGGTGTGGTGAGGACATCGCTGGACAGTTGCGCCCGCCAGCCTGGCTTGCCGTCGGCACCGAAGGTCAGCAACTCGCCCTTGGCCGTACCCACAGCCACGACGAATCCATCGCTGCCGACGCCGGCGGTCAGTTGCGCATCCGTATCGACGCGCCAGACGACTTCGCCGGTGGCCGGTGCAACCCGGACCAGCGCGCCGCCGGCCCCGGCGGCATAAATCGCGTTGTCGAGGACCGCTGGCTGCAGCGGCGCACCCTTTGCATTACCGACATTGACGCGCCAGGCGGTGCGCACGTTGAGTGTCTGCTTGAAGTCCACCAGATCGGCCGGCTTGGACGATTCGCTCTTGCTCGATGAGCAGCCGGACAGCAACAACGCGCTGCCGACCGCGACCGCAAGCAGCAAGCGGCCGAGCAACGAAACAGGCATCGACATCAAGACACCGCCGGTGCCGGCACGGAATCGAGCTTCAGCTGCAGCAGCTGCCGCAACGGATGCTGAGGATCCGCCTTGTCGAGCGCAACCTGCCAGGCGGCACGCGCCTCGGCCGCTTTGCCCTGCGCCAGCAGCACGTCGCCGCGGCGGTCGGCAAACGCGGTCTGATGGGCCACCGGCACGTCGCCGTCCAGCAGCTTCAAAGCCGCGTCGTAGTTCTTCTCGTCCAGCAGCACACCCGCCAGTCGCACGCGTGCAATCAGCACAAACTCCTCGTGGCCCGACTTGTCGATCACCCACTGCAACTGCGCACGCGCTGCCGGCAGGTCGTTCGCCTCGTGGTTCACTTTGGCGGCATGCAGCGCAGCCATCGAGGCGAACACCGTGCGACCGTGGTTTTGGATCAGCGTGCCGGTGAGTTCCTTGACCCGCGCCGCGTTGTTCTCGCCGAGTGCCTTGAGCACCATCTCATAGGCGGACGACGCTGCAGCCGCCTCGCGCCGCTCGTACCATCGCCAGCCGTTCCATCCAGCCACCGCGAGGAGCACCAGCGTCACGATGGTCAGAAGAAAGTTGCCGTACTTCTCCCACCATGCCTTGAACGTGGCGAGTTGTTCTTGTTCCTGAAGGTCGTATGCCATGGGTGCCTGCGCTTGCGCTCGTCCTGTGTAGTTCGTTTGATGTCTACTGCAGCGGCGACTCGGCCGTCTGCAATGCGTCAATCAGTGCGTCGGCCAACTGCGCCACCGGTACGCTCGATTGTTGCGCGAAGGCGCGCTCGGCCGTACCGCTGCGTAGCGCCTTGACTGACGCGGTGCCAGCCTGCGCCTCCGACTCACCGATGATCACAGCGAACTCCGCGCCGCTCGCATCGGCCTTTTTCATTTGCGACTTCATGCTGGCCTCACCCGCATGCAGCACCACGTCCAGGCCTGCATCTCGCAGCCGCTCGGCGACCAGGAATGCATGGGTGCGCGTGGCACCACCCTGGTGAAGGATGTAGGCGTCGCAACCGGGGGCAAGCTCAACCTGCCCGCCCTCTTTCAGCAGTTCGATGACGCGTTCGATGCCCATGCCGAAGCCGATCCCCGGGGTCGGCTTGCCGCCCATGCGCTCGATCAGCGGGTCGTATCGGCCCCCACCGCAGATCGTGCCCTGGCTGCCCAGTGCGTCCGTGATCCACTCGAACACCGTGAGGTTGTAATAGTCGAGGCCGCGCACCAGGCGCGGATTGACGCGGAACTCGATACCAGCTGCCGTCAACAGTTGCTGCAGGCCGTCGAAGTGGGCATGTGACGCCTCGCCCAGGTAGGCCGAGATGCGCGGTGCGCCATCCACGATATCGGCCAGCGCCGGGTTCTTGGTGTCGAGAATGCGCAGCGGGTTGCTGTGCAGCCGGCGCTTTGCATCGGCGTCGAGAACGGCTTCATGCCGCTCGAAGTAGGCGATCAGATCGGCGCGATGCGCAGCGCGCTCGGACGCCTGCCCAAGGCAATTGATCTCCAGCCGCACCTTCGGCAACTGGAGGATCTGCCACAGCCGCGCCAGCATCACGATCAGTTCAGCGTCGATGTCCGGACCGGCGAAGCCGATCGCCTCGACGTTGACCTGATGAAACTGCCGGTAGCGCCCGCGCTGGGGACGCTCGTGGCGAAACACCGGTCCCATCGACCACACGCGGCGTGGCGCGTCATAGGTGAGGTTGTGTTCGATCGCGGCACGCACCACGCCGGCGGTGAACTCCGGGCGCAACGTCAGGTTTTCGCCGTTGAGCCGGTCCTCGAACGAGTACATCTCCTTCTCGACGATGTCGGTGACCTCGCCGATGCCCTTCACGAAGAGCTCGGTGTACTCGACGATCGGCGTGCGGATCTGCTGGTAGCCGTAGCTACGCAGCCAGTCAGCGACGCGCGCCTCGAACCACTCCCACAGCGGCGCCTCGCCGGGCAATAGGTCGTTCATGCCGCGCACGGCAGACAGTCTCTTGGAGCTCATCGCTATGCCGCGGCGCGCGCGTACCGGCGCTGCACGTAATCCTCGACGATCGCCTGGAACTCCTCGGCAATGCGCTCGCCCTTCAGGGTGACCGTACGTTCGCCGTCAACGAACACCGGCGCCACCGGTGCCTCGCCGGAGCCTGGCAGACTGATGCCGATATTGGCGTGCTTGCTTTCGCCCGGGCCGTTGACGACACAACCCATCACAGCGACGTTCATCGACTCCACGCCGGGATACGCCTGGCGCCAGACCGGCATCTGCTCGCGCAGGTAATCCTGGATCTTCTCCGCGAGTTCCTGAAAGAACGTGCTGGTCGTGCGCCCGCAACCCGGGCAGGCGATGACCATCGGCGTGAACGCGCGCAGCCCCAGTGTCTGCAGGATCTGCTGAGCGACCTCGACCTCCTTGGTGCGCGGCTCACCCGGCGCCGGCGTGAGGGACACGCGGATCGTGTCGCCGATTCCCTCCTGCAACAGCACCGCGAGCGCCGCGGTGGAGGCGACGATGCCCTTGCTGCCCATGCCTGCTTCGGTGAGGCCAAGATGCAGCGGGTAGTCGCAGCGGCGCGCCAGTTCGCGATAGACGGCGATCAGGTCTTGCACCCCGCTCACCTTGGCCGACAGGACGATCATGTCGCCCCCCAGGCCGATCTCTTCCGCGCGTTGCGCATTCTCGATGGCCGAGCGCACCAGCGCTTCGCGCAGCACGGCATTGGCGGTCCACGGCTGCGGGCGCTGGCTGTTCTCGTCCATCATGCGCGCCAGCAGTTCCTGATCGAGCGAGCCCCAGTTGACGCCGATGCGCACCGGCTTGCCATGTCGAGCCGCAATTTCGATCATCCGCGCAAAGTTGTCTTCCCGCTTGGCACCGCGACCGACGTTGCCGGGGTTGATCCGGTACGCTGACAGCGCCTGCGCACAGCCCGGATAGTCGGTCAGCAGCTTGTGTCCGTTGTAGTGAAAATCGCCCACCAACGGCGCGTCGATTCCCATCCGATCGAGCTGGGCGCGGATGGCGTCGACCTCGGCCGCCGCCTCGGGCGAGTTGACGGTGATGCGCACCACTTCGCTGCCCGCCTGCGCGAGTTCCTTAACCTGGATCGCGGTGCCGATCGCATCGGCCGTGTCGGTGTTGGTCATCGACTGCACCATCACCGGCGCGTCGCCGCCGATTCGGACTTCGCGCGCACCCCAGCGCACCGTCACTCGCCGCGTGGGATGGCGGGCGAGCGGACCGATCACGGCAGGCAGACAATCAACGACGGCAGCAGCAGCGGCAGGCTGATTCATCGTCGGTTCACTCCAGCGTCAAACGCGCCAAATCATCGGCACGCGCATAGGACTTCAGATCGATAGGCTTGCCACGGTACTCAAGGCGGACCGAGGAAGAGTTGCCGATCACCAAGCGCAGCGGCGGTTGTACCGGTGCCAAGCGCCGCTCGGTGCCCGGCTCTTGCAAACCACTGAGGATGACGGCGCCGTCAGCCTGAGAGATCTCGATCCACGACGGGCGATCGCCGATGCGCAACCGCACGCCGTTGAGCACCGGAGTCGAGGGCACGGCCGCGGCGGTCGTGGACGACGACGTTGGCGGCGCTGCGTTGTCTATCGTCGCGGGCGCAGTGTCGACCGCAACGGCGTCGGAGGCTGGTGATGGCTGCGGGCCAACAACCGCGTCCTTATCCGCCACAGGCGTGACGCCGGCGGTCGTCGCGCCGGCCGGCCCCGCGTCGACCGGCGGCAAGCTCGGGCTCGCCACCGTCAAGTCGGCGCTGGGCGAGCGCAGCGAGGCCGCCCAGCCAATCAGGCCGAGCACGATCAAAACGACCAGAGCGCCGCCGACCACCGTGATCCGCGAGCTGCCGTCGACGCCGGCGCGTCGCACGGCGGCATGCGAGATTCCCGTGTTGACGAGCGGATCACCCAGCGACGCAGCCGTCGGCAGTCGCGTGGCCAGATCGGCCAGCAGCGGCGCCGGGTCCAGTTGCAGTTCCTTGGCGTAATTGCGCACGAAGCCGCGCACGAATGGGGCTTCGGGCAGCGCCGCCAACTGCTCCTCTTCAATTGCCGATACCTGGCGCGGATGCAGGCGCAGACGCGCCGCCATGTCGGCGACCGACAGACCCATACGCTCACGCGCCTGCGCGAGCGTATGGCCGAATCCTCTCGTCTGAAGCGGCTCACCCGCCGCAGACTGGACAGGCGTGTCTTCTGATCCGTCAACAGAAACCACCGTGCCGGGCAGCGACACAGCGCCGCCCGCCGCATCGCACGGGTTGTCGACTGCTCGCGGGCGGACGTCGGCCTCGAGGTCAGTCATCGAACTTCTCTCGCCTCAACAAGCTGGCTTCATTGGAGTTGGCGAATCGGCGCCGAAGCTGGTCGGCATACTGGCGCTCAGCGCGCACGTCGCCCTGCGCCCGAGCGATACGCAATCCGAGCCACAGCGCCTCCGCATTCGGCTCCACGTCACGCTCCAACAAGCTGAAGTAGAAATTCGCGCGGTCGAGCTGCCGGGTCGCCAGATACAGACGCGCAAGCTGAAACTTGACGACCGGCGACGAGGCATCCGTCTCGAACGAGCGCCGCAGATACGTTTCAGCCGTCTTGAAGTCCTTTAGCTGCATCAGGCACACGCCGGCGTTTTGCAGCGGCAGTGCCGGCGTGGCGTAGAGCCGGTTATCGGCGGCCCGCTGAAAGTACGTCAGCGATTCCCGCTCTCGTCCGGTACGGCACAGGAACCAGCCGTAATTGTTATTGATCTCTGGGCTGTCGACGTCGATCTTGAGCGCGCGACCAAAATTGGCTTCCGCCTGGGCTCGGTCATCCAGGTCCATGTAGATAAGGCCAAGCAACGCATATCCCTGCGACAAGTTCGGATCAATGCTCAGCGCCTGCCTGACCTCATCAATGGCTACCGCGTACTGCCGCTGGCTGTAGTAATTGGACGCCAGACGCAGGCGCAGCGATGCGCGCTTCTGAAGATCGGCGTCACTCGTCTGCGCTGTCCCCGGATTCTCAACCTGCCGGCCATTGACCGTGGTTGTCGTCTCGCAAGCGCCAAGCGCGATCACGGCAGCGCATGCCCAGGCCCAGACTCGCATCGTGTGCATCAGTTCAGGCTCCGCTCGTGTTTCAAGAGTGCAAGGCAACCAGGGGCGGCAGTTGCTTGCGCTCTGTGCGCCGGGTTCTGTCCTGCACCTCGCCCGCCAATTGGCCGCAAGCCGCATCGATGTCATCGCCACGCGTCCTGCGCGTCGTGGTGACGATGCCGGCATCCTGCAGGATCTGCGCAAAACTGCGGATGCGCTCGGGCACGGAGCGCCTTAGACCAGCATCGGGAAACGGGTTGAACGGGATCAGGTTGAACTTGCATGGCACATCGCGCACCAAGGCGATCAACTCGCGTGCGTGATCGTCGCCGTCGTTCACACCATCCAGCATCACATACTCGAAGGTAATGAAGTCGCGCGGCGCATACTTGAGATAGCGCTGGCACGCCGCCATCAGGTCGCGCAGCGGATGCTTGCGGTTCAGCGGCACCAGCCGATCACGAAGCTCGTCATTCGGTGCGTGCAGCGACACCGCGAGCGCCACCGGACACAATTGCGCGAGCTTGTCCATTTGCCGCACCAGTCCGGAGGTGGATACCGTCACTCGCCGCCGCGACAGGCCATAGGCATCGTCATCAAGCATCAGACGCAGCGCGGGCACGACCGCATCGAGATTCTGCAACGGCTCGCCCATGCCCATCAGGACCACGTTGCTGATCACCCGCTCGCCTTCGCTGCCAAGGCTCGTCGTGACGCCGGCACTCGACCGCAGCTCATGCTCGGCCCACCAGAGTTGACCGATGATCTCGGAGGTCCGAAGGTTCCGATTGAACCCCTGCCGGCCGGTGGAGCAAAACAAGCAGGCCATGGCGCAACCCGCCTGCGTCGAAATACACAGCGTGCCGCGATCGTCGTCGGGGATGAACACCGTTTCGATCGCATTGGCCTGACCAACATCGAGCAGCCACTTGCGCGTGCCGTCGCTTGACGTGGTGTCGCGCATGACCGGCAGCGCGGCGATCTGCGCCCGCTCGGCCAGTTTGGCGCGCAGCGACTTGGCCAAATCACTCATGGCGTCAAAACTGCGCGCCCCGCGCCGATGGATCCACCGCTGCAACTGGCGCGCGCGAAACGGCTTCTCGTCGAGCGACGAGACATAGGCCGTCAGTGCGGCTGCATCCAGATCGAGCAGATTGATGCGATCCACCGGTATCACTGCGAGGGAGAGGTTCAGCGGGAGTGGATGTTCATGCCTGGAAAGAAGAACGCGACTTCGACTTGCGCAGTATCAGAGGCGTCCGAACCATGCACGGCATTGGCGTCGATGCTGTCGGCAAAGTCGGCGCGAATCGTGCCGGGCGCTGCCTTCTTCGGATCGGTCGCGCCCATCAGCTCGCGGTTCTTGGCGATCGCGCCCTCACCCTCAAGCACTTGCACCATGATCGGCCCGGAGATCATGAAGCTCACCAGGTCCTTGAAGAAGGGACGCTCGCGGTGGACGCCATAGAACGCCTCGGCGTCGGTACGCGACAACTGCATCATTCGGGCGGCAACAATCTTCAGTCCGGCCTTCTCGAAGCGCGCAAGGATGGCGCCGATAGCGTTCTTGGCCACTGCGTCGGGCTTGATGATGGAAAGGGTGCGTTCGATTGCCATTGCCTTGTTTTCCGTTGATTGAGTCGTGGGTGTGATCAGCGCACCGCGCAGTGCCCAGCCGGGCAGTTGCAGCAGCGATCTCGCAAGCGCCGGGGGCGTTTCGCCGAACAGCGAAAATCTCTCGAAAAATGAACGAGTTGCGACAAACGCCGAACGCGCGATCTTAACACGCAGAGGGCGTCAACTTGCGCTATCGACGGCCCGGCCTGGTTCAAGAACGGCCATGGATTCAACGTGAGCGGTGTGCGGGAACATGTTGACGACGCCGGCAGCGCGAAGTTGCCACCCCCCCTCGTTAACCAGCACCGCGCAGTCGCGCGCAAGCGTCGCCGGATTGCATGAAACATAGACCAACCGGCGTGGCCTCAGTTGCGTCTGCGCCAGCGACTGCGCCAGAGCCAGCGCGCCTTCGCGCGGAGGGTCGACCAGCACGGCACCGATCGGTGCGTCGGCGTTGAGACGATGCCAATCGTCCAGGGTCCATTCGAACAGGTTGCGCGCAAAGAACGAGATGCGCTCGCCCAGCCCGGCTCCAACGGCTGCGGCACGTGCGCGGGCCACGAGGCCCGCACTGCCCTCGAGTCCCACCACACGCCGCGCGCAGGTGGCCAGTGGAAGGGTGAAGTTACCCAGTCCGCAGAAGAAGTCGGCGACCGACTCATCAACTCCTGGCGCGAGCAGCCGTACCGCACGCCGCACCAGCACCTCGTTGATCCGATGGTTGACCTGGGTGAAGTCGGTCGGCATGAACGGCACGCTGACGCCGAACTCGGGCAATCCAAGCAGCAGGCGGTCGGCAGCCACCGGATCCAGTGGCGCCGCCGTCTCAGGTCCCGCCGGCTGCAGCCACGGCACGACGCCGTGGTCCTTGCCAAAGCGGTCAAGCAGTTCACGATCTGCCGCGGTTGGCTCTGCCAGATTGCGAAACACCAGGGCGGTTTGCTGCACGTTGTCGTGCTCGGCAATAGCCAGTTCGATCTGCGGCAAACGGTTGTAGATGGACAGGGCACCGATCAAGTCGCGCAACGGCAGCAGCAGCGCGCTGACATGGGGCGGCAACACCCTGCACTCCCGCATGTCCGCCACGAAGCTGCTGCCGCGCTCGTGGAAGCCGATCAAGACTCCGCCCTTCTTGGCGACATGGCGCACCGTCAGGCGTGCGCGATAGCGGTAACCCCATGTTGGGCCGTGGATCGGTCGCATCATTGTCTGCGCGCGAACGCGGCCAATGTGCCAGAGCGCGTCCTCAAGGACCCGCTGCTTGATCGCAACTTGTGCGCGCGGTTCGAGGTGCTGCATGGCACAGCCACCGCAGAAGCCCGGGCCGATACCAAAGTGGGGACAGCTCGGCGTCACGCGCATGGCACTGTCGCTGAGCACCTCGGCCACTCGCCCGGTCTCGTAGCTCGGCTTGATGCGCACTGGAGTGACGAGCACGCGTTCCCCCGGCAGCCCGCCCTCGACGAACACCACCTTGCCTTCGCGATGCCCGACACCGCGCCCTTCGAGATCGAGCGACTCGATCTCGACCATGTACGGTTGTCCCATGTCAGGGCTCTTGCCAGGCGGCGAGGAACTCGCGCCAGTGCGCCGCCTCGGCCCGCGCAGCGAGCGTTTCGCGCACCTGCTTCATCTCGTCCGCGTAAGCGGCGTCGGTCAGCTGGCCGCGCATCTTCTGAAAGCGGCAGTAAACGAGGTAGGTGTTGACGACATCGGTCTCGCAATAGTCACGAATGGCACCGATACCGCCCGCCTGGTAGGCGTGCCAGACCTGGCTGCCATCCATGCCCAACTTGCCGGCAAAGCCGCACAGCTTGGCCAGGTCGTCCAGCGGCACGGCCGCCCGCGGCTGATACATCGCCAGCAAGTCCATCAGGTCGCAATGGCGGGCGTGGTACCGCCCGATGTAGCTGTTCCACTTGAAGTCGCGATCGTCATCGCCCTGGTCCCAGTAGCGCGCGGCGGCCGCGCCATGCACGAGGCCCCGGTAGTGCAGCACCGGCAGGTCGAAACCGCCACCATTCCAGCTCACCAGTTGTGGCGTGTAGCGGTCCACGAGACGAAAGAAGTCCTGCACCAATCGGCCTTCACCATCCTCCGGCGTACCCAGGCAGCGGACGCGAAATCCGCTGTCGTCACGGAACGCGCAGCCAATGGCAATAATGCGATGCAGGTGGTGCTGGAGAAAGTCGCTGCCGCCTGTGCGCTCTCGGCGCTCGGCGAAGGCGCGTTCGGCAACTGCGGCATCTTCCAGTTCGGCCCAGTCGGGCCGTAGTCGACGCAGGCCCGCCACGTCGGGCACCGTTTCAAGATCGAAGCACAGGATCGGAGTCACGCGTCATTGTATCGGCGCACTGTGCCGTGCTGCCTGCGTCGCAGCATCGCGTCCGCCCGACACCGCGCGTGGCACCTCGTGCTGGATCTGATGGGCCTGTCCGCAGGTCAGGTCGGGCGCCACGCCGGTTCTCATCTAACCCGGCGGACGTCACCTTCGCCGAGGGGTCATCGGTTGGGCAGGAACTTCAGGGGATCGATCGGCTTGCCGGCACGCCTGACTTCAAAGTGCAGCTTGGGAACATCGCTGTCGGTCTTGCCCATCTCAGCGATCCGTTGACCGCGCTTTACCACCTGGCCCTGCTTCACGAGGATCTGGCGATTGTGTGCATAGGCGGAGATGAAGTCGTCGGTGTGCTTGATGATGATGAGGTTCCCATAGCCCCGCAAGCGATCACCGCCATACACGACCTCCCCGTCGTTGGCAGCCAGAACTGGATCGCCCTCCTTGCCCGCGATGCCGATCCCCTTGTTGCGCGCTTCGTCGAAACTCTCGATCACCTTGCCGGCCGCAGGCCAGGCCCAGGTCAGGGCCGGCTCCTTGACGGCGGATGCGGCAGGAGTCGGGGTCCTGACCGCCGGCTCGGTCACCTTGGGCGTCGCAGGAGCCGGCGTCACCGCCGGTGGCAGCGTTACCGGACTTGGCGGAGCGACAGTCGGCGACGCGGGTGGTGGCACCGGCGGCAGCGATGTCGCCCCCTCAAGCGGCCGGACTTCCGCCGCACCAACCGGCGCGACCGGAACCGCGGCAACAACGGCACCGCCTGGCCCATCCACCGGCGGCGCGACGCGCAGCGACTGGCCGACTTGCAGGCGGGACGGATCATCAAGCCCGTTCCAGCGAGCGAGGTCGCGGTAGTCCTGGCCAAACGCAAGTGCGATGCTGTAGAGCGTGTCACCGCGCTGCACGACATACTGTCCGTCGTGCGCCTCGCGCGCGGCGACCTGCTGCGCCGTCGTGGCTGGCGCGGCGGCCGGCACGCGCCGCTCCGAGCGGTCGACGATCGGCGCCTCGCGCAACGATATGGTGGTGCATCCGGTGAGCGCGGCAATTAGAAATGTTGCTCCGCCGGTCCACCGGCGCATCGTTGCGTCCTTCATGCAACCCCTTTCAGATTTCGATTCCGCCCAGCCTAGGCCGTGCCACCGCGCAGCGGAACGAACCGCACTGCTTCGATCGTGCGGCGGACGACACGGCCGCTCTCGTCCTTGGCAATGACCGTCATTCTCTGATCGGCGCCACCCAGCGGCGCGACAATCGTCCCGCCTGGCTTCAGCTGTTCGAGCCAGGCGGCCGGCAACTGCTCGCCGGCCGCGGCTGCAACGATCGCGTCGAACGGCGCTTCGCCGGGCACCCCGTCGAAACCGTCGCCGAACACCAAGCGCAAATTGGACACCCGAAGCGGCCGCAGGTTGCTGCGTGCCAACTCATGCAGCGCCCGCACACGTTCGACCGAGATCACATTGCCAAAGATTCTGGCTAGCACGGCGGCCGCGTAGCCACATCCGGTACCGATTTCGAGCACCTTGGCCGCCTTGGGATCAGCACACCGTTCAAGCGCCAGTTCGGCCGTACGGGCGACGATGTAAGGCTGCGACATGGTCTGGCCATGACCGATCGGCAGAGCCGTATCTTCATAGGCGCGGCTGGCAAGCGCCGCGTCAAGGAAAGCGTGGCGCGGGACTGACGCCATCGCATCCAGCACGCGATGATCGCGCACCCCGAGTTCGCGTACGCGATCGACCATTTTTGAACGCACGCGTTCGGAGGCAAGCCCTCCATTGCCGAGCCTCTCACTCGCGCCATTTCCTTCACGCGACGCGCTCGCCGATTCGATCTTGGGACGGCCCGTCGGGCTCATGCAAGACCTCTGAGCCACTGCGTGACGGCGGGCAGCTGCTCGACATGCGTGAGGTCGATCTGCAGCGGTGTGACGGATACCCAGCCGTTCGCGGTGGCGTGAAAGTCGGTGCCCGGCCCGGCCTCCTTGGCGCCACCCGCCGCGCCGATCCAGTAGATCGGTTCGCCGCGCGGATTCTGTGCGCGAATCACCGGCTCGGAAGGATGACGCTTGCCGAGCCGCGTGCCCGCTATGCCCTGCACCTCGCCGGCCGCCAGGTTCGGCAAGTTGACATTCAGCAGCATGGGCGGCAGCAGGGGAGCCTCGATGTACCGGGCGAGCACCTTCGCGGCCCATGCGGACGCGCTTTCAAGATGATCCCACCCCTTGTCCACCAGAGAGAACGCGATCGATGGAATGCCGAACAGGTGTCCCTCCATCGCGGCGGCGACCGTGCCGGAATAGAGCGTGTCGTCACCCATGTTCTGACCGTTGTTGATGCCGGAGATCACGAGGTCGGGCCGCTTATCGAGCAGGCCGGTGAGTGCGATATGCACGCAGTCGGTCGGCGTGCCATTGATAAAATAGAAGCCATTGGCGGCGCGGCTGACGGTCAGCGGCCGTGACAAGGTGAGGGAGTTGCTGGCGCCGGAATGATTCTGTTCGGGAGCGACGACCGTGATCTCGCCGAAACGGGCAGCGGCATCGACCAGCGCTTGCAAGCCGGGCGCCAGATAGCCATCGTCATTGGAAACAAGAATGCGCACGATGCGTTTGGCGTCTTGGAAAAACAGAAGGGGTTAGCCCGAGAGCTAACCCCTTCGCAATTCAATGGTCGGGGCGGCGGGATTCGAACTCGCGACCCCTTGCACCCCATGCAAGTGCGCTACCAGGCTGCGCTACGCCCCGAACGAAAAAGATTGTACACGCGACCATGGTCCAAACCGTCTGCGAGGTCACGTCTTTCGCGTTTCGAGCAGGAGCTCACGAATCTCCAGTAGTGCGTCGCGCAGCGCAACTGCACTCAGTTGCGACTCGGGCGCGTCGGACATGTTGGTGCGGCCGTTGTGGCGAGGTCCACGCCTACTGGTCGACTCGTCGAGTCGGTTGCGCGCACCGCTGATGGTAAATCCCTGCTCGTACAGCAACTCACGGATGCGACGCACCAGCAGAACTTCGTGGTGCTGGTAGTAGCGTCGGTTGCCGCGTCGCTTGACCGGCTTCAGTTGCGTGAACTCCTGCTCCCAGTAGCGCAGAACGTGGGGCTTAACGCCGCACAGATCACTGACTTCGCCGATGGTGAAGTAGCGCTTGGCCGGAATCGGCGGCAACGGAGGCTGCCCATCGGCACGAAGTGTGGACATGGCGCCGTGATCTGATGGAGCGCGCGCTCAGGGGTCGCGCTTAAGACTGCGCCTGCGCGACTGCGGCCTTGAGCTTCTGGCTGGCGTGGAACGTGACAACGCGGCGTGCCGTGATCGCGATCTCCTCGCCGGTCTTTGGATTGCGGCCCGGCCGCTGGGGCTTGTCGCGCAACTGGAAGTTGCCGAAACCGGACAGCTTCACCGACTCGCCGCGCTCGAGCGCCGCACGAATCTCGTCGAAGAAGCCATCGACCATGTCCTTCGCTTCGCGCTTGTTCAACCCAAGTCGCTCGAACAGCGTGTCGGCGAGCTCCGCTTTAGTGACTGTCTTGCCACTGCCCTCGCCGCTGCTACCGCTGCGTTGCGTTCCAGGCAGGTCGGGGAACTTGAACGCGGGCATGCGTTGATCGTTATCCATGGTCTGCTATTGCCGCAAGCGTGCCCCCAACCGGGCACCGAGTTCGT
>LNFM01007278.1_pt1 | contig 25267 bp, 16 predicted proteins | sample 596031 | NCBI WGS metagenome assembly LNFM01 (sample SAMN04254537, study PRJNA301005) | activated carbon metagenome | isolation source: dual media filters at the Ann Arbor, Michigan drinking water treatment plant | place: USA: Ann Arbor | reverse complement strand
AGGCCGCCGGCGGGGGACATGAACGCAGCAGAGCACCCCGGCGGCCTGCTCCTGCGCCACTTCAGGCACGCAGACGGCAACGAAGACCCGAACGGCCGCAACGGGCCGCAACCCGTCCCCCACCAAAGCGCTGGTCAGAGCTACAGCCGCCGATGCACCAACGCCGGTAACTGCTGCCTCACCTGCGCGATATGCGCCGGGTCCAGTTCGCCCATCACCACGCCCTCGCCTTCGGGCAGCACCTGCAGCACCTCGCCCCAGGGCCCGACCACCATGCTGTGGCCCCAGGTGCGGCGGCCGTTCTCGTGCAGGCCGCCCTGCGCCGGGGCCAGCACGTAACACTGGTTTTCCACCGCGCGGGCACGCAGCAGCAGTTCCCAGTGCGCCTGGCCCGTGGTGTGGGTGAAGGCCGAAGGCACCACCAGCAGGTCGCAGGGCGGTGTCATCAGCGCGCGGTAGAGCTCGGGGAAGCGCAGGTCGTAGCAGATGCTCAGGCCCAGGCGCAGCGCGCGGCCGCCCGGCAGCGGGCCGCTGTCGTCGGCCAGTTCCAGCGCCACGGGCGCGCCGCCGGCACACAGGGTACGGCCCTCGTCGTAGCTCTCGCGCCCGTTGTCGTAGGCGAAGAGGTGGATCTTGTCGTAATGCCCCGCCTCGCGGCCATCGGGGCCGTAGACGGCGCAGCGGTTCAGCACGCGGTCGCCGCCGTCGGCCGTGGCGGCCTTCACCGGCAGCGTGCCGCCCACCAGCCACAGCGCGTGTTCACGCGCCAGGTCGGCCAGGAATTCCTGGATCGCCCCGCTGCCCGGGTCTTCGGCCAGCGCCAGCTTGTCGCTGTCGCGACGGCCCAGCAGGCAGAAGTACTCGGGCAGCGCCACCAGCCGGGCGCCATCGGCCGCGGCCCGGGCGACGAGCCGGGCGGCGGCGTCACGGTTGCGGGCCCAGTCGGGGGTGCTGACCATCTGAACGGCGGCTATCTTCATGCGCCTATTTTGCGACTGACCGGTCACCATGCCCCCCTGGGCCAGTAGGCCTTGACGAAGCGATGACACTGCGCCGCCGGTCGCCAGCCGTCAGACACACACCATAGAAGCCGGCGCCGAGCGAGGACGCTTCCGGAGGGACCCGATGCACACCGTCATTGCGGACGCCGCGCACAGCCGTTTTGTGCAGCGCATCCGCCGCCGCCACGCCGCCGAACTGGCGCTGCTGCCCCCCGGCGCGCCCGGCGGCTCGGCCATTGTCGCGTTGGTGCAGCAGCTGCAGGCCGCAGGCCGCGACCTGGCCGGCGCGATGCGTGTGGCGCGCAACCTGGTGCTGGAGCGCCTGGCCGTGCTCGACGTCGAGGAACGTGCGCCGCTGGACGTCATCACCGGCACGATGACGACGCTGGCCGAGGCCACGCTGGAACTGGCGCTGGCCCAGGCCCAGGCCGAGGCCGACGAACGCCACGGCCCGCCGCTGGGCGCCGACGGCCGCCGCCACGAGCTGTGGATCGTCGGCATGGGCAAGCTCGGGGCGCGTGAACTCAACGTCTCGTCCGACATCGACCTCATCTACGTCTACGAGGAAGGCGAGGACGGCGACGGCCACACCGCCGGGCCACGCCCGACCAGTTTCCAGGAGTACTTCACCTTCGTCGCCAAGCGCCTGTACGCGCTGATCGGCGAGACCACCGACGACGGCTTCGTCTTCCGCGTCGACCTCATGCTGCGCCCCAACGGCAGCTCGGGCCCGCCGGTGGTCAGCCTGGGCATGCTCGAGGACTACCTGCAGGTGCAGGGCCGCGAGTGGGAACGTTTTGCCTGGCTGAAGAGCCGTGTCGTGGCCCCGCGCGCCGCGGTGACGAGCGGCCGCGCGCTGGCGCTGCGTTCGCTGGTCACCCCCTTCGTCTACCGGCGCTACCTGGATTACGGCGTCTTCGAGGGCCTGCGGCAGCTGCACCGCAAGGTGCGCGACGAGGCCCAGCGCCGCGCCGCCGGCCGGCCCGAGCGCGCCAACGACGTGAAGCTGTCGCGCGGCGGCATACGCGAGATCGAGTTCATCGTGCAGCTGATGCAGGTGGTGCGCGGTGGCAGCTTCCCCGAGATCCGCACGCGCAGCACGCTCAGCGCGCTGGACAAGCTGGCCACGCGGGGCTTGATGACGGGTGAAGCGGCAGCCAAGCTGGCCGAAGCCTATGTCTTCCTGCGCCAGGTGGAACACCGCATCCAGTACCTGGACGACCAGCAGACGCACCTGCTGCCCACCGACGACGCCGACCTGGGCTGGATCGCACGCAGCCTGGGCCTGGCCTGCCGCGGCCCCGAAAGCTGCGCGCTGCTCGACCGCCTGCTGGAGGTGCGCGAGACGGTGGCGGCCGAGTTCGACACGCTGCTGCGTGAAGGGCAGGGCGGCACGCCGCAAGGCAAGCCGGGCAGCTGCAAACGCTGTGGACCGCAGCCCGTGGCCATCGACAGCGAAGACCTGCTCGATCGCCTGCCGCCCGAGCTGGCCGAACGGGTGCGCCCCTGGGCGCAGCAGCCGCGTGTGCAGGCGCTGCGCGACGAGAGCCGCATGCGCCTGGGCCGCCTGATGCAGAAGACCGGCCAGGTGCTGCGCGACGGCCAATGTTCCACCGCCGCCGCGCTGCGCTTCGTCGACTGGGTCGAGCCGCTGCTGCGCCGTGAGAGCTACCTGGCGCTGCTGGTCGAGCGTGCCGAGGTGCACAAGCGCCTGCTGCACCTGCTGGGCCTGGCACGCTGGCCGATGCAGTACCTGATGCGCCACCCGGGTGTCGTCGACGAACTGGCCGACGAACGCCTGCTGCACCTGCGCTTCGACCGCGCGGCCTTCACGGCCGAGCTCGAAGACCGCCTGGCCGCGTGGCAGCGCGCCGGCGAGGACGACGAGGAACAGCTGCTCGACACGCTGCGCCACGCCCACCATGCCGAGGTCTTCCGCACGTTGGTGCGCGATGTGGGCGGCGAGCTCACGGTGGAGCAGGTGGCCGACGACCTCTCGGCACTGGCCGACACCGTGCTCGACGTGGCCGTGCGCTGGGCCTGGGCAGGCTGCAAGCAGCGCCACCGCGCCGTGCCGGCGTTGGCCGTCATCGCCTACGGCAAGCTGGGCGGGCTGGAACTGGGCTACGGCGGCGATCTCGACGTCGTCTTCGTCTACGACGACAGCGACGAGGAAGACAAGCAGCGCGCGCAGGAGGTCTACGCCGGCTTCGTGCGCCGCCTCATCACCTGGCTGACGCTGCGCACCTCGGCCGGCGAGCTCTTCGACATCGACACCGCGCTGCGGCCCAACGGCAACTCGGGGCTGCTCGTCACCTCGATCAGCAGCTACGAGAACTACCAGGCCGGCCGTGGCAGCAACACCGCCTGGACCTGGGAACACCAGGCGCTGACCCGTGCCCGCTGGTGCGCCGGTTCGCGCCGCGTCGAAGCGCGTTTCGAGGCCACGCGGCGCGCCGTGCTCACCGCGCCGCGCGACGCCGCCGCGTTGCGCGAGGAGGTGCGCACGATGCGCGAGAAGCTGCGCGCCGCGCGCCCGGTGCCGGCCGGCCGCTTCGACGTCAAGCACAGCCCGGGCGGCATGATGGACGTCGAGTTCGCCGTGCAGTTCCTGGTGCTGGCGCACAGCGGCACGTACACGCCGTTGCAGGACAACAAGGGCAACATCGCGCTGCTGCAGCGTGCCGAGGACGCCGGCCTGCTGCCGGCCGGCGTGGGCAGCGCCGCCGCCGACGCCTACCGCGAACTGCGCCGCGCCCAGCACCGCGCGCGCCTGGACGAGCAGCCCACGCAGTTCGATCCCGAGACCCTCGCCGTGCCGCGCGACGCCGTGCTGTCGCTGTGGCGCGCCGTGTTCGGTTGAGCCCACCCGGGCAAGCCTGGGCGGGCCTGGCCGCGGCTTTCGGCGCCGCCGCGCTGCTGGGCTGGTGGTTGCCGGCGCCGCTGCTCGACTGGCAACCCACGCTGGCGCTGCACGAACCCTGGCGCGCCTTCAGCGCCGCCTTCGTGCACTGGAGCGAGTGGCACCTGGCCGGCAACCTGGCCGGCACGGCGGTGCTGGCCGCGCTGGGGCTGGGTGGGCAACTGCCGCCGCGCGCCGCGCTGGCCTGGCTGATGGCCTGGCCGCTGACCCACGCCGGACTGGCCGTGGAGCCTGCGCTGGCGCACTACGGCGGTTTGTCGGGGGTGCTGCACGCCGGCGTCGCCGTGGCCGCGCTGTGGCTGGTGGCCACGTCCCGCGGCACACGGCGACACATCGGCGCCGCGCTGGGCCTCGGCCTGCTGGCCAAGGTGCTGCTGGAAGAACCCTGGGGCCCGCCGCTGCGACTGGGGGGCGGCTGGGACATCGCCACCGCGCCGCTGGCCCATGCCACCGGCGCCAGCGCCGGGCTGCTGTGCGCCGCGCTGCTGCTGGCGATGTCGCGACGGGAAGCCGCAGCACCATGAACCCGGGCCGCCGCACCACGCTGGACGGCCGCGCCGTGGCCCTGCTGCTGGGCTGCAGCGCACTCTGGGGCCTGGGATCCCGCCGCTGCTGCAGGGTGGCCTGCGCTCGCTGGGCGCGGCGCTGCTGCTGCTGGCCTGGGCGCGCGCGCGTGGCCTGCCGGTGCTGCAGGCCGACGGCACGGGCCGCGCCGGGCTGCTGGCCGGCGGGCTGTTCGCCGCCGAGTTCGCCTGCATCTTCGTCGGCCTGCAGTACACCAGCGCGTCGCGCATGACGGTGTTCATCTACCTCGCACCCTTCGTCGTCGCCATGGGCATGCCCTTCATCACACGCAGCGAAAGGCTGCACGCGCCGCAATGGGCCGGGCTCGCGCTGGCCTTCGCCGGTGTGCTCTGGGCCTATGCCGAAGGTTTCGTGCGGCCGGCCGTCGGCCCGCAGCAGTGGCTGGGCGACGCCTTGGGCATCGCCGCGGCGGTGTTGTGGGGGCTGACGACGCTGACGCTGCGCGCCACCCGGCTGGCCACTGCCAGCCCCGAGAAGACGCTGCTCTACCAGCTGGCCGTCTCGGGCGTGGCGCTGCTGGCGGCTTCGGCCTGGCAGGGCGAGCCGTGGCCGGCACGCTGGGGCGGCCTGGCGTTGGGCTCGCTGGCCTTCCAGACGGTGGTGATCAGCTTCGCCAGCTACCTGGTGTGGTTCTGGCTGGTGCGCCACTACCCGGCCACGCGCATCTCGGTCTTCGTGCTGCTGACGCCGGTGTTCGGCCTGCTCGCCGGCGTGCTGCTGCTGGGCGAGCCGCTGGGCGCCCGCATCGTGCTGGCGCTGGTGGCCGTGTGCGCGGGCATCGCGCTGGTGAACCGCCGGACCGCCGGGCCGCCCTGAAGCAGCGCCGGCGGCCCGGACCACATCAGCGCGTCGGCGTGGTCAGCGGCACGGGGGACTGCACGGGGGCGGGAACGACAGCCTCGAACTCGCGGCGCTCGAACAGGTAGTCGGTGTTGCCCTGGTGGCCTGCGGTGCGCGAGGCGCCGTACTGCGGCGTCTGCGGGAAGTCCTTCACCACTGCGGCGCGCACCCGTTCGAAGACGTTGGTGCCCACCTGCCACTGGTCCAGGGCTTCCATGGCGCGCATGAAGTGCCAGGCGAAGACCGAATGGCCGTCGCGCCCCTCATCGGCCACCGGCTCGTTGCCGCCCGAGCTCAGCACCACCGCGGCTTTGCGCTTGAGCAGTTCGTCGGCATCGGTGCGCTGGTCGAGCTGCACCTTCTCGCTGCCGACCAGCGTGCCCGAGTAGCAGCTGTCGCTGACCAGCATCAGCTGGCGCGCGCCGATGGCCGCCGTCATGCGCGCGATGTCGCTGTTGGCCATCCAGGTCTTCGGCTCGTCGGGGTTCACGTCGGCGGGCAGCCAGTAGCCGACGTCGACGCCGTTCACCGGCACCACCTCGCCGTGGCCGGCGTAGTAGACGACGACGCTGTCGTTGGCGCCGGCATCCAGCGCCAGCTTGTTGAAGGCGCGGATGATGGTCTCGCGCCTGGCGTTCTCGACCACCGTGGTCTCGTAGCCCAGGCGGCCTTCCAGCAGCCTGCGCACGGCGCGTACGTCGGGCACGGCGCCGCCGAGTTCGGGCACGCGCTTGTCGTCGTAGGTGTTGATGCCGATCAGCAGCGCCAGCTTGCGTTCGATGTTCGGCAACGCGGCCTGGCGCACCTTGCGGCGGTCGGCCTTGCGCGGCTTCGCTGCGGCGCGCGCGGCGATGGTTTCGATCTCCTGTTTGAGCGCCGCGGTGACGAGGCAGTTGCCGGTGTCGAGTTCGGCCTCGGTCTTGCACGGCGCCACGTCGGCCAGCGCGGGGTCGAGTTCCAGCTTCGACAGGGCACCGGCGAAGACCTTCTTCTTGTAGCTGGCACGCGCGGCCAGCAGCGACTGCACCTCGTCGCGCGGCATGAGCGAGAAGTTCACGGCGCGGAAGGACAGACCGCCCTCGCCGCCTTCGCCGCCCAGCGCGAAGGCCGGTGTGACGTCGAGCACGCGGCCTTCGACCGGGCTGGACATCGCCAACGGCACCTGCACCGACTGCAATGCCAGCATCAGCGCGATCTGGTTGGCCGCGGTGGCCGGGTCGGCGCTGGCCGCCGCGCCGAGCGTCAGCGCGGTGGCATTGCCCACGGCCTGCACGAACTGGTAGTTCAGCGCCGTCAGCCCGCCACCATCGATGGCATAGCTGCCGGCCGGGCTGCCGGCCGTGGCCAGCGTGGTGAAGGCCAGCGCGCCAGTGGTGGCGCCGGCCAGGGTCTCGCCGCCGACGAGGCCGGTGACGCTGCCCGTCAGCAGCGGCAGCGCGCTGCCGGCGCGCAGCGTGAGCGGATCGGCGACGTAGACCAGCGTGGCCGGCGTGATGCTCGCCGCGGGCGCCGCGCCGCCGACGGGGATGTTGAGCAGGTAGTTGCCCGCATCGGCGCCGCTGATCGACGGCGTGGTGCTCACTGCCTTGGCGCTGCCGACGTTGGCGTCGGCAAAGCTCGCGGCCAGGGTCAGCGTCACGGCGTCGCCCGCAAGGACGCCGCTGAGCGGCGCCGTCGCGGCGGCCGCCGTGGTGGCGTCGTAGACCTTGTCGCTGGCGGTGACGACGCCCATCGTGGCCACCGCCGGCGTGATGCTGGCGTTGGCGCCGACGGGCGGCGACAGCTGGTAGTTGCCGGCGTCGGCACCGGCCAGCGTCAGGCCGCCGATGGCCACCAGCTTGTTCGCGCCGACGTTCTTGTCGCCGAAGCTGCCCACGGCCGTGCCTGCCAGCGTGACGGTGTCGCCAGCCAGCGGTGCAATGCCCGCGGTACCGGTGAGCAGGGCCACGGTGGTGGCGTCGTAGACCTTGTCGGCGGCAGCCAGGCCCGTCAGCGCCAGGGCCAGCGGCGTGATGTCTGCGGTGAGTGCGGGGGGCTGCACCAGCGTGTAGTTACCGGCGTCGGCGCCGGTGAGCGTCAGCCCCGAGAGCGTGACGGCCTTGGCCGCGCCGACGTTCTTGTCGGCGAAGCTGGCCGCCGCGCTGCCGGCCAGCAGCACGCTGTCGCCAGCCAGCGCACCGACGGCGGCGGTGCCGTTCAGCGTCGCCAGCGTGGTGCCGTCGTAGACCTTGTTGTTCGCTGTCAGGCCGGTCACCGAAAGCGCCAGCGGCGTGATGTCGGCGATCGCGCCGACGGGCAGCTGAACGACGTAGTTGCCGGCGTCGGCCCCGGACAGCGTGGCGCCGGTGTAGGCCACGAGCTTGTTGGTGCCGACGTTCTTGTCGCTGAAGCTGGCACTGACCGAGGCCACGCCGACGACGTCGGTGCCCAGCGGCGTGACGGTGGGTGTGCCCGTCACCGGCGCCCGCTGAGCAGCAGCGTGGCCGGCGTGACGGTGGCGGTGAACACCGGCAGGTCGTAGCCGAAGACCGGATTGCCGCTGGCGTCGAACACCGTGAAGATGCTTGCCGGGTTCAGCGTCACGGCCTTGCCGCTGCCGACGTTCTTGTCGGCCAGCGTGCCCGTCGTCGCGCCGCTGAGCGTGAGCGTGTCGCCGGCCAGCAGGCCGTTGACCGTCCAGGCCAGCGGGTCGAGCGTGATGCCGGTGGTGGCGTCGTAGACCTTGTCCAGCAGGCCGGCCAGCGCGGTGCCGGTGAGCGTGGACGGCGCCACGGCATAGCCGATGGCGTTGCCGGCGGCCGGCGTGATGAGGTTGCCGCTGGCGTCCACCGCCCAGGGCAGCGCGGCCAGGTTGTAGGCCGTGAAGTCGCCGGCCAGGCCGCCCAGGTTGGCGCTGGCGGGGTCCTGGAGTTGCACGACCCAGCGGCCGTTGGGCGCGCTCAGCGCACCGGGCCCGGCCTGGTTGTCGAAGGCGGCGATGGCATTGCCGGCGGTGCCGTCGAGCACGATGGCGTCGCCCGGTGCGGTGCTGGTGAGGCTGCCGGTAGCCGAGAACGCGATCAGCGGCGAGTGCACCTGCAGCCGCGCCGGCAGGCTGAAGGGCCGGTCGACGAGCAGGCCGCTGGCGTCGGGCACGGTGAGCGTGAAGGTGCTGGTGGGTGGCTGCCCCGCCAGCGCGATGCCCAGGGTGTTGGCGTCCAGCGCCGAGGCGACGTCGCCCAGGTTGATGCCGAAGGGGCTGTTGAGCGTGAGGTTCACCGCCTGGCTGGCGCTGAAGGTGGGGCTGCCGGCAAAGCCGACCGGCGAACGCAGCAGCGTGGTGCCGTCGGAGACGATGTTGATCACGTTCGGCGCCTGCAGCACCCAGGGGCCTTCGAGCAGGATGCCTTCCGCGTCCAGTGCCGGGTTGCGCCCGGTGATGTCCAGCGTGCCGGTGGTGGCCGTGATCGAACCCGACGGCGCGACGGCGCTGATGCCCGGTGCATTCGACGGGTCGCCCGAGGCCGTGCCCGACAGGCTGACGCTGCCGCCCGTGAGGCTCACGCCCGACAGCAGCGACAGCGCCACACCCGGTGTCGTGGCCGTGGCGTCCAGCGTCAGCGCACCGCCGGCCGTGACGGTGGTGGACAGCAGGCTGAACAGGCTGCCGTTGATCGTGGGGCCATTGGCCGCGGCCGTGAAGGCCCCACTGCTGCTGAAGGTGCTGCCGTCCAGCGTGAGCGGGCCCCCAGCATCGAGCGTGATGCCGCCCGCCGAGGCCGTCAGCCCCTGCAACGACATGGCGCTGGCCACGCTCGTGACGTCCAGGGTGCCGGTGGGTGCGGCCGTCCACACGCTGCCGGGCCCGATGAGCAGGCCCGCCAGGGGCAAGCCGCTCACGCTCTCGGTGCCGACGCCGGCACCGGTCAGCTGGATGCTGTTGGCCACCAGATTCATCGTCGAACCCGGCACGCTGCCGACGGTGTCGATGCCCGCGCCGGCATCGCCACCGCTGCCCTGCAGCGTGATGCTGCCGCCGCGCAATTCGGCAGCGCCGGTCACGCCGATGCCGCTCACGTCGGCGCTGCCGATGGTGCCGCGGCCATCGACGGCGCTGGTGCCCGTCAGGCTCAGCGCCCCGCCGCCGGCATCGACGAGGTTGCTGCCGCTCAGCAACACGCCGATCACGCCTTCGCGCACCGTGTTGTTGAAGACCAGCGGGTTGCCCAGCACGTCGGTGCCGTACACACCCTGGCCCGCGCCGGTGAAGCTGCCGCCGCCGGTGAGCACCGTGCTGTCGATCAGGCGCAACCGGCCAGCGCCGCTGCTGTCGCTGTCGGCCTGCAGCGTGACGTCGGTGCCGCTGCCCGCCGTGAAGTCCAGCACCGACGCGTTCAACAGCAGCGAGCCCGTGGCCGACACGGTGAAGCTGGCAGCCGAGCCCTCGGCGAGGAAGGGCCCACCGGTGGCATTGGGCCCCAGCAGCACGGTGTCGCCACGGATCTGCCCCACGCCCGCGCCGCTGAAGTTCAGCAGCGTGTCGCCGTCCAGGTGCACGCCGACATAGATCTGGGCGACGGCGGTGTTGGCCGACGTGCCGGTGACGGTGAGGTTGCCTGCATTCACCACGGTCGGTGCGACGGTGTTGCCGATGGCGACCACGCCGTCGCCGTCGGCGGTGCCGCTGCCGACGAGATCGACGTTGGTCGCCGTGAGCGTGCTGCGCGTCAGCACCAGCCCCGTGCCGCCGAAGTCGCTGCCACGACCGTTCAGCGCCACGCGGGCGCCAGCACCGCCGGCCAGCAGGCTGCTGTCGGTGAGCGTCACGCCCTGGCCGCTTTCGTAGCCCGCCAGGCCGCGCACCGCATCGCCCTGCGAGCCCTCGATGCGCAGTTCGGCCCCCGCGGCGCTGACGGCCAGCGTCGAGCCGGTGATGGCGATCGGTGCCTCGGCACGGCTGCCGGTGCCGGTGCGGGTCTGCAGCAGCAGCCCCGCGTCGCCGCTGAGCTGGCTGTCGGCGACCTGCAGGCCGTCGGTGAGCACGCTCACCGGGCCGGCGCTGGACAACGCCAACCCCGTGAAGACCGTGCTGGGCGTGCCGGTGAGGCGGCCGCCGCTGCCGCTGATGTTCAACGGGCTGGTGGCGCTGTTCTGCGGGCCCAGCAGGTTCATGTAGGACATCGTCAGCGCCGGGCCGTCGGTGCCGCCGTTGACCGCGCTGATGTCGACACGCGTGGCGCCCAGCGTGTTGATGAGCAGGCCGCCAGGCACGGCTGCGGTGCCCGCCAACTGCATGCCGCTGGCGCCGGCACCACCGCTCGACGTGCCGCTGAGCGTGAGCGCGCCGCCATCGACGAGGATCGTCGTCTCGGTGCCGCTGCCGGCGTCGCCGCCTTCGATGCCCAGCCCCGGCCCGGCACCCTGCAACACGGCCTGCACGTTCAAACCCGAGCCGGCGCTGGCGGTCGGGTCGACGACACGCAGCACGCTGCCAGGGCCGATGTAGGTGCTGTACAGGCCGTCGGCCGAGGTCAGGGATTGCAGGTCGATGACCCGCGTGGCGCTGTAGGTGCCGCCCAGCACGTTGATGCCCGACTCGGCCTCGGTGCGGCCGGCCAGCGTGATCTCGCGGGCATTGATGATGCTGCCGTCCAGCGTCACGGCGGCCGTGAGGATGGCGCCGGTGCGCACGGCACCGCCGCCGACGACGCGGCCGTTGCCGGCATCGATGGTGCTGCCCAGCAGCCACAGGGCCGCCGGGATGCTGGTACCGCTGTAGTTCTGGTTGTCGCGCACCGACTCGACCCAGGGTGCGGCCAGCGTGGTGCTGCCCAGCAACGAGGAACTGACGATCTGTGTGGCGCCGAAGACCACGTCGCCGCCGCCGGTGTCGACGATGGTGTTTTCGAGCAGGACGCCCTGAGGGCTGGCGCCGGTGGTGGCGAAGTTCAGCGCCAGCGTGCCCGCGCTGGCCGCCAGCGTGGAGGCGTTGATCGAGAACCCGCTGCCCGACATCGACAGCGTCGCGTCTTCGCCCGTCACGGCCACGGCGGACAGCGACACTCCACCGGTGCCCTGCAGCGTGGTGGTGGTGTTGCGGGCCAGCACGAGTTCGACGTCGCGAATCTCGAGCGCGGTGAAGCCCGATGCCGTGCTGGACAGCGTCGAGGCGGTGGCCGCCGAGAGGTCCAGGATCGGCCCGGGGGCGCCTGCGTCGTTGGACATCAGGATGCCGGGGCCGGTGATGGCATTGCCCGTCATCACGAGCGCGGCGTTCGACAACGTGAGGCGCGTGCCGCGGCCTGCGATGCCCAGGTCGATGTCGTCGGCGTACAGGCCGACGCCCTCGAAGTCATCGCCTGCGCCGCGGATGGTGAAGCCAGCGCCGCTGGCCGGCGCCGCGTTCAGCGCCAGGCGTGCGCCGTCCTCGATGGCCACACCGATGCGCCCGGCGCCTTCGATGGTGAAGGCCTGCGTGGCGGTGAGGTTGGTGTCGTCGCCGCGGATGATCACGCCGACGTCGACGTTCACGGGGTTGAGCACCGAGCTGTAGCCGACGATCTCGATCGTGCCGGCGTTGATGGTCGTCGTGGCGCCCGTGTTGCCGCCGATCTGCACGCCGTCGCGGTTGTCCACCGTGGTGTAGCCGGTGGCCCGCAGCGTGCCGGCGCCGAGGTTGAGCGTCGAGGCTTCGATGGCCACGGCGGTCTCGCCGCCCGACGAGGTCGAGCTGAACAGGCTGCCGGCGAGGTAACCGACCGCCGGCCGGTAGCTGGTGGCGGTGAGGCCGCCGCCGGGCAGCGGCAGCTGCTGCGAGATCGTGCCGCCGAGCGTGACGTTGCCGCCGGCGGTGGTGATGGTGCTCAGCAGGATTTCGATGGCGCCGACGCCCGAGCCGGCGGCCTGCAGGTCCAGCGACAGCGGCTGGCCGGTGCTGGTGATGATGCTGTTGTAGACGACGATGTCGCGCGCGGCCTGCACGGTGAAGGTCACGGGGGCCGTCGGCGTGACGTTGAGCGTGGCGTCGTCGAAGAACACGTCGCCGGGCTGCGAGTTGGAGCCGCCCGTGCCGGTGGCCACCGTCACCGACGTGCCGGCGTTCAGCGCCGCGGCGATGGTGCCGGTGCTGATGACCGAGCTGTCGTTGGTGGTGGTGAACACCGGCCCGCCGGTGATGTTGGTGTCGGGCCCGCCGTCGTTGATGAGGATGTCGTTCGGGTCGAGCAGCCACAGCCCGGCGCGCCCGCCCGGCGCGGTGAGCTTGACGGCCGCGGGCCGCGCGTCGAGCCAGCCGCCCGAGGTCTCGATGAAGCCGCCGTCGCCGGCCGCACTGCCGCCGCGGGCGCTGAGCGTGCCGTAGGCGCGTGTGGCTTCGTTCGACCACAGCACGATGCGGCCACCGTCGCCCACCGCACCGGTGGCGTCGGCACGCAGCGTGGCTTCGGGGGCGAACCAGACGGCACGTGCGTTGGGCACGCTGCGGTCCTGGCCCTTTTCACCGCCGCCCAGGCGGATGCTGCCGCCGGCCGCGTCACCGGAGACGTCGACCACGGCCTGGCCCAGCACGGCCACCTGCGCGCCGAGCAGGTCGACGGCACCGCCCGTCGCGCCGGCTTCGCTGCCCGCGGCGCGGGTGAGGCTGTCGGCCGAGAGGGTGAGCCTGTCGGCGGCGTGCAGCACGACGTGCCCCTGCGCGTCGGTGCCCAGCGTATCGGCCTGCACGAAGCCGCTCTGGTTCACGATGCCGCCGTAGACGTCGACCGTGCCGCCCGGAGCCGCGAGGGCACCCAGGTTCAGCACCTCACCGGCCGGCACGTCCACCTTCACCTTCAGGTTCGGCAGCCCGGTGTCGACGAGCTCGACGCTGCGCGCCGCGGCCAGGCTCACGCTGCCGCCGGGCGCCGTGATGCGGCCGGTGTTCTCCACCGAATCGCCCAGCAGCACGACATGGCCGCCGAAGCTGCTGGTGAGTGCACCTTCGTTGCGGATGCCGGCATGCTCGCCATCGGCGGCGCTGAAGCGGTAGCGGCCGGCGAGGAAGTCACTGTCGTTCAAGCGCAGCGTGCTCGTGACGAGCCCGGCCACGTCCACGCGCGCACTGGCCCCGAAGAGCACGCCATTGGGGTTGAGCAGCCAGACCTGGCCGTTGCTGGTGAGGCTGCCGAAGATGGCCGACGGGTCGTTGCCGACGACCCGGTTGAGCACCTTGCTGGCCGTGCTGGCCTGCTCGAAGTGCACGCCGCTGGTGGCACCGATGCTGAAAGTCTGCCAGTTCAGGATCGCGCCGGCACTGTTCTTCACCGTCATCTGCGCGCCCTGGGTGTCCACGCTGGCCTGGCCCTGCACCACCTGCAGCCCGCTGGGCAGGCCCTTGGGGACGGCCTGCGCCTGCAGCCACAGCGGCGTGGCCAGTAGCGCGACCATCGCGGCGGCCTGCGCCAGCGGGCTGAGGCGGTGGCCGCGGTGGGAAGGGCGGTGGGTTCTGCGCATGACAGGTACTCCTGGTGCGACGCGCTGGCTACGCGAGGCGGTCTCTGGTCGTCGATGTGTGCGTCGGCCGGTGTGTCGGCGAAAGGCCCCGTCAGAAGGCGGTGCTGAGCGCGAAGTGCGCCCGCACGTCGCCCTTCTTCGTCGTCGTGGCGGTGCTCATCGCACGTGCGACATCCAGCCGCAGCTGCCAGGGTTGCCAGTTCAGCCGCAGGCCCAGGCCCAGGCTGCCCATGCGGCAGTTGCTGCTGTCGAGCAGGCAGGGGTCGCCCTGCTGGTTGCTGATGTAGGCCGCATCGGCGAAGAGCAGCGCGCGCAAGTCCAGCCCGGGCTGCTTGAACAGGCTGTCGCCCAGGCTGGGGCTGACGGCCTCGAGGCTGAGCTGCAGGCCGCTGTCGCCGCCGAGTTCACGTTCCTCGAAACCCCGCACGTTCTGCGCGCCACCGATGCCGAAGAGTTCACCCGGCACCAGCGGCTTGGGGCTGTACTGGCCCTGCACGCGGGCCGCCAGCACGCCCCACTCGGCCACCGGCACGGCCAGCTGCGCCGACGCGCGCAGCAACGTGTAGCGGCGCTGGCTGTTGGGGCGCACGGCGTCGAAGTCGGCCTGTTGGCCGTGTTTGCCACCGAAGGCCAGGTTGTGGTGCAGGCCCATGCTGAAGCCGGCGCGGACTTCGCTGACCGTCTGCGCGGTGTAGCTCAGGCTCAGTGGCTGCACGCTGACGCTTTCGCCGGCCGCGCCACAGGCGCCCTGCGGCAGCCCGGCGATGCTGCAGTTGTTGAGGTATTCGCGCCATTCCAGCCCGGCGATCAAACGCTGGTCGACGTTGAACCAGCGCGGCAGGTAGACGTTCAGCCGCGTGCCGACGATGTAGCCCTGGCCGCTGAAGGCCAGGTCACCCGCCTGCGTGCCGACGCTGCCGGCATCGACGTCGGAGTAGGCGCCGTAGGCGTCGATGGCCATCGCCTGGCCGTACAGCGGCGCGCGGTAGCTCAGGCCGAGCACGGCCACGGCCTGCGTGTCCTCGGGTGCGGTCTGCAGTTCGACCGCGAAGACGTGGTCCTTGTCGGCGACGTTGGCGTGCATCCAGCCCAGGGCGGCGCGCCAGCGGCCGGTGCGTTCACCGCCGGTGTTGTCGACGCGCGCGGTGAAACGCTGCACGGGCTGCTCGGCCACGGTGATCTTGGCGGCGATGGTGCCGGCGCTGTCGCCGGGCTGCAGCAGCACCTGCACGGTCTTGGCCGGGTTCTCGTTGGCGAGCTGGATCTCGGCGTCGATGCGGCGCACCTGCGGCGTGGCACCCGTCACCAGCGTGGGCAGGCTGGCGCGGATGTTGGCCACGCTGTACTGCTTGTTCTCGGCCACGTCGACACGTGTGAGCTTGCCTTCGACGACGCGGATGCGCACCACGCCGTCGGCCATGTTCTGCTCGGGCAGGAAGGCCACCACGCCGCCGTAACCCGCGCGACGGTAGAGCTCCTGCACGGCCGCCGCGGCGTCGCGCAGGCGTTGCAGCGTGGCCGTGCCCTTGAATTCGTCCACGCGCGCCTGCACGGCGTCGGCGGCCAGCAGCGTGTTGCCCTGCACCTCGAAGCGCTGTACCTGCACGGTCGGCACGGGTGCGGGAACGGACGCTGACGCGGCCGGCGGGCTGACATCTGGAGGGGTCTGTGCCCAGGATGGCGAGGTCGCGATCGTCAGCAGGCTCAGCGCCCAGGCGCAGCGTTGGCCGAAGGCTGGCGCAGGCCTGTGCGCTGCGTGCCGGGATGCCTGCCCCGGCGTGTGTTCGATGTGCAAACCAAACCCTCCTGCGGCCGACCGTCAGTCCACAAAATTGTTGCGTCTGCCGGGTGGACGGCCCACACCCGCGTCTCGGGGGGGAAGGCCACGCGGCAGGCGTGCCGATTCTGGACTTCAGCGGGCCGCGCGCGCGCCATCACGGCGCGTGACGCGCACAAACCACGGGTAAATCAGGGGATGGCCGCGGGGCCGCTGTCTCAGGCGGGCCGGGTCTGCGCCGCGACGCTGGCGGCGACCTGCTTGCGATACCGGTTGAGGTCCTGCACGGTGGTGAAGCTGCGCTCCATCAGCAGGCTCATGTTGTGCAGGATGCGCTCGACGACCTTGCCTTCCCAGACGGCGTCGAACTGGATCTGCTTGTCCAGCCATTCGTGCAGCCAGTCGGGGTCGGGCATGCGGCTCTGGATGGTGTCGCGCGGGAAGAGCTGCACGTTGACGTGCAGGTTGGTCGGGTGCAGCGCCTGCGCGGTGCGCCGCGCGCTGGCCATCAGCACGCCGATCTTCGCGAAGGCGGCACGGGCCTCGTCGCCGAACTTGGCCAGCGCACGCTTCATGTAGCGCAGGTAGGCGCCGCCGTGGCGGGCCTCGTCACGCGCCAGCGTTTCGTAGATGGTGCGGATGACGGGTTCGGTATGCCACTCGGCGGCGCGCCGGTACCAGTGGTTGAGGCGGATCTCGCCGCAGAAATGCAGCATCAGCGTTTCGAGCGCCGGCGCGGGGTCGAACTCGAAACGCACGGCGTGCAGTTCCTCTTCCGTCGGCACGAGGTCGGGGCGGAAGCGGCGCAGGTATTCCATCAGCACCAGGCTGTGCTTCTGTTCCTCGAAGAACCAGACGCTCATGAACGCGCTGAAGTCGCTGTCGTCCCTGTTGTCGCGCAGGAACATCTCGGTGGCCGGCAGCGCCGCCCATTCGGTGATGGCGTTCATCTTCACCGTCTGCGCCTGCTCTTCGGTAAGCAGGCTGGCGTCGAAGCTGTCCCATGGAATGTCGTCCTCCATGTTCCAGCGCACGGCTTCGAGCTGGCGGAAGAGCTCGGGGTACAACATGGCTTGGGCAGGCTGCATGCGAATGATTCTAGGGAGGGGCCCCGAGCCTGTCACCCCGGGGTCATCACGGCGACACGCCGGCCGCGGCGGCCTGGCGCCAGCGCTGCAGTTCATTGGCCATCGCTTCGAAGTTGGCCAGCGCGCGCACACGCGGCACGCTGCGCCGGTGCAGCACCGGTGCGCTGCCGCCGGCCCAGACCTGCACCGTGGCCGGCAGCTTGGTCGCCAGTTCGGCCAGGCCGTCGACAACCTGGTTCGGGTTCATGCAGCCGGTGAAACTCAAGGCCACGATGTCGGCCCGGTAGGCACGCGCGGCGAGCACGGTGTCCCACACCGGTGTCTGCAGGCCCAGCGAGATGCAGTGGCAGCCGTCGAGCGCAAACATGGCCTGCGCCATCAGCAGGCCCAGGCCGTGCGGCTCGCCGGGGAAGGTGGTGAGCAGCACACGCGGGCTCGAGGCCTCGTCGGCCGCCGGGATGCCGGCAATGGCCTGGCGCAGCACGGTCTGCACGATCTCGGTGTAGGCGTGTTCCTCGAAGACTTCCACCTGGCCGCGGATCCAGGCGTCGCCCACGGCGGCGCCCAGCGGCGCCACCACCTCGAGCACGAAGCGCGCGACGCCGACCCGCGCCAGCAGGTGCGTCAAGGCGCTGCGCAGGCCGCTGACGTCGTGGCTGCGGATGAGTTCCAGGTGCTCACGCACGTCGGCGGCGCCGAGCAGCGCCTCGGTGCCGCGCTGCGGCTGGTCGACGGTCTGTTCGGCCAGCCGCTGCAGGGCGTCCAGCGGCAGCGGCACGACGCGGCCCGGGCGATGGCCGGCGTCGAGCAGGCGCTTGACGATGCGCAGTTTCTCCACCTGCACCAGCGCATAGGCGCGCTCGCCGACGCCGTCGCGGCCCGGCGTCGGGAAGCCGTAACGGCGCTCCCAGACACGCAGCGTGTCCTTACTCAGCCCGGTATCGCGCTCGACAGCAGCGATCGACAGGGTGAGGGTGGCGTCACGTGCTGCGTCGTTCATGGGGCCTCGGGGGGCTTGGGGGAGGGCCGGTTGCAGGTTTTCATGTCCAGGACAGAATAGCGTTCTGACGCAAGATGTCGAGAGAGAGTCACCGAAACAGACGGATTTGAATAGGACAAGGCCAGGGCAGGTGGCAGACGCCCAGATTCACCGCGCGACTGCCGTGGACATCCATCACCTCGGCTCCTGGTATATTACTATCCAGTCGAAACGTGACCAAACAGTTTCTTGCCGGTGTCCGCAGCAGGCCCGGACAACGGCATCGGCAGAGGACAGCAATGGGCAGGACGGCATACGGCAGGCAGCAAGGCATCGTGCCAAGGGGCCGCCGCGACACGCAACTTTACGGACGGCCGTGCGGCACGGCGGAACTTTTGCGCCCAGGCGCTTTCTCACGCAGCAGTTCGGCGCTGCACAGGGGCTGAACGAAATGACGGTTTTTCTGTTGTGCGGACGTTCGGGTTCCCTGACGACAACTCCGAAGCGTTTCTCCTCCTCCCTCCTCCCTCCCTCGTTCGTTTCGGGGCGCCGCACAGCAGTCTTTACAGCCAGGGGTACCGCCATGGGCGGTACCCCTGGAGTGTTGTCCGGGGGCGCGCGATGAAGCGCGTGGCAGTGGTCGGTTCGGGCATCACCGGGCTGGCCGCGGCGTTCCGCCTCGCACGCGAGGCACGCGTCACGCTCTTCGAGGCCGGCGACTACTTCGGTGGTCACACGCACACGGTCGACGTCACGCTCGAAGGCCAGACCCACGGCGTCGACACCGGCTTCCTCGTCTTCAACCACCGCACCTACCCGAACCTGGTGCGCTTGTTCGACGAACTGAAGGTCGAGACCTGCGCATCCGACATGTCGTTCTCGGTGCAGGTGCGTGATGCGGGTTCTGCCGGTCTGGAATGGAGCGGCAACAACCTGAACACCGTATTCGCGCAGCGCCGCAACCTGCTGCGCCCGCGTTTCCTGCGCATGCTGGCCGACATCGGCCGCTTCAACAAGCTGACGACGGCCATTGCCGAGAGCGGCGCAGAGAGCGAACTCGCGCAGCCCATCGGCGACTTCCTCGACCAGCACCGCTTCGATGCCGCCTTTCGCGAGTGGTACTTCCTGCCCATGATCGGCTGCATCTGGAGCTGCCCCACCGACCAGATGCTGCGCTTTCCGGTCGCCACGATGATCCGCTTCTGCCACAACCACGGCCTCATCCAGGTGAGCAACCGCCCACAGTGGCACACGGTGACCGGCGGTGCAAAACACTACGTCGCCAAGTTGCTGAAGGGCATCGCCGACGCGCGGCTGAACACCCCGGTGCGCAGCGTGCGTCGCGGTCCCGGCGGCGTGACGGTGGCCACCGACACCGGCAGCGAGCTCTTCGACGACGTGGTGCTCGCCTGCCACAGCGACCAGAGCCTGGCCTTGCTGGCCGACGCCAGTGCCGCCGAGCGCGCGGTGCTGGGCGCCGTGCGCTACCACCCGAACCGCGCCGTGCTGCACACCGACGCCGCCGTGCTGCCGCGACGCCCACTGGCCTGGGCAGCGTGGAATTACGCGCGCGCCGCCGATGTCGGCCGCGAGCAGGCGGCCGTCTGCCTGCACTATCTGATCAACCGCCTGCAGCCGCTGCCCTGGCAGCAGCCGGTGGTGGTCTCGCTGAACCCCGACCCGGCGCACATGCCGGCGCCCGACAAGGTGCTGCAGGACTTCGAGTACAGCCACCCGGTGTTCGACGGCGCAGCGATCGCCGCACAGCAGCAGTTGCCGGCCTTGCAAGGCCGCGGTGGCGTGTGGTTCGGCGGCGCCTGGACACGCTACGGCTTCCACGAGGACGGGCTGATGTCGGCGCTGGACATCGTGGCGCGTGTTCGCCGTTCGTGGCAAAGCACGCCCGAGGCGCTGGCGGCATGACGGCCGCCGTCGCCCCGCCCGTGGCCGGTGCCGGTGCCGGTGCCGGTGCCGGTGCCGGTGCCGGTGCCGGTGCCGGTGCCGGTGCCGGTGCCGGTGCCGGTGCCGGTGCTGGTGCCCGTGCCGCCGCGCCGGCACGGGCGCTGCTGGGCCTGGGCGTGGTGCGCCATCGCCGCCTGCGCCCGGCGGCCAACGCCTTCGTCTACCCCACCTACTTCGTGATGTTGCCGATGCGCAGCCTGCGCGCACAGCCGTGCGTCGGTTTGCCGCGCAACCGCCGCGGTCTGCTGAGCTTCCATGACCGCGACCATGGCGATGGCCGCGAAGATGCGCTGGCCTGGCTGGAAGATCTGCTGGCCGGCGAAGGCGTGAACGACGCCGACGGCGAGATCTGGCTGCACACCTACCCGCGGGTGCTGGGCTTCGTCTTCCAGCCCGTCAGCTTCTGGTACTGCCACCGCGCGAACGGCTCACTGGCGGCCATCGTTGCCGAGGTCAACAACACCTTCGGCGAGCGCCACTGCTACCTGCTGGCCGGTGCCGGGCTGGGCTACGGCCGCGAACTGGTGGCGCGCAAGGTCTTCCACGTCTCGCCGTTCTGCGAGGTGCAGGGCGAATACCGCTTCCGCTTCATGCGCACGGCCGAGCGCACGGTGGCGCGCATCGACCACCACGACGCCGCCGGCGCGCTGCTTCAGACCAGCGTCTCGGGCCAGCTGCAGCCGCTGACGCCGCAAAGCGCGCGCGCCGCTTTTTTCGGCATGCCGCTGATGACGCTGGGCGTGATCGCACGCATCCACTGGCAGGCGCTGCGCCTGTGGCTCAAGCGTGTGCCCTTCCACGGCAAGCCGGCACCGCCGCGCGCCTTCGTCTCGCGATGAACATGGGACCCCCAAGCTCGCTAACGCTCGCTACCCCCAAGGGGCCCGTCCGCCTACGGCCCGGCAGAGCCGGTTTCGTGGCGGGAAGCTTGGGTATGACTCGCACCACGCACACCCCTGTCTCCACTCCTGCCTCCTGAGTTGTCGGCCATGAGCACTTCCAACGCTTCCACCGTGTCTTCCCTCGCCGTGCTGCCGCCCACCGCCCCTGCGGCGGCGCGCGCCGTGTTTCGTCTGCTGAAGGCCTTGCGCGTGGGCACGCTCGACGTGCAACTGCCCGACGGTTCGCAGGCCCATTTCGGCAAGGCGGGTGAACACGGCGAACCGCGCGCCGCGTTGCGCCTGCACGACTGGAGCGTGTGCGCCGCGGCGCTGAAGAGCGGCGACATCGGCTTTGCCGAGAGCTACATCGCCGGCAGCTGGACCACGCCCGACCTGGCCGCGCTGCTGAAGCTCTTCATAGCCAACCGCGACGCCGTGGACGCCGTCGTCTACGGCACCTGGTGGGGCCGACTGGCCTACCGCGTCAAGCACCTGTTGAACCGCAACTCGCGCCGCGGTTCGGCCAAGAACATCCACGCCCATTACGACATCGGCAACCCGTTCTACCGCCTCTGGCTGGACGAGACGATGAACTACAGCAGCGCGCTGTTCGAGGGCAACTACGACAAGCCCATGCACGAGGCACAGCACGCCAAGGTGCGGCGTGCGCTGCGGGAATGCGAGCTGCAGCCGGGGCAGCGGCTGCTGGAGATCGGCTGCGGCTGGGGTGCGCTGGCCGAGTGCGCGGCAGGCGAGTTCGGCGCCCGGGTCACGGGTGTCACGCTATCGACCGAGCAGCTGGAATTCGCGCGTGAACGCATGCAGCGCCACGGCGTGGCCGACCGTGTCGACCTGCGCCTGCAGGACTACCGCGACATCGACGACGCGCCCTACGACGCCATCGCCAGCATCGAGATGTTCGAGGCCGTCGGCCGCGAATACTGGGACAGCTTCTTCAAGACGCTGCGCGACCGGCTCAAGCCCGGCGGCCGTGCCTGCATCCAGACCATCACCATCCGCGACGACCTGTTCGAACGCTACCTGCGCGGCACCGACTTCATCCAGCAGTACATCTTCCCCGGCGGCCTGCTGCCCAGCCCGCAGGCCTTCCGCGCCGAGGCCGCCAAGGCCGGTCTGGAGGTGGTGAACGAATGCGCCTTCGGCCCCGACTACGCCGAGACGCTGCGCCGCTGGCGTGCCGCCTTCCTGCACCAGGACCCGCAGGTGCGCCAGCTGGGCTTCGACCAGCGTTTCATGCACATCTGGGAGTTCTACCTGGCGTACTGCGAAGCGGCCTTCGACACCGGTAACACCAACGTCATGCAGTTCACGCTGCGCCGGGCACCGTGAACACGTCGTCGCGCCGCCGCCTGCTGCTGGCCGCCACGCTGCTGGCGGCTGGCGGTGCGCGCGCGCAGTCGCCGCCGCCCGCCGGCGTGCCGCCCGAACTGAGCGGCGCGCTGCACGGTGCGCGGCCGCTGGGCGCGGCCACGCTGCGCTTCTTCGGCCTGCGTGTCTACGAGGCGCGGCTGTGGGTGGGTGGGCAACCGCCGGGGGCGGACTGGGCGGCCTCGCCCTTTGCGCTGGAACTGCTGTACGCCCGCAGCCTGAAGGGTGAGCAAATCGCCGAACGTTCGCTGGTGGAGATGCGTCGCCAGGGCGAAATTGCCGAACCCGTGGCCGAGCGCTGGCTGGGCAACATGAAGCAGCTCTTCCCCGACGTGAACGCCGGCGATCGCATCACCGGGCTCAACCTGCCCGGCACCGGCGCGCGCTTCTACGTCAACGGTCAATTGCGCGGCGAGCCGCGCGAAACCGACTTCGCGCGCATGTTCTTCGGCATCTGGCTCTCGCCGCGCACGTCGGAGCCGGCGATGCGCGAACAGCTGCTCGGGCTGCGCCCTTCGTGACGCCGGTGCCCACGGCCAACGTGGCCCCCGCCGCGCCTGCCGCGCCGGCAGCGCCTGCCTGGCGCGGCGGCTGGGTGCAGGGCATGCACTACGGCGGCCTGGGTCTGCCGCTGGCCTTCGTGGCGCTGCCGCTGTACGTGGTGCTGCCCAACCACTACGCGGCCGAATTCGGCATCCCGCTGGCCACGCTGGGCGCGCTGCTGCTGGGCGCGCGCCTGCTCGACGCAGTGGCCGACCCGTGGATAGGGCGCCTGGTCGACGGCTGGTTCACGGTGTCGACGGCGCGCGTGCTGATGGCTGCGGTGATCGCGGCGGTGGTGCTCGCGCTGGGCTTCCGCGGCCTCTTCTTCCCCGCCGTGCAGGGGGTCGAGGCGCTGCTGTGGTGGTGTGGCGCGCTGCTGGCCGTCACCTACCTGAGCTACAGCGTGCTGACGGTGCTGCACCAGGCCTGGGGCGCACGTCTGGGCGGCGACGAGGGGCAGCGCGCGCGCATCGTCTCGTGGCGTGAGGGCCTGGCGCTGGTGGGCGTGCTGGTGGCCAGCGTGCTGCCTTCGGTGGCCGGCCTGTCGGTGACCGGCGTCGTCTTCACGCTGCTGCTCGCAGCGGGCGTGGCCTTGCTGACGCGCGCGCCCAGGCCGCGCATCGAGGCCGCCCCGGCCACGCTGCCCAGCCTGGCCGTGCCGCTGCGTACGCCGGCCTTCCGCCGGCTGCTCGCCGTCTACCTGCTCAATGGCGTGGCCAGCGCGGTGCCGGCGACGCTGGTGCTGTTCTTCATCCGCGACCGCCTGCAGGCGCCGGCCTTCGAGCCGCTGTTCCTGGCCAGCTATTTCGCCGCCGGGGCCCTGAGCATGCCGCTGTGGGTGCGCCTGGTGGCGCGCCTGGGCCTGGCGAAGACGTGGTTGGTCGGCATGGTCCTGGCCATCGTCACCTTCGCCTGGGCAGCGCTGCTGGGCGCCGGCGACGTGGTCGCCTTCACCGCCGTCTGCATCGCCAGCGGCTTTGCCTTGGGCGCCGACCTCACGCTGCCCGGCGCCCTGCTGGCCGGCGTCATCCAGCGTGCCGGCCACGGCCAGAAGCTGGAAGGCGCCTATTTCGGCTGGTGGAACTTCGCCACCAAGCTCAACCTGGCGCTGGCCGCGGGCATCGCGCTGCCGCTGCTGGGTGCCTTCGGCTACAGCCCCGGCGGCCAGGACGAAGACGCGCTGCGCGCCTTGACCCTGGCCTACTGCCTCTTGCCCTGCGTGCTGAAGCTCGGTGCTGCAGGGCTGCTCTGGACACTCTGGTTACGCAAGGAAACCCCGCCATGAACCGCCTCCTGAAACGCCTGACGCTGCTCGTCGGCATCTTCGCCCTGGGCGCCGCCGTGCTCGGCGGCTGCGCCTCGGCGCCGACGCCGGCCGACTACGCGGCGGAAAAGCCCGTGCTCGACCTGAAGACCTATTTCAACGGCCCCATGGTCGCGCACGGCATCTTCACCGACCGTGCGGGCAAGGTGGCGCGCCGCTTCACGGTGCAGATGACGGGCAGCTGGAACGGCAACCAGGGCACGCTGGACGAACGCTTCACCTACAGCGACGGCAAGACCGAGCGCCGCGTCTGGCGCCTCACCGACGAAGGCAACGGCCGCTGGACCGGTCGCGCCGATGACGTGGTCGGCGTGGCCCAGGGCCAGGCTGCCGGCAACGCGCTGAACTGGCGCTACACGCTCAGCCTGCCGGTGGACGGCAAGGTCTACGAGGTGCAGTTCGACGACTGGATGTACCTGATGGACGACAAGGTGATGCTGAACAAGGCCGTGATGAGCAAGTTCGGCTTCCGCCTGGGCGAAGTCACGCTGTCCTTCTACAAGCCGTGAACATGCAGGACCTTCTTTGCGGCGCCTGCGCGCGCGCCCGGGGCTTTCCATGCCGTTGAACCCCCGCATCACGGGCTGGGCCGGCAAGACGGCCTGGCTGGTCGGCGCATCCACCGGCATCGGTCGCGCCACCGCGCATGCGCTGCACGCTGCCGGCGCGCGTGTGGTCGTCTCGGCGCGCGGCCGCGAGGCGCTCGACAGCTTCGTCGCCGAACACGGCCGCAGCGAAGCCATCGCGCTGGACGCCACCGACCGCGACGCCATGCGAGACGCCGCCGCGCAGATCGTCGCTGCACACGGCGGCATCGACCTGGCGATCTACTGCGCCGGCACCTACACGCCGATGCGCGCCACCGCCTTCGACCTCGACATCGCGCTGAAGCACGTGCAGGTGAACCACGTCGGCGCGCTCTACATGCTGGATGCGGTGCTGCCGCAGCTGCAGGCCCAGGCGAAAGCCGGCCGAGGCGGCCACCTCAGCCTGGTGTCCAGCGTGGCCGGCTTCCGCGGCCTGCCGCAGAGCCTGGCCTACGGCCCGACGAAGGCCGCGCTGATCAACCTGGCCGAGACGCTCTACCTCGACCTGCAGCCGCTGGGCCTGGGCGTGTCGATCATCAACCCGGGCTTCGTCGAGACGCCGCTGACGGCGCAGAACAGCTTCCGCATGCCGGCACTCATCACGCCCGAGCAGGCGGCGGCGGAGATCCTGCGCGGCTGGCGGCACGGCGACTTCGAGATCCACTTCCCGAAACGCTTCACCTTCTGGATGCACGCGCTGCGCCACCTGGGCTACGGCAGCTACTTCGCGGCCGTTCGCCGTTCGACGGGGATGTGAGATGACGGGTTGCGCGACGTGTGCCGGGGCAGTTCGGGCGTGCACGCAGGGGCATGGAAGACCTGCTAGCGGCCCGTTGCGGACGTTCGGGTCTTCGTTGCCGTCTGCGTGCCTGAAGTGGCGCAGGAGCAGGCCGCCGGGGTGCTCTGCTGCGTTCATGTC
>LNFM01004587.1_pt1 | contig 25267 bp, 23 predicted proteins | sample 596031 | NCBI WGS metagenome assembly LNFM01 (sample SAMN04254537, study PRJNA301005) | activated carbon metagenome | isolation source: dual media filters at the Ann Arbor, Michigan drinking water treatment plant | place: USA: Ann Arbor | reverse complement strand
GAACTCGCCGCGTTCGATATCAACCGCGACATCGACATCAAGAAGGCCGCGACCGACAAGGTCGCCAGCATCAACAACGTCATCGCCAGCAACCAGTTCACGATCGCCTATCAGCCGATCTGGAACGTGGCCACCAACCGGCCGGTCGGGCTGGAGTGCCTGGCCCGCTTCCCGGCCCAGCCGCCGCGCAGCCCCGATCTGTGGTTCAACGAAGCGGCGGAAGCCGGGCTCGGCGCCGAACTGGAACTCGCCGCCATCCGCATGGCCCTGCGCGCCTTCGACACGCCGCTGCCGGCTCCGATCTACCTGGCGGTCAACGCCTCGCCGGCCACCGTGGTCGGCGGCGACCTCGCGGCGGCGTTCGCCGGCCTGCCGCTCGACCGCATCGTGCTGGAAGTCACCGAGCACGCCCACGTCGCCGATTACGACCGGCTGGTGAAGGCCCTGGCGCCGTTGCGGCAGAGCGGCGTCCGGCTGGCGATCGACGATGCCGGCGCCGGCTATTCCGGCCTGCAGCACATTCTGCAATTGCGCCCCGACATCATCAAACTCGACATGTCGCTGACCCGGCACATCGATCTCGATCCGGCGCGGCGGGCGCTGGCGGCAGCGCTGATTGCGTTCGCCCGCGACACCGGCAGCCAGATCGTGGCCGAAGGCGTCGAGACGGCGTCCGAACTCAAGACGCTCGCCACCCTCGGCGTGCAGATGGCGCAGGGCTATCACCTCGGCCGGCCGATGGCGCTGGACAGCGCGGCGGTGCTGTTCGGCACTGACGATACGAACGCGCGGGTGGCATGACGCCGGGGCGCCGTCGCCCCAGCGACCGCCACCGGCCACGTTACTGTACGATGAGCTTGAGGTCCTCGACCACCGGCTTCACCTTCGACACCTGCTCTTTCAGCATCGCCCGCATCTCCGCCTGCGTCGAACCGGACGGCTCGGCGCCGACCTCTTCCATGCGTTTGCGCACGTCCGGCTTTTTCACCGCCAGCACGACCTGTTCGTGCAGGCGCGCAATCACCGCGTCAGGCGTTCCGGCCGGTGCGAAGAAGCCGTTCCAGCCCTGGATTTCGAGGCTGGTGAGGCCGAGTTCGCGCACGGTGGGCACATCGGGTAGCGCCGGCGACCGCTTGACGCCCAGCACCGCCAGCGGCTTTAGCGCGCCGGACTTGGCGTGCTGCAACGAGGTCGAGAGCTGATCGCCGCCGAACTGGATACGGCCCGACAACAGCTCCAGCACCAATGGCGCGGCGCCGCGGAACGGCACGTGATCCATCTTGATGCCGGTATCGCGCTTGAGCACCTCGCCGATGTAATTCATGATGCTGCCCGGCCCGGTCGAACCGTAGAACAGCGGATCCTTGGCGGTCTTGGCGTAGTCGACGAATTCCTTGAGATCCTTCGCCGGCACACTCGGATGCGCCAGCATCAGCATCGGCACATAGGCGCCGACGGAAATCGGGATGAAGTCCTTTTCGATGTCGTGGCGCGAGCGGCCGGCATATTGCAGCGACGCGGTCGTGGTCGAGAAGGTCAGGTTGTGGAACAGCAACGTGTAGCCGTCTGGCGGCGCCTTGGCGACCTGATCGGCGCCGAGCGAGCCGCCGGCACCGCCGACGTTTTCGACCAGCACCGTCTGGCCGAGACCCTCGGTCATGCTCTGGGCGAAAAGGCGCGCCAGCATGTCGGTGGTGCCGCCGGCCGGGAACGGCACGACCACGCGAATGGTGCGGCTGGGGTATTGTTGTGCGCTTGACGCGCCAGCCATCAACGGCAGGGCGATAAGCGCCGCCGCCGCGGACAGAAACAAGTTTCGGCGCGTCTGATTTTTATTGGACCTCAAGGATCGCATGGTCGCCTCCCTCTGAATGCTGCCGTTGCCCGGCATGCGTTTAGAGGGGCATCCTAACACTCTCAGGGTGCGGCTTCGAGGGGGCTAAATCCCGTGCCTCGCGTGTGCCCCTACACGATCATCATCACCGGGTTTTCGATCAGCCGCTTGAACGCCGTGATCAGTTCGGCGCCCAGCGCGCCGTCGATGGCGCGGTGATCGCAGGACAGCGTCACGCTCATGATGGTGGCCGGGACGATCTGGCCGTTGCGCACCACCGCCCGCTCCTCGCCGGCGCCGACTGCGAGGATCGACGATTGCGGCGGGTTGATCACCGCGGTGAAGTCCTTAATGCCGTACATACCGAGGTTGGACACCGACGACGAGCCGCCCTGGTATTCGTTGGGCTTGAGCTTCTTGGCCTTGGCGCGCGCGGCAAGGTCCTTCATCTCGTTCGAGATCGCCGACAGCGATTTGGTTTCGGCCTGGCGGATGATCGGCGTGATCAGCCCGAACGGCAGCGCGACCGCGACGCCGATGTCGGAATGCTTGTGCTTGAGCATGGCGCCCTCGGTCCAGCTCACATTGGCTTCCGGGATGCGCTGCAGCGCCAGCGCCATGGCCTTGATGACGAAGTCGTTGACCGACAGTTTGTAGAGCGGCTTGCCGTCCTTGTCCTTGCCGGCGGCGGCGTTGATCTCTTCGCGCGCCGCGGTCAGCTTGCCGATATCGCAGTCGATCGTGAGATAGAAGGTCGGCATCGACTGCGTCGCGGCGGTGAGCCGCTGGGCGATCGTGCGGCGCATGCCGTCATGCGGCACGGTATCGTAAGAACCTTCCTCGTAGAGGCCAAGGATCTGCTTGTCGGACATGGCAGGCGCCGGAGCGGACCCTGCCGCCGGTGCCCCGGCTGACGCAGCCGCCGCCGCGGGTTTCAGTCCCTTGCCGGATTTGGCCTCGTCGATGTCGCGCGCAATGACACGGCCATGCGGACCGGAGCCCTGCACGGCCGACAGATCGACGCCGGCCTCCTTGGCCAACCGCTTCGCCAGCGGCGAGGCGAAGATGCGGTTGCTGCCACCTTGGCCCGCGTCCTTCGCGACGGGCGCTCTCGCGCCCTCCTCAGAACGAGCAGCCGGCTTGGGCGCTCGCGGCGAACTCTTGGCCTCATCCTGAGGAGCCCGCGCAGGCGTCTCGGAGGATGCGACAGGCTTCGCTTCCGCCTTTTTCGGTTCGTCCTTTTTCTCCGCCGCCTTCGGCGCCGCGGCGCCGGCCGCCTTGGCGTCCTCGCCTTCGGCGGTGATGATGGCGATCACAGCATTCACCGCGACGTCCTGGGTGCCTTCCGGCACCACGATCTTGGCCAGCGTGCCCTCGTCGGTCGCCTCGTATTCCATCGTCGCCTTGTCGGTCTCGATCTCGGCGATGACGTCGCCCGACTTGATGGCGTCGCCTTCCTTCTTCAGCCAGCGCGCAAGGTTGCCCTTTTCCATGGTGGGCGACAGCGCGGGCATCAGGATGTTGGTGGCCATGTCGCTTTGCGCCTACTTGTAACTGACGGCTTTGGCGGCCTCGACCACCTCGGCCACGGTCGGGAGCGCCAGCTTCTCGAGGTTGGCGGCGTAAGGCATCGGCACGTCCTTGCCCGACACGCGCGCCACCGGCGCGTCGAGATAATCGAACGCCTGCTCCATGATGCGGGTGGCGATTTCGGCGCCGACGCCGGACTGGGCCCAGCCCTCTTCCACCGTCACCGCGCGGCCGGTCTTCTTGACCGAGGCGATGATGGTCTCGGTGTCCATCGGCTTCAGCGTGCGCAGGTCGATCACCTCGGCCTCGATGCCTTCCTTGGCCAGTTCCTCGGCGGCCTTGAGCGCATAGGTCATGCCGTTCGACCAGGCGACGATGGTGACGTCGCTGCCGGCACGCGCGATCTTCGCCTTGCCGATCGGCAGCACGAAATCGTCGAGCTTCGGCACCGGCGACGAGTGACCGTAGAGGATTTCGTTTTCCAGGAAGATGATCGGGTTGGGATCGCGGATCGCCGCCTTCAAGAGGCCCTTGGCGTCGGCGGCATTCGACGGCGCGATCACCTTGAGACCCGGGATGTGCGAGTACCAGGCGGAATAGTCCTGGCTGTGCTGAGCGGCGACGCGCGCGGCGGCGCCGTTCGGACCGCGGAACACGATCGAGCAGCCCATCTGGCCGCCTGACATGTAGAGCGTCTTGGCGGCGGAGTTGATGATCTGGTCGATCGCCTGCATGGCGAAGTTGAAGGTCATGAACTCGACAATCGGCTTAAGGCCCGCCAGCGCCGCGCCGACGCCAAGGCCGGCAAAGCCGTGCTCGGTGATCGGCGTATCGATGACTCGCTTGTCGCCGAATTCCTGCAACAGGCCCTGCGTGACCTTGTAGGCGCCCTGATACTCGGCGACTTCCTCGCCCATCACGAAGACGTCGCCGTCGCGGCGCATTTCCTCGGCCATGGCGTCGCGCAAGGCTTCACGCATGGTCATGGTGACCATCTCGGTGCCTTCGGGAATATCGGGGTCGGCGGCGGTCTGGATGGCGGGCGCCGCGGGCGCCTTGGCAGCTTTCTTTTCGGCTTCTTCGGGCGCGGGCGCCTCGGCCTTGCCTTCGGTGGCGGGTGGCGCGGACTGGGCTTTTTTCTGCTGCTCGGCGACGGAGTCGGTTTTCTTCGCCGGTTCGGCCTTCTTCTCCGGGGCGGCAGAGGCGTCCTCGCCATCGCTGAGAATGGTGGCGATCGGCGTGTTCACGGCGACGTCGGCCGTGCCTTCCGGCACCAGGATCTTGCCCATGGTGCCTTCATCGGTGGCTTCCACTTCCATGGTCGCCTTGTCGGTCTCGATCTCGGCGATAATGTCGCCGGACTTGACGGCGTCGCCCTCTTTCTTGAGCCACTTGGCGAGGTTGCCCTTCTCCATCGTGGGCGAAAGCGCGGGCATGAGGATGTCGATCGGCATGGGCTTAAACTGTTTCCTGCACTGACCCGGTATTTTCTGTTTTGACGGGCCGGCGATGACGCCGGCTTCCTAGCGATAGATGTCCGTGAACAGCTCCGACACGTCCGGCTCCGGATCGTGTGTAGCGAACTCAGCCGCCTGGTTGATCAGATCGCGCACCGAAGCGTCGATCTTCTTCAGGACGTCTTCTGTAGCGAATTTCTTTTCCAGAATGCGCGCGCGCGCCATGTCGATTGGATCGGTGGTCGAGCGCACCTTGTCGACTTCTTCGCGGGTGCGGTACTTGGCCGGATCCGACATCGAATGGCCGCGGTAGCGGTAGGTCAACATTTCCAGAATATAGGGACCCTTGCCGGCGCGGCACCAGGCTGCGGCCTTTTCACCGGCGGCCTGCACAGCGCGCACGTCCATGCCATCAACCTGCTCGCCCGGAATGTTAAACGAGAGGCCGCGCCGCGACAGGTTCACCTCGGCGGAAGCGCGGGCGATCGACGTGCCCATGGCGTAGCGGTTGTTCTCGATGACGTAGATGACCGGCAGCTTCCAGAGCTCGGCCATATTAAAGCTCTCGTAGACCTGACCCTGGTTGGCGGCGCCGTCGCCGAAATAGGTCACCGAAAGGTTGTCGTTGCCGCGATAGACATTGGCGAAGGCCAGCCCGGTGCCGAGCGGCACCTGCGCGCCGACAATGCCATGACCGCCGTAGAAGCCCTTCTCGACGCTGAACATGTGCATCGAGCCGCCCTTGCCCTTGGAATAGCCCTGGGCACGGCCGGTCAGTTCCGCCATGACGCCCTTGGCGTCCATGCCGCAGGCCAGCATGTGGCCATGGTCGCGGTAACCGGTGATGACCTGGTCGCCCTTCTTGAGCACCATCTGCATGCCGACCACCACGGCTTCCTGGCCGATATAGAGGTGGCAGAAACCGCCGATCAAACCCATGCCGTACATCTGGCCGGCCTTCTCCTCGAAGCGGCGGATGGTCAGCATTGTTTCATAGGCGGAAAGTTCTTGTTCCTTGCTGAAGTCGGCAAGCTTGGCCGCCGGGGCCCGCTTGTTGTCGTCGGCGCTCGAATTCTTTTGGGCGACCGCCATTGGCACTCCGTGGACTGCAAAGACTTTAGTAGGACAATCCCCAATAGCTCAATTTGTACGCACGGGAAAGCCGCCGCCCGGATGCAAGGCTTGCGTATTTCGCCGCGTTTTTGAACGGAAAGTGCGCGGCCCGCCACCGGGCCCGGCGCCTGGCAGACGGCCGACGTCTACCGGGGATTTAGCAGAAGCACGACGTCGCGGGAATCGGCCAGTCCGAGCAATGTCCGGGCACGCTCGTCCAGCATATCGGGATCGAGTTTGTCGGCCCGCAGCAGCGCCACGCGCCGCTCCCACGCCGTCCGCTCCGCCCGCACCTGCGACAATTCAGCCTGCATCGCCGTCAAATGCGCGTCGATGTCCTGCTGGGCGCGCAGGCCGTGATTCCCCGTGAACGCATTCACGGCGAAATAGCCGATGAAAGCGGCGGCAAACAGATACAGCCCGAGCACAGTGAGGATGGCGCGGCGGCGCCGGTGGGTGACCATACGCGGCATAGTCAGTGATCCGCGTTAAGGCGCATTTAACGGTAAGGCCGGTCCGTTCCTCTATTTCAGGGCGCCGCGCCCGGCATATTTCGCCTGCGGCCCGAGTTCCTGCTCGATCCGCAGCAACTGGTTGTATTTGGCGGTGCGGTCGGCGCGCGCCAGCGAACCGGTCTTGATCTGCCCGCAATTGGTGGCGACGGCGAGGTCGGCGATGGTCGAATCCTCGGTCTCGCCCGAGCGATGCGACATGACCGCGGTGTAGGCGGCCTTGTGCGCCATCTCGACGGCCGCCAGCGTCTCGGTCAGGGTGCCGATCTGGTTGACCTTGACCAGGATCGAATTGCCGACGCCATCCTTGATGCCGGCGCCGAGGCGCTCGACATTGGTGACGAACAGGTCGTCGCCGACCAGCTGGCATTTGTCGCCGATCAGGCCGGTCAGGATCTTCCACCCATCCCAGTCGTCCTCCGACATGCCGTCCTCGATCGAGACGATCGGATAGGCGCCGACGAGTTTTGCCAGATACTCCGCCTGCGCCTGTCCGGAGCGCTTCTTGCCCTCGCCTTCATAGGCATAGGCGCCGTCCTTGAAGAACTCCGTGGCGGCGCAGTCGAGCGCGATCATGACATCGCCGCCGGCCTTGTAGCCGGCCTTCTCGATGCCCTGCATAACGAAGTCGAGCGCGGCCTCGGCCGATTTCAGGTTGGGCGCAAAGCCACCTTCGTCGCCAACATTGGTGTTGTGACCGGCCTTCTTTAGTTCGGCGCGCAGCGTGTGGAAGATTTCCGAACCCGCCCGCAACGCCTCGGCAAAGCTCGGCGCGCCGACCGGCATGATCATGAATTCCTGGAAGTCGATCGGGTTATCGGCATGGGCGCCGCCGTTGATGATGTTCATCATCGGCACCGGCAGCAGCCGCGCCGCGGTGCCGCCGACATAGCGGTACAGCGGCAAGTCAGATGCATTGGCCGCGGCCTTGGCGACCGCCAGCGATACGCCGAGAATGGCGTTGGCGCCGAGCCTGCCCTTGTTCGGTGTGCCGTCGAGCTCGATCATGGTCTCGTCGATCAGCGCCTGCGCCTCGGCGTCCATGCCGCCGAGCGCGTCGTAGATCTCGCCGTTGACCGCATCGACCGCCTTTTGCACGCCCTTGCCGCCGTAACGGCCCTTGTCGCCGTCGCGCAACTCGACCGCCTCATGGGCGCCCGTGGACGCCCCCGAGGGCACTGCGGCGCGGCCCTGCGCACCATCCTCCAGCAGAACGTCGACTTCGACGGTGGGATTGCCCCGGCTGTCGAGGATTTCGCGGCCGATAATATCGATGATGGCGGTCATGGGCGGTTCCGGGCTTTGCAGGGTGCGCAGGGTCCAGCCATGCGCCATTGCGAGGGCTTCTACAGGATCGACAACCCCCTTGTCATGCCCTGCGTCAAACGGGCAAGAAGCCCTCATGGCAAAGAAATTGGCAAAGAAATCGGCGGGCACTCCTGCGTTGCAGCTCGGCCAACCCACCCCGATGCCGGCGTCGCCCGGCGAGGCGGTGCTGGACCGCGTGCCGAACCCGCATACCGACACCAATTACGTGGCGCGCTTCACCGCGCCGGAATTCACCACGCTGTGCCCGATCACCGGCCAGCCCGACTTCGCCCACCTGGTCATCGACTACGTGCCGGGCAAACATCTGGTCGAGTCGAAGTCGCTGAAGCTGTATCTGGTCAGCTTCCGCAAGGAGGGCTCCTTTCACGAGGACTGCACGGTGGCCATCGGCAAGCGGCTGTTCGGCCTGCTCAAGCCGAAATGGCTGCGCATCGGCGGCTACTGGTATCCGCGCGGCGGAATCCCGATCGACGTGTTCTGGCAGGCCGGCAAATTGCCCAAGGACGTCTGGGTGCCCGATCAGGGCGTGCAGCCCTATCGCGGCCGCGGCTGAGTTTCAGGTCGGCGTCGGTGGCGCGCGCCTGAGCCATTGCGCGCAGACGAAGCCCGCCGTCACCAGCACCACCGAGCCGACCAGCAGCACCGGCGTGACACCGACGGTCGCCATGCCGACGCCGTAGACGATCGGCCCGACCGCGTGGCCCATGAAGAAAAAGAACGAGTGCAGCGCCATCGCCGAGCCGCGCGCCGCCGGCGCCAGTTCGCTGGCGTAGATCTGAATGACGGCGTGCAGCATGTAGAAGCCGAAGCCGAGCAGGACGAAATTGATCACCTCGACCGGCCACGGCACCCGGAAAGCGACCACCAGCAGGCAGACGCCCATCACCAGTCCGCCGCCGCGCATCAGCCAGGTTTCGCCGAGCACCGGCAGCAGCCGCGATACCGAGAGGGCGTAGATCGCGCCGCCGATGCCGAAGCCGCCGAGGACCAGCCCGGCGATCGAGGCGCGGGTTTCGCCGTCGTCATGCAGCATCGTCGCGAGGTGCGGGAACAGCCCGTACATGAACACCGCTTCGAGAAACACCACGGTGTAACAAATCTTGGCCAGCGGGTTGCTGAAGATGGTTCGGTAGTTGGGTCCCAGCGTCGACAGGTCGAAGCGGCCGGCGGTTTCGGTGAGATTGCGAAGGCCGGGGATCGCGGCCGCAAAGGCAATCAGGGCGAAGGCGCCGGTCATGAAAAACACGCTGCGCCAGCCGAACAGATCGCCGATCACCCCAGCAAAGGTGGCGCCGAGCAGATTACCGGACATGATCGCCAGCAACAGGCGGCCCATTGCCACCTGCCGTTCCGCGATCGGAAACTTGTCGCCAACCAGCGCAAAAGCGATCGGCATCACGCCGCCGGTGGCCAGGCCCGCCACCATTCGCGCCACGACCAGAACTTCGAAGTTGCCGGCGAAGCCGCAGACGAAGGTCGCGACGCTGCCGGCGAAGAGACAGATCAGCATCATCCGCGCCTTGCTGAACATGTCGGCCAGGGCGCCGAACAGCGGCTGAACCAGCGCATAGGGCAAGGTGAAGGCGGTGGTCAAAAGCGCCACGGTGGCCGGATCGACGGCGAGCTCCCCGGCGATCTGCGGCACCACAGGATCGGTCGAGCGAACGAACATCGAGCACGCGAACAGGACGAGAGCGATCAGATTGAGCTGGCGGCCCATAGTGTCCTTTTTGCCTCGGCGCCGCTTAGCGCTTGGCCAACCGGTCGAATTCGACAAGGCTGCGCAACAATGCCTCCATCTCCTTCAGCGGCATCATGTTGGGCCCGTCGGACGGCGCGTGGTCGGGGTCCTGATGCGTCTCGATGAAGACGCCGGCGACGCCGACCGCAACCGCGGCGCGCGCCAGCACCGGTACGAATTCGCGTTCGCCGCCCGATGACGCGCCCTGCCCGCCCGGCTGCTGCACCGAATGCGTGGCGTCAAAAATCACCGGCGCATGGGTGGTGCGCTTGAGGATCGGCAGCGCGCGCATGTCCGAGACCAGGGTGTTGTAGCCGAACGACACGCCGCGCTCGGTCACCAGCACATTACGATTGCCCGCGGTGGTGAGCTTCGCCACCACGTTCTGCATGTCCCATGGCGCCAGAAACTGCCCCTTCTTGACGTTCACGATTTTGCCGGTGGCGGCGGCGGCAATCAGCAGGTCGGTTTGCCGGCACAGGAACGCGGGGATCTGCAGCACGTCGACCGCCTCGGCGACCCGCGCGCACTGGGCAGCGTCGTGCACGTCGGTCAGCACCGGCAGTCCGAGCTGCTCCCGTATCTCGGCGAAAATCGGCAGCGCAGCGTCGAGGCCGATGCCACGCGCCGCCTTGGCCGAGGTGCGGTTGGCCTTATCGAAGGATGTTTTGTAAACAAGCCCGACGCCCGCGCGCGCGGCGATTTCCTTGAGCGCGCCGGCCATTTCCAGCGCATGCGCCCGGCTCTCAAGCTGGCAAGGACCGGCGATCAGCGCCAGCGGCAGATCGTTGCCGAAGCGGACGGCGCCGACGGAAACACGGGCGTTGGGCAACAGACTTGGGTCCACCGAAAGCGTCCTTGCGAGGCGCGACCATGAAGCGGCCGGGCCGCGCGGTCAACGATTCTCAAATACCAAAACGGCGCCCCGCACAGCCTGCGAGCCGGATGCGGGGCCACCCCCGACAAAGCGTATGGCTGCCAGTCGCGCCCCGCCCGCACAATCCGGCGCGTTCGTGCCGTACCGGCGTGCAAACCCGGCCGGCGTCGTCAACTCAATCGCGCCGCGCGGCAATTCGATGGTGAAGCCCTCGCCGTCGGCACGCGCCGCCGACGCGCCGGTGAAGGCCATCAGGAAGTCGCGATGCCGCGAGGGCGTGTCAGCTACCATCACCACCGCAGCCACGCCGGTCACGCCGTTGTCATGTTTCTGAAACGTCGGATTCCAGAAGTTCTCCGGGTAATGCTGCTGGCAGACGGCGAAACGGATATCCGGTGCGTGCCGGTCTTCGGCAAAGGCCAGCGAAAAGGCCACCTTGACCGCCGACCCGTCCGGGCGCCTGCCCTCGCGGTCAAAGCGCATTGCTTCCGACGCGGCGAAACCGGCGGCGCGCAGCGCCGCCTCGTCGTCTCGTGCATTCTGTGATTCGAGGATCAGCATCGACAGGCCATCGCCACGCGCGATGAAATCGCCATTGAAAGCGCCGAACAGTTTCGAGAAACCGTCGTCGCCCAGCTTTTCGGGCTTGGCCAGCGTCAGTAGTTCGATGAAGCAGCCTGGCATTTGCACGATATGGTTATGTGTGCCCCAGGGATGCCGGTTGCGCGCGCCAACGGTGAAGCCGAGACGGCGATAGGCGGCGACGGCGGCATCAAGATCGCGTACAGCATGGACGATATGGTCGAGCCCGCGCGCCATGTTTTCTCGTCCCATGAGCCGGAAAGCGCCGTCGCGCCGGCTCCCTCGCCTGGAATTCAAATGCGTGTAAACGGAGGGCGGGCGGAACCCCGCCACTCTCCCGTCGTTAAACCTCCTCAGCCTACACGGACCGGATTTCACCGACCATGGCCGCGCTTTTACTTTATCTGATTGCAATACTGGTCGTCGTCGCCACCCTGCTGCCGGTCTGGCGCACCACGCGGTGGTGGGTCCGGGTGCTCGACTTTCCCCGCTTTCAGGTGGCGGTCTTGGCGTTTGTGACGCTGGCTCTGATACCCATCTTCGCTTGGCCCTTATCGCCTGTCGATTATGGCTTGCTGGCGGCCGTTGCAGCCGCAGGGGCGTGGCAGTTGTCTTGGGTCTGGCGCTACAGCCCCTTGGCGCCACTGGAAGTCGGCAACACAAGCGCGGCGCGTGACGCACCCGAATGCTTCTCGCTGCTCACGACGAATGTCTATCTGAAGGCGCGCGACTCGAACGCCTTGCTGAAGCTCATTTACGACACCGACCCCGATCTGATCCTGGCGGTCGAGACCGACGAATGGTGGTGCGCGCGGCTCAGCGAGGGACTGCAAAGCAAGTACCCGCACAATCAAATTTATCCGCTGTCGAACGGTTACGGCATCGCGCTGTTTTCGCGGCTCGAACTGGTCGATCCCGGCTTTCGTCATCTGGTCGATGAACAGGTGCCATCGATCAAGACAGGTTTGCGGCTGCGCTGCGGCGCCGTCATCGATGTCTACGGTGTGCACCCGCAACCACCCGCGCCGTCGCAGGATTCAACGGCGCGCGACACCGAGCTGGTCATGGTCGGGCGCGAAATCAAACGGACGCAACGGCCCGCCGTCGTGCTCGGCGATCTCAACGATGTCGCCTGGTCGCGGACCACGACGCGGTTCAAGGAAGTCGGCGGCCTGCTCGACCCGCGGCGCGGCCGCGGCTTTTTCAACACCTACCCGGCCGGCATGCCGGGGATGCGTTATCCGCTGGATTATGTTTTCCACACGTCGCATTTCGCCGTCAGCCGCATGCGCGTCCTGCCACGCATCGAATCCGATCATCTGCCCTTTACGGCCACGCTATGCCTCACGCCGGAGGCGATGCAGGCGGACAAGTGACGGCTATACCAGCCGGCTCTGCTCCACCGCCGCCTCGATAAACGAGGCGAACAGCGGATGCGGCTCGAATGGCCGCGACTTCAGCTCGGGGTGAAACTGCACGCCGATGAACCAAGGGTGATCTTCGTACTCGACGATCTCCGGCAGGATGCCATCGGGCGACATGCCGGAGAAACGCAGGCCGTGCTGCTCAAGACGGCCTTTGTAGGCCGTATTCACTTCATAACGATGGCGGTGCCGTTCGGAGATTTCGGTGGCGCCATAAATCTCCGCAACACGGCTGCCGCGCGTCAGCGCCGCCTGATAGGCGCCCAACCGCATGGTGCCGCCGAGATCGCCTTCGGCGCTGCGCTTTTCGCGCTCGTTGCCGCGCAGCCATTCGGTCATCAGACCGACCACCGGCTCGCCGGTCGTCCCGAACTCCGTCGAATTGGCATCAACGATGCCGCACAGGTTTCGCGCCGCCTCGATGCACGCCATCTGCATGCCGAAGCAGATGCCGAAATACGGCACGTTGCGTTCGCGCGCGAACCGCGCCGCCCTGATCTTGCCTTCGGCGCCGCGCTGGCCGAAGCCGCCGGGCACCAGGATGCCGTTGACGTGCTCAAGGAGCGGCGTCGGGTCTTCGTTCTCGAACACCTCCGACTCGATCCAGTCGAGCTTGACCTTGACCTTGTTGGCGATGCCACCGTGCGACAGCGCCTCGGTCAGCGATTTGTAGGCGTCCTTCATGCCGGTGTACTTGCCGACAATGGCGATGGTGACGTCGCCTTCCGGATTGCGCACCCGCTCGTTGATCACCTGCCAGCGCTCGAGGTCCGGCGCTTTCTGCGGCTCCATGCCGAAGGCGGCCAGCACCTCGGCATCGAGTCCCTCGGCCGAATAGGATTCCGGCACCGCGTAGATGTTGTCGACGTCGCGCGCCTCGATCACCGCGCTTTCGCGGACGTTGCAGAACAGCGCCAGCTTGCGCCGCTCGCCCTGCGGGATCGGCCGGTCGGTGCGGCACAACAGGATATCGGGCTGGATGCCGATCGACCGCAGTTCCTTGACCGAGTGCTGGGTCGGCTTGGTCTTGAGTTCGCCGGCGCTCGGGATGAACGGCAGTAGGGTCAGGTGAACGTAGACCGCGTGCTGGCGCGGCAGGTCGTTGCCGAGCTGCCGGATCGCCTCGAAGAACGGCAGGCCCTCGATGTCGCCGACGGTGCCGCCGACCTCGACCAGCACGAAGTCAAATCCGTCATTGCCGTCACGGACGAAGTCCTTGATGGCGTTGGTGACGTGCGGGATCACCTGGATGGTGGCGCCGAGATAATCGCCGCGCCGCTCTTTGGTGAGAATATCCTGGTAGATGCGGCCGGTGGTGATGTTGTCCTGGCGGGTCGCCGGACGGCCGGTGAAGCGCTCATAGTGGCCGAGGTCGAGGTCGGTTTCGGCGCCGTCGTCGGTGACGAAGACCTCGCCGTGCTGGTACGGCGACATCGTGCCGGGATCGACGTTGAGGTAGGGGTCGAGCTTGCGCAGCCGGACTTTGTAGCCGCGCGCCTGAAGCACGGCGCCAAGCGCCGCCGATGCGAGACCTTTACCCAGCGAGGAGACCACGCCGCCGGTGATGAAAATATACCGCGCCATGGGGCCTAACCTGTAGTGGGCGCGAATCGATTCGACGAGAGCGAAAGCCGAAGAGCTGCTTTGCGCCTGTGTGTAGCTCGCAATTCGATCATAAGTGCAGCCTGTTACGCCGTTATATTCATGTATTCAACGAGCCCCGCCCGGCGGCCGGGGCCCTAAACGCTGAAGGGCCGGTTTCCCGGCCCTTCGTTGCGCTTATTGCGACTGCGGGACCTGTGGCCCTGCGGGGGCGGCTGGCGCCGCTGGTGCGCCTTCGAGTTGCCGCAGCAGCCCGCCCTCGCCGCCACCGAGCGGGGCCGGCGCGCCGGGTACGCCCTGGGTGGCGCCGCCCTGCAGGATCGAGGTTGGCGTACGGTTGGCGCTGGCGATGATCGACAGAACGAGGCTGGTGCAAAAGAACAGCGCGGCCAGAATGGCCGTGGCGCGGGTCAGCAGGTTGGCGGAGCCGCGGCTGGTCATGAAACCGCCGCCACCACCGCCACCACCGCCAATACCCAGACCGCCGCCTTCGGAGCGCTGCAACAGCACCACGACGATCAACGACAGCACCAACATCAGATGAATGACAATGATCACATGCTGCATCGGACTAAAATCCATTCAAATCGGCCACCGGCAAGGCCCGGCGTGGCTGCATCGGTCATATAGGGAGTGGGACGGTGTTTGCCGATGACCGTTCCTGCGCCCGGAATCCGCCGCGGTCTCTACACCAACTTCCCACGCATTTCCACAAGCCGGGGACTTAGCCGTAAACCGCGGCAATTCCAAGGAAATCATCCGCTTTGAGGCTGGCGCCGCCGACCAGCGCGCCATTGACGTCGGCAATGGTCAGAAGTTCCCCGGCATTCGCCGGCTTGACCGATCCGCCATAGAGGATACGGACACGCCCGCCTTCGGCCCCATAGCGCTGCCTCAGATGCTGGCGAATAAAGGCATGGACCTCACCGACATCGGCCGGCGTCGGGGTCAGACCGGTGCCGATCGCCCAGACCGGTTCATAGGCCACCACCAGATTGGCGCCGGTGGCGGCATCCGGCAGGGAACCTTCGAGCTGGCGGCCGATCACCGCCAGTGTCTCGCGGGCCTCGCGCTCGCTGCGCTGCTCGCCGACGCAGACGATGGCGGTCAGCCCTGCCCGGTGCGCTGCCTGTGCCTTGTCGCGCACCTGCGCGTCGGTCTCGCCGTGATCCGCGCGCCGCTCCGAGTGACCGACGATGACCGCCACAGCGCCGGCATCGGCCAGCATTTCAGCGGCCAGATCGCCGGTATGGGCGCCCGACGCCTTGGCGTGGCAGTCCTGGCCGCCGACGGTCACGGCCGAACCGCGCGCCGAGGCTGCGAAAGCCGGGATCAGCGTCGCCGGCGGGCAGATCATCAGATCGGCCTTGCCGGCCAGCGGCGCGGCGCCTGCGACAACCTTGCCGAACTCCGCCGCCGAGGCGGCCAGCCCGTTCATTTTCCAGTTTCCCGCCACCAGCGGGCGAAGCTTTTCCGCCATCTTGCCGTCCTTTTCCGGGTGCGGTTACCAGAGCGGACCCGGCAACGCCAGTGCGCCCCCGGATACAAGCGATCCTACTTGAGTTGCAACGAGTTGACCCGCTCCCTATAAGAACGCCACCACCCTCCATTCAGATCAATTCGGCCAAGAAGCAAGGCACGCATGCTCCGCGGTATCAAGAATGCCTCCTCGAACTGGATCGGCAAATCGATCCTGTTGGTCGTCATCAGCTTCCTGGTCATCAGCTTCGCGGTCTGGGGCATTGGCGACATATTCCGCGGCTTCGGCCAGAACTCGGTCGCCAAAATCGGCAATACCGAAATCTCGGTCGAGCAGTTCCGGCAGTTCTATACCGACCGCCTTCAGCAGATCAGCCGCCAGATCGGCCGTCCGGTCACGCCCGATCAGGCGCGCGCGCTCGGCTTTGACCGGCAGGTGCTCGGCCAGATGGTGGCGGAGACCACGCTCGATGAACAGGCGGCCAAGCTCCGCCTCGGCATCACCGACGCCGACATCGCCCAGCGCATCACCACGGATCCGAGCTTTCAGGGCGCCAACGGCCAGTTCGACCACGCCCGCTTTGAATACATCATTCGCCAGGCCGGCTATACCGAGCCCCGCTTCGTCGCCGAGCAGCGACGTGTCACCCTGCGCCGGCAGATCGCGCAGAGCGTCAGCGGCGACCTGAAGGTGCCGGCCGTGACGCTTCAGGCCATCAACAACTTCCAGAACGAACGCCGCACCATCCAGTATGTGACGCTGACGGCGGCCCAGGCCGGCGATATTCCGGCGCCAACGCCGGAGGCGCTCGCCGCCTATTTCGAAGAGCGCAAGATTCTGTTCCGCGCGCCTGAATACCGCCGGGTCACGTTGCTGTCGCTGGCGCCGGCCGATATCGCCAAGCCGGATTCGGTGTCCGATGCCGAAGCCAAGACCTACTACGACCAGAACACCGGCAATTTCGGCTCGCCGGAGCGCCGCGAAGTACGCCAGATCGTCTTCGCCAATCCGGAGGAAGCCGCGGCGGCGCACGACCGGCTCACCAAGGGGCTGAGCTTCGCCGATCTGGCCAAGGAGCGCGAACTGTCCGAAGCCGACACCCTCGTCGGACAGGTGACCCAGTCGGAGATCATCGATCCGGCCGTGGCCGAGGCCGCCTTCGCGCTGAAGGAAGGTGAGGTCAGCGCGCCGGTCAAAGGCACGTTCGGCACGATCATCGTGCAGGTCGGCAAGATCGAACCGGGCGCGCAGAAACCCTTTGCGGAGGTCGCACCCGAGATCAAGCGCCAGCTTGCCGAAATCCGCGCCAGAAGCGAGATCAACGGACTGCGTGACAAGATCGACGACGAGCGCGCCGGCGGCGCGACCCTGGCCGAGACCGCGGCCAAGCTCGGGCTCACGGCGCAGGTTATCGAAGCGGTCGACCGCTCCGGCCGCGCGCCGGATGGCACCCTCGTTGCCGGCTTGCCGAAGCAGCCGGATGTCATCACGCCGATCTTTGCCAGCGATATCGGCGTCGATTCAGAACCCCAGCAGCTCCCGGGCGGCGGTTATATCTGGCACGACGTCACCGGCATCACGCCGGCGAGAGAGCGCACGCTCGACGAAGTGAAGGACCAGGTTGCCACGCGCTGGCGCGAGGACGAAGTCGGCAGGATATTGCAGGCCAAGGCGGAAGAGATGCTCGGCAAACTCAAAGCCGGCACCACGCTGGCGCAGGTGGCCGAGGAAGCCAACCTTCAGGTCCAGACCGGCGCCGATCTGCAAAGGCGACGTCCTTCCGGTTTCGTACCGGCCAAGCTGATCGAGGCCGCCTTCAACGTGGCAAAGGATGAAGCCGGCATTGCCGAGGGTGACCAGCGGACCGAGCGCTATGTGTTCCGTGTGACCGACATCACCGTACCCAAGCTCGATCCGGCATCGCCGGATGCCCAGCAACTGACGACAACGCTGCAGAATGCCTACGCCGATGACATCATCAGCCAATATATCGCGCGGCTGCAGGCCGACTACGGCGTCAGCATCAACCAGCAGGCGTTGAACCAGGTCATCGGCGGCGGCACCGGCCAGTAGACGCGAAGTAGCACAATGCAGATCGAGCCGTCGGAAGCCGCCTTCGCCGAACGCTACGGCCGCGGCGAGGCGCAAGTGGTGTGGACCACGCTGGTGGCCGATCTGGAAACGCCGGTGTCGGCGTTCCTCAAGCTCGGCGGCGGCAGGCCGATGAGCTTCCTGCTTGAGTCGGTAGAAGGCGGCGCGGTGCGCGGCCGCTATTCGATCATCGGGCTGGAACCGGATCTGATCTGGCGCACCAATGGCAGCCACGCCGAGATCAACCGCAACGCCCGCACCAAGCCCGATGCCTTCGCACCCTGCCCCAATCCGCCGCTCGACGCGCTGCGCTCGCTGATCGCGGAAAGTCGCATTGACCTGCCGGACGCGCTGCCGCCGATGGCGGCCGGCGTGTTCGGCTATCTCGGCTACGACATGGTGCGGCTGATGGAGCAGTTGCCGGCGGCCAATCCTGATCCGATCGGTATTCCCGACGCGGTGCTGGTGCGGCCGACGGTCATCGTCGTGTTCGATGCCGTCAAGGACGCCATCACTGTGGTGACGCCGGTGCGGCCCGACGCTTCGGTCGATGCGAAGGCGGCGCTGGCACGCGCCATTGAGCGGCTGTCGGCGGTGGTGGAAAGCCTCGACCGTCCGCTCGACAAGGCGCTGACCGAATTCGACGCCGGCCCGCTCGACGTACCGCCGCAGTCGAACACCAGCGCGGCCGAGTACAAGGCGATGGTCGCCAAGGCGAAGGAATACATTGCCGCCGGCGATGCGTTTCAGATCGTGCTGGCGCAGCGTTTCGAGGCGCCGTTTTCATTGCCGCCGTTCGCGCTTTATCGGGCGCTGCGGCGGACCAATCCGGCGCCGTTTCTGTTTTTCCTCGACTACGGCGATTTCGCCGTGGCCGGCTCGAGCCCGGAAATTCTGGTGCGGGTGCGTGGCGACACCGTCAGCATCCGGCCGCTCGCGGGCACGCGGCCGCGCGGCGACACGCCCCACGAGGACAAGCGGCTGGAAGAGGAACTGCTGGCCGATCCGAAGGAGCGCGCCGAGCATCTGATGCTGCTCGATCTCGGCCGCAACGATGTCGGCCGCGTCGCCACCATCGGCAGCGTCAAGGTCACCGACCAGTTCTTCATCGAGCGCTACAGCCAGGTGATGCACATCGTGTCCAATGTCGAGGGCACGCTCGACCCGAAATACGACGCGCTCGATGCGCTGGCCGCCGGCTTTCCCGCCGGCACCACGTCGGGCGCGCCGAAGGTGCGGGCCATGGAGATCATCGACGAGCTGGAGAAGGAAAAGCGCGGCCTCTATGCCGGCTGCGTCGGCTACTTTTCCGCCGCAGGCGAGATGGACACCTGCATCGTGCTGCGCACCGCGCTGGTGAAGGACGGCAAGATGTATGTGCAGGCCGGCGCCGGCATCGTCGCCGATTCCAACCCCGACAGCGAACAGCAGGAATGCGTCAACAAGGCGAAGGCCTTGTTCCGCGCCGCCGAGGAAGCGCGCCGGTTTGCCAGTGCCGCCAAACGCGGGCAATAACGGAGCGGTTTGGATATACTCCGCTCATTCCCGCGAAAGCGGGAATCCAGAACTAATAGAAAGAACTGGACCCCCGCTTTCGCGGGGGTGAGCGGACGACGGGAATGGAGAATTCTATGGGCCACGATCACTCTCATCACGATCACTCCCACGAGCCGAAGTGGAAGCACGACGGCGTGCGCGTGATCCCGGGCAATTCGCTCGATCCCAACACCGCGCAGACCCCGGGCATGGACCGCAAGGCGGCGATCAACGCTGCCCGCGTCGGCGCGCAGAAGATCTGGGCCGGCACCGTCGCCATCCATCCCAACGCCAAGACCGGCGCGCATCATCACGGCGCGCTTGAAAGCGTGATTTATGTCGTGCGCGGCCGCGCCCGCATGCGCTGGGGCGAACATCTCGAGTTCACCGCCGAGGCCGGCCCGGGCGACTTCATCTTCATTCCGCCTTACGTGCCGCATCAGGAAATCAACGCCAGCCCCGACGAGGTGCTGGAATGCGTGCTGGTGCGCTCCGACAACGAGGCGGTGGTGGTCAATCTCGACATCGAGCCGGCGGAAAAGGTCGAGAACGTGGCTTGGGTCGATCCGATCCACAAGGCGTGATTGCTCCGTTCGTCCCCGCGAAAGCGGGGACCCAGGGCCAAGAATCTGGATTCCCGCTTACGCGGGAATGAACGGTGTTTTGGTCTGCGCCCCCGTTAAATTCTGGCTGCCTTGACCCTCCTCAGGGCGCGTCTTAAGACCCTGAGGAGGCCCGTGACATGATTGTTCTGATCGATAATTACGACAGTTTCACCTTCAACCTGGTCCATTACCTGGGCGGGCTGGGGGCGGACGTCGTGGTGCATCGCAATGACAAGATTTCGGCCACCGAGGTCATGGCGCTGGACCCGGATGCGATCGTGCTGTCGCCCGGCCCCTGCACGCCGACCGAGGCCGGCATCTGTCTCGATCTGATCGGCAAGGCGGCCGAGGCCATTCCCCTGCTCGGCGTCTGCCTCGGCCACCAGGCGATCGGCCAGGCACTGGGCGGCAAGGTGGTGCGGGCGCCGGTGCCGGTGCACGGCAAGCTGTCGGAGATCAGCCATACCAACAGCGGTGTGTTTCACGGCATCAACGGCGCCTTCAAGGCGACCCGCTACCACTCGCTGGTGGTGGAGCGCGACAGCGCGCCGCGCGAACTCATCTTCAATGCGGAAACCGGCGACCGGTTGATCATGGGGATGATGCACGAAAGCCTGCCGCTGCATGGCGTGCAGTTTCATCCCGAGAGCATCGCCTCAGAGCACGGCCACCTGATGCTGCGGAATTTCCTCGACCTCGCCGCCGACTGGAACGCCTTGCGCGGCCGAAGGCCGAGTACGGCGCCGCAGCGCGAATCCGCCGCCATGCGCGCGGCGGTCTGAGGACGCCATGGCCGACGATTTCAAATCACTGCTCGCCAAGGTCGCCACCGGCGCCAGCCTGACGCGCGACGAAGCGGCCAGCGCCTTCGACCGCGTGATGTCGGGCGAAGCGACGCCGTCGCAGATGGGCGCGCTGCTGATGGGGCTGCGGGTGCGCGGCGAGACGGTCGACGAGATCACCGGCGCGGTCACCACCATGCGCGCCAAGATGCTGCGCGTCGCGGCGCCGGCCGATGCGGTCGACGTGGTGGGCACCGGCGGCGACGCCTCCGGCTCCTACAATATCTCGACCTGCGCCGCCTTTATCGTCGCCGGCTGCGACGTGCCGGTGGCCAAGCACGGCAACCGCGCGCTGTCGTCGCGTTCCGGCGCCGCCGACGTGCTGGCCGCGCTCGGCGTCAAAATCGATCTGACGCCGGACCAGGTCGGCCGCTGCATCGCGGACGCCGGCATCGGCTTCATGTTCGCGCCGGCGCACCATCCGGCGATGAAGAACGTCGGCCCCACCCGGGTCGAGCTCGGCACCCGGACCATCTTCAACCTGCTCGGGCCATTGTCGAACCCGGCCGGCGTCAAACGGCAGATGATCGGTACCTTCTCCAAGCACTGGATCGTGCCGATGGCCGAAGTGCTGAAAAATCTCGGCTCCGACAGCATCTGGGTGGTGCACGGCTCCGACGGCCTTGACGAGATCACCACGACAGGCCCGACCAGCGTCGCGGCGCTGGAGAACGGCCAGGTGCGCACCTTCGAGATCACGCCGGAAGACGCAGGCCTCAAGCGCAGCCAGCCCGGCGCGCTCAAAGGCGGCGATGCCACCGAGAACGCCACGGCGCTGCTGAACGTGCTCAAGGGTGAGGAAGGCGCGTTTCGCGACGTCGCGATCCTCAACGCCGCCGCCGCTCTGGTCATCGCCGGCAAGGCCCGCGATCTCAAGCACGGCGCGGCACTGGCCGCCAAATCGATCGGCACCGGCGAAGCCGAAGGTAGACTCGGCCGCCTGATTGCGGTGTCCTGCGCGATGGAAACGAGCGCATGACCCCGAAAAGTGGACACCGGTTTTCAGACCGGGTCATGCGCGGAAAAGCGTCATGAGCAGCGATATTCTGAAAAAGATCGAGGCCTACAAGCGCGAGGAAATCGCCGCGGCCAAGCGCGCCCGGCCGCTCGCCGAACTCGAACAAGCGGCCAAGGCGGCTGCGCCGCCGCGCGGCTTTCTGCGCGCCATCGAACGGCGCGTGGCCGCGGGCGACTATGCGCTCATCGCCGAGATCAAGAAGGCGAGCCCGTCGAAGGGCCTGATCCGGGCCGATTTCGATCCGCCGTCGCTGGCCAAGGCCTATGAGGCCGGCGGCGCGGCCTGCCTGTCGGTGCTGACCGATGCGCCGTCTTTCCAAGGCCGGCCGGAGTTCCTCGCCCAGGCGCGCGATGTGACGGCGCTCCCGGCGCTGCGCAAGGACTTCGTCTACGAGCCCTATCAGGTCGTCGAATCGCGGGCGCTGGGCGCCGACTGCATTTTGATCATCATGGCGGCGCTCGACGATACGGCCGCCGCCGAGATTGAAAATGCATCTATATCCAATGGGATGGACGTCCTGATTGAGGTTCATCAGGAAGATGAGCTTGAACGCGCGCTGCGGCTGAAGTCGCGCATGATCGGCATCAACAACCGCGACCTGCGCAGCTTCCAGACGTCCCTCGCGGTCAGCGAGCGGCTGGCGCCGCTGGTGCCCGCCGACCGCCTCATCGTCGGCGAAAGCGGGCTGAATACCCCTGCCGACCTCGCCCGCCTCGCCGCCATCGGCATCTCGACCTTCCTGGTCGGCGAGAGCCTGATGCGGCAGGCCGACGTCACCGCCGCCACCCGCGCTTTGCTGGCGCGGACGCCGCGCACGGCGGCGGCGGAGTAGCACCATGGCGCAGGGCAAACAGACCGCTGCGCCTCCCGCCAAAGCCGCAGCCAAGCCGAAAGACAAGACCATCAGCGACAGCGAACTCACCCATATCGATCACCGCGGCGAAGCCCGCATGGTCGACGTCTCCGGCAAGAGCCTCACCGAACGGATCGCCGTCGCCGAGGGCAAGGTGATCATGCGGAAGGAGACGCTGGATCTGGTGATCGCCGGCAATGCGCTGAAGGGCGACGTGCTCGGCGCCGCACGCCTCGCCGGCATCATGGCAGCCAAGCGCACCCACGGCCTGATCCCGCTGTGCCATCCGCTGCCGATCACCAAGGTCGAGGTCGACATCAATCCCGAGCATGCCCTGCCCGGCTTTCTGGTGCAGGCCACGGTCAAGGTCACCGGCCAGACCGGTGTCGAGATGGAAGCGCTGGTGGCCGTCTCGATCGCCTGTCTGACCATCTACGACATGGTCAAGGCGGTCGAAAAAGGCATGCAGATCGACGGCATCCGCCTGCTCGAGAAGCGCGGCGGCAAGTCCGGCGACTACCGCGCGGAGGATTGAAGCGTGGCCCCCTTGATGCCGGTCGCCGAGGCGTTGCGGCGCGTCTTGGCCGATGCCGCGCCGCTGGAAACGGAATCCGTGGCGATCGGCGAGGCGCTCGGCCGCGTGCTGGCGGGCGATGTCGCGGCGCTGCGCACCCAGCCGCCCGACGCGGTGTCGGCCATGGACGGCTACGCCGTCCGCGCCGCCGATGTGGCGACCGCACCGGTCACGCTGACGGTCATCGGCGAGGTGGCCGCCGGCCATCCCTTCGCAGGGTCGGTCGGCCCCCATGAGGCGGCGCGCATCTTCACCGGCGGGGTGATGCCCGCCGGCGCCGACACCGTCGTCATCCAGGAACACACCGCGCGCGATGGCGCCACCGTCACGGTACAGAAGCCCACGACGCCGGCCCGCAACGTCCGCGCCAAGGGCATCGACTTCACGCAAGGCGATGTGCTGCTGCGCCAGGGCCGCCGCCTCACCGACCGCGACGTCATGCTGGCCGCCGCCATGAATCACCCGGCGCTGACCGTGCACCGCCGGCCGAAGGTCGCCATCCTCGGCACCGGCGATGAGTTGGTGCTGCCCGGCGTCACGCCGAAGCCCGGCGAGATCGTCTATTCCAACGGTTTTGCGCTGCTGGCGCTGGCGCGCAACGAAGGCGCCGAGGCCAGCGACTTCGGCATTGCCAAAGACCGCATCGAGGATATTGCCGCCGCGGTGCGCCGGGCGCGGGATTGGGACGCCGACATTCTGGTCACCAGCGGCGGCGCTTCGGTCGGCGACCACGATCTGGTGCAGAAGGCGCTGGCCGCCGAGGGGCTGGATCTGTCGTTCTGGCGGGTGGCGCTGCGCCCTGGCCGGCCGATGATGCACGGGCGGCTTTCGCGCAAAGATTCTGGTTCAATGCAGGTGCTGGGCGTGCCGGGCAATCCGGTCTCGTCCTATGTCTGCGCTTTCCTGTTCCTGGCGCCGCTGATCCGCCGGCTGGCCGGCCGCAGCGACGTCGAGCCCGTGCCGCAGACCGCCCGCCTCGGCCGCGATCTGCCCGCCAATGACGAACGAGCGGACTACCTGAGGGCGACCCTGACCGACGGCCCCGATGGCCCGGTGGCGACGCCGGTGCCGGTGCAGGACAGTTCTCTGATGGCCGCCTTGGCCCGCGCCGACTGCCTGTTGATTCGCGATCCGGACGCACCGGCGGCTCCGGCCGGTTCACCCTGCGTCATCCTTAAGCTCGCGCTATAGCGGCTTTTCGACTTTTTCACTCCAAATTAAAGGGTTGCGGAACACATATCGAACAGATAGTGTCCGTTCATGATTTGTTTCTGACAGGTTGTGCTTTTGCGCTACCCCGTCGGAACTCGCGCACGGAAGCCGCCGGGTCGCCACGACACCTGCGAGCGACCCAAAGGGACGACCAAGGGGAATAGAGCGATGTTGACCCGCAAGCAGTTCGAGCTCCTGCGTTTCATCCACGAGCGGCTGACGGAAGCCGGCGTACCGCCCTCCTTCGACGAGATGAAGGATGCGCTCGACCTGCGTTCCAAATCGGGCATCCACCGGCTGATCACGGCGCTGGAAGAGCGCGGCTTCATCCGCCGCCTGCCGAACCGCGCCCGCGCCATCGAAGTCATCAAGCTGCCTGACTCGGTCGCGCACGGCATCAGCGGCGGGGGCCGCGCGCGTGGCTTCACCCCAAGTGTGATCGAGGGCGATCTCGGCCGCGTCCGCGCCAACAACAATGGCGCCAGCGTCAGTGCCGGTGCGTCCGATGACGACAGCGGCGGCCGCCCGATCGCCATCCCGGTGATGGGCCGCATTGCGGCCGGCACACCGATCGAGGCGATCCAGACCCGGAGCCACACCATCAACATGCCCGCAGACCTGCTCTCCGCCGGCGAACACTTCGCGCTCGAAGTGCGCGGCGATTCGATGATCGAGGCCGGCATTCTCGACGGCGACATCGCGCTCATTCGCAAATCGGACGCCGCCGACACCGGCGACATCGTGGTGGCGCTGATCGACGACGAGGAAGCCACCCTCAAGCGCTTCCGCCGCCGCGGCGCCTCGATCGCGCTGGAGCCGGCCAACCAGTCCTACGAAGTCCGCATCCTGCCGCCCAACCGCGTGCGCATCCAGGGCAAGCTGGCCGGGCTGTTCCGGCGTTACTAGTCGCCCGCCTCGCGGTCTTCCTCGCGCGGCGTGGCGTCGCGCGACACCGGCCGCACCGGTGTCACCGCCGCTTCGGCGGTGTCCGGCACGCGGCGCGCCCAGGGCCGCTCGTAACCGGGCGGCCGCGCATCGGTCCGTTCGAATCTGTT
>LNFM01004843.1_pt1 | contig 25271 bp, 27 predicted proteins | sample 596031 | NCBI WGS metagenome assembly LNFM01 (sample SAMN04254537, study PRJNA301005) | activated carbon metagenome | isolation source: dual media filters at the Ann Arbor, Michigan drinking water treatment plant | place: USA: Ann Arbor | reverse complement strand
ATGCCGATGGTGGTGTACTGGCGCTTCAGATAGGCCTGCGCGCCTTCACGCACGGCGGCCGCGATTTCTTGCATTCTTGCGTTGCCGGCGTCGGCCTTGAGCACCGAACCGGTGGCCCAGATGCCGTAGACGATCGCAAGTACGCCACAGGCGACGATCACCCATAAAGTCGTCATGGTGAATTCAACCTCGATGATGATGGTGCTGGCGGAAACGACACGCTCCCGCCCGGCGCCAGGAGCGTCGAGGATGGCCGCCTGTAATGCGCTTCACCCCGACCGGAAAGTGCGCGGATATAGCCAAAATCCGGGCGGCAAGGCAACGCGGAATTGGTTGAAATCACGGCCCGATCGGGGCGGGATGACGGTTACGGTGGAAAAGCCCGTAAAAACGGCCGAGCCAGGCTATCGCCGCCGGATTACCCCCGTTCAGGCCCCGGCCGGCCGGCGCAGGTTGATCCACAGCAGCAGCGACCCGGCCACGATCACGAATGGGATGACGATGCTGTTGAGCGCGATCCAGCCAAAGACCGCCAGCATCTGGCCGGACACGATCGACGCCACCGCCATGCTGCCGAAGATCAGGAAGTCGTTGAACGCCTGCACCTTGTTGCGCTCGGCCGGCCGGTGGCACTGCGTCACCATGGTGGTGGCGCCGATAAAGGACAGATTCCAGCCGAGGCCGAGCAGCACCAGGGCGGTCCAGAAATGCGCGACCGTAATGCCGGCAATGCCGACCACCGCCGACAGCGCGATCAGGCCGAGGCCGATCGCGGTGATGCGGGCCACGCCGAAGCGCACGATCAGGCTGCCGGTGAAGAAGCTCGGCGCATACATTGCCAGCACATGCCACTGCATGCCCAGCGTCGCCTGGGTGACCGAATGGCCGCAATCAACCATGGCCAGCGGCGTCGAGGTCATCACCATGTTCATCATCGCGTAGCTCGCCACGCCGCAGGCGACGGCGACCAGAAAGCGCGGCATCCGCACAAATTCGCTGATCGGACGGCCGGTATCGACCTGTTTGACCGCGACCCGCGGAATCTTGACGAAAATCAGCACCACAGCGGCCAGCACGGCGCAGGCCGACTGGCCGAGATAGCTGGCGGCGAACAAATAAGGCGGCATCAGGTCCTTGGTGAAAATCACCAGTTGCGGACCGATCACGGCGGCAAAGACACCGCCGGCCAGAACCCAGGACACAACCTTGGGCCGGTAGGCTTCGCTGGCGGTGTCGGCGGCGGCGAAACGGTAGGACTGGTGCGCCGCAGCGTAGAGGCCGCCACAGAAGGTGCCGAGAAGCAGCACCCAGAACTGGCCGCTGGTCACCGCGTAAAACGAGATCAGCCCGGACATCATGCCGAACACCGAGCCGACTTGCAGCGCGGCGCGGCGGCCGAAGCGGCGCGACAGCATGCCAACCGGCAGCGAGCCGAGCCACATGCCAATGACCATCGCCGTGATCGGCAGTGTCGCCAGCCCCTTATCGGGCGCCAGTACGGCGCCGGCAATGCTGCCGGTGGAGACGATGACGGTGTTGTTGCCGCCGGCCAGCGCCTGCGCAACGGACAGCACGATGGCGTTGCGACGCGCCAGTTTGTTGTCGAAGGCATGCGGAGTGGGTTCGGCGATGGCCGACATAGAGGCGTTTCCCGGAAAACGAATCCCTCTGTAGCGGCGTTCATAGAACATCGCTACTGCGGGCGGCGCAGGGCTGGGTTGAAATCGATTGCACCGCGGTTGCGGTGCAACAAGTTCCTAAAATTTGATCGCGCCGGGATGCAGCACGGTGGCGAGCCGCGCTGCCGCCGGCGTCAGTGCGCCGATCTGGCCCAGCGCGGAGCGCAACTCATCGATATAGAGCTTGATCAGTTGATCCGGCCCGGCGTCACCGAGCGCGGCCACCGCCCAGAGAAACGATTTGCCGGCGAAGGCGACATCGGCGCCGAGCGCCAGCGACCGCATCACGTCCTGGCCGCTGCGGATGCCGCTGTCGAGGATGACGGTGGCCCTGCCCCCGACCGCCGAGACGATCCCCGGCAGGCAATCGATCGACGGCGGCAACGCCTCGATCTGGCGGCCGCCATGGTTGGAGACCCAGATGCCTTCAATCCCGAGCGCGAGCGCCTTCTCGGCATCTTCGGGGTGCATGATGCCTTTCAGCGCCATCGGTCCTTTCCAAACGCGCCGCCCATCTTGCTGCGCGCGAACTTGATCACCTCATTGGTGCTGGCGTTTTCGCCGACGTAAGTGCGGATCGTGGCGAAGCGCGGATAGCCGTTGCGCAACAGCGCCATGAGCCACTTCGGCCGGATCAGCATTTCGTAGATCATGCGCGGCGTCGGTCGGAATTCGCCAGCCAGGCCCGCATAGGTTTCGCGCGAGCGCGTCGTGCGCACCGGCACGTCCAGCGTCAGCGCCAGCACCTTGACGTTGGCACGCGTTGCTCGCTCGATCAGATCGAAGCCGATCTTGTGATCGTCCGGCGCGAAGCGATAGAGCTGCAGCCAGAATACGTCGGGTGCGACTTTCGCGACGTCCTCAATGGTGGCGCCGCCGGCGACGCCGAGCGTGTAGGGCACCCGCGACGCCTGCGCCGCCTTCGCCATCAGGAGATCGGCGCCGGGCCAGACGATCGACGGGCCGCCCATCGGCGCGATGCCGATCGGCGCCGAATAGCGGGTGCCGAACAGCTCGACCTCGGTCGGCGGCAGCGACGGCATCACGCCGTAGCGCGGCACCACCTTGATGGCGTCGAAGGCGGCCCAGTTATGGTCGATGCCGACGTCGTTGCCGGCGCCGGTGTCGCCATATTCATAGGCGAAGCGCGGCACGTTGCCGGGCGCGGCCTTGCGCATCCAGGCCGTGGTCGGATAGCGGCGGTGGTTCTTCTGGTTTTCCAGGCTCTGCCCGATCGGCGATAGCGGAGCGGGCTTGGCGGTGATGTCGTGCATGGCGCGTTTCGGCTCCCGGGCGGCGTGGCTTTTTCGAAACCCTATCAGAAATGGCTGAAGGCGGCGCGCCGGAATGTCAGCGGCTGGCCGTCGTGGATGAACCGGGCCCCCTCGCCCGCCTCGATCGCGCCAATATCGGTCACCGCGACACCGGCCGCCTGAGCCGCGGCCCGGAAGCTGCCGGCCCTGGCGGGCGGCACGGTGCAGAGGATTTCGAAGTCGTCGCCGCCGGTCAGCGCGGTGTCCAGCATCGCCGGGTCCGCGCCAATGGCCGCCTGCGCAGCGCCCGACAGCGGCACGCTGGCCACGTCGATCGTGGCTGCCACCTGGGAGACGCGGGCGAGCTTGGCGAGATCGCCCGCCAGCCCGTCCGACACGTCCATCGCCGCCGAGGCATGCGTGCGCACCGCCTCGGCCAGCGCGTTGCGCGGCTGCGGCAGCAGATAGCGCGACATCAGGTGCTGGCGCTGGCCGGCATCGAGGGGCCACGCGGCGCCCTTGCGCAAGGCCAGCCCGAGCGCGGCGTCGCCGATGCTGCCGCTGACGAAAACGCGGTCACCGGGCCTGGCGCCCGCGCGGCGCACCATGGCGCCTTCCGGCACGCTCCCCACCATGGCGACCGAGACAACGACCGGCCCGGCGGTGCGCACCGTGTCGCCGCCGAACAGCGGGCAATTGTACAGCAGCGCATCGCCGCGCAGTCCGGCGGCGAAATCGGTCAGCCAGGCGTCGTCGATGTCCGACGGCAAAGCCAGGGACAGCAGAAAGCCGAGCGGCGTCGCGCCCTTGGCGGCCAGATCCGACAGGTTCACGCGCAGCGCCTTTGACGCGACGGTGTGCGCGGCATCCTCGGGGAAAAAATGAATGCCGCCGACGACGGCGTCGGTCTTGAGCACCAGATCGCAGCCCGGCGGCGGCGTGAGAAAAGCGGCGTCGTCCGACAGCCCGAGCGCGCCGGGATGGGTGGCGATCGGGCCGAAGTACCGCGCGATCAGGCGGTCTTCGCCAGACGCTTTATCGCTCTCGGACCCCATCGCCTCGCTCCGCGAAGAGACTACGCCGTAAATTCTGCACCACGCATGTGCCGCGCCAACTGGTCCAGCACGGCGTTGACCATGCCGGTCTCGTCGCGCTCGACAAAGGCGGCGGCGACATCGGCGTATTCCGACACCACGACGCGGGCCGGCACGTCGCGGCGATGATCCAGCTCATAAGCGCCGGCGCGCAAGGCAGCGCGCAACACCGCCTCGATCCGCTTGAGCGGCCAGCTTTTCTGCAGCGCCTCGTCGATCAGCGGATCGAGCCGGCGCTGCTCGCGCACCACGCCGGACACAACATCGCGGAAGAACGCCGCCTCGGCCGGCAGATATTGCGCGCCCTCGACCTCCTGCCCGAGCCAGTGACTTTCGAATTGGGCCAGGATTTCATTGAGACCGGCGCCTGACAGCTCCATCTGGTACAGCGCCTGCACGGCGGCGAGACGCGCGGCGCCGCGCTTGTTGGCCTTGCGCGCCTCTTTCTCGTCGCGCGGCGCGTCCCGGCCCATTTACTTGGCCGCCAGCTGACGCTTCAGCGCCACCATCGCCAACGCCGCGCGCGCCGCGCCGGCGCCCTTGTTGCGGTCGTCGTTGCCAGCGCGCGCCACAGCCTGCGCCTGCGTATCGACAGTAAGGATGCCGTTGCCGATGGCGATCTGCTGATTGATCGTCAGATCCATCAGGCCGCGCGCGGACTCGTTGGACACGATCTCGAAATGATAGGTCTCACCCTGGATCACGCAGCCGAGCGCAACGACGCCGTCATAGGCATTCTTTTTGCGCGCCGCCGCATCGACCGCCATGGCGATCGCACCGGGAATCTCCAGCGCGCCGGGCACGGTGATACGATCATAGGTGGCACCCGCTTCATCCAGCACGGCGGTCGCGCCCTGCAACAGCGCGTCGGCGAAATTCTCGTAGAAGCGCGCCTCCACGATCAGGATGCGCAACGCATCCCGCTTCTTCGCAACGCTCGTTGATTTGACGCTAGCTTTCTTGGCCATGATCGCGGTTTTCCTGATTGAGCCGCGTGGTAGCAAGCGACTGAGGCCGGAACAAGTGCCTATCTGGTCTCAATCAGCCGCGCCGCGTAGCGCGCCATGGTATCGATTTCCAGATGCACCTCGTTACCGGCGCGCAAGGCCCCGAACGTGGTCACCTGCAGCGTGTGCGGGATAATCAGCACCGAGAAGGTATCGCCGTCCACGTCGTTAACCGTCAGCGACACGCCGTCGAGGGCGACCGAGCCTTTTGGCGCGATAAAGCGGGACAGCGCATGCGGGGCGCGGAAGGTCAGCCGCGCCATGTCGGTCATGTCCTCGCGTGACGTCAGCGTGGCCAATCCATCGACGTGACCGGCAACCAGATGGCCGCCGAGTTCGTCACCCAGCCGCAGCGGGCGCTCCAGGTTGATGCGGGTGCCGTGCTGCCACTTGCCGACGCCGGTGACGGCCAGGGTCTCGGCCGCCGCATCGGCCGCGAACCAGACGCGGCCACCCTCTTCCCCCGTGTCGACCACAGTCAAACAGACGCCGGCACAGGCAACCGAGGCGCCCTCGATCAATTCGGCGCGCGGATAGCGCGTGTAGATGGTGATGCGCGACAAATTGTTGGCGCGCGGCTTGACCGAGCGCACTTCGCCGACGTCGGTGACAATACCTGTGAACATCAGACGTAAACTCCGGTGCCCCGCCACATACGCCGTTCATTCCCGCGAAAGCGGGAATCCAGAGCAACAACCGGTGAATAACCTGGCCCTGGGTCCCCGCTTTCGCGGGGACGAGCGGATGGTGAAGAACAACTCATTGCGCGCGCTCGTAGCTCTCGATGATGTCGCCGCCGACGTTTTCGCTGTCGCGCTTTGTCATCTTCCCGGTCAGCGCCGTCAGCGGCATGCCCTCCAGCGCGTCTATACCGCCTGGGCCGATCGTCTTGTCGGCGCGCAACAGCACTGCGGCGTCGACCAAATTCATTTCAACAAAGCCGGCGGCAACGGTCGGCCCGCCTTCCACCAGCAGCCGGGTGATGCCCTCGCCGGCCAGCACCCGCAGCATCTCGTGGAGGTCGAGCCGGCCCTGCGTGTCGTCGACGCGGAAGACCTTGCACCCTTTCTCCATCAGGAATTCCTCGGCGAGGCCTGACGCGCTGCGCGACGCGAACACCCAGGTCGGCGTATCGCGCACCGTCGACACCACCGTCGCCGCCATCGGCAACCGCAACTTGGCATCGAGCACGACGCGTACCGGCGAGCGCTCGAACAGGCCGGGCAAGCGGCAGGTCAGTTGCGGGTTGTCCGACAACACGGTGCCGATGCCGACCAGGATGGCGTCGCTCTGCGCCCGCATCTGGAACACCCGGTCGCGCGCCGCCTCGCCGGTGAGCGCCACCGGCTTGCGGCCGGCCAGCCCGACTTTCTCATCCTTGGACAGTGCCAGCTTGAGCGTAACGAAGGGCCGGCCGTGCCGGATACAACTGATGTGCCCCGCATGGGCCCGCGCGGCCTCTTCCGCGCCGAGACCGACCTCGACTGTAATGCCCTTCTCCCGCAGCCGGGCATGGCCCTGCCCGCCGACCTCGGTATTGGGATCTTCTAGCGACGACACCACGCGGGCGATGCCGGCCTTGATGATGGCGTCGGCGCAGGGCGGCGTCTTGCCGTGATGCGAGCACGGCTCCAGCGTTGTGTAGAGCGTCGCGCCCTGCGCCGCCTTCTTGGCCCGGCGCAAGGCCTCGGTCTCGGCATGCGGACGCCCGCCCGCCTGGGTCCAGCCGCGGCCGACGATCATGCCGTCCTTGACGATGACGCAGCCGACCGCCGGATTGGGCCAGGCATTGCCGAGCCCGCGGCGGCCGAGCGCCAGCGCAAGCGCCATGAAGCGCGCATCGTCTGCGGCCGTGACGGGTGCCGGTTCGTTCATTTGCGCGCAGGCGCGACGGGCGATGCCGCGGCTTCGAGATCGTCGGCCGACAACTCGTCGAGCGCGGCGCGGAAATCCTTGACCTCGCCGAAATTGCGGTAGACCGAGGCGAAGCGCACATAGGCGACGTCGTCGATCTCGCGCAGATGCGCCATCACGATCTCGCCGATCGCCTCGGAGGAAACCTCGCTTTCGCCGGCACTTTCCAATTCACGCACGATCTTGGACACCATCTGCTCGATGCGTTCCGGTTCGACGGCGCGCTTGCGCAGCGCGATCTGCACCGAGCGCATCAATTTGTCACGATCGAACGGCACACGCCGCCCGTTGCGCTTGATTACCGTCAGTTCGCGCAACTGCACGCGCTCGAACGTAGTGAAGCGGAAATTGCAGGCCAGACAGACGCGCCGGCGGCGGATCACCGCCGAGTCTTCGGTCGGCCGCGAATCCTTCACCTGGGTATCGAGACTGGCGCAGCTTGGACAACGCATGAGTTAGCCCCCTCGTTTCCCAAACCCGTCATGGCCGGGTTCATCCCGGCCATCCACGTCTTCCATATGCAGCGAGGTCGTGGATGTCCGGCACAAGGCCGGGCATGACGGCCGATAGGACATCGCCTTCCTCACTGATAGATCGGAAACCGCGACAGCAATCCCGTCACCTTTTCCCGCACCGCGGTTTCGATCAGCGAATCCTCGTCGACGCCCTTCTGCGATAACACATCCAGCACCTCGACAATCATGTCGGCGACCTGGCGGAATTCGGCGGTGCCGAAACCGCGCGTGGTGCAGGCCGGCGAGCCGAGCCGGATGCCCGAGGTGACGGTCGGCTTTTCCGGGTCGAAGGGGATGCCGTTCTTGTTGCAGGTGATGTGGGCGCGGCCCAACGCAGTTTCCGCCACCTTGCCGGTCAGGCGCTTGGGACGCAGATCGACCAGCAGCAGATGGGTATCGGTGCCGCCGGACACAATATCGAGGCCGTGGCCCTTCAGCGTCTCCGCCAGCACCTTGGCATTGTCGACGACGTTCTTGGCGTAGACCTTGAACCCGGGCTGCATGGCCTCGCCGAAAGCGACCGCCTTGGCGGCGATGACATGCATCAGCGGGCCGCCCTGCATGCCGGGGAATACGGCGGAGTTGATCTTCTTGGCCAGCGCCTCGTCGTCGGACAGGATCACGCCGCCGCGGGGCCCGCGCAGCGTCTTGTGCGTCGTGGTGGTCACGACATGGGCATGCGGGAACGGCGACGGGTGCACGCCGCCCGCCACCAGGCCGGCGAAATGCGCCATGTCCACCATCAGCAGCGCGCCGACCTCGTCGCAGATCTCGCGGAAGCGCTTGAAGTCGATGATGCGGGGATAGGCCGAGCCGCCGGCAATGATGAGCTTGGGCTTGTGCTCCCTGGCGAGTTTCTCGACCTCGTCCATGTCGATGCGCTGGTCCTCGCGCCGCACGTTGTACGGCACCGGCTTGAACCACTTGCCGGACAGATTGATTGCCATGCCGTGGCTGAGATGGCCGCCGGCCGCAAGGTTGAGCCCCATGAAGGTGTCGCCCGGCTGCATCAGCGCGAAAAACACCGCGGCATTGGCCGAGGCGCCGGAGTGCGGCTGCACGTTGGCGAACTTGCAGCCGAACAGCTTGGTGACCCGCTCGATCGCCAGATTTTCGGCGATATCGACGTACTGGCAGCCGCCGTAATAGCGCTTGCCCGGCAGACCTTCGGCATATTTGTTGGTCAGCACCGAGCCCTGCGCTTCCAGCACGGCGCGCGAGACGATGTTCTCGGAAGCAATCAGTTCGATCTCGTCGCGCTGGCGGCCGAGCTCCTGCTTCAGCACGTCGGCAATGGCGGGATCGACCTCGCGCAACGATGCGGCAAACATCGGCGCAGCAGCGCTGGCAGGTTTCTGGCTGGACGTCGCCGACATCATATTCTCCTGGCGCCGCAGGTGGTTCGGCGCCGCTTTACGAGGAATTCCGGGGTTCGCGACGGAAATAGCATATCGGGGGGTGACCGCCAAGCATTGGGTTGGCGCGGGTGCCGGGCGCAATATGTAGGGATCCAGGCCCGTGACCGGCGAGGACCATGCAGCCGCCCGCCGCCGCGCGCCGTCCCGATCTGACCAACCGAGCAAGAAAAAAGCCCCGGCCGTGGAGGGCGGCCGGGGCTCGTCGCGCGCGGATTGTAAAGCGGATTACAGCCGATACAGGATCTGGTCGGTCCAGAAGCGCTCGAGCCGGTGCAGCGACTTGTTCAGCGTGGCGAACTCATCGGCGTTGATGCCGCCGACCTGCTCCACGGTGCGCACGTGCTTCTGGTACAGCGACTCGACGGTGTCGCGCACTTCGCGGCCCTTGTCGGTGAGCTTGATGCGAACCGAGCGGCGATCGACGCGGCTGCGCTGATGATCGAGGAAGTTCATCTCCACCAGCTTCTTGAGATTGTAGGAGACGTTGGAGCCGAGGTAGTAGCCGCGCGTGCGCAGCTCACCGGCGGTCAATTCCTTGTCGCCGATATTGTAGAGCAGCAGCGCCTGCACCGAATTGATATCGGAGCGGCCGCGGCGGTCGAACTCGTCCTTGATAACGTCGAGCAGCCGGCGATGCAGCCGCTCCACGAGAGTCAGCGCCTCAAGATAGAGCGGACGGATATGGTCATCGCGCACGCCTGCTTCAGCGGACTCGACCTGCTTGGCTACGGCTTTCATGTTCAACGCCCCTTGCGTATTTTTGTCTTCAAGTCACTTCCGGTAACGAGGCCCTGTTTTCCCCAGTCCGGATTGCCATGACCCTATGAGGGGCAGTCTAAAATCGGCTTAAATAACACCATAAAGATTAGGTTTATTTGCAACGGTGAATCCTTCGTTGCATTTTCAATTGCGGCGCGCGACGCAATGTTTCGTTCACTGTAGCGCCGGCGTTTCACCCGCGAATGAAGCGAATGATACCGGAAAAATCCCTGCCCGCTTCGCCGCTCTCGACATAGCGCGAATAAATCCTTGCCGCTTCGGCGCCGAGCGCGGTGTTGGCGCCGGTGGAACCCGCCGCATCCTGCGACAGTTTCAAATCCTTAAGCATCATGGCAGCGGTGAAACCCGGCGCAAAATCGCGGTTGGCGGGTGATGCCGGCACGGGACCCGGTACGGGACAATACGCGGTCAGCGCCCAACACTGTCCCGACGACTTCGAGGAAATGTCGAACAGCTTCTGGTGATCGAGGCCGAGTTGCTCGGCCAGCACAAAGGCCTCCGACACGGCGATCATGGAAATACCGAGGATCATGTTGTTGCAGATCTTCGCCGCCTGGCCATTGCCGGGTCCGCCGGCATGCACGATCGTCTTGCCCATATGACCGAGGATCGACAAGGCGCGCGTGAAAGCCTGCGTGCTGCCACCGACCATGAACGTGAGCGTCGCGGCGGCGGCGCCGGTGACGCCGCCGGACACCGGCGCGTCGAGCATCAGAAGTCCCCTCGCCTCCGCTGCGGCGGCAACCGCACGTGCGGTCTCGACGTCGATGGTTGAACAGTCGATCAGCAGCGTGCCGGGGTTGGCATTCTCGACGATGCCGCCGGCGCCGAGATAGACCTCACGCACTTCCTTGCCGGACGGCAGCATGGTGATGACGACGTCGCCGCGCGCCGCGGCGATCTTGTGGGTGGCGACGGCGACGCCGCCCGCCGCGGTCAGCTTTTCGACCGACGCCCGGCTGACGTCGACGCCTTCGACCTGATGACCGGCCTTGATGAGGTTCTGCGCCATCGGCAGCCCCATGTTGCCGAGGCCGACAAATCCGATCCGCGCCATGATCCCCTCCCAGGGTTATGCGAGCAACGTCACGCCAACTGTCATCACGCCGGCTGTTCTTGCGCCGACTTCAAAGCGAGCCACAGATAGATCGCCAGCATGCCGCCCTGAAACAGACCGGTCAGCAGGCCGCCGTCGAACACCTGCGGGAAGAATATCTGCAACGCCAGCATCGACGCCACCGACGCCAGCCAGATCACAGCTCCCCAAGCGGCGGCGAGCCATAGTCCGACCGCGGCGACCAGATCGAGCACGGCGAAGAAAACCGTCGCGGTCTGCCAGGCGATCGAGTGATATTCGAACTGCTGCGATGGTTCGACGCCGACGCCGCACACCTGCGCCCAGTGATAGAGCCCCTTCAGCATCGACACGCCGGCCATCACGCGCAGGAACAGCACCAGCCGCCGCGTCCAGCCGCCGACCGACGCGTCGCCGTCGTGCTCGTGCACCGGCTCAAGGCTGCGGACATCGTCGGTCGCCAGCGGTTCCATCATGGCAGCACCAGTTCACCGTCGCCGAGTGGTGCGAAGTGGCGCTCGATTTCCGCGTCACCGACGCCGGCCAGCGTCTCCGGCCGCCAGTTCGGCTTGTTGTCCTTGTCGACGAGCACCGCGCGCACACCCTCATAGAAATCATGGCCATGGACGATGCGCGACACTATGCGCATTTCGGCGCGCATGCACGTGGCGAAGTCCCAGTCTATGCCGCGGCGCAGTTGCGCCAGCGCCAACTTCAGACTGAACGGAGACTTTGTCCGAATGATTGCAGCGGTCCTGCGAGCCCAATCGGCATCGGGGCTGACGGTTTGCGCCTCGCGGTCCAGCGCCGCAAGGATGCCTTCGACCGTGGACCCGGCGAACAACCGGTCGATCACCTCCTTGCGCGCCATGATAGGCCCCTCCCCTTCCGGCTCGGCAAATGCAGCCAGCAGGGCATCAACCGAAACGGTGCCGGTCAGGCCATCGAGCAGGTCCGGCAGCCGCGCCGACGGCACGCGGTGGGTCGCGATACCGGCGGCGACGCCGTCGGCCGCGCCGAAGCGCTCGCCGGTCAGCGCGCAATAGGTGCCGATTTCGCCCGGCATGCGCGGCAGAAACCAGGTGGCGCCGATATCCGGAAAGAAGCCGATGCCGACCTCGGGCATGGCGAACGAACAGCGATCCAGCGCCACGCGATGCGAGCCGTGCACCGACACGCCGATGCCGCCGCCCATGGCGATACCGTCGATCAGCGCGACGTAGGGCTTGCGGTAGGTCTTGATCACGGCGTTGAGCGGATACTCGTCGCGCCAGAACTGCAAGGCCTCGTCGTGCCGGCCGGCCTTGCCGAGATCGTACAGCGCGCGGATGTCGCCGCCGGCCGAAAAGGCGCGCTCGCCCGCGGCCGTGATGACGACGCGGGTGACCGCCGGATCGTCGGCCCAGGCGTCGAGCTGGGCGCGCATCGCCAGCACCATGGCATGGCTGACGGCGTTGAGCGCCTTCGGACGGTTTAGGGTAATGAGGCCGGCCGCGCCCCGGCGCTCGAACAGAATATCATCCATGGGGCGCGGCCGTCTCCGTCGTCTATTGCTTCGGCGGCCAGGCGCCGGCCGCTTCCAGCCGCTGCATCGCCTGGTCGGAGAATTCCGCGCGCGGGCCGTCGCCGCCGATGACGAACATCAGGATCGACTCCTCGTTCGGATCGCCCTTGGTGACGTTTTCGAAACGGCGGATCATGCCGGGCGGGAACGACACGACATCAAGCGGCTCAAGATCGACGTACTCGACATTGCCCTTCTCGTCTTCCCAACTGGCGCGCCAGGTGCCGGTCATGGAGATGAAAGTCTCGTTGGTGTCGTGATTGTGCATTTCCGGCCCGTGGCCCGGCTTGGCCTTGCAGTAGCCGAGGTTGAAGCCTTCGCTGATCTTGATCGCCGCCAGACGCGCCGCGTCGGCGCCAACCGGCGAGGTCACGCCGCCCTCGCCGATGCCTTTCGGCGGCTGAAATCCGATCACGTTGAACAGCGTACGTTCGCAGCCCGGCATCCGGCTGTCCGGCAGGCCGCCGTCGAAGCCGACGAGGTCCTTGAACCGGGCGACCCGCTTCATCATCTCGTCGCGGGAAAAATAGCGGCGTGGCAGTTGCTCCATGGTCTTTCTCCGATTTTCTTGTTTGTCGTCAGTGAGTGCTCAACTAAATCAGTACCGCCCAAAGATACCCGGCAATGGCGGCAAGTCCCAGCGCGCTGCGCACCGCATGCAAGCGGCCCCACTGCTCGATAAGACCGCGCGTCACGTCGCTTGCTCCCTCGGGGACGGTCCCGTCAAGCAACCGGTTGGTCGGCATGATGATGAACAAGGTGTAGGGCCAGTTGGCAAGAATCAAGGCCGCCCCGACGAGCCAGCGCCAATCATAGGTCAGCAGGAAGGCGATGATGCCCAGCGCACCGGATATTACGGCCAGACTCGCCTGCATGATGAAGCCGCGCCCGTAGCTGAGCTTCCATTGCGCCAGCAGCGAGCGATCGTCGAGATGCAACCGCGCATGCTGCTCGGCAAAATTGATGTAAAGCGAGGCGCCGGTAAACATTGCCGCCGCCACGATCGCAAGCTGGCCGGTCCACATAGGTGTCTCCTTAGTTTCCCAGCATGGCACGGCTGATGATCAGCCGCATGATCTCGTTGGTGCCTTCAAGAATCTGATGCACCCGCACGTCGCGCAAGACGCGCTCTATCGGATGATCGCGCAGATAGCCATAGCCGCCGTGGATCTGCAGGCAGCCATTGACGACCTCGAAACCGGTATCTGTGGCCAGTCTCTTGGCCTGGGCGGCCAGCCGGGGCGCCGCGCCGTCGCCGTCACTGACCGCCACCGCGGCGCGGTGCAGCATCAGCCGCGCGGCGTCCAGTTCGGTCGCGTAGTCGGCGATGCGGAATTGCAGCCCCTGAAAATCGGCCAGCCGCGATCCGAACTGCCGCCGCTCCTTCATGTAGTCGACGGTACGGTCGAGGCAGAATTGCGCGCCACCGATCGAGCAGGCGGCGATATTGGGCCGCCCGCCATCGAGTCCGGCCATGGCAATGCGGAAGCCCTGACCTTCCTCGCCAATGCGGTTGGCGGCCGGCACGCGGCAATTCTCGAACAGCACCGCGGCGGTCGGCTGCGACTTCCAGCCCAGCTTCTTCTCGCGCGCGCCGAACGACAAACCCGGCGTGCCGGACTCGACGATGAAGCAGGAGATGCCGCGCGGTCCCGCCTCCCCGGTCCGCGCCATTACCGCATAGATATCGGACACGCCGCCGCCGGAGATAAAGGCCTTGGCGCCATCCAGCACGTAACTGTCGCCATCGTGCCGGGCGCGGGTCGTCAGGCTGGCGGCATCGGAACCCGACCCGGGCTCGGTCAGGCAGTAGCTGGCGAAATGCTGCATGGTGCACAACTTCGGCAGATACTTGTTCCGTGCCGCTTCGCCGCCATAGCTGTCGATCATCCAGGCGACCATGTTGTGGATCGAGATGTAGGCCGCGGTCGAGGTGCAGCCCTGCGCCAGCTCCTCGAAGATCAGCGCCGCGTCGAGCCGCGTCAGCGCCGAGCCGCCGACATCGTCTTTGACGTAGATGCCGGCAAAGCCGAGCGCCGCCGCCTTGCGCAACGCCTCGACCGGAAACACCTCGCCCTCGTCCCAGTCGCGCGCGAACGGCATCATCTCGTCGCGGGCAAATTGCCGCGCCGTCGACCGGAACGCGTGCTGTTCTTCGGTGAGATCGAAATTCATGCGGTGACCGGCCCCTCTCCGTTTGCAGCCTTCCTAGGATGACGCCGCCGGTCAAGCCCGCCTCGCCCCCAAAGCCGATGCATTGAGCCCCTGCGCAGAGGCGGGTAGCGGGCCAGAGCTGGAACGGCTAAAAAGATGCCCAGGAGTGCCCCATGACGATCAAATTCGGCCGTCCTTTACAGCGCAAGATCGGTTTCATCCCGGGCGAGGCCGAAGAACCGGCCGAAGCGTCCCAGCATACGCCACTCGACCTGCCGACCCGGCTGCGCCGCAACCGCCGCAGCGACTGGGCACGGCGGCTGGTACGGGAGAACGCGCTGACCACCGACGACCTGATCTGGCCGCTGTTCGTGATGGACGGGCAGAACCTGCGGACGCCGATCGCCTCGATGCCCGGCGTCGAGCGGCTGTCCATCGACCAGGTCGTGCGCGAGGCCGAACGCGCTGCCAGACTGGCCATCCCCTGCATCGCGCTGTTTCCCTATACCGACCCGTCATTGCGTAACGAGACCGGCAGCGAGGCGCTGAACGCCGACAATCTGGTGTGCCGGGCCATCCGCGCCATCAAGAAGGAGGTGCCGGACGTCGGCATCCTCTGCGACGTGGCGCTCGACCCGTTCACCAGCCACGGCCATGACGGCCTGCTGCGCGACGGCATCATCCTCAACGACGAGACCGTCGCCATGCTGGTCAAGCAGGCGCTGGTGCAGGCGCAGGCCGGCTGCGACATCATCGCTCCGTCCGACATGATGGACGGCCGCGTCGGCGCCATCCGCAAGGCGCTCGACAGCCAGGGCCACTTCGACGTCTCGATCATGGCATATGCCGCGAAATATGCCTCGGCCTTCTACGGTCCGTTCCGCGACGCCGTCGGCTCGGCCAAGACGCTGACAGGCGACAAGCGCACCTACCAGATGGATCCCGGCAATACCAATGAGGCGCTGCGCGAGGTCGCGCTCGATATCGAGGAGGGCGCCGACATGATCATGGTCAAGCCCGGCCTGCCCTATCTCGACATTGTGCAACGCGTGAAAGAAACCTTCGCCATGCCGACCTTCGCCTATCAGGTGTCGGGCGAATACGCGATGATCACGGCCGCGGCGCAAAATGGCTGGCTCGATGGCGAGCGCGCCATGCTGGAAAGCCTTACCGCCTTCAAGCGCGCCGGCGCCGACGGCGTGCTCACTTACTTCGCGCCGCGCGTTGCGGAACAACTGAAAAAATGACCTAGTCGCTTTCTCGCAACCGGCACCCCTTGGCGCCTTCGCGACGCGAAGGCCTCGGAGGGTCGATGGCCCGGCGCCAATCTTCAAGTCCTGTCGCACAGGCATGTCGATCGGGGCCGTTCATTCCCAACCAAAACCAAAAGTCAGGCGAAGTTCATGGGTGAGTTTGCAATCGGTCAAGGCGTTCCTCGTTTCGAGGACCCGCGCCTGGTACGCGGTCAAGGTTATTTCATCGACGATGTCGCCTATCCCGGCATGGCCTATGGCGTCGTGCTGCGCTCGCCATATGCGCACGCCAAGATCCTGTCGATTGACACCGCGGCGGCACTCGCGGCGCCCGGCGTTCTCGCCGTGCTCACCGCCACCGACGTCAAGGCGGCCGGCTACCGCGACCTGCCGGGCAATCCCGGCCTCAAGCGCCGCGGCGGCGCGCCGATGGTGAACGGACGCTATCCGGTGCTGGCCGAGGATTATGTGCGCTGGGTCGGCGACTGCGTCGCCTTCGTCGTCGCCGAGACCGCCGCGCAGGCGATGGACGCGCTCGAACTGGTCAATGTCGACTACGAGGTGCTGGACGCGGTCACGTCGCTCGAGGACGCCATCAAGCCGGGCGCCCCCCTGGTCCATGCCGGCAGCGAGGACAATATTTCGTTCACCGAATTGATCGGTAACAAGGAAGCGGTCGATGCCGCTTTCGCCAAGGCCGCCCATGTGGTCAAGCAGCGCTTCGTCATCAACCGCATCACCGCGGCCTGCATGGAGCCGCGCGGCGCGGTCGGTCGCTACAACCCCGGCGACGGCCGCTACACCATCCATTCGCCGTTGCAGCGGGCCCATACCTACCGCCAGGGACTGGCCAAGACCCTGAACGTGCCGGAGAGCAAGCTGCACGTGACCACCGGCGATGTCGGCGGCAGCTTCGGCATGAAGACCGCCGTCTTCAACGAGGCGCCGCTGGTGCTGCTGGCGGCCAAGACAACCGGCCGAGCCGTGAAGTGGATCAGCACCCGGACCGAGGCCTTTCTCAGCGACGCCCAGGCGCGCGACAACCTCACCGACGCCGAACTGGCGCTCGACAAGGACGGCAACTTCCTGGCGCTGCGCGTCAAGACGCTGGCCGCGGTCGGCGCCTATATGCAGCTCAACATGCCTGCGTTTTTCCTCAATAGCGGCACCCTCGCCGGCACGTACAAGACGCCCGCCATCTTTGTCGACGTCAGCGCCGTCTTCACCCATACCAATCCGGTCCGCCCCTACCGCGGCAACGGACGGCCGGAATGCGCCTTTGTGATCGAGCGCATGGTCGATCTCGCCGCCGCCGAGCTGAAGATCGATCCGACCGAACTGCGCCGGCGCAATTACATCTCGCCGAGCCAGATGCCGTTCAAGACCGGGCTCACCTTTACCTACGACTGCGGCGAGTTCGAAAAGAGCATGAACATGGCGCTGGAGCTTGCCGACTATGACGGCTTCGAAGAGCGCAAGCGCGAGGCCCGCGCCCGCGGCAAGTTGCTCGGCCTCGGTCTGTCCAGCACCATCGAGCGCGCCGCGGCAGCAGGCTCCGAAGGCGCCGAAATCCGCTTCGACCGCGGCGGCAGCGTGACCATGTATTCCGGTTCGGTGACCGGCGGTCAGGGCCACGAAACGACCTTCAAGCAGATCGTCTGCGACCAGCTCGGGATCGACCCCAACGACGTGCATTATGTTCAGGGCGACACCGACGAAGTGTTCTTCGGCGAAGGCACCGGCGGCTCGCGCTCGGCCACCATGTCGGGCGCCGCGTTTCAGATGGCGGCCACCAAGGTAATCGAAAAGGCCACCAAGATCGCCGCGCATCAGTTCAAGCTGGCGCCGGAGGATGTCAGGTTCGCCGATGGCGTCTTCTCGTCGACCAAGACCAACCAGACCATGACCATCAAGGAAGTCGCGATCATCGCGCCTGAACAGTCGAAACTGCCGCCGGACATGGAGCCGGGCCTGGTCGCGACCGCCGTGCACCGGACATCGGCGCAGAACTTCCCCAACGGCTTCCATGTCTGCGAACTCGAAATCGACATGGAGACCGGCGTCACGGACATCGTGCGCTACAACGTGGTCGACGACGTCGGCACCGTCATCAATCCGCTGCTGCTGCACGGCCAGGTCCAGGGCGGCGTCGCGCAAGGCGTCGGTCAGGCGCTGATGGAAGACATCCAGTTCGACTCCGGCGGCCAGATGGTGACGGCGTCGTTCATGGACTACGCCATGCCGCGCGCGCACAATCTTTGCGAGATGCATGTCGAGAGCAACCCGGTGCCGACCAAGACCAATCCGCTCGGCACCAAGGGCGCTGGCGAAGCCGGTTGCGTGGGCGCCCTGCCGGCGGTGGTCAACGCCGTCGTCAACGCCCTGTCCGAATTCGGCGTCCGCCACATCGAGATGCCGGCGACGCCGGAGCGCATCTGGCGGGCGATGCAGCCGAAGTAACGCTGCACCGCCAACGGTCCGGCCGGGCGCTACGGCGCCCGGAAATCCACCGAGTAACGCCCTGGTCCGACGCCGATCAGCATCAGGAAGGCGCCGCAGAGCGAGGCGTTCTTCATGAAATGGATCATCTCGTTCATGCGCTCGGCGCCCTCCGGCAGCAGCCAGAAGGCGTGGAAGAAATAACTCGCCACCATTGTGAATATCAGCAGCCCGGACGCCGCCAGCCGGGTCTGCAGACCGATCGCGATCAACAGGCCGCCGATGACTTCGCCGGCGGCCGCCAGAACAGCCAGCACCATCGGCATCGGCAGTCCCTTGGAGCCGATCGCGGCGGCGATGCCGGACAGGTTCATGAACTTGTCGGCGCCGGAAAAGACATACATCGCCACCAGCACGATGCGGCCAATCAGCAACGCCGAATCGTCAATTACCGAAGAAGAACCGAATGGCCGTCGGCCGGCCGTGGAATAGGTCGCGGGCATAAAGGCTCCATAAAGATGCGATCAACTGTTGTATGGAAAGCAACAACAATGCCAGCAGCCGGTTGCAACTTAATGAAAGCGGACTAAACGCCTGCGTGTCACTCGGCGCTGCTGCCGGCCGCGATCCGCACGGGTTGAAAACCGTCGCCGGTGAGCGCGCTCATGATCTCGTTGGCATGCGTGGCGTCGCGCGTCTCGATCGTGACGTCGAGCTTGGCGCCTTTGGCCGGCACGTCCAGCAGCAGCCGGCGGTGCTCGACCTCGAGAATATTGGCCCCCAGCGCGCCGAGACGCGTCGCGATGATGCCGAGCACGCCGGGGCGGTCCGGGATGGTGAGCCGGAACGAGACGATGCGGTTCTCGCGGTCGAGTTCGCGCACCATGATCGACGCCAGAATGCGCGGATCGATATTGCCGCCGCACAGGATAAGCCCGACCTTCTTGCCGGTGAAACGCGCGGGCTCCGCCAGCAGCGCGGCGAGCCCGGCAGCGCCGGCGCCTTCGGCCATGGTTTTCTGCAGAGTCAGATAGGCGTTGACCGCCCGCTCGAGGTGTTCCTCGTCGACCAGAACAATCTCAACCACCAGGTCGCGGATCACCGGCAGCGTCAGCTTGCCGACATTCTTGACCGCGATGCCCTCGGCCAAGGTCGAACCGCCGACCGGCCGCTGCTCGCCGCGCAGCGCATTCCACACCGACGGATAGAGCGCCGCCTCGGCGCCGACGATGGCGATGTCCGGCTTGACGGCGCGGGCGGCGATGGCATTGCCCGCAATCAGCCCGCCGCCGCCGATCGGGATCACCAGCACGTCAAGATCGGGGACTTCCTCCAGCATCTCGAGGGCGATGGTGCCCTGCCCGGCCATGACATGCGGATCGTCATACGGGTGCACCAGCGTCAGGCCGCGCTCTGCCATGATCGTTTCGCAGCGGGCCTGCGCCTCGGCGACGGTCTCCCCGTCGAGCACGACCTCGGCGCCGTGCGACCGCGTCGCGGCGACCTTCACGAAGGGTGTCGTCACCGGCATGACGATGGTGGCCGGGATGCCCAGCCGAGCGGCGTGATAGGCAACCGACTGGGCATGGTTGCCGGCCGACATCGCGACCACGCCCCGCGCGCGCTCAGGCTCGGTCAGCGAGGACAGCTTGACCAGCGCGCCACGGTCCTTGAACGAATTGGTGACCTGGAGATTCTCATATTTGACGTAGACGTCGGCCCCGGTCAGCGCCGACAGCCGCGGCGCCGGCAGCATCGGCGTGCGCAGCACCGTGCCCGCGATGAGGCGGCGGGCCTCCTGGATGTCGGCAAGGGTCACAGTCAAGGCGGCGTCTCCGAATTTGCTCCGGCCACCATGCCGCAGGGCCGCCGCGCGCACCAGATGCGTTCAGGGCGGCGCGCCGGCGTCTGTCCTCTTGCGCTGGGCCGGGGTAACATCCATGTCGGTAGCGAACGACCTCACTCCCGCCTCAAGGAGGCACGCGACATGTCCATGGACGTCCGACCCCATGCCTACGATCCGGCCACTCAGCCGGAACTGTTCGAGGGCGTGCTGTCACGCCGGGTCATCGCGTTCCTGATCGACTTTCTCGTGATTTCGATCCCGGTGGTGCTGGCGGCGATGTTCATTTTCGCCTTCGGCATTATCACGCTCGGCCTCGGCTTCATGCTGTACTGGCTGCTGTCGCCGGCCGCCGTGATCTGGGCCCTGGTCTATTTCGGCCTGACGCTCGGCGGCGAGCGTTCCGCCACCATCGGCATGCGGGTGATGGATCTGGAGATGCGCACCTGGTACGGCGGCCCGAGCTATTTCGTGCTCGGCGCGGTCCACGCCATCGGCTTCTGGTTCACGGTGTCGTTCTTCACGCCGTTCATCCTGCTGGTGCCGTTCTTCAACGTCCGCCGCCGGCTGCTCCACGACATCATTCTGGGGACCGTGGTGATCAACAACAGCGCCCGCGCCGCCATGCTGCGGTCCTATATGGCGCCGTCCGGCGCCCGGTAATGACGGCGGGGCCGGAAACCGGTCTTTGACGGCGGCCCCGCTTCGCGCAATGCTGCGCCATGAGTCCACAGGGTTCCCCTGAATTGACGGCACCGTAAGTGACCCAGCATTCCCGCGACACGCCGCAGTTCTATCTGACCGCGCCGTCGCCCTGCCCCTATCTCAAGGGACAGGAAGAGCGGAAGGTGTTCACCCATCTGGTGGGCGAGAAGTCCGGCGAACTCAACGACCTGCTCACCCATGGCGGCTTCCGCCGCAGCCAATCGATCGCCTACCGGCCCGCCTGCGAGACCTGCCGCGCCTGCGTCTCGGTTCGGGTCGTCGTCAACGATTTCGTACCGTCGCGCAACATGCGTCGCAACGCCGAGCGCAACGCCGATGTCATCGGCGACATGCGCGCCTCGGCACCGACCTCCGAGCAGTATTCGGTCTTCCGCGCCTATCTCGACGCCCGCCACCGCGACGGCGGCATGGCCGACATGACGGTGCTCGACTACGCCATGATGATCGAGGATAGCCATGTCGACACAAGGCTGGTCGAATACCGCCGGCGCGGGCCGGACAGCGGCATCAACGGCCGCGGCGCCGGCCAGTTGCTCTCCGTGGCGCTGACCGACGTCCTCAGCGACGGACTGTCGATGGTCTATTCGTTCTTCGACCCGGAAGCCGGCGACCGCTCGCTCGGCACCTTCATGATCCTCGACCACATCGCCCGCGCCAGGGCAATGGGGCTGGCTTACGTCTATCTCGGCTACTGGGTGCCGGGCTCGCGCAAGATGGATTACAAAGGCCGCTTCCTGCCGCAGGAGCGGTTGATGGCGAGCGGGTGGACGCGGGTTGAGCGTTAGCCGCCGAGACGATCCGAAATCCGCTCCAGGCGGCCTAACCTCGAAGAGTCGAGGCTTTTTTGAATAACCGGGATCAATTCATCAATTCCTTTCGGGAATCCGACGCCGTGATTTTTCTCGTCGGCGAGATAAACCAATGAGCGCTTCTTGAATTGCGGAATCCAGGCCTCATACTTGGCGGCCCACAAGATCAAATGAGTCTCCAAGACTGCAAGTTTGGCAGCAAATTGGCCAAGCGGCTTCGGGCCGCTCTGGGCTTTGAAATAAGTATCGTCCTGAACCCACTTAAGCAGCGACGCATTGATCATGCGTAGCGCATGCATTGTGTAGGCCCGGATAATATCATGCAGATCCGTTTCGGCCGGCGTAAAAGTGTCGTAGGCATCGACGAAATATTGATCGAAACCGGACTCGCCGCCCTTAAGAGGGCTTTTTGTTCGTTCCGCTATTAGCGCCGCCAAGTTATTCCGATGCTGAGCTTGGGAGGAATAAGTTAGCCACGAGGCGCGCAAAAGCGACTCCAATTGGACCAATTGAGAGCGGCGCCGTCGGTGCTCATCGATCAGGAACTTGAGCCACTCAATGATGAGCTTTGAAACGTACCCAAGTGCCGCGAAAGCCGCAGTCAAGAAACCGGCTTTGACGACAAAATCCATGACGTGCCTATCGGCCCTGTCAAACGCCTGCACCCGCAATGATACATCTACTTCAGGTTGAGTGCAATAATCGATACAATTCAAGGCGCCAGACGCGCGCAAACGCGGTGCCGTGCTCGCCGTACAAGGGAAAGGTCGAAGCATAGCCGCTCAGGCGGCAGTCGTGCGCGCGCGCCGCCAGATGCCGTGCTTCGGCGCAAACAGGAACGCCGCCACGAAAAACATCGCCTGGGTGAGCACGATGCAAGCGCCGGTAGCGCCGTCAAGGTGGAAGCTCGCCACCGTGCCGATAGCGGCCGACACCGTCGCCACAACGGTCGCGATCGCCAGCATGCGCTCGAAGCTGTCGGTCAGCAGATAGGCAGTGGCGCCCGGCGCGATCAGCATGGCGATCACCAGGATAATGCCGACCGCCTTCAGCGACGCCACGATGGTCAGCGATAGCAGCACCAGCAACCCGTAATGCAGCACCCGGACCGGCAGGCCGATGGTGCGCGCGTGGTTGGGATCGAAGCAGTACAGCAACAGGTCGCGCCGCTTCACCAGCACGACCAGCAGCGTGCCGCCGGCGACGATGGCAGTCTCGACCAGATCGCCCACCGTGACGCCAAGCACATTACCGAACAGGATGTGCAAGAGATGCTGGTCGGTCTCGACCTTGCTGAAGATCACCAGACCCAGCCCGAACATACCTGAGAACACGATGCCCATTACCGTGTCCTCCTTCACCCGGCTGTTCTCCTTGAGGTAACCGGTCAGCAGCGCGCAGGACAGTCCCGCGGTGAAGGCGCCGACCGCCAGCGGCAGGCCGACCACATAGGCCAGCACGATGCCCGGCAGCACCGCGTGCGAAATGGCGTCGCCCATGAGCGACCAGCCCTTCAGCACCAGATAGCAGGACAGCACGGCGCAGACCGCCGCGACCAAGAGCGACACGATCAGCGCCCGCTGCATGAACGGATAGCCGAGCGGCACCACGAACCAGTCGATCACCGCGTTCATGCTGCGGCCTCGATCGCCACGCGCTGCCGCCGGCGCGACGCCAGCATGCCGTGCTTGGGTGCAAAGAAAAACGCCAGCAGGAACAGTAGCGTTTGCAGGCAGACGATCACCCCGCCGGTGGCGCCGTCGAGAAAGTAACTGATATAGGCGCCGGCAAAGCTGGTGGTGACGCCAAGGATGACGCTGATGATAATCAGCCGGCCGAACCGGTCCGTCAGCAGATAGGCGGTGGCGCCTGGCGTCACCACCATGGCGATCACGAGGCAGGCGCCGACGGTCTGCAACGCCGCCACCGTGCAGGCGCTGAGCAGCGTGAAGAACAGCCCTTTCAGGAACGTCGTTCTGATGCCGATGCTGCGGGCGTGGTTTTCGTCGAAGAAGGTCACCATGAGGTCCTTCCAGACCAGCAGCAAAATGCCGAGCGACACGCCGGCGATGATCGCGACCTGCACCACGTCCTCGTCGGCGATGGCCAGGATATTGCCGAGCACGATCGACTGGATGCTGACCGACGTCGGCCAGATCGAGGCCATCAGCAAGCCGAGTGCAAACAGCGCGGTGAACACCAGCCCGATCACCGCGTCCTCGCGCAGCCGCGACTTCTGCTTGATGAAATTCATCGCCACCGAGGCGAGAATGCCGGCGAAGAACGCGCCGGCGGCGAAGGGCGCGCCGATGATATAGGCGGCGGCGACGCCCGGCACGATCGAGTGCGCCAGCGCATCGCCCATCAGCGACCAGCCCTTGAGCATCAGATAGGCCGACAGGAAGGCACAGACCCCGCCGACCAGCGCGCTCACCCACATCGCCTTCAGCATGTAGCTGTATTCGAACGGGATCAGCAGCTGGCTGAGCAGGCTCATCTCACTGTCCATCGGGATCCTGCCGGCGGCTGTGCTTGTCGCCGTAAATCACCAGCGGCCGCTCGTCGTCGGTCAGCACGGTGACGCTGCGGGCGTCGTCGTCGTCATGGAGTGCGGCGCCGCCGAGCTGGAAATTGCGCAGCACGCCGCCGAAGGCGCGCTCGAGATTTTTCTGCGTAAACACCGCGGCGGTCGGCCCGGCGGCGAGCACCGTGCGGTTGAGCAGCACGACGTGATCGCAGAAGTCCGGCACGCTGCCGAGATTATGGGTCGATACCAGCATCAGATGGCCGGAGGCGCGCAGTTCGCGCAGCAGGCCAATGATCGCCGCCTCGGTCTTGACGTCGACGCCGGTGAACGGTTCGTCCAGCAGAATGATGCGGCCTTCCTGCGCCAGCGCGCGGGCCAGAAACACCCGCTTCTTCTGGCCGCCGCTGAGTTCGCCGATCTGCCGCGTGCGGTAGGCCGTCATGCCGACCCGCTCCAGCGCTTCGTCGACCTTGTAGCGGTCGGCGCGCGACGGCATGCGCAGGAAATTCATGTGGCCGTAGCGGCCCATCATCACCACGGTCTCGACCAGCACCGGGAAATTCCAGTCGACGTCCTCGCTCTGCGGCACGTAGGCGACGATGTTGCGCTTGAGCGCCTCGCCGACCGGCAGGCCGCACAGCCGCACCTCGCCGGCCGACGGCCGGACGAATCCCATGATGGCCTTGAAGATGGTCGACTTGCCGCTGCCGTTGATGCCGACCAGCGCGCAGATGGTGCCGGGATCGAGGTCGAACGAGGCGTCGCGCACGGCGGTGAAGCCATTCGGATAAGTGACGTTGAGGTCGCGCACCGAAATGCTGGCGCCGAGACCGGCATCCGGGGCCGCGGCGATGGACGCTGCGGGCGCGGTCACTTGCCGAAGCCCTTGGCGATGGTCTCGACCGTCACGCGCAGCAGATCGAGAAAAGTCGGCACCGGTCCGCCCTGCAGACTCAGCGAGTCGACATAGAGAACACCGCCGTAGCGCGCGCCGGTCTCGCGCGCGACCTGCTTGGCGGCACGGTCCGATATGGTGCTTTCACTGAACACGACCGGGATCTTGTTCTTCCGCACCAGGTCGATGACTTTGCGCACCTGCTGCGGGGTGCCCTGCTCGTCGGCATTGATCGGCCAGAGATAGGCTTCGCGCATCTGGTAGTCGCGGGTCAGGTAGCTGAAGGCGCCTTCGCTGGTCACCAGGACGCGCTGCGCCTCGGGGAT
>LNFM01009204.1_pt1 | contig 25278 bp, 28 predicted proteins | sample 596031 | NCBI WGS metagenome assembly LNFM01 (sample SAMN04254537, study PRJNA301005) | activated carbon metagenome | isolation source: dual media filters at the Ann Arbor, Michigan drinking water treatment plant | place: USA: Ann Arbor | reverse complement strand
CCTTCGTGGCGAGGCTGAGGGTTTTGAATTTCGCGCTGTGCGGCTGCGAGAGCCTTCGCGATATGGCGGATGCTATCGGATGAACGTGCGGACATGACCCTATGCCCCCGCCAGGATTTCGAAGGATACCGCACCGGTCTTGCTACGCTTCGCTCGCAGTCCCCGACCGATTGCTTCCGCGGCATCGAGCGGTACGAGAGCCTTCAAACCGTCCTTGGCGGCGAGGTGATCGTCGTGTGCTTGCTTGGTGTCGCGAAATTTTGCGGCAAGCACCGCCCACTCGTTGCTGCTGCTCATGTCGGCAATGCGAATGATCTCAGACTTCGGCAGCGGAGGAGGTGCACCGATTGGACGGGGCGGTTCGCCAGATTTGACGCAGTTCCAGAAGCGTTGTTCGGCTTCCAAAAGTGCGTCCTGATAGATCGGATCTGCATCGGCCGTGATAAGTACCCATTTGTCACCACCGGTCAAAATAGAGAGCCGAGCTGAATACATACCAGCTACCGCCATGTTGTGTTGGAGTTGAGGCATGTGCTTTGCCGCCGCCGCCTTTTCTGAGAATGACCAGGGCAGCATGAACTTTGCCTCAAATATGGCCCGACCGTTCGCGGTCAACCCGTCCAATGTGGCTGCCAGGAATTCATACTCCGGATGAAACAGGCGCATCTGATGGTCCGACACGACCGCGCCAGTCTGCCGCTCAAACCAGTCGGTGTTGAGTTTCTCCGTGGCGTGGCCCAAAGCCACTACCAAGTTTCCAGAATAGTCTTCAGACGGGCGGGCGCCGCTTTTGAATTCCCACAGCTTCCGTAGCGCTGTTTCATCAGATCCCATGATAATCTTGGCGTCTGAGCCGCCGATGAATTGCCGACGTATGTCATCCGAGTTGATGTTTATATTCTCGCACGGAGATGATTTTGATGTGATTTGGGCATACATGGCATGATCCTATCTATACATATGACGCGACCGTATTTGTCGGCGGCGATGCATGGATGCTCCGATGGTCGGGCAGATCAAGTAAAAAATTCAGTTGTTACGGCAATAAATGACTTGATGGTGCGAGGGATGTGAGCCTGAATACTCAAAACGGCAGGCTGAACTGAAGCGAAACAAGGATCGATTGTTGCAAGCGCAGATTTGCGAAGGGAGACAATGGTTCCGCCAGCACCCATCAGGGCGTGTCCCAGTCGAGTTTTGCCTGTCCCCGCGGGTGGCGGCCTTCGAACCTGGCAGAGCCCGTTGCCCATCACAGCAAGGGGCGGCAGGCCGTCGGCAAAAGCTCGTTGATGATGGACCTGCGAAGTGTGCACTTCCCTGCAGATTTCCCTGCACCAGGGAAACGCACATGCTGGTGCGGGTGCGTCATCGCAGTCGGATGCGCTCGCCTGTCGTTCGCCACAGGCGCCATGGATCGACGGTTGGTTGTGCCGCCGCGCGCTTAACGACGGCCGACGTCGCCGTTGGCGAGGCGGCGCTCCCAGGCGTAGGCGGCCTCGACGATGCCGGTGAGGTCGTCGTGGGCGGGAGTCCAGCCGAGGCGGGTGCGGGCGAGGGTGGCGTCGGCCACCACCGCCGCGGCGTCGCCCGGCCGGCGCGGGGCATAGTCCGCCCGGAAATCGACCTTGGTGACGGCGCGCACCGTGTCGATGACCTCCTTCACCGAATAGCCGTGGCCGTAGCCGCAATTGGCGACGAGGCTCTCGCCGCCCGAGCGGAGGTGGGCGAGGGCGGAGAGGTGGGCGCGCACCAGGTCGGTGACGTGGATGTAGTCGCGCAGGCAGGTTCCGTCCGGAGTCGGATAGTCCGTGCCGAAGACGTCCATCTTGGCCCTGAGGCCGAGGGCCGTCTGCACCGCCACCTTGATCAGGTGGGTGGCGTTCGGCGTCGACTGGCCGGTGCGGCCCTTCGGATCGGCGCCGGCGACGTTGAAGTAGCGCAGCACCACGTACGAGAGGTCGTGGGCGGCGGCGGCGTCGCGCAGCATCCACTCGGTGATGAGCTTGGAGGTGCCGTAGGGGCTTTCCGGGCGGGTCGGCGCCTCTTCGGCCACGGGCATGACCTCGGGCGTGCCGTAGACCGCGGCGGTGGAGGAGAAGATGAAGCGGCGGACACCGGCGGCCACGGCGGCAGCCATGACGGCGCGGGTCTTCACGGTGTTGGCGAGATAGTAGCCGAGCGGGTCGGCGACGGAATCCGGCACGACGATGCGGGCGGCGAAATGGATGACGGCATCGACGCCGTGGAGCCGCATCACGGTCTCCACCAGGCCCTGGTCACCCATGTCGCCGACGACGAGGGTGGCGCGCGGGTCGACGGCCCAGGCGAATCCGGTGGAGAGGTTGTCGAGCACGACGACGCTTTCGCCGGCGTCGAGCAGTTCGAGAACCATGTGGCTGCCGATGTAGCCGGCACCCCCGGTGACGAGAACGGTCATGGTGTAATCCCCGCGGGCGGCCGTAGCGGCGCGCCTGATGTCCCGGTCCTGACCTAGCGCAAAGAGGTCAAGAAAGTTCCAAGACGGGGACGCCGGTGCGGACCGGGGTGAGCGCGACCTCCCGGCGGGCGGCTGCGTCGCGGGCGGCGCGGCCGACCGAGCGATAGGCGAAACCGGCCCGGGTGGCCGTTTCGGGCTCGAAGAGGTTGCGCAGGTCGACCATCACGGCGGCGCGCATCGCCCGCGCGGCGGCGGCAAGGTCCATCGCCGCGAAGTCCGGCCACTCGGTGAGGATGACCACGAGGTCGGCGCCGGCGAGGGCGTCGCGAGCGCTCGTCGCCATGGCGACGCCGGGCAGCAGCGGGGCTGCCTCCGCCATGCCGGCGGGATCGAAGGCAGTGATGCGGGCGCCCTGCTTCTGCAACTGCGGCAGGATGACGAGGGATGCGGCCGACCGCATGTCGTCGGTGCCGGCCTTGAAGGTGAGGCCGAGGACGGCGATGGTCTTTCCCGCCACCGAGCCGCCGGCGGCGCGCACGATCTTGCGCACCATCTCGCCCTTGCGGGCATCGTTCACCGCCACGGCCGTCTCGACCGAGCGCAGCGGCACGCCGTGATCCTGGCCGGTCTTCATCAGCGCCAGCATGTCCTTCGGAAAGCAGGAGCCGCCGAAGCCGGGGCCGGCTTTCAGGAACTGCGCGCCGATCCGCGGGTCGAGGCCGATGCCGCGGGCGACGTCGCCGACGTCGGCGCCGATCTCCTCGCAGAGATTGGCGATCTCGTTGATGTAGGTGATCTTCAACGCGAGGAACGAATTGGCGGCATACTTGATGAGTTCCGCCGCCCGCCGGTCGGTGACGAGGAGAGGGGCGCCACGCTCCGTCAGGGGCCGGTAGAGCGCCGCCATCACCGCGGCGGCGCGGGGATCGCCGGTGCCGACGACGATACGGTCCGGGCGCATGAAGTCGGCGATGGCGACGCCCTCGCGCAGGAATTCCGGGTTGGAGACCACCGCGAGGCCCTGCGTGGTGGTGATGGTCGCAATGAGGCCCTCGACCTCGTCGCCGGTGCCCACCGGCACCGTCGACTTCACCACGACCACGGCGCCGGGGGCGAGATGGGGCGCGATGCCGGCGGCCGCCCCCATGACCTGACCCATGTCGGCATGGCCGTCGGAGGGACGGGGCGGGGTGCCGACGCAGATGAAGACGGCCGAGGAGCCCGGCACGGCGTCCGCGAGGTCGGTGGCGAAGGACAGGCGGCCGGCCGCCACCTCGCCGGCGACGAGAGCGGCGAGGCCGTCCTCGTAGATCGGCATGCGGCCGGCGCGCAGGCCCGCGATCCTGCCGGCGTCGCGGTCCACCACCACGACCCGGTGGCCGATGGCGGCGAGACAGGCGCCGGTGACGAGGCCGACATAGCCTGCGCCGATGACGGTGATGGGCTTCGCGCGATGCTGCATGGCGTATGCCTCGCCGGGCGGGGTGCGGTGATTCCCGCCGCTCCCCTTCGGCAAAGCACCTGTCGGTGACAGCGGGACGACAGGCGCCCCGCCGCGCCTCACGCCACCGGGGGCGGATTGCGCGTCATCATGGTGCGGCGCTGGTGCCAGTAGGGATAGGCCGGCGGAATGGCGCTGGCTGCATCGAGGGCCGCGGTCTGTTCGGGCGTCAGCTTCAGCGAGCAGGCGGCGAGATTGTCGCGCAGCTGCGTCTCGTTGCGGGCGCCGATGATGATGGAGGAGATGGTGGGCCGCGCGAGGAGCCAGGCGAGCGCCACCTGCGCCATGGAACGGCCGACCTCGGCGGAGACCTGTTCCAGCGCGTCGGTGACGGCGTAGAGCCGGTCCTCCGGCACCGGCCAGCTCGCGTCGGTGGCGAGCCGCGAATCCTCGGGCGGGCGGCGGTTGCGGCCGATCTTGCCGGAGAGCTTGGCGCCGGAGAGCGGCGACCAGACGAGGGTGCCGACGTTCTGGTCGAGCCCGAGGGGCATCAGCTCCCATTCGAAGTCGCGCGCCACCAGCGTGTAATAGGCCTGGTGGATGACCGGCCGCGGCAGGCCGTGGCGGTCGGCCAGCGCCAGCATCTTCATCAGGTGCCAGCCGGAATAGTTGGAGACGCCGAAATAGCGGATCTTGCCGGCGCGGATCAGCGCGTCGAGAGCGGCCAGCATCTCCTCGATGGGGGTGAGGGCGTCGAAGGCATGGAGCTGGTAGAGGTCGACGTAGTCGGTGCCGAGGCGCTTCAGGCTCGCCTCGCAGGAGGCGATGATCTTCGAGCGCGAGGTGCCGATCTCGTTGGGGCCGGGGCCCATGGGCATGCCGGTCTTGGTGGCGACGATGACCGCGTCGCGGCGGCCCTTGATGGCCTGGCCGAGGATCTCCTCCGACAGGCCGGCGGAATAGCCGTCGGCGGTGTCGAACATGGTGCAGCCGAGCTCGAGGCAGACGTCGACGAGCCGGGTCGCCTCGGCGATGTCGGTGGCGCCCCATTTGCGGAGGAACTCGCTGCCACCGCCGAAGGTGGCGGTGCCGAGCGTCAGGGCGGGGATCTTGAGGCCGGAGCCTCCGAGCGTGCGGTAGTCCATGGGCCTGCCTCCTCCGGGCGATCGGGCGTCGCCGTCAGGGGAGGAGTGTCGGGAGGGCGGGGGCATCCGGGAAGGGTGCTGGAAGACGGGCTGGCATGCCTGCAGCGTCATTCAACACTTGTGTTGATATCCACAGAAGTGTTGATAGAGTTCAGCCATGAACGCCTCGGAATTGAAGCGCTTCCTCGCCCGGAACGGCTGCGAATTCGAGACCCACAAGGGTGGCTCCGGCCATCTTACCGTCCGCCGCGGCGAGCGAACGTCCCAGCTGCCGATGCACGGCAAGGGCAAGGAGCTGGGGACGGGGCTGGTCAACAAGATCCTGAAGGACCTGGGACTGAAGTGATGCTGCTGCTGCCCATCGCCGTCGCGCCCGACGACAACGACACGCTGCTCGTGACCTGCCGGTTCCTGCCGGAAGTGACCACTTTCGCCGATGACCTCGTCGACGCGCGCGACAAGGGGAGGGAGGCCGTCGAGGAGGCGTTGGGGGGGCGGCTGGCACGGTGGGAGGCGTTCGACCTTCCGGACGCGGACGAAACGCGTGCCGCGGTCGAGGCCGGCACCTTCGTGAAGGTGTCGCTCCAGGCGACGATGAAGGTCCTGCTGTTCCGCGCCTGCAAGCAGATGGACGTGACGCGCGCCGAGCTGGCGCGGCGGCTCGGATGGCACAGGGAGCAGGTCGACCGGTTGTTCCGGATCGATCACGCCAGCAGGGTCGACCAGATCGACGCGGCGATGGCGGCCATCGGCAAGACGTTCGACCTCGAGGTCCGTCCCGCCGCCTGAGAGGGCGGCCGTCAGGCCCGCCCGCCCGCCACCAGCTTCGGCTGCACCACCGGGACCGGGCGCTCGCCGAGGCAGCGCATGGCGATGTCGAGGGAGGCGAGGCCGTCGGCGCCGCCGGTGACCGGCGCCTTGCCGGTGCGTACGCTGTCGATGAAGGCCACGAGCTCGGCGCGCAGCGGCTCGGCATAGGCGACGGAGAGGTGGCGCATCGAATAGGAGCCGTCGGGCTTGTAGTCGAAGCACTCGGTGACCTGACGGGTGATCAGGTCGCCGGAAATGTACTTGTTGCGGGTGGCGACATGCACCGTGCGCGCCTTGAAGGGCGTCAGCCAGTTGGTGTTGATGTGGGCCAGCACGCCCGAGGCGGTGCGGAACTGCAGCAGCGCGATGTCCTCGCGCTCGGCATGGATGGAATTGGTCTGCGGCTGGATCTCGGCGATCTCCGAGCCGGTGAACCAGCGGATCAGGTCGATGTCGTGGACGGCAAGGTCGATGACGACGCCGATGTCGGACATGCGCGGCGGGAAGGGGCCGACGCGGGTGATCTGGATGGAGAGGATGTCGTCGCCGGCGATGGCCTGGCGGATCGACTGGACCGCCGGGTTGAAGCGCTCGACGTGGCCGATCATCAGCGTCACGCCGGCCCGCTCGGCGGCGTCGATGATGCGGCGGCCCTCCTCGACGGACTGGGCGATGGGCTTCTCGACGAGGACGTGGATGCCGCGGGCGATGGCGGCGAGCGCGATGGGCGTGTGGAGCTGGGTGGGGGCGGCGATGGTGAGGGCGTCGATGCCCGCGTCCATCAAGGCCTCGAGGGAGGCGAAGCCAGGGCAGCCGAGGCGGGAGGTGACGAATTCGACCTGGGCCGCATCGGGATCGGCGACGCCGGCGAGGGTGACGCCCGGCAGCTCCGCCAGCACCCGCGCGTGGTTCTTGCCCATGACGCCGAGGCCGACGACGCCGACACGCAGGGTGGATCCGGCGGATGGGGACTGGGTCATGACATGGCCTCGGGAATCATTGTGCGGGCGGCGGCAGGGCCACCTCTTGCCGCTCCTATACGATTTCGCACGGTGCCAGCGCAAACCGGCGCCGTTCACGATGGATGACGGGCCGTGTCAGCGCCGCCAGCCGGCAAGCGCCGTGGCGGCCGACTGGCGACGGGCGAGATCGGCGACGTCCGAGGCGACCACGCGCTGCCCGAGGGGGAAGACCGAGGCGGCGGCGAGCTTCAGGTGGGCCCAGCCGAAGGGAATGCCGATGATGGTGACGAAGCAGGCGAGCGCCGCGGCGACGTGGATCACCATCAGCGTGAAGCCGATGGGCACGAACCAGATGACGTTGCCGAGGAAGCGCAGCACGCCCATGGCGCCCGACGGGCGCCCGGTCAGCTCGCTCGCCCAGACCACGTCGCGGCCGAAGGGCCAGAGCGTGTAGGAGCCGATGCGGAAACAGGCGAAGGCCCAGGGCAGGCCGACGATGGTGATCGCGGCGATCGCCCCGGCGACGAACCAGGCGAGGCCGGCGAGGAGACCGCCGAGGACGAACCAGAGGATGTTGAGGACGAGGCGGACGGGTCCCATGGCATTGCGATCCGGACGGAGGACGGGGCAACGGTGATATAGGAACGCGCCTGCCCCGGCGCATCGGCACGCCACCATCGGCACCGCGAGGGTGGACTGGCGCACGCGCTTCAGTCGGCTGGCTTCGCCTTCTCCGGAGCAAAGCGGGCGATGGCGGCCTGAATACGGGTGCTGTCGACATTGAAATGGCTGATGTTGATCACGATCTCGTCGCCGCCGTTGCGGGTGCGTATCCCGTACTCCCAGGTGCCGCCGAGGGGCCCGTATGGCGCTGCACTCGCGACGTTCACGACCAGAATTTTCCCGCCTTCGTAGGCCGTGGAGACCCCGGCGCTGGTGATGGCCTCCCACGGCAGCCTGTGGGTGAAATGGTCGGGCATGACGATGCCGTCCGCGTCGATGATGAGCTGGGGGCCGGGACAGTTCAGGATCCGTCGCTGCTCGAAATACAGGAAGACCAGAATGGCCGCGAAGGTGACCATGCCGACGACGACGTTCCGCGGTTCGCCGGTCCACCAGAGGTAGATCAGAGCCAGGACGAGGGCCGCGACAAAGAGATAGGACCTCAGCTCGTAGCGCTTGCGGTCGAACCGGGCGACGAGCGGGGCATCGGGAGGCTCGGGCATGGCGTCTCCGGCATCGGGAGGCAGCGCTATCCCCGGATCATGTTGGCCCGTGGCAGGGCCTGCAAGCGGAAACGGCGGTTGGACACCCGCCGCCCGCGGCCCTAAAACCAGCAGCCTGAAACACCGGGAGACGCATATGCCGGCCATCGCCGACCTGAAGGTCAAGCTCTACACGGACGGGGCCGAGAAGGCCTCCATCGTCGAGATGGCGAAGAAGCCGTGGATCCAGGGCTTCACCACCAATCCTTCGCTCCTGAAGAAGGCCGGCGTCTCCGATTATGCCGCCTATGCGAAGGACCTCGTGGCGGCCGTGCCGGACCATCACATCTCCTTCGAGGTCTTTTCCGACGATCTGAAGGACATGGAGGCGCAGGCCCGCGTCATCGCCACCTGGGGCAAGAACGTCTACGTCAAGCTGCCGGTGACGAACTCGAAGGGCGAGCCGCTCTACGACCTCATCCACAAGCTCTCCCGCGAGGGCGTGAAGATCAATTTCACCGCGCTCTACACGGTGGAGCAGATCAAGGCCTCGGTCGAGGCTCTGAAGGGCGGGGCGCCCTCCATCATCTCGGTCTTCGCCGGCCGCCTCGGCGATGCCGGCCACGACTACATGCCGGTCATGACCTATGCGGTGGGCCTCGCCCGCGGCACCGACACGATCGAGGTCATCTGGGCCTCGACCCGCGAGGTCTGGAACGTCATCGAGGCCGACCGCATCGGCTGCCACATCATCACCGCGCCCGCCGACATCCTGAAGAAGCTGGAGGGCCTCGGCCGCGCGCCGGAGGACATCTCGCTCGACACGGTGAAGGGCTTCGTCGCCGACGCCAAGGCCGCCGGGCTGACCCTCGACGTCTGACGCCGGCCCCCGCCGAATGCCGGTCTTGAGGCCGGCGGCGGGGCAGGGCCCAATGGCAGCATGGATGGCGCGATTCCCCTCGAGCAGGCGATACCGCCGGGCTTCGTCCGGCTCGGCGAGACCGAGGGGTTCATCGGCCTCGCGGGGCCCTATTACTGGCGGCCGACGCCGTCGGGAGCGGTCGAGTACGGCTTCGGCGCGGAACTGCGCCACGGCAACCCGAACGGCGTGCTGCACGGCGGCTCCATCACCACCTTCATGGACACGGTGCTCGGCTACGAGGTGATCCGCGTCACCGGGCGGCGCTGCGCCACCATCGCGCTCAACACGCAGTTCCTCGCCGGCGGACGCGCCGGCGACTGGGTCACCGGCCGCATCGCCATGCGGCGGCTCACGGGATCCATGGCCTTCGTCGACGGAGAGGTGCTGGCCGGCGAGACGCTCGTCGCCACCACCACGGCCATCTTCCGCCTGTTCAAGCCGGACGGCGCGCCGCATCTCCTGCGCGGCGGGCCGCCGATCGCGGCCGGCTGACCCACGCCGAATCGCTTCTCCTCGTCTAAACCTTCATTCGGCCGGAATGGGCGGCTAGCGCCCTTCGGCGTCGGCGGCCCGAACCGCCATGGCGCTCACAAGGATCCCGTCGGTCGTGATCAGGAACATCTTCTCGGTCTCGGCGCTGACGCTGCTCAGCCGGCTGTTCGGGTTCATCCGCGACCTCATGTTCGCCGCCATCCTCGGCGCCGGACCCTTGGCCGATGCCTTCTTCGTCGCCTTCCGCATTCCCAACCAGTTCCGGTCCATCTTCGCCGAGGGCGCCTTTTCCTCCGCCTTCGTGCCGGGCTTCGCCAAGGTCGCGGCCGAGCGGGGACAGAACGCCGCCCTCGTCTTCGCCGACCGGATCTTCGCCTATCTGATCCTCGCCCAGCTCGTGCTGCTGGCCGTCGCCTTCATCTTCATGCCGACGGTGGTGTCGCTGATGGCGCCGGGTTTCGCCGACGATCCCGTGCGCTTTCCTGCCGCGGTCGAACTCACCCGCATCACCTTCCCATACCTGGCGCTGGTGTCGCTGGTGATCCTGGTCAGCGGTGTCCTCAACGCGGTCGGGCGGTTCGCCGCGGCGGCGGCGACGCAGGTCGTCCTCAGCCTCGGCATCATCGGCGGCCTCCTGCTGGCGCACCACTTTCCCACGCCCGCCCATGCCGCCGCCTGGGGCATCATCGTCGCCGGCATCCTGCAGTTCGTCCTGGTCTCGGTGGACGCGCTGAGGGCCGACGTCATGGTGGAGCTGCGCCTGCCGAAGGTGACGCCGGAGGTGAAGCGCTTCTGGAAGACCTTCGTGCCGGCGACTCTCGGCTCCGCCGGCACACAGATCGCCGTGCTCGCCGACACGGTGGTGGCGAGCTATCTCGTCGCGGGCTCGGTCTCCTGGCTCTACTATGCCGACCGGCTGAACCAGCTGCCGATGGGGGTCATCTCCATCGCCGTCGGCACGGTGCTTCTCTCCGAAATGAGCCGGCGGGTCTCGGCGGGCGACGAGGCAGGCGCCCGCACGGCGCAGCTGCGCGCCATCGAGCTCACCTTCGTCTTCACCCTGCCGGCGGTCGCGGCCTTCGTCGTGGTGCCGGACATCCTGATGAAGGCGCTGTTCATGCGTGGCGCCTTCACCGAGAACGACGCGGTGCAGTCGGCGCGGGCGCTGGCCGCCTACGGCACGGGCCTCGCCGCGCTCGTTCTGATCCGGCCGCTCACCGTCACCTTCCATGCGCGCGGCGACACCACGACGCCGGTCATCGCCGTGGCGGTGGCGATCGCCGTCAACGTGGCGTTGAAATTCGCGCTGATGGGGCCGCTCGGCCATGTCGGGCTCGCCGCCGCCACCATCAACGTGACGCTGCTCCTCGTCTTCGCCCGCCGCAAGGACCTGTTCACGCTGGACTCGCGGGCGCGCACGGTGCTGCCGCAGATCGCGGTGGCCTTCGCCGTGCTGACGCTCGCCCTCGTCGTCTCCTCGACGATCATGGCGAGCCTGCCGGGCCCGGGCCTCGACCCGAAGCTCGCTCTCGCCATTCTCCTGGTGGTGGGCGGGGCGTCCTACGGCCTGGTTCTCGTCCTGCTCTTCGGCAAGCAGTTCATGGCCGATCTCAAGCGGCTGAGACGGGGCATCTCCGGCTGAGCCTGCCGTCCCCTCAGCCCTGCGGCGTCGTGACCTTGCGCTGGCGGGCACGCTCGATGCCGAGCTTGTGCTCGCGCCAGATGACGAAGATGCCGGAGGCGACGACGATGGAGCCGCCGGTGATCACATAGGCGCTGGGGAGGTCGGCGAAGACCAGATAGCCCATGATCACCGCCCAGATCATCGAGAAATAGTCGAAGGGCGCGATCAGCGAGGTGTCGGCGTAGCGGTAGCTCAGCGTCAGGAAGATCTGGCCGAGGCCGCCGGTGACGCCGACCATGACGAGGATGAAGGCCTGCAGAGGCGTCGGCACGACCCACTGGCCGACCGCGGGCAGGGCGAAGCCCAGCGGCCAGGTGAGGAGGGCCAGCGTCGCGCACAGCGCCATGAAGGTGAAGACGATGGCGGCCGTCGTCTCGGTATTGACGAGCCGGCGCACCTGGATGGTGGCGAAGGCGGCGCAGACCGCCCCGCCGAGGGCGAACATCGCGCCGGTGCGCTGGCTGTCGGGGCGGTTGCCGAGAGCGCCGACGTCGAGATGGGGCCAGAGGATGACGAGCACCCCGACGAAGCCGACGGCGACCGCCGACCAGCGATAGACCCGCACCTGTTCGCCGAGGATGAAATAGGCCAGCGGCACCACCATGAGCGGCGCGGCGTAGCTGATGGCGGTGGAGTCGGCGAGCGGGAGCAGGGTCAGGCCGACAAAGCCGGAGAACATGCCGGCGGCGCCGATGACGCCGCGCTTCATGTGCGAGCGGAAGCTCACATAGCGGAAGGCGTCCATCACCTCGTGCCGCCAGGCGAGCATGAGGAAGAGCGGGATGAGGGCGAAGAAGGAGCGGCAGAAGACCACCTCGCCCACCGGAATTTCCTTGCCCGCCACGCGCACCAGCGTCGACATGGAGGTGAAGGCCACCGTCGACATCAGCTTGAAGAGGATTCCCGTGGCGGCGCGGGACAGGACGGGCATGAAGCGGGGAGGGGCTCGGGAGGGATTTTTCTCCTCTCCCTTCAACCATGCCGGAACGGATTCAGGCAGGGCCAATGCTGCACGCATGCCCTGCGGTGCGATCCCGCTTCGGCCCGGTCCCGGCCATGGCGCCGCCCTTTTCCCGCCGGTGCCGCCGGTTGCGCGGCAGGTCGCGGCGGGTAAGGTCGCTGCACCACCCTGCAAGAGGTGGTGCCACGACCTCATCGTCACTCAACGGGACCTTTCATGGACAGCCTCAATCCGACCCTCAACGCCTGGGCGCCGCGCGTGCTCTCGATCCTGCGCATCATGGCCGCGCTCGTGCTGCTGCAGCATGCCTTCGTGAAGCTCTTCGGCTTCCCGATGAGCGTCAACTTCGCCCCGGTCGGCTCGCTGCCGTGGATCGCCGCCTGCATCGAGCTCGTTACCGGGCTCTTGATTCTGTTCGGCTTTTTCACCCGCCCGGCCGCCTTCATCCTCGCCGGCACCATGGCCGCTGCCTATTTCATCGGGCACGCCGGCCGCGGATTCTTCCCCATCCAGAACGGTGGGAGCCTCGCCATCATGTACTGCTTCACCTTCCTCTACCTGGTCTTCGCCGGCCCCGGTCCGTGGAGCGTCGACGCCCAGCGCTCGAACAATCCCTGATCCCGATCCGTCACGTCCTGTGACGACGACGGCCGCGAGTCGCCTCTGGCGCTCGCGGCCTTTTTCATGTGCGGTGCCAGACGGTTACTTTGCGGTGACCGCTTCGGGACGCGACTTGTGCGCACACAAGATCGCGGCCTCGGATCACGGCTGCGTGAGGGGGCGAGGCTTCAGCGGCGGGGCGGGGCGCGGCCCTCGCGCGCCGGCAGGGCCTTGAGATAGGCCGCCATGGCGGCGCGGTCGGCCTCGGAGAGCTGGGACGTGTTGCGGATCACCGAGGCCATGGCGCCGCCGGTGGAATCGCCCCCCGGCGTGAAGCCGTCGGCGAGGAAGGAGGCGATGTCGTCCGCCGACCAGGAGGCGATGCCGTCGCGGTGCGGCGTGATGTTCGGCACCCAGCCCGCGCCCTCCGGATTGGGGCCGCCGGCGAAGCGGCGGTCGGCGGTGATGGCGCCGGTAAAGGCGCGCGGCGAATGGCACTCGGCGCAATGGCCGGGCCCCTCGACGAGATAGGCGCCCCGGTTCCAGGCGGCCGGCTTCGACGGATCGGGCCGGAACGGCTCACCGTCGAGGAAGGCGAGCTTCCACAGGCCGAGGCCTCGGCGCACCGTGAAGGGGAAGGGCAGGTCGTGCGGGCGGTTCGCCGTGGCGTCGGCCGGCAGCGTCTTCATGTAGGCGAAGAGGTCGCGCACGTCGGAGACGGTCATGCGCTGGTACGAGGTGTAGGGGAAGGCCGGGTAGTAGTGCTCGCCGGCGGGCGAGACGCCCTTCAGCATGGCGTTGGCGAAATCGGCCTCCGACCAGCGGCCGATGCCGCGCTCGGGATGGGGCGAGATGTTGGGCGCGTAGAAGGTGCCGAAGGGCGATTTCAGCCCGTGGCCGCCGCCCATGCGGGTGCGGTCGGGCTGGCCCTCGGTGACGTGGCAGGAGGCGCAGCCGCCGGCCGCGAAGACGAGCTTGCCGTTCTCGACGTTCGGTGCGGGGCCGGCGAGGGCCGCCGGCGCAAGGCGCTGGGGCATGGTCAGCCACCAGAAGGCGGCGCCTGCGACGACGCCGAGAACCGCCACCAGCACCAGCAGCCGCCTGATCATGCCTCACCCTCTTCAACGGTTCGCCGCGCGAGCCACCGGGGCCCGCGCGACGCATGCGTGTGGCGCGCGCTCAGTTGCGGCGGGCGCGATAGGTCTCGTGGCACGAACCGCAGTTCTTGGTCACCTCGCCGAAGGCGGCCTGGAAGGTGGCGAGATCGGTCACCTTGGCGCCTTCGGTGCGGGCGTCGGCGCCCCACTTGGCGACGGCGGCGGTGAAGGCGGCACGGTTGGCCCAGATGGCGGGCAGGGCCGCGGTCTCGCCGCCGGTCTGGCTGCCCTCGGGGAAGAGGTTTGCATAGGTGGCGGCCGCCTGCTCGTAGGCGGCGAAGATGGCCCGGGCCTGGGTGAGGTCGAAGGCAGCCTGGCCGCGCGCCATGCGGGCGCCGAGGCCGGTCTGCTGGCCGACGGCCTTCATCGATTCCTTGCGCGCCGCGATGGGATCGCTGCCCTGGGCCGTGACGGCGAACGTGCCGATGGCGAGGACCGCCGCGGCCATGATGAAGCGCTTCATGAGTCTTTTCCCCCTGGGTGTCCTCGGTGAGGACGATCCGTCGGCCCTCTGCCGACTGGAACCATTCCACACTAGGGACCCCGCGGCCGGGTATCCCCCAATTGCGCGGGAGTGATCACGCCTGCGTTATCTCGCCGCAGTTCATTGCGCGGGTGCAATTTCCCGCTTGCTCTTGTGCAAATGACCGGGCCGCGAGCGGCCCGGCCGATGCGCGAGGGCTCAGGCCGCCTTTGCCGCCTTGGCCTGTTGGATCGTCTGCCAGACGAGCGCGGGCGTCGCGGGCATGTCGATCTCCTTGATGCCGTAGGCCCGCCACAGGGCGTCGACCATGGCGTTCATCACCGAGGGGCAGGCGCCGATGGTGCCGGCCTCGCCGGCGCCCTTGATGCCGAGGAGGTTGGTCACGCAGGGGACGTTGCGCGTCTCGAAGTGGAAGTTCGGGATGTGGTCGGCCCGCGGCATGGCATAGTCCATGAACGAGGCGGTGAGCAGCTGGCCGCTCTCCTTGTCGTAGACGGTGCGCTCCAGCAGCGCCTGGCCGATGCCCTGGACGATTCCGCCATGGACCTGGCCGGCGAGCAGCGTCGGGTTGATGGTGACGCCGAAGTCGTCGACCACCGTGTAGCCGACGATCTCGGTGGCGCCCGTGTCGGGATCGATCTCCACCTCGCAGACATGCGTCCCGTTCGGGAAGGTCGGCTCCGGCGGGCGCCAGGTGCCGTGGCTCTTCAGCTTGTCCTCGGCGCCGGGGAGGGAGGCGATCTTCTCGTAGGAAATCGCCTTGTCGGTGCCGACGACGCGGACCGCGCCGCCGACGATCTCGACGTCGGCGACGCCGACCTCCATCTCGGTCGCCGCCATGTCCTTGATCACGTCAGCCAGCGCCCGGGCGCCGACGTCGACCGCCGCACCGCCGACGGGCAGCGAGCGCGAGCCGCCCGTGCCGGTGCCGGTGGGGATCAGGTCGGTGTCGCCCTGCAGGACGGTGATCTTCTCGACGGGGATGTCGAGATGCTGCGAGGCGAGCTGGGCATAGGCCGTCTTGTGGCCCTGGCCGTTCGACTGGGTGCCGATCTTGATGGTGACCGAGCCGTCCTTCTCGAGGCTCATCCAGGCGTTCTCGGGGGCGCCGCCGCCGCAGGCCTCGATATAGGTGGCCATGCCGATGCCGCGGATCTTGCCGGCCTTCTTCGCCGCCTTCAGTCGGTCCTTGAACGTGTCCCAGCCGGCGACCTCCATGGCGCGGGTCATGTGGCCGTCGAACTCGCCGGAATCGTAGGTGCGGCCCACCGGCGTCTTCCAGGGGAACTGGTCGGGCCCGATGAAGTTGCGGCGGCGCACCTCGGCCGGGCTCATGCCGGTCTCGATGGCGATGCGGTCCATCAGGCGCTCGATGAGATAGGCCGCCTCCGGGCGTCCGGCGCCGCGATAGGCGTCCACCGGCACGGTGTTGGTGTAGGCGTATTTCAGCCGCACGTGCATGGCCGGGAAGGCATAGACGCCGGCCAGCATCAGCGCGCCGACATAGGGGATGAAGGTCGCGTACTGGGAGAGGTAGGCGCCCATGTCGGCGACGGTGTCGACCTTCACCGCCAGCACCTTGCCGCGCCTGTCGAGCGCCGCCGTGGCGGTGGAGACGTTGTCGCGGCCCTGGCTGCAGTTGACGAAGTGGTCGCCGCGGTCCTGCACCCAGGCCACCGGCTTCTTCAGCTTGCGGGCGGCCAGCATGCAGAGCGGATATTCGCGGAACATGAAGGTCTTGGTGCCGAAGCCGCCACCGACGTCCGGCGTGATGACGCGGATCTTCTCCTTCGGCAGGTTGAAGATCTTGGTCGCCAGGGTGTTCTGGATGCCGTGGCTGCCCTGGCTGCCGAGGGTGAGGGTGAAGCTCTTCGCCTTGGAATCGTATTCGGCGAGGCAGCCGCGCGTCTCCATGTAGTTGGTGACGAGGCGGTTGTTGACGATGGTCAGCGACACCGTGCGGTGGGCTTTTGCGAAGGCCTTCTCGGTCGCCTCGGCCTCGCCGAGATGGACCTCGCCGCAGAGATTGCCGGGGATGTCGGGCCAGACCTGCGGGGCGCCCTTCTGCAGGGCGTCGACCGCGTCGACGATGGGCTCGCGGGCCGTCCACTCGATCACGATGGCTTCCGCCGCGTCCTTGGCCCGGTCGATCGTGTCGGCCACGACGAAGGCGATGCCGTCGCCGACGTGGCGCACGGTCTTCGAGCAGAGCACCTCCCAGGGCGGATTGGGGATCGGGTTCACCGAGGGCACCTGCGACAGGCAGGGCAGGTTGCCGATGCCTTCGAGGTCGGCGTGGGTGAACACCGCCTTGACGCCCTTCATGGCGCGGGCCGCGCTGGTGTCGGTGATGACGAAGTCGGCGAAGGCGAAGGGCGAGCGCAGCACGTAGCCGACCAGCGCCCCCTCGGGCACGAGGTCTGAGACGAAGCGCCCCTCGCCCTTGATCAGCGGGGCGTCCTCGATCCGGCTCAAAGCCTGGCCCATTCCGAATTTCGTCGGCGTCATGTCGCGTGCTCCGGGGAACTCGGGGCGCAGAATGGAACGCTTCGAGGCTGCGAGGCAAGCCTTGCCATCAGCAGGGGCGCCGCCGGCCGGCGCATGGCTGAGAGGGCTCGAAGGTTGACGCGATAGGGCTCAGAGGTTGACGTTGCGTTCGTTGCGCGCGAAGGTTGTTCCCCCTCTGAATGTCTCCCCTCCCTGGCTGCTCCGATGTCGACTACGGACCCCGTATGGCTCGATTTTCTCGACTTCGCAGCCCTTAGGAACCAGCGGTACGTCTATTTCCGGGGCCATGCGGACGCTACCTACGAGCTGATTCCCGGAATCGGGCGACCAGACCGCACGCCACCCGGCGGTTGGTCACAGGCCGCCGAACGGGAGCTTCTTCTATCTTTTAAACGGGAGGCGCGGCGGTACGAGCCGGGGCTCGGCTTCTCTGACCTGGCGTGGATTGCGCTGGCCCAGCACCACGGATTGCCCACGCGTCTGCTCGACTGGACCACCAACCCCCTCACCGCCGCGTGGTATGCGGTGAACGCCAAAGATGATGCCGATGCCGTCGTGCACGTGATCCAAGTCGATCCCGACGACATCTTCGACGAGGAGGATCCGGCACGGCCCATGCCCGGTCTCTTCACCGGGACGACCGACCCATTCCTCGCGAGGGTGCCGGCGGTCGCTGCCCGGATCACGGCCCAACAGGGTCTTTTTTCCGTCCATTGTCGTCCCACCACTCCCTGGGTCCCGGCGGCTTCAGGGATGATTCACGACCGTTTCGTTATACCGGGAGCGTCCAAAGGCTTCTTCCGGAGGGCTCTTTACCAAGTCGGGTTCGAGCGCCACCGGTTGATGGTGGACCTTGATGGATTGTGCAGTGCGTTGGGTTGGGCCTATATCAACAACCTCTGAGGTGCGTGCCATGATGTCTTTCGCTCTCTCCGCATCTGCCGTCGGCGAATCGCAACCTTCCGCTAGCGCTGAGCGTTCTCATCAGATGGGCTATCCTGATTCTGACGTGTTGACGCCGATCGCCGACGACGCTTCTGCAGCCGAAAGGGTTCAGGGGCTCGCATTGCTGCGGCAGTTTCTCAAGGCGGACGGCTCGATCTGGCTGGAGCTCGCCATGCTCTATCCCGAAATCGAGCCTTTCGCGCTGTCGGTCAGCTCCGATGCATTCGTTCTCGATCGCGAAGGCGCGTTCAGTGCCAAGGCCGAGGCCCTGTTCCGAGTGCCGACGAAGCGGGCGAATGGCACCCCCGACATGGCGTCGATGGCTCTGCCGGTCGCCGTTGAAGGCAGCGTCCTCGACGGCGGTTCGTTGTTCGTCCGCTCGCTGCGGCTTCTCCCCAGGGCCGGATGACCCGCGTCGCGTGAAGCAGCAGCTGTCCTCGACGCCCCCCGCCGTCTATCTCGGCCTCGCCTTCTGCCTGGTCTCGGTGGTCTGGTGGTTCGCCTATTACGCGCAGTACGGCGGCGCTTTCGGCCTTCTCGGCCTCAAGCTCGCGTGCATCGGCTTCGCGACGCCGGAATGCGCCTTCTTCCAGGCCCAGATTCGCGGATCGATCCCGCGCTACGTGCCGGTGCTCTGGTATGCGGGCATGATCACGCTGGCCTTCGGCGTCTTCCAGATCTGGCAGCAGCGGCAGAAGTGAGCGGTCAGAAGGCCTTGAAGGTGATGATGGTGTGGGTGTCCTGGATGCCCGGGATAAGCTGCACCTGCTCGTTGACGAAATGGCCGATGTCGGTGCCGGGCTCGACGTAGAACTTCACCAGCAGGTCGAAATTGCCGGCGGTCGAATAGATCTCCGAGGCGATCTCGCGGTCGGCGAGGGCGGCGGCCACCTGGTAGGCCTTACCGAGCTGGCATTTGATCTGGACGAAGAAGGCGATCATGGGGACCCTCGCGGCATGCAGGCCTCTCAAATGCCATCAAAGGGCGCGCGCGTCATCCCCCGAAGGCCATCGCCAGCCGGCTTGCGCCGGCGACGGGCCTGGCGTAACTCTGCACCATCTCATCGGGGTGCCCTTTGGGGCTGAGAGGCCGGTCACGGTCAACCCGTCGAACCTGATCCGGATTATGCCGGCGGAGGGATTGGGATGACGAGGCGGCCAAGGCCGCCACCCCATCTTCTCTGCCTGGCCGCCCCGGTGAGACCGGAGACCGTCGATGGCCAGCGTCACCCCCGACCAAATCGCCGCCCTGCACGACGCCCTCCGCGCCAAGCGCCCGCTCGTGCAGAACATCACCAACTACGTCGCCATGACGATTTCGGCCAACGTGCTGCTGGCGCTCGGCGCATCGCCGGCCATGGTGCACAGCATCGAGGAGGTCGAGGAGTTCGGCCGCTTCATCGACGGCCTGGTGATCAACATCGGCACCCTGCAGCCCGCCTGGATCGCGTCGATGCAGCTCGCGGCCTCGACCGCCTCGGCCGCCGGCAAGCCCTGGGTGCTCGATCCCGTCGCCTGCGGCGCGACGACCCTGCGAACCCGTGCGGCCACCGACCTTCTGGCCTTGCGGCCGACCATCGTGCGCGGCAACGCCGGCGAGATCCTGGCGCTGGCGGGGGCGAGCGGCGCGGCCTCCAGGGGTGTCGATTCGCTGGCCGGGTCCGACGCCGCGATCGACGCCGGCCGGGCGCTGGCGAGGTCGAGCGGCGCCGTCGTCGCCATCACGGGGGAGACGGATTACGTCACCGACGGCAACGACGTCTTCGCGATCTCGGGCGGCCATGCCCTGATGCCGCTCTCGACCGCCATCGGCTGTGCCCTCACCGCCACCGTCGCAGCCTTCGCCACCGTCGCGCCGCCGCTCGAGGCGACGGTCGCCGCGCTGTCCGCCTATGCGAGCGCAGGGAGCCTTGCCGGGGAACGCTGCCCCAACGGGCCCGGCCATTTCCCGGCCGAGCTCTGCGATGCGCTGCATGGTCTGGATGCCGCGGTGATCGCCGCCCGCTCCCGCGTCGAGCTCCACCGGCCATGAAGCCCGACCTCGACCTCCGCCTCTATCTCGTCACCGACCGGGGCCTGGCAGGCTCGCGCGGCGTCATCGACACCGTGGCCGCTGCCGTCGCGGGCGGGGTCACGTTGGTCCAGGTGCGCTCGCCCGGAGCAACCGGCCGCTCCTTCGTCGAGGAGGCCCGCGCGCTGAAAGCCTTGCTCACCCCGCTCGGCGTGGCGCTCCTCGTCAATGACCGCGTCGACGTGGCGCTCGCTGCGGATGCCGACGGCGTTCACGTCGGCCAGAGCGACATCGACGCGGCGGCCGTCCGCGCCATGCTCGGTCCGCACAAGATCATCGGGCTCTCGGTGGGCTCACCGGCCGAATGGCAGGCCTCGCGGCACCAGCTCGCTGCGGTCGACTATATCGGCGCCGGTCCGGTTTTCGGGACCATGACGAAGACCGACGCCGGCGCCGCCATCGGCTGCGACGGCCTCGCCGCGGTCGTCGCGCTCAGTCCCTTGCCCGTCGTCGCCATCGGCGGCATCGGGGCCGGGAATGCGGCGACGGTCATGTCCGCGAGGCCTCAGGGTGTCGCCGTGGTCTCCGCCGTCATGGGCGCCGGGGACCCGGCCCGTGCCGCCCGCGACCTTCGCACCATCGTCGATCACGCGCTGGAGACCACCCCATGACCGCCATCGCCGTCACCATTGCAGGCTCGGATTCCGGCGGCGGCGCGGGCATCCAGGCCGATCTCAAGACCTTCTCGGCCCTGGGCGTCTACGGCGCCAGCGTCGTGACGGCGCTGACCGCCCAGAACACCCGCGGCGTGCAGGCGATCCACGACGTGCCGCCGGACTTCATCGCGGCGCAGATGGATTCGGTCTTCGCCGACCTGAAGGTGGGGGCGGCCAAGATCGGCATGCTGTCGCAGGTGGCCGTCATCGAGACGGTGGCGGCAGGGCTCGACCGGCATCGCGTCGGGCAGGTGGTGCTCGATCCGGTGATGGTCGCGACGTCGGGCGACCGGCTGCTGAACCCCGATGCGGTCTCCGCGCTGCGGCGGCTCCTGTTCCCGCGCTGCGTGCTCGTCACGCCCAACCTGCTGGAGGCCGCAGCCCTCCTCGACCAGCCGGTGGCGCGGGGCGAGGACGACATGCTCGCCCAGGGGCAGGCGCTGCTCCGCCAGGGTGCGCGAGCGGTCCTGATGAAGGGCGGCCATGCGACGGGGGAGACCAGCGTCGACCTCCTGGTGTCTCCGGCGGGAGCCGTCAGGCTGGAGGCGCCGCGCGTCGCCACCCGCAACACCCACGGCACCGGCTGCACGCTCTCCTCGGCCGTCGCCGCGGGCCTCGCCAAGGGCTTTCCGCTCGGACAGGCGGTGAGCGAGGCCAAGGACTACGTGACGGACGCCATCGCCGCCGCCGACCGGCTCGCGGTCGGCGAGGGGCACGGGCCTACCCATCATTTCCACGCCTGGTGGTGACATGACCTTCAATCGCCGTTCTGCACTCGCCGCCGGCGCCGCCGGGGTCCTTGCCGCCCCCGGCGTCGCGCGGGCTCAGGCCCTGCGCTGGCGTCTCGTCACCTCCTGGCCGCGCAACCTGCCCGGCCCCGCCTTCTCGGCCCAGCGCATCGCCGACCGGATCAAGCTCCTGTCGGGCGGGCGGATCGAGGTGCAGGTCTTCGCCGCGGGCGAGGTGGTGCCGGCCTTCGCCGTCCACGAGGCGGTGGGCAACGCCACCGTCGAGCTCGGTCACACCGCCTCCTTCTTCGCCATCGGTCGGGAGCCGGGCCTCGCCTTCTTCACCACGATCCCCTTCGGCCTGACGCCGCCGGAGCACAATGCCTGGGTGCTGAAGGGCGGCGGGCAGGCGCTGTGGGACGAGGCGGCGGCGCGCTTCGGCGTGAAGCCCTTCCTCGGCGGCAATACCGGCGTGTCGATGGGCGGCTGGTTCCGGCGCGAGCTGCAGTCGGCGGAGGACGTGAAGGGTCTCACCATCCGCATGGTGGGCCTCGGCGCGGAGCTGTTCCAGCGGCTCGGCGCCACGGCCATCGCCGTGCCGCCCGGCGACATCTATCCGGCGCTGGAGCGCGGTGCCATCGACGGGGCCGAGTTCACCGCACCGGGGGCCGACATCCAGCTGGGGCTGTGGCGCGTGGCGCCGTTCTACTACGCGCCCGGCTTCAACAAGCCCAACGGGTCGAGCGAGCTCGTCGTCAACAAGGCGCTGTGGGACGGGCTGCCGGCCGACCTGAAGGGCGTCGTGCAGGCGGCGAGCGAAGCGGAGCAGGCGGTGGCGCTGGCCGAGATCGAACTCCTCAACATGGAGGCGCTGGCGACCATGGTCTCGACCCACGGCGTCCGGCTCCGCGGCTTTCCGACGCCGATGGTGCAGCTCGCCCGCCGCCACGCCGGAGACCTCCTCGGCGAACTCGCCGGACGCAGCCCCATGGCGGGCAAGATCGCCGCCCACTACACCGCCTTCCAGGGCAGGATCGGCCCGTGGACGCGGATCTCGACGCATGCGGCCCTCGGCGCCCGCGAGGTTTGACCGGGGGCGGGGCGCCTTCGGCATTTCGCGACCTTGCGCCACGGGGGTGAGGGCCATAGAACGGCAGAACGAACGTTTCGTTCGACACGACGCACGGGACAGCTTGCCGACTATGGCCGACCGCGACCCCAAGAAGATCGAGATGGATGCCGGGGCGCATGTGCTCTCCGGCAATCTCGGCAAGACCGTGCAGCGGCTGCGCAAGGCCTACAACCTGTCGCTGTCGGAGCTGTCGGAACAGTCGGGCGTCGCCAAGTCGATCATCAGCCAGATCGAGCGCAACGAGACCAATCCGACGCTCGCCACCATCTGGCGGCTGAGCCAGGCCCTCGACGTGTCGATCGAACGCGTGCTGGCGACCGCCACCGAAGAGCCCTTCCTCGAGAAGCTGTCGCGGGCGGACACGCCGCTGCTGGTCTCCGACGACGGCAAGTGCCGCCTGTCGATCATCGGCTGGATCAAGACCGTCGAGTGGCTGCAGTGGTACGACTTCCAGTGCGACCCCGGCGGCATGCTGGAGAGCGAGGGTCACCAGCGCGGCTCCATCGAGAGCCTGTCGGTGCTCGAGGGCGAATTGCAGGTGGAGGTCGGCGACCGGGTCGAGGTCATCGGGGCGGGCGAGAGCGCGCGCTACCGCTGCGACGGCCGCCACGTCATCCGCAACGTCGGCACCGGGCCGGCCCATGCGGTGATGGTCTGCATCCTCAAGGCCGCCGTGATGGAGTGAGGGGTCGCCTTTGCGTCCCGTCTCATCGGCCCTGCCCAAGTTCTTGACGCGGAATCGCTTTCGGCGCTCGTCCTGAGGCGGAGATTCCGGTTCTTCACGTTTCGATTCAGCCGCCGCGCCGCCGCCTTTCGCCGGCGAGGATGACCAGCGCGATGCCGGCGAGCATGGCGGCGGAGGCGAGGACGAGGCGCGCCGTCAGGGCCTCGCCGATGAAGACGACGGCGCCCGCCGCGGCGATGGCCGGGACGGTGAGCTGGATCGAGGCGGCGGTGACGCGCGGCAGCGCGGGCAGGACGGCGTACCAGACGGCGTAGCCGAGGCCTGAGGCCAGCGCCCCCGAGGCGACGGCATAGGCGAGGCCCGCAGGCTCCGGCGGATGGATGCGCCAGCCCCAGGCGATGAGGGCGAGCGCGACGGGGAGGCAACGCAGGAAGTTGCCGGCGGTGTCGGCGAGAGGGTCGGTGGACCCGCGCCCGAGGCCCGAATAGACCGCCCAGGAGAGGCCTGCCGCGACCATCAGCACGACGCCGGCGTGCGAGGGGGCCGACACGCCCGGCGCGACCAGCCAGACGAGGGCCGCGAAGGCCGCGGCAAGGCCCGCCCATTCCAGCGGACCCGGCCGCTCTCCGGCCGCGACGGCGCGGGCCATCATGCCGAACTGGACGGCGCCGAACAGCACGATGGCGCCGACCGCGGCACCGAGCCAGAGATAGGCGATGGAGAAGGCCAGCGCATAGACGAAGAGCGCGGCCGCCTGCGCCCAACTGCCCGCCACGGCTGGAACGCCCGGCCGCCGGCCGACGATTTGCGAGAGAAGCGCCAGCACCAGGGCGCCGGAGGCGAGGCGCCAGCCGGTGTAGCCCATGTCGTCGATGGCGCCGTCCGCGAGGGCGAGGCGCGCCAGGATGGAGTTGGCCGCGAAGGCAACCATCGCCGTCGCGGTGAGGGCGATGGTTCTCAGCATGGACGGCTTCATGTCCGGCAGGGGAACGGCGGACGGGTTTCTCCGCGCCCGCCGCACCGGATCACTGCCAGGCGATGACCTTCTGCTTCTGCTCGCCGAGGCCCTCGATGCCGAGGGTCATGACGTCGCCGGCCTTGAGGAAGCGCGGCGGTTTCATGCCGAGGCCGACGCCGGGCGGGGTGCCCGTGGTGATGACGTCGCCGGGTTCCAGCACCATGAATTCGGAAACGTAGGAGACGATGGTCTTCACGTCGAAGATCATGGTCTTGGTCGAGCCGGTCTGCATGCGCTCGCCGTTGAGGTCGAGCCACATGGCGAGCTTCTGCACGTCCTTGACCTCGTCGGTGGTGACGAGCCAGGGGCCGAGCGGTCCGAAGGTCTCGCAGCCCTTGCCCTTCATCCACTGGCCGCCGCGCTCGATCTGGTACTCGCGCTCGGAGACGTCGTTGCAGACGCAGAAGCCGGCGACGACGGAGAGGGCGTCCTTCTTGGAGACGTAGCGGGCGCGCTCGCCGATGACGATGGCGAGCTCGATCTCCCAGTCGGTCTTCGCCGACTTCTTCGGCAGCATGACGTCGTCGTTCGGGCCGACGATGCAGGAGCGCGCCTTGTTGAAGAGGATCGGCTCGGTGGGGATGGCGGCGCCGGTCTCGGCGGCGTGGTCGGCATAGTTGAGGCCGACGGCGATGAAGTTGCCGACGTCGCCGACGCAGGCGCCGAGGCGCGGGCGGCCCTTCACCAGCGGCAGCTTCTGCCAGTTGGCCTTGGCGATCTTGGCGAGGCCCTTCTTGCCGAGGGCAGCGCCGGCGATGTCGGGCACCACGCCCGAGAGATCGCGGATCTTGCCGTCGGGATCGATCAGGCCAGGCTTTTCCTTGCCCTTGGCGCCATAGCGAACGAGTTTCACGACTTCCCCTCCCATTGTTGTCGAAGGCCGTTGGCGGAATGATGCCGGGGTCTTCAAACGTTTCGCAAGGGTGGGACGCGCATGGCCGGGCGGCGCAGGGGAGGGGCCGTCGCCCCCGCCGGCGCGCGGCCGGCGGGGAGGGTTGCGGGTGCTACTGCCCCTGGCCGAGGCTGTAGCCGGGCACGCCGTCGAAGGTGAACAGGTGCTCGGTCTTGACGAAGTCGATCCCGGCGCGGGCGAGGCCGGCCAGCAGTTCGGCCACCATCGCCTTGGTGAACTGCCGCGGCGCCGGCATCTCGAAGCGGCACCGCCAGTGGTCGGTGAGGAAGGTCTGCGGATGGCCCTCCGGCCAGACCTTGACGCCGCGGTTGCTCACCATGGT
>LNFM01004585.1_pt1 | contig 25292 bp, 19 predicted proteins | sample 596031 | NCBI WGS metagenome assembly LNFM01 (sample SAMN04254537, study PRJNA301005) | activated carbon metagenome | isolation source: dual media filters at the Ann Arbor, Michigan drinking water treatment plant | place: USA: Ann Arbor | reverse complement strand
TGCTGTCAGGAGCCAAAGGCTATCTGAGTAAAGCGACCGATCCGCAGGGTTTTAGCGAGGCAGTCCGGATGGTGACGGCTGGACAGTCGTATATCAGCCCTGGCTTGGGTTATGAAGTAATCTTGCATGGTGGCAAGCACGTCGTTGGAGAACGGGTTATGTCGGCGCGTGAGCGGGAAGTGCTCCAGTTGATTGCTGAAGGATGTGGCGATAAGGAGGTTGCCCAAGAGCTCGGAATAACTCCACGGACGGTACGATTCCATCGGGATGTCTTACGACGGGACTTTGGCTGTCCGACGACGGCTGACCTTGTGAAGTTGGCTATCCGCCATGGTTTGACAGAGTGTTGATAGAGGAAGCGGGGCGAGGTGGCTGGCAGTCAGCCGTTTGGCTGTGACATGCCGGAGCGCGCCGCGACCGTTGCGTTGTTGGATCAGAATCGCCACCCGCTTGGGCGTCTTATTCACGATGTAACCAGGGATGCGATACCGGGCCTCCCCGGTTTTGGTGACGCGCGCAATCCAGAAAATCGCTTGCCCGGCTTTAAAGTGCTTGGATCGCATGGTGTGAGATTATGACGTGGATCTCATGTGTGCGCTACTCGTAGATATTACGAATGTAGATATTACGAAATGAGAACAGTGGCAAGCTGGAAAATGGCCTTCGTATGAACAAGGGAGATCGGTCATGTGCTGGAAGTGTCCGTTCCGGCGGAATTTATGACGCGAGCGAAATCGGCATGATGATGTGTTTGAATTGGGTTGTGCGATCAGGGGTTGTCAGGACGCATGGTGTCTGAGGCGATTCCATGTATAGCTGACAGTGCTCTCCCGGCATGGTTTCTAGGGCATCTAGGAGATACTGCGCGTTGAATCCTGCCTTGAATGGTTGTGCCGAAGTTGGAGTTTCGAGAGTTTCGGTGGCTTCTCCTACATCGACGTTGTGTGCATGCAGAGTCAGATGATTGTCTGCAATGGACAGTTCCATCGGTTTGGTGTCTTTCCCTCCAATCACTGAGACTCGTCGAATCGAATCTTCCAAGACGGTTTTAGAAACAGTCAGTCGCGCCGTGGTCAGCGTGGGGATGATCCTGTCATAGGCCGGGTAACTGCCGTCGAGCAGCCGGCTTGTCAGGAGATAGTCGCCGATCTGAAAGCCTGCGATGGATTGGTTGGCTCCGATGGCAATGAGGGGTGGTTCTTTATCCGGGATAAGCGTTTGCAGAACCTTCCCGGCTTTTTTCGGGATGAGGAGGTGCCGGGTGTCATGGTGGCGTGTGAGCCAGGTGCCAGTGGTTTGTTGTGTGATGACAAGGCGATGACCGTCTGTACCGACGATTTGGAGCGTTGGGGAGGGAGCGTTGGAAATGGTCAGCTTGATGGCGTTCAAGATGTAGCGACCGTCCGCCTCGCCGACGGCTGGGAGAGTTTCCGTGAGTAGCTGTGACAAGTCCTTGGCGGGGAGGCTGAAGATGAAGGGATCGGGGAGCGGGGGGAGCGCTGGGTAGTCTTCAGCCTTCATGCCTTTGAATTTGGCCTTGGCTTTTCCAGAGGTGATGGTGATGTGGTGGTCGTCATCGATGGACCAGCGGATGGTGTCGGACGTGAGTTCTTTGATGAAATCATAGATTGGGGCGTCAGGAATGAGGAAGGCGCGTTCTTCCATGAGGGGAATGGGAAGGGTGCGTTGGAGACCGAGTTCGAGATCGGTCGCAGCGAGCCGAACCCCGGTGTGGCTTGTGGTGACGTGGATCATGGTAAGTGGCGCAGAGGCGTTTTTGCGGTCAAGAATGCTGTGCATGAGTTTGAGGGTCTGAAGCAGGGTGGTGCGTGGGAATTCAATGATCATGATGCTCCTTGTGTCAGTACGCTATTGGGATGGTGGTGGTTAACACTCAATAACAACGAAACGACCGTAGTTGGGGCCTGGAGTTAAATCGAAGGCTCGGATTTCAGGGACATACTGTTCGATGGTGCGGTGGTGTGTACGTTCTTCTGGTCCGTCTTTGGTCTGGACCAGATCGATGATCGGAGGGAGTTCTTTGGTGATTTTCCTCGCCCGTCCTTTGATGATCCATCGGAGGTTGTTGTGTTCGATGACGGTGTTGTTGTAGAGGCCGGCCGAGATGAGGCGAGTTAAGTGTCCCTTGCGAAGCGGCAGGAGGGGATTGATCACTTTATGTTGATCGAAGGTGAGCAGTTCTGTGATATGGCGATCTTGCCAGAGTCCATGGTCATGGGCTTCGGCATAGATGTCAGCCGGATCGATCCAGTCACTGGAAAAGGTGATTTCGCCTCGAATGAGTAGTGAAGGAATGGTGTAGCGAGGCGCAGTGTCGACCGGGAGAATGGGGAGGTTGTTTGTGCGCAAGAGGCGCCAGAGTTGACGTTTGACGGTTTCGGATGGGTTGGGGGTACGAACCCGTTTCCCAATGAAGACGGTTTGGCGAAAAGCCTCATATTCTTCCGGTGGGAAGCGAAAGAGGCTGACTTCGCGGTAGTAAGTGCTGAGATAGTAGAGGACTTTTTCGGTGTATTGCTGCTCTTGAATAATGTAGATCAGGAGCCCCTCTGGTTGCAGAGTCGGGGTCCAGCGTTTCAGCCAGAGATATTCCGTACGTTCGCCTTGTCCAGCGAAGTCATAGGGGGGATTGAGGAAGAGGCAGGAGAAGCTGTCTCGCGAGACCTCGCAGAGATGGGCGTCCGAGTGCAGGATGGTGGCCGGTGCCGTACGGCATTGAGCGGCGCGTTGTCGGTCGAGTTCGATTCCATAAGGGCTCAGGTTCCATGCTTGAGCGAGGTAGTGAAGGGGAATGCCGTTGCCGGCGCAGGGGTCGAGGAGTCGTCCTAGATGATGCGCGGGGTTGGCGATGAGGGAGCTGACAGAGGAGAGGATACGAGGTGGAGTCGGATAGAATCCGGAAATGCTTCTGCCGGCGATGTGCATGAAGTGTCTGTCCGTTAAAGGTGAAAGAGATGGTGTGTCCGGGTTGATCCCGATAATCCGTTATGCCGCTACTTGAGGAGCGGCCTCTGTGGTGGTGCGTAGGTAGGCCTGTAGCCATTCAATGATGGCCTCGGTCTGGGGATGGAATTCCCACGCCATGCAGTTATAGGTGTGGAGCGGGCGGACCCATTGGTGTTGCTGTGCAGCGGTCCAGAGCGGAGTCGCCCAATCTTTGAGAATGGGGCAAGAGAGGACTCGATCAAGGATGGCCACGAAGTTGAGCGGTGGCGTCTCGGCTCTGTGGTGTCGCTGCAGAATGTACGCTTTCGTGTCATGTTGAATGCCGACGGAGGTGCCGAGTTGAGGGAGCCAGAGCGCTGCGACAGCGCCAGAGGGGAGTCGTTTGTGTACGAACGTAAAGACGGAGTCCGCTTGTTTGGGCCAGTGGATGTCTCCGAGTCCGGTGATCTTGACGGTGAGCCCGATACTCAGCGCAGCTCGGAGGGCTTTGATGGCGTCTGGTTGTCCGGCGATGGACAGCATGCAGACTTCGTGTGTGTTAGGGGTGACCGCATAGGATTCGACAATGGCGTCGTATCCTTCTGTGGAGATGCGAATGAGGTTATCAGTGGTCATCGTGTTAGGCCGCAAAGAGGTTGAGTTGGATGTTGGCGTCATGGTTCCGCTTGCTGGTTTTGGTCGTTGGCTGAATCAGTAGTGGCAGCTCAGGCGGTGTATCCGGGTACGTCTGCGCACTGACAGGCTCTGGAATGTCCGGAGTGTCGCTGGCCTGATCTTGTTGATAGTGCGTTGCCAGCTGGGCAAACATGGTTTCCGCGCTGAGGACCGAGGCGTTGCGATCCAGGACTTGTTTGACGAGCTGGGTCATCAGGTCATCTGGTTGCTGATATTGGTTGAGTCCTTCCGCGGTGAGATCCCCTTCAGTTTTGAGGCCTTCATTGATGCCGGCGGCGACGAGTGCCCAGGCATGTTCTTGCACACTGCCTTTGTAGAGAAAGTAGTGCACATAGACCGGGCGGGTTTGCTTGATGCGCCACGAACGACGTGAGGCTTGGCGCACGAGGTACGTGGAGTAGTCGACTTCGATCCAGGCGATGGTGGGGTAGTCGAGTAAATCTAAACCGGTCGATACCAATTTGGGGTTGCAGATGAGGGCGTCGAGGCCTTTCTTGGTGTGATCGGTAATCCATTTCATGCGTCGTTCTGGGGTGACGGCGGAGGTCAGGATCAAACTGCGAAGGCCGGCGGCCTCAAAGAGTCGTTGCAGGCGTGTTGTGATGTCTTTGGTTTGCGTGTGGGTGCAGTAGACGAGCACGCGTCGTCCTTGGGCACGCTCGCGGAGAATGAGATCGATGAGGGCCTGTTCCTTGGGAAGCACGACGTCTTCTGGAAGCGGGTCTAACGTAAAGACGGGAACGCCGTCGCGATTGGTGATGGTTTCGCCTTGGGTGGCGCGATCTGGGTAAGCCAATAATGCTTGGACGAGGCTGCTGAAGAGATGTCCATCCTTGTTGCGTCGGGCAATGGGAATGAATTGGCGAGCCGCATTTTTGAGCCGTTCGTAGTTGTCGTGTAGTTGTGAAGAGAACTGGCATTCTTGCACGTGTTCTGTGTAGGGCGGGAGTGCGATACCAAGATCTCGTAACTGAAAGAAGGCTGTGTTGGAGACCAGGTGGGGAATGATCTGCGGGGAGATGCCGGGGCGTTCGCGAACGGTGACATGGACGCGCCGTTTGGATTCTTTGCCGACGAGCAGCACCCGGTGGATGTCTTCTTCGGTCGTGCGGGTTTCCCATGTGCCGTACAAGTCCACCCACCGTGGTTCGTCGGTGTGTTTGAAGGCGGCTTTGAGTGCCGGATTCATGCGCCACAAGATGTGAAAGATCGAGGTGGACTTTCCGGACGTCAGGGTGCCGGTGAGCGCGAGGGCGCGTCGACATTTTTGGACCAACAGGCCGAAGGCGAGCCCCTGGGCACTCCCAATCGATTTTTCTTCCTGCACTTCATCGACCAGGATGAGATCAAACAGTCGGGGATGCTTTTTCCCAAGGTAGTCGGCCAGGGCGACGCGCCGTGGGCCGTTGGGATCGTAGGTCCAGAGCGGGCTCTGACATGCGGTGCAGTGTGTTCCTGGCTTGAGGCTCCTGGGGGTTTGTGGGATGCCGTCCTTATCGTCGATGCGGATGCCGCACTGGGGGCAATGGAAATGATGAAAGGTACGTGTATCAATCCGGGTGACCTTGGGGTTGATGGCGCAACGCTTGGCGTAGTTGAGTTTCGCTCGCTCGCGACTCAAAATGCCGAAGAGCGGCCAGCGTCCGTCTGTCGGGAGGGTGGCGAACTGGAGCACATCGGTGATGCTCCGCAGAATGGCTGCATGGGCGCCCGGAAGGAGCGTCTGGATTTCGTCTTTCCATTTCCCGACCAAGTGGGGTGGGGCAAAGATCAGGGTCCGACGAGAGCGGAGCAGGGCGGCGACGGCGGTGCCAATGCGGGTCTTCCCGGTGCTCATTTCCGCTGAGCAAATGGCGCTGTTGTGGGTGTGGAACGCATGAGCCAGCGCGGTGGCCACGTTGGCTTGGGCCGGATAGAGGGGTTCGCCAAATTGCCGCAAGGTCGGACGCGCGGCCTCGAGGACTTCAGGGGTAAATTGCGGGGTGAGCTGATTGGCGGTGGTCGTGCAGAGTGCATCGGAGAAGGTTTCAAGAAAGTGCGCGAGCGGGACGGTGATCGGCGTGGCGTGTGACACACAGCCTCCTCATGGTCTGTACAAAGGGAATGTGGGACGGGTCAGTGCGTTACGGGCGATGGGTTGTCGGCGTATGGACTGTGCCCTGTCGTTCGAGTGCTTGGAGCGTGATGGGCATCGGATCGTGCAGGAGGAGCTTGTGGAGATCCTTGACCTTTGCGTGAGTATGGTGACGGACTTCGACGACGCGATGGCCAGCGTCTACTAACATCGTGCAGGCTGTGTGCTGCGCGGTTTGTCCAGGAGTCTGTCCGCGCTGTGGTTTCCGTTGGTCATTATCCAGAGCGAGGTAGACGGTCTTGGGCTGGAGTTGGCGGACGCATGGGAGTAGCTGGTCAATCAGGTTGATGGAATTCAGCGCGCAGAGAGAGAGCTGATGCTGGAGTAACTGGTTGCCGGCGAGGCAATCGAGCACGCTTTCGGTCACGAGTAATCCTGGCGAGGGACGTCGAATGACCCAGAGGGTTTTGGGCCCGAACGTCCGTCGTCGGTAGAGCTTGGGTTTGGTTGTTTCGTCGAGGGCCCGACATTCGAGGGCGGTCATCGTACGCGGATTGGCTGACGGTGTTGGGATGCCAAGAAATGGCAGTGTCAGGCCGTCCGCATCGACGGTGATGTCGAGATACACGATGCCGAGTTCTTGTGGGAATGCCAGGTGACGGTGAAGGAAGTATTGATGGATCAGAAACGTGCGTTCGGGAGTCATAGCCTCGCGCCATCTGCAATACAGGCGCCTGATGTCGTGTGGTGTCAGGACCGGCGGCGCAAGGTCTTTGCGTACTGGCTGCGTGGATGCTGCCGCGCCGAGCAGGTCTTTGACGGCGGTTTGAAAATCGACTCGTTTTAAGCCCATCACAAGGTCAATGCCATCGCCATGGGTATCGCGAGCCCAGTCGATCCATTTCCAGGCGCCATCGACGTAGGACACGGTAAACGAGGGGTTACGGTCTTCCCGAAGCGGAGAATGAAACAGCGCTTTGTGGGGTTTGGCGTAGACCGGTTGGTGGCCAATGGCGCACAGGTAGCGGATGAGGTCGATTTGTCGAGCCTGCGTGACGAGCGTCTCATCTAATTTGGGCATAGGTTTATCAATAAGGGATTGGCCTGTTGCTGCGAATAGCGCAAGGCATAGCGGGAGAGCTTGTCGTGGAAATTGAGGAGCAAGGACTCCAGTTCGGTTTCGTTGAGCATCAGATGATCGACCAGCGGCAGATTCAGCAGTTGCCCGGCCAGTGAACATTGGGCGGCATAATTCAGTTGATCGTCAGTCGGGGTAAAGGCGCCTCGTCGAATCCGCGGGTGTGACGAGACGAGAATCAGTCGGTTCGCGCGTTGCGTGAAGGCGATCTTGAACACGTCCTGGGGTGTCGGTCCCAGGGGATGGAGTGGGGTATAGGGAAAGGAGTGCCGACCGACCGGGCTATGGTGTTGGTCGAGCGCAAGTAGGATCGTGTCGCCGGGCGGAATGTTGAGGCGAAGAGTCCTGAGATAGAGCAGGACGTCCTGGGGTCTTCTGATACGCGATTGGTGCGGCGACGATGTCAGGGCGACTGGGTGCATCATGGTCGGGGATCGTGGGGTTGTTGTCACGATCCCCTCTTCTTGTTTATTACGCTCCTCGGGTTAGAGATCGTCTTGGCTGGTGAGAATGCGCCTGGTGGCTTGTGGCACAACCAGGCTGGTGAGTTGAGCGCGAACGGACTGGAGGCTGGTTCGAATGATCTCTTGGTATTGAAGATCTTTTTTCAACCCTTTCGGGGTAATCCCGGCCAGGGTGTTCCTGAGTTGTGTGACGACCTTATCGAGTTCGCTGTCGTCGGTGACGTTCCGGCGGTCGAATGTCGTCAGGAACTCGGTCAGGTTGGTGAGGGCGGCGGCGCGCAGGGTCTTGGGGCGGCCATCGCTCTCGGAGGAGAGTGCGCCAAGAAGATGATCGACCAGCCCTTGCAGCATGTCGCGTAATCCTCCTCGGATTTCTTCGCCGTATCCTTTGAAGAGTTCGGCCATCTTTTCTCGTTCCCGCTGGGCGAGGGTGCGATCAACGTTCTGCAGGAATCCGGGTAGATCGAACGTTAGAAATTGGATATCGACGCGGAATTTGTCGCGGACTTCAGCCAATGTGGGATATTCCGTTTCGACGTACAAATCTTTCAGCCTGTCTTTGGCTTCCAGCTTGCGTTCCAGGTAGACGCTGCAGAACGTGTCGATGAGCGTATGACGCTGCATTTGGTACTCGTCCAGGATGCGGTAGACCTCCATGAGATCCTTCGCGGCGATCAGCATCATGCCACGGCCGATCGTGGCTGGGAGCTTGAATTTTTCACAGTCACGCTTGACCCTGTCATCCAGGCGCGTGATGGCGCGATATTCTGGACAATCGATGATCCATTTGGTGCGTTTGACGAGGGTCTGGTCGGCTTTGGATTTGATGGCGACTTTGGTTTTGCGAGAGAAGCCGACTTTATGGATGGAGAGGGTCATGCACGCGGCTTTGGAGAACAATTGTTCACGCGTGAGGTCTTGAGTGGGGGGCATGGCCGTCGTGGTGGTCATAAAAATCTCCTCTCTGGGTATTACGAATTGTCGAGTGGGGGGGTTACGCTTGGCCTTCTTTGGCGGGTGCGATCGTCCGCATCCGTCGGCCAGTGGGGACGGGTTTGGGATCAATGGTGCGATCTTTGTTGAAGGGACCTGGATAGCTGGCACAGAGAAAGGCGTGGTGAGCCTGGTCGTAAAGGGACGCAATGCCCTCTTTGGCGCTGATCGCCACGGGAACAATGTAGTGTGCAGCCTCGGCGAGCGAGATATTCAGTCGCCAGGCGATATCGGCGCATTGGCGTATTTCGGCGCCGGTCCATTGCTCGTCGAGAAGCTTGCCCGGGTCTTCGGTGAGCTCGTACTTCCGTTGGTAGATCGACCAAATGGCCTCCCGTTCCTCGCGCGACGGCAAGGGGAAGAGAAACGTGCCGAGGCGGAATCGGCGCCGGAGTTCCGGCGAAATCGCCTGCAGACTATTACAGGTGGCGAGAAATAAAGGGGCGTGGTTCGTGATCGTGCCGATGACTTTGAGTGCTTGACGCATATTGTGCTCGGAGGCCCCGACATTGGCGCTTTTGACGCCGCCCAGATCGAATTCGATCGTGGGGATGTCGGCTTCCTTGCCGGCGGCTTTGGACACCATGCTCTTACTGGTCCCCGGTAAGCCGACCATGATGATGCCAGTGGCATCTTCGTTCTGCATGAATTCCAAGAGCTGCTTGTGAATGTCTTGCGAGACGCCGGTGTTATCGCCGTGGGTGCTGTTTGCACCGGCGATCCCCTTTTCGAGCTCATCGAGGAACACGACGCCGCCGGGCTTAGCGCGGCCAGTGAGGATCTGCCGGAGAAATTGTTTGATGTGGGTCACCCCGCCAATATCGTCGAAGCGTTCGGCGCCTCGGTAGATTTTCAGCCCCGGCGTGTGTTCGATCGCTTGATACTTGTGCTCCCAGAGCTTGGGGAGGCAGATCCCTTTTGCCGTAAAAGACATGGCGATCGCTTGTTCGGCGGCGAAGGCGGACAGTCCATGGACCGCATCGACGGCGTGATCGAGTTGGTCGGGAGCGGGGTCGGGGATGGCGGCGTTGGTCTGTTTGGCGTTGTCGTACTGGAGCAAGATGATGTCGCGGAGCTGCTCGCGACCCGGCAGGGGATCGTCGAGAACGACGACGTCGTGCAGGAGTTCGACCGGGACTTTGAGATGAGGGGCGAGCAGGATTAGGGTGTTGCCGGTATTCTTGAAGTGGTCCCGGAGATGCCAGACGGCTTGCATGACAGCCGTGTCATGCAGAAAGCGATGGGCGTTATGGACGAAGAGCATGGTGTTCGAGGGCAGCTTTCTCGCGTGGGTCAGGGCGAAGGCGAGGTTTTTGATGCCTGCGGCGATCGATTGATCTTTGATCAAGGCGGTCTTCACTTGGTCGCTGACGAGGTGCGGTGGATGTGGAGAAAGTTGGTCTTCGGCGGCGGTTACGGTGAGGCCGTCGACGGTGTCCCACTGCAGCACGGCGTAGTCCTCATCGACCAGTTCGGCGGGGCGGACGGTGAGCAGACTCGCAATGGTCATTGCCGGATCGGGCGTAGTGATGGCGATCAGTGGCACGCTGGACTTGAGCGCTTTTCGGAAGCGATCGATGAGCGTGGAAGACATCAGAGGCTCCTTAGGTAAGAGTGGAATTATCAAGTACGAACGTTATGGGCGGTGCGGCGGCGTGGGAGGTGGACAGGCCCATAGGGGGATATGTCTTCAACAGGATGGTATTCCAATCAAACTTGGTTAAGAGGTTCGGTGTCGTGAGGCAGGTTTAGGCGGCCTCGGGTTGGACGCATTGATGAGATTGCGCAGCTGCTTTTTCAACCGAACGAATCCCACTTCGTCCTTCTTCTGATAAGCCATGTCGCAGCGATCGAGCATGGTGGCGATCATTTTGACGCGGGGCTCATGAGGGAGGATGTTCATTGTCATATCCGCAATATCTTTCCAGTGTTGATACCAGGGAGAACGGGGTGTCCGCGCCTGAGGTTGAGAAGGCGATGTGTCGTTGGTGGGTGGGTGGGGGGTCACCAGACTCTCTTCGTTGCGGGTATTGACATCCTCCCCGCCCTGAACGGCGGGGATTCCGTGCTGGGGAAAGATGGTGACCTCCTTATTTGATGTATTGAACCTTTCCCACCAAGCCGCTTACGCGGCTCTGGAGGGAGATTCCTGCTTCATCGAGCTGAGTTGCGTCTCGATCGTGTGATCGAGGCCAGCGCTCGGCTCTCCACAGCGGGCTCGTTCCGAACCCGGGGCATTGCCGATCAACGCCCAATGGACCAAGACACGCGCGGCGTTTTCGTCCCGTCCACATCTCACCCCACAGGGGCAGACGTGCTGTCGGTCCGACAGGGATTTCTTCTCCTGTCGGCCACACTGATGACACGTCTGTGTGGGTTTGAGAGTCCGAGGCGACAACGCGACATACCAGCTGCCAGCTTCTTCCGCTTTGCACGCCAGTATTCTGAGGAACCGACTCAACGCGACACTCAGCACTTCTCGATTGAGGCCTCGTTTCCGGCGGCCGCCGACCGCCGTGAGGTTCTTTATCGAGAGGTCTTCGGTCGCTAATAGTCCGTACTCTTGAACCAATCGATGACTGGTTTGGTGGAGAAATTCTCGTCGCTGATTGGCAATCCGACGATGGATACGGGCCACGCGGCGGACGGCTTTCTTGCGATTCTTTGAACCTTTTTGTTTCCGACTGACAGCCCGTTGGGCGTGTGTGAGCGCGGGGAGACTGGTTCGCAAGACACGCGGATTGTCAATCGTCCGAATGGTCCCATTCGATTCGGCGAGCGTCAGGAATGTCTCTGTTCCTAAGTCAAAGCCGGCGGCCTTGGTGCCACAGGATCGGCTGGGGGTGCACAGGATCGTCATCGAGGCGTACCAGCGTCCGGCTTTAGATAGGATCTCACACGTTTTCGGAATGCCCGGAGTGCGTGCCCCGCCGCGCAGTTTGATGACCCCGATCCCCGACAGTCGGAGTCGTCCGTGGGTCATCGTGTCGTTCGTAAGGAGCCGCCAGCCATCGCCATGGGTCTTATAGCCCCAGCCATGATAGCGCTCAAGGGCTTTAAATCGGGGGAAGCCGGCTTTCCGAACGCCGGCCTTCAGCCGGCGAAAGAACCCCTGGAAGGCGAGATCGACTCGGTTGAGTGTCACCTGACCGCTTTGCGCGTTCAGTTCGGCATACTCCGGCCGGGTGGCGCGTAATCGGGTGAGCGCCCGGCATTGGTCGGCAAACGTGATCGATGTCCCGAGAATATCAAAATTCATCCGGCGATGCTGGAGCGCCTGCGCCTGTTTGGTCGTCGGATAGAGCCGATACTCGTTTTTCTCTTTATGCCATTCATGTTCATTGAGTTCTTGTCACGAAATATCGCCGGAACGTGTTCACAGATGAACGGTCATTCAGCATGATATCGAGCAACAGGCAGGAGCCTCATAACCCGACGCGCTTCACCTCCCGCTAAGCTCATGAGCTCTAGCGGGAGCACTGCGCGTCATTTGATGTAGTAGGCGATCGGGCGCCACTTCTGATCCGATTCACGGGTCATAATGACGGTCTCGTTCATTTCTCCCTTTAGAGCAAAGGTTGTCCGATAGACCTTGAGTTCATAGGTGCCGGTGGGAATCCCTGGAATCTGATATTGGAATTCCTTCTTCACGATCGTCCGGGACGTCGGCTTTCCGAGCGGCAGCCGCTGGTCGGTCAGCGTCTTGGCCCATTGGGCTTGGGTGATATGTTCCTTGAGAAAGGCGGAGGATTCGTTCCAGCTTTGATCAAAGCGCTGCGTGTCGATGAGCGTGAGCCAGTCGACGGCGGAATCTCGTTCAGGTTGTGGAGCGGCAAAGACGGGGATGACGAGTGCAAGGATCACAAGTCCGATCAGCAGGATGCGAGACATGGTTAGATACATGGGGACCTCCTTTGACGCTCCGTCCTCTTGTACGGGCTAGGCGGAGCGCCGTAGACTTTAGAACAGGCCTGCGATGGTTTGGGCCAATTGCGCAGACAATTCTGCGATCGATTTATCCGTATCGAGCCACATCTGTTGCTGCAGGGCCGCAAAACGTGCACGATGAATTCGCTCATTTCCGCGATGGGTCTCTTGGATCGTTTCACTTGATTGCCCGGCATGTGCGGGGCTGAGGGATTGTCCACCACCAAAGAGACTAGCCAAGGGCTGACGATTCTCTGGGAGACCAGACGCTGGAGCAGCCTGTTTGGTGACGACCTGTTCAACCACTTCCTTCGTGCGTTCGATGATCTGAGCATCAGCGATGAGCCCAAATTGGGTATCTTCGGTGGCTTTATTGGCAAGAAAGCCGAGTCCTGCTCCGACCGCGGCGCCACCAGGAATAAAGCCGACTCCATGGCCGGACAGTGCTGTGGCGGCGCCGACGCTGCCACCGATCATGCCGCCGAATCCGCCGGCAACCAAGGCATCGAGTGTGGTGCCCGGTTTGGCCTTGATGGCCGAGACGGTGGTGACTTGCAGAATGAAATGCGCCTTCTCCGGATCTTGAGTGAGCGTGTACCCCCTGGCGGTAAGCAGCTGCGGGAGTGACGTGAGTGTGGCGTTTGGACGATCGGATGTGTTGCGGGTTTCCACATAGATGGTCTTGTCCATCGTCGGTCGGAGGAAAATGGGGTTGCTCACGGAGGTGGTTTGCTGTTTGGTGAGCGTCATATGGTTCGCACATGCAGCGCTCAAGAGCGTGAGCGCGAGTACGGGGATGAGTAGGACACGAGTCATGAGTTTCCTCCTTGTTGATGAATGCATGATGAACAAAGCTCTTGAATGGAGAGGCGAGTCATTCATGCGATCCCAGCTCCTAACTACAGCCTCCGCTATTGGCGCCGCAGGTGACGCAGGTTTTACAGGTGCCTCGTTGGACCAACGTGAACCGCAGACATTCCGGGCAGGGGTCGCCCGTATAGCCTTTGGCGCGGGCCTGCTCGGCGAGCTCCCGATCGAGCATCGATGAAGGCGCTGTCTCACGGAGAGGAGTCGTCTTGATATATGGTTTGACCGAGTCGCCGCGCATGTCTTCGCCGGTCATCTTGATGTTCGCAAGATCCTGCCGGTTCAGATAGTTGATGGCGAGATCACGCATGACGTAATCCATGATCGACGTCGCCATCTTAATTTGGTTGTGGCCAGAGACCGGGCCATTGGGTTCGAAGCGCATAATGGTGAAGGCTTCGACGAATTCTTCCAGCGGCACGCCGTACTGCAGTCCCATGGAAATGGCGATGGCAAAGCAGTTCATCAAGCTGCGGAACGCGGCGCCTTCCTTATGCATGTCGAGAAAGATCTCGCCGAGCGTCCCATCCGCATATTCGCCGGTGCGGATATAAAGTTTGTGTCCGCCAATGATCGCTTTTTGTGTGTAGCCCTGGCGTTTGTTCGGTAATGGGCGGTGCTTTCCCCGCTCGACGCTGAGTGAGGCCAGGTGCTGTGCGACTTTGGGAATATTGTGTTGTTCCACGGCTTGGGCGAGCTCGCCGGTGCCGATCGCATTCAGCGGTTGGCTGAGTTTCGAGCCGTCGCGGTACACCGCGATACATTTCACGCCGAGGTCATGAGCCAGCTGGTAGACATGGGCGACGTCTTCGACCTCGGCGCCGGCCGGCATGTTGATGGTTTTGCTCACGCCGCCGCTCAGGAACGCTTGGACGGCGCCGAGCATTTTGACGTGCCCTTCGGGTGCGATGGAGCGGGTCCCGAGCGCACCTCCGGGGACCGCACAGTCGAAGACGGCAAGGTGTTCGGCCTTGAGATGCGGGGCGCCTTCGATCGTCAAGGTTCCACAGGCATAGCGATTGGCGGTCGTGATGGCGTCGGGGCTAAACCCAAGCCGTTGGAGCAGACTGAAGTGTGGAGATTGCAACTCCTCAGAGGAGACCCCGACGTGTTGTTGACACCATTCGAGTCCGATGATCTCGGGCGTGATGGCCATGGTGACATCGAGAACGGATGGCAGTGCCGCTTCAATTCGGTCGAGTGCGGCGTCTGAGAGTCCGCACTGTCGCAGGCGGTTAACGGATATGGTGGGACAGTCCTGGAGTGTGCCTGTCCCGACGATATAGCGTGTCATGCTGTCTGCCGCTGCAGCGGGGTAGCCCAGGGTGCGTAGCGCAAGGGGGACCGACTCATTGATCAGCTTCATCGTGCCGCCGCCGGCCAAGGTTTTGTACTTCACCAGGGAGAAATCGGGTTCAACGCCCGTGGTATCGCAATCCATCACGAGCCCGATCGTTCCGGTCGGGGCGAGCACGGTCACTTGCGCGTTACGGAATCCAGAGACGGAGCCTTTTCTGATGGCGGTATCCCAGCTGTTACGGGCGGCTTCCGCGAGGGCGGCCGGGCAGAGGGCGGTATTGAGCGGACGGGGGAGGACCGAGAGTCCTTCGTAGCCATCACTCTGGCCATGGGCGGCGCGATGGTGGTTCCGGATGACCCGGAGCATCGCGTCCCGGTTCTCAGCACAATATTCGAAGGGGCCCAGCTCGAGAGCGAGATCGGCACTGGTCGCATAGGCTTCGCCGGTGAGGATGGCGGTGAGGCCTTGGGCAACCGCCCGGGCTTGGTCGGAATCATAGGGCAGCCCCATTCGCATGAGTACGGCGCCGAGATTGGCGTAGCCCAGTCCGAGTTGACGGAGTTTCGCGGTCCGTTCCGCGATCGCGCGGCTGGGATACGAGGCCATGAAGACTGTGATGTCTAACACGATGGTCCAGAGCCGAATGGCGTGTCGATAGGCTTCAAGATCGAAGGTGCCGTCGGGTTTCAAGAATTTGACGAGATTGAGCGACGCCAGGTTACATGAGGTATCGTCATTTGAAAGAAATTCTGAGCAGTTGTGCACGACGAAGCCATTCGCGACGAAGTGCTGCGTGGCGGGTTCCGTGAGGTCATAGACGATCGTTTGCGCCGCCCATTCCAAGCGCTCGAACTTCGTGGTCAGAGGGTCTTGGTAACACTCCACCTCCTCATTCAACTGGCGCAGCCTCGCGGCCTTCGGGCTGTCCGGGTGGAAGCCGATCTCTCGCTCAAACAGAAGGCGAGAGGAGCGTGAGATGCGCAAGGAGTACATCTCTTTGACGACATAAGGGCGGTACCAGCCCTTGCCGCTCGGCAATTCGGCGATGGTGTTGCCTCTACGTCGATCGCGGTACAGCTTGGATTTAATCCCAAAGGAGAGCAGCAGCACCTGCACTTGCTGCAAGAGCGTTAGCGAACAAGAATCGAGGGCGATGTACTGCGATTTGTCTCCATAGTTGGCCACCGTGCCGTCCGCGGTGTAGAGCCCTCTCAGCACCTGGGCAAGCGATGGCTTGTCTAATTGGAACGCCGCCGGCGTAAAACGTTTATTGCTCGATCCTTCGTCCAGAATGGCATATGTAGAAAAATCTTTAATTACGGACGGAGCGCCACATGTCACGCGTGACGTCGTTGGGACGTGGAACACTGAGGTGGGTCGAGGAACATAGCGGCCTTCACAACGAGCCAGGGCATAGTGCAAATCCTTCTGACGTTGGATGCCCGCGGCCGCCGTCGCGAGAACCGGTGCTTCGTCATGATGCATGGTCAAATTGATGCTCGAGCGGCGTCCATACTTGGTATCGAAATGCGATACACACCCATCCCCCACGGCGAGCCCGATGGCAAAGGCCAGGTTGGGTTCGACTGATCGTGTCCCGAAATGACCAGCGGAGAGGACGAGAATATCGCCATGCTCAAGCTCGCCCACGGGAACATCGCCACGATTCTTGGTCGTGACCAGGTGATTGACCGTGGCTTTGAGCTCATATCCGTCGGACGTGCAAACCCTCCACACGTGCTCGAAGCCGGTGATGAAGCTCCGATTGATGGGATGGAGGTGTCCATCACTCCCAATGATCTCCGTGTCGCTGGCGATGTCCTCGATTAGGCGCCAGCCTTTGACGGTCGCGACAAGCGTATCGCCCGTGACACACGGGTTGCTCGCGGTGATTTTCCCTTGCGCCGGCGTTGTGTGCCACTCGTTGATGATGTCATCGTATTGAATGCCGGGGTCGGCGCACTGCCAGGCGGCCGCGCAGATCTGATCCCAGAGGTCCCGCGCGCGCACGGTCTTGGCGATTCTGCCATCAGTTCTATTGGTGAGATTCCAGGTCGCGTCGGTTTTGACGGCATCGAGAAAGGCCTTGGTGAGGCGGATGCTGTTGTTGGCGTTCTGGCCCGTGACGGTCTGGTAGGCCTCCCCTTCCCATCCGAGGTCATACACGGAGAACGCAAAGTTCCGTTGGCCTTTCTTGGCGAAGCTGAGGGCTCGTTGAAGATAGGTCTCCGGGATGCGAGCAGCTCGGGCGGCCCTGAGGGCTTCGTTGAGGCCCGTGTTGAACTTCGGGTTGGGTTGGACGAAGTCGCGGCCTTCTTCCGTGATCCAGGCCGCCTGCATGATTTTATTGAGATGCGTGGCACACAGATGGGACCCGACAACCAGGGCGGCGACCTTCTGCTCTTCTTGGACTTTGAGATTGATGAAGGCTTCGATGTCGGGATGATCGATGTTGAGGATGACCATCTTGGCCGCGCGGCGGGTGGTGCCCCCGGATTTGATCGCGCCGGCGGCGGTATCCCCAATTTTGAGCCAGGACATCAGGCCGGAGCTCGCGCCGCCCCCGGAGAGGCGTTCGCCTTTGCCGCGGAGGGCCGAAAAATTGGTCCCGCTGCCCGATCCGAACTTGAACAGTCGCGCCTCGCGAGTCCAGAGGTTCATGATCCCGTTGTCGTTGACGAGATTGTCTGCAATGGACTGGATGTAGCAGGCGGAGACGGAGGGGTGTTCGTATGCGTTGCCGACTTGCTGGGTTTCGTTGGTGTCAGGATTCCAGCGCCATAGTCCTTGGTCTGGACCGGTGATGCCATAGGCGGAATGGAGACCCGTGTTGAACCATTGAGGCGAATTGGGCGCCCCAATCTGATGGGCCAGCATATATTGCAGCTCATCGTTGAAGGCTTGGGCATCCTCCTCTGTTAGGTAGTACTTGCCAGCACGTCCCCACATCGTCCAACAGTTGGCGAGACGCTGAAAGACTTGGCGGGCGTCGGTTTCCCGGCCTAGGCGGTCAGAGCCGGGTTGAGGGACGCCGGTTTTGCGCATGTACTTTTGCACCAGAATATCGACGGCGGTTTGAGACCAGCTGTGCGGGGCCAGAACAGTGATTGTGGTGGTTGTGCCCGGAGGTTGTGAGGTCCGTTCGACGTACGTTTGGTCGGCGTATGGATCCGATTGACGTTTGGTATAGAAGCGGGCGATTTCCATCACAATCTCCTTATTGAGGTATTACGACCGGGCAGGTATTTGGCGTCTGTGCTTGTGGAGCGGCTGGGGCCTTCGGCAGACCCGTAATAGATGGGTACAACTCGTCGATGGGAGTACCTGATGTTTCCATTTATGTCGTTGACTGGGGGCGGCGGAGCCGGGGCGCAACGGCCGTCGCATCCGGCTTTGGATCGGTTGCAAGCCATCAATCGAGCCGGTCGCCTGGCTCCCTTGTGGCCGGAGCGGACCGTGTTCGGCCGTGGGGCGATTTTGGGGGTTGAGCCGATAGAAGAGGGCTTGATCTGGATGCCGGACGAGGATCGACGGGGTCACGTTGGGTGCTTTGGCACCACGCAGAGCGGAAAGAGCCGTCTGATCGAAGCGGTGATGGAACAGGACATTCGCAAGGGCTATTCGACGGTCGTGTTTGATCCAAAGGGGGATCAGCGGCTGTTCTCGAAGTTCGTGCAGGTCGCGGCCGAGTCGGGTCGGTTGGACGAAGTGATGTTGCTCACGCCGATTTTTCCGGATTGTTCGATCTATCTTGATCCGCTGTCGACGTATTACATGGAAGAAGAGTTGGTCAATCACATCTACAGCATTCTGCCGGGCAAGGATGAACGGGGGACGGAATTCTTCACGGGGACGGCGGAGTCGGTCTCACATGCCATCATTAGCGGATTGATCAAATTGGGTCGGGCGAAGGGCGAGCAAGTGCCCTTGACGTTCGATGACATCAAGAAGCGCATCGGCCATGAAGATCTGCGGCGGTTGCGGGAAAGTTTGTCGATGCTGCCGGGGACGGAGGATTTGTGTCATACGATCGACAGCATCACGCAGTCGGAGGCGCTCAAAGATTTTTACGTGAAGATTTCGGCGTCGTTGCGAGATGCGATGATTAAGCTGACCATGGGCAATACGGGTCGGATCATTGGTAAAGCGCGCACCAATCCCTTCATTGATCGGTTGGAGGAGGGGCGGCCGGTGTTGCTGTTCTGTACGCTGGGGAGTTTGTTGACGGCGCGGGTGTCGTACTTGGTGGCGAAGGTGTTTGTCTCGATGATTCAGTCGTTGACCGGCCGGATTTTCGCGCGCGGCTCCCGGCTGGAGATCCCGCTGTGTCTCCATCTCGATGAGGGGCATAACGTGCTGTATCCGGGGATTCATGAGCTGTTCAATAAGGCGGGCGGCGCGCGGATCTGGGTGCATCTGTACACGCAATCGAAGGCTCAGCCGGAGAAAGAGGCGGGGGTCTTGTCGGCCACGTCGATTATTGACAGTGTCAACACCTGGCTCTATTTCCGGGTGAATCATCCGGGGACGGCGGAACACATCATGGAGACGAGTCCCTTGGTCGACCGACAGGAAGCGGTCATCGGCTTGGGCTCTGGCGTGACCATGCGCGGGGTGAAGATGCGCCAGGTGCAGCAAGACAAAGTCATTCATCTGCCCGATCGCTGGTTCTATTTCCGCAGCCGCTCGATGCGGGCGAAAGGGCACACGCTGGAGGTCTATCCGCCCTATGTGCAGGTGCAGTTTCCGCATATCACGAATGACGGACAGCCGCCGGAGCCGCCCCCGTCAACCCTACCCAACTCGACTCTTTCTGATGGAGTTCCCGAAGGCGCGTAACCGACGCGCGGGTCAACATGCCGACAAACACCCGCCCATCGTAGACGAGCAATCGCGGCGAGGCGGTCAGGAGCATTTGGTCGAACGCCTGCTGGATGGGCGTGTACGGATCGACGATGATGTCGTCGGTCAGCGGCCGGATCAGGTCTCTAATCGGTGTCTTACCTCCGTCTTGCCAATCAGGATGTTTGCGGAGGTCCTCATGGTGGATGAGGCCCAGCACGGTATCGAAATCGCGCACGGGGAAATGGTGATAGCCGTATCGGAGAAAGAGGTCTTTCACCTCTCCGACCGTATGTTGCGCTCCAAGGCTGATGATTCGATCTTGTGGAATCATGACGTCGCGCACCTGGCCTTTGAGGAGGTGGCTATATTCAACGGTGTGATGCGTGCCGTCTGAGACCATTCGCAGAATGATGCCGCCCACCATGAGCCAGAAGGTGCTCCAGCCGAGGAAGAGCCCGCCAATCCCAACGAGAATCATGGTGATCGCGATTTGTTTTCCGAGTCGGGAGGCCCGTTCTGTTGCTTGGGAAAAGGAGCCGCATGCGTTCCAGAACCACGCTCGGAGCACGCGCCCTCCATCCATCGGGAATGCCGGCAGGAGGTTATAGCCAGCCAGGATGAAGTTGAACTTCATCAGGTAGTGGGCGATGGGAAAATCCGACCAGGGCCAGAGGAGCACGCCGATGAAGGCGGAGCAGAGAGGCCCGGCGATGGCCACTTTGGCTTCAAGCGTAGGGGTGGAAATTTCACGGGGAAGCAAGGTCCAGCCGCCCACGATGTGAAGCATGATGTCATGGATTTGGACCTTGTGGGCAGTAGCAACACCGGCATGGGCACATTCGTGGAGTAAGACGGAGAGAAAGAGGAGTCCGGTGGTCATAAACCCTGAGAGCCAATAAATCGTGCGAGGGTAGTCGGGCCAAATGTTGGGGTAGTACCCGGTGGCGAGGCTCCAGGTGAGCACACTGACGGCAATCAGCCATGACCAGTGAATGATGACGTTGTATCCCAAGAACGGAAAGCGTAAGCGATTCATCGTGATGGTCTCCTGCCCGTGTAAGGTGTGCACTGTGCCGTGTGTGCCATAGATGGGTATTACGTGTGGGAATGGGACCCTTTCAGTTGGCTGAGTTCACTTTCGATTTCGCGGAGTTCTCTCAAGAGCATCTTTCGACGATCTTCAAGAAATCCGACCCGTGGTTGTGGTGATTCTGTGAGGGGACGGGATGGGATCGCGGTCCAGTCGGATACGGCTGTGTTGAAGTCCCATCGCTGATGCCCGAGTTGATTCACCGATAGGGTCCCGCTGAGAAACTTCCGGATTCGCTCTGCGGCCGTGGTGTCATGGCCTTCCCCGATCAGCACCAAACAGCCGTGCGGGACGACTAGGAACCACGAGATCAGATCGAGGCGTTTCCGTTTGCGGGTGATGGCGCCTCGGCGTGTTTCGATAATGTCCATGGGTGTGGCGGGGAAGTGGCCGAAGACGCGAGTGTCGGTGGCGTTTAAGGGTTGCTGCTGGAGTGGGAACAAGTGGTGTTCGACACGATTGAGCTGGGGATTCCACTGGAGGCGTGCCACATAGGGTAAGGCGTCTAGCATGGTGCTGGTGGCATCGAAGGCGAATTGAAAGGGTGGGGGTGTGGACATGGTGTCCCTCATGTGAGTTGCACGTGGTCAAAGAGGGTGTCATCAAGGGATTGGAGAAAGCGGGACACGCGGGTATTTGATTGGAGACCGGGGGAGCTGACGCTCAGGGATGGATACAGGAGCCAGAGCCGGTAGCGTGGCCGGGTAATGGCGACATAGAGCAATCGACGTTCTTCTTCGATGGCGAACGGGTCTTTGAGGCTTCGGTTATGCGGCAGTTGTCCGTCTGCCACGTTGATGATCAGAACGGCGTCCCATTCGAGGCCTTTGGCGGAATGAATGGTGGAGAGGACCAAGGTGTCGCTGGGGTGTTGGACGGTGTCGGATCGGGTGGAATGACCGGAGTTATGGATGGCTTCCAGGACGTCGTTGAGGCTGGGGAGATCTTGATACCCGCGGAGCAAGAAGGCGAGCTCGGCCTGTCGTTCGCGCATGTCGTCAGGGTAGTGGCGTTTGAGGGGTATCGCATAATGATCGAGCACGGCTTGGAGCCGAAGAGAGAGGGGAATCGCCTCGTCATTCAGTTGGGTAAGGACGTGTGCCAATTGGTGTAGGTCGTGTTGGGCAGCACTCGTATCGCGTCGAAGGACGTCTAATGGGCGCGGGGCCTGTTTGATGGTGGTGATGAGTTGCTCGGCTGTGGCCGGGCCAATACGGTCGATTAACAGTAAGAGCCGCTGCCAGGAGGTTCGATCGGTGGGCCGGCACGCAACCGTGAGATAGGCGATGAAGTCTTTGACGTGTGCGGTCTCCGTGAGTACGAGCCCCCCATATTTCATAAAGGGGAGACGGTGGCGGGAGAGGGCCGTTTCGAGATCGTAGGAATGGGCCGATGACCGAAAGAGAATGGCGATCCGGTGTAATCCGAGTCCGTGCTGCTGCATGTCTCGGATTTGTTGAATGACATACGCGCTTTGTGTGGATTCATCGGGGCATTGAATGAGTTGGGGCCTGTGCTGTGATTCGCGTTGGGCGAGTAATGTTTTGGGATGCAGATGAGGCGCACCTTCGATCACTTTGTTGGCGAGATGCACGATGGGGGTGGAGCTGCGGTAGTTCCGGATGAGCGTGTGGACGGTGACGGTGGGGAAGTGGAACGCAAATTCTTGCATGTTGCGGACGTCTGCGGACCTAAACGCATAGATGGACTGTGCGTCATCGCCCACGACGAGAATGTTCTGGTGTGCGGCGCCCAAGTGGCGGACAAGTTCAGCTTGGAGACGTGTCGTGTCTTGGTATTCGTCGACCAGAATGGCGCGGTAGCGATGCGCCAGGCCGGCGGCATTGTGGGGGTGTTCCGTGAGTATCCGATGAACGAGGAGGAGGAGATCGTCGTAATCGAATCGCTGTTGGGCCCATTTGGTATCGCGAAAGAGGCGATGCAGGGTTTCGATCGGTGTGGTGTAGGCGCCGTAGTGGGGAAAATGTTGTTCGATCGTCTTCTCGATAGGGGTCATGCTGTTGGCGGCGTGCCCATAGATCGATTGGAGAGTGCGTTTGGAGGGGAATCCTTTGATGCCGGTGAGCCGTTGTTTGCTGGCTAACAGATGGAGCAGGCTGGCACTCTCAGCGTCATCGAGGATGGTGAAGCGTGGGTTCACGCCGATCGCGGAACCGTGCTTTTTCAGCCAGGTCGCGGCCTGACTGTGGAATGTCCCGCCATGGACTTTGAAGCGAGGGAGGGGTGTAATCTCTTGGACACGGCTGAGCATTTGCTGTGCCGCTTTCCGTGTAAACGTAATGAGGAGGATCTGATGTGGGTGGATGCCGGATGCGATGAGCCAAGCGGTGCGACGGACCAGGACTTTGGTTTTTCCGCTCCCGGCTCCGGCGATGACCAAGAGGGGGCCGAGCGGGGCACGGACAACGGCCAGTTGTTCAGGGTTGAGGGCAAGCGGGTCTGCAATGGTCGTCAGGACGTCCGGGGGAAGTCGTGGAAGAACACGCGGTTGTGGCTGGCGAGGCGCAGGAGTCTGGCCAAACATACCCAGTTGTTGCATACGCAGTGTGTACTTTCTCTGATGTAAATACGTTCCGGCGGGAAGTGGAGTCTTGACATCCTCCCCGGCCTGAAGGCCGGAGATTCCTACGGCGCTCAGGCGGCGCATTGAGCCGCCCCTGAGTCGCTTCGGTGGGGTCCTGCTGCTGGCGGCCTGACTGCACCGCTCACTTCACAGGCGATCCGGGCTGCGGTTTCCCGCCCGGCGGAAGCGTCCGCCGTGTCCTGCCCTTCGTCTCGCAATAGTCGCATCCTGCGAGAGATGATGTTGATCGCGCCGACCAGATCGGCGTGTTCCTTGAAACCGCATTCCACGCACGCGAACCGGGCTTGGCTTTGCCGGTTGTCCGCCGAGACATGCCCACAAGCGGGACAGGTCAGACTGGTGTGCTGTGGCGGCACGGCGATGAGGTGGCCGCCGTTCCATGCCAACTTGTACTCCAGTTGGCGGCGAAACTCGCCCCAGCCTTGATCGAGGATGGACTTGTTCAGGCCGGACTTGGCCCGAACGTTTCTGCCCGGTCGCTCGGTTGTGCCTGCCGCCGACTTGGACATGTTCTTCACCCGCAAATCCTCGATACACACCATCGCGTGGTTGTTGCTGATCGCGGTCGAGGTCTTGTGCAGATAGTCGCGCCGGGCGTTGCCGATCCGGGTATGGATGCGCTGGATTCTGGCTTTGGCCTTCTTCCAGTTGTTGCTGAACTTGGACTTGCGGCTCATCGCCTGCTGTGCTTTGCGCAACGCAGTCTCATGCCGCTTGAAGCTGTTCTTCGGCGTGTAGAACGTCCCATCCGAGAGCGTGGCGAACCGAGCGATGCCCAGATCGATGCCGACCGCGCCGCCGTTGGGGACGGGCGGTTCGACCTCGCGCTCGGTCTGGATACTCACATACCACTTGCCGCCCGACAGGCTGACGGTGACATTGCGCAGTTCACCCAATACATTCCGACTGTTGCGGTATCTCAGCCAGCCGAGCTTGGGCAGGCAGATGCGGCTGTTGGCTTGATCGAGCCGGATTTGCTTGGGGTCGGGATAGCGGAAGCTGTCGGACTGGCCCTTCTTCTTGAAGCGCGGGAAGTCGGCCCGCTTGGCGAAAAAGTTGGAATAGGCGCGCTCCAGGTCTTTGAGCGCCTGTTGCTGCGTGTGTACCGGTCCCTCGGACAGCCACGGTGCGCTGCGCCCCGAAGGCAATGCAGCGCCGTTGCGCCATGCCGTGAGTTCCTTGCACAGCCCGGCGTAGCCGAGCTTCTTCTCGCCACGCTCGTAACGCGCCTTCTGCAAGTTCAGCGCCTCGTTGAACACGACCCGGCACGAGCCGGCGAAGCGGCGCATGAGCCGCTGCTGTGCGCCGGTCGGACGGAGCTCAAATGTATAGGCTTGCAATTGCTGCATAATGTGCGGCTCTCCCATATCTATTACGAGACGAACTCGAACGGAGCGACATGGAGTCCTATGGACTCCGCGCTCTCCTCCCCGCCCTGAACGGCGGGGCTTGCCGCGTACCGGGTCAGTCCGATCATGGGCTGGGAGTGTCTATTTGTTCGGGGTTGTATCGTGTGGGCTTATTCCTTTGGCAATCGAGAGTAAGGGTCTTGGGGTGTTCTCATTCGGATTGTGTCCGAAGGGCATATCAATCAGATGGCAGTGATGGGGCCGTTTGCTATGCGGATGGGCATTGGGTTGGTAGTACCGGCAATGCGTACAAATTGGTTCATGATTTAGCATCTGAGTGTGGATGCGCTCTTGGAGCAGAGAGGCGGTCAACTGGTACAAATCTATGAGGGTTGGTCCCTTGAGCTTGCGCAGTCCGATCAGCAAATGGTGTGAGGTTCCTTTATTCTCGGCTGCCTTTGTCATCCCACTACTGGTGAGCAGGAGGTGTTTGGATGTGGTAACCAGGAATCCCTGCTCTTTCAGCTGGATCAAGATGTGATTGAGAGGATCCTGATGGAGGCCTAGGTTTGTGGCGAGGTGCGCCACCGTTCGTTTCTTGATTGGCAGTTCCTTGATGGCGAGCAGGGTTTCAATCGCCAGAATGTCTTCGATCGGAGTCTGAGGAGCGGCTTCGGCGGCATAGAGTATGCCGAGCTTATGAAGGATCGTCGTAAGGTCTTGGATGACCGTCTGGTGCGAGCGGGTTGGGCTGACATGGGATACGGTAAAGTCCTCTGATAAGAATGAGGCACGCATCTACATCCCTCCCTAGTAGTGAGGGATCACATTGTAGCGAGAGTTCCGAAGAAAGCACCTGGCACTAGTGACAGTGGATCACTGTATTATTGACATCCTCCCCGGTCTGAAGGCCGAGGATTCCTGCTCAGACGGGTGATCTGTCAGGGTGGTTCGCACTTCGCCGCCGGGTGCCTCGTCGCGCGAGGCGACGAGGGCTT